>Ga0302278_10006006_pt1 | contig 11760 bp, 7 predicted proteins | sample III_Bog_N3_2_FD_194543 | JGI IMG/M metagenome (GOLD analysis project Ga0302278, IMG submission 194543) | Peat permafrost microbial communities from Stordalen Mire near Abisko, Sweden - III_Bog_N3_2 | ecosystem: Environmental > Terrestrial > Soil > Wetlands > Peat | place: Sweden: Abisko... | reverse complement strand
CGCCAATCCGATTGCATAAACAGTTCCGGGATCAAGCGGGAATTCACCGGCCACCCCGCGAATTCCGTCAGTACCAAATAGCTTGCGCGTGCCTGCCGTCATCGTGCCTCATTTTCTTTAGATTTAACCAGGGCAACATCTGTGACGCGGCTTGTAAAGCTGCCGTCTGAGAGTCGTGTAGTAACGGCTTCGCCTGCTTCAATCTGTGTCGCCGATCTAATGATGGCGCCATCGGTTCCGATTACCAGCGCATAGCCGCGATCGAGAACGGCGAGCGGCGAGAGTGAATGAAGCCGCGCATCCAGCGAGCCAAGATTGGAATATGCAGTTTGTATCTGCCGCTCAGTGTCGCGCGCAAGCCGAGCGCGGAAGTCATTCAGGTGCTGACGAGCGTGCGCTATCCGCTGACGAGGGTCATGACGCAAAACCGCTGCTTCGAGATCGGCTACATCATTCCGGCCTGATTGCACCCGCGCGGCCAGCACGCCTTCGAGACGGAAGCTCAAATCATCGAGCCTTTGCGCAGATCGGTGCAGCAGGGTAATGATGCGCGTCTCGGCTCGCGTTGTGGACGCATGATTTAATCCCTGGTAGGCCTTGAGAAGTTGGAATCGCATTGCCCGCTCGAGTCGATGCAGTTCTTCTGCGACATGTTCGGCGATTTTATGTTGCGCCTCGGTGATCAGTTCGGCGGCGGCGGATGGAGTGGGTGCGCGAAGGTCAGCGACAAAATCCGCTATCGTGAAATCCGTTTCGTGACCGACGGCCGAAACCACGGGTAGCTTCGAGGCGGCAATCGCGCGCGCCACGCATTCGGAGTTGAAGGCCGCCAGATCTTCAAGCGAGCCGCCGCCGCGCGCAATCACGATCAGGTCGACCATGTCGGCGCGGTTGAGCGTTTCAATAGCCGCCTCAATCTCAGCAGGCGCTGACTCTCCCTGCACCGTCGCCGGATAAAGATAGATGCTCAAGCCCGCGTGACGGCGGTTCACGATGTTCAGGAAATCGCGTATTACCGCGCCGGTGGGCGAGGTGATAATTCCCACGGCGCGCGGGAAGGCAGGCAAAGGCTGTTTGCGTGCGGCGTCGAAAAGCCCCTCGGCCTTGAGCCGTTCCTTTAACTGCTCAAAGGCAAGTTGCAGCGAACCCGCGCCAACCGGCTCCATGGTTTCAGCTACCAGTTGCATCTGCCCACGTTGCTCGTAGACACTCACGCGTCCGCGCACCAGCACATGCAGTCCGTCTTCGGGCCTGAAGCGCAGCAACACGGCCTGCCTGCGAAACAGCACTATGGGCAATTGCGCATCAGCATCTTTGAGGGTGAAGTACATGTGGCCCGAAGGCGCCGGACGCAGATTTGAAATCTCGCCCTCGACCCATACATCGCTGTATTCCTGTTCCACCAGCTCGCGAACCTGCGCAACCAGCTCCCGCACCGGCCACACGCGGCGGTGACTGCGCGGCTCTTCAAACGTCAGGTCAAGCTGCGGCGCAAATGGATCGTGAGAGAACATCCTATGAAAGTTTAATTGGTCAAGGGTGGGTCCGACGTGGCCCGCTCAAGCTTCACACGAGTTCACCTGGCAGGCGATTGAGATTCGGCGGGGATAATGTGGATAACGGCCGTGGCCCGAACGGTCGCATAAGGGCTGAGTTCCGCCTTCCATCCATTCGACTTCTCATCGACAGAGCCGGTGCTTGTGCGCCAGTTCATAGCGACGGTGTAATCTCCCGGCGATTTTGGCAACCATCCCATCTCTTTCAGGCTCCACTCCAGCGACGCAATCCTGCCCTTCTCAAACAGCTTTGGCCCGAAACCGTGCCCGCTGCACGATGGGAAGCCGCGCCTGCCCAGGTCTGTGAGTCGGTTTCCGGCGCTATCAAGAACCTCGATCTGTACCGATATACATGGATCCCATACCGGATCCCAGCTATAGATGGGTGCCGTCGCGTCAAAATTTGCGATTGCCAGGTGAAGGGGAATGTCATCACCCACCTTGTACGTATTGCGGTCCAAAAGGATATCTGCGGCAAGGCCCTTCAGGCGAGTCCAATTCCGCAGGTTTGTACTTTCAGATCCATCGATCTGAACATGCAGAATTTCAGAGGCCATGAAATGGACATGGGAATCTCCTTCACGGTCAACTTCTTGAAATGCCTGCAACTGCTGATCGCCGTAATTGCTCAGACGCTTGGCCTCGTCCGAATTCCATTCAGAGCTGAAGAACACCTTGTTGGGTCGGAAATTGAGATCCAAGGTTTGGCAGCCTTCGCTGGAGCTTTCCGCGTGTTCCTCCACTCTTACCGTACCGTCGGCCGAGCGGTGCCAAAGAAACACTGGCGGACACGGGCTCGAACCTGTCCCAGAGGGAGGAACATATTTGCGGGAAATCGTCAGTGGAAAATACTCGTCGATGTAGTAGGCGCTCCTGGCAGAGGTCAATGTCATTGTCTCGCTCCGCTCGTTAGTCCACAGGTTCTCCCTCCATGATGCGTCGCGCGGAGCCAGCACATCGGTACCTACCGCACTGATATCGGAGCAGACATCCCTCATCAGCGAAGGAGTTGCCAGTGTCCAGGTAGATGAGTACTCAGAGTCCATTCCGGGCGGCTTTATGCATGAGATTGAGCTGCTTTCCGGCGTCGTCCTCCAACGATACTGCCTCCGCACAATCTCGCCGGGGCCGACAACGGGACTCAATGTTACGGTTGCATCGTTGCGGTAGCCCTCTCGTTCACGCTTTGCGCAGTCCTGGCATTTGAATTGGCGCGATGCTCCCGAGAACCGCGGGTCGAAGAGGGAATATTCGAAGGTGCAGGCGTGATCAGTGATGTTCAATCCTTCAACATCGAAGTTGAAGTAGTTCTTTGGACTCTCAAAGAATCCAAAATGGATCTCAAGGTCTCTCTTCGAGCAGTTTTGCGGTGGGCTGGGCACTGAGGTGATGGCCTGCGCCGGAATTACCGGATGCAGCGTCAGTACGCCTGCTGCAATAATGAGGAGTTCGAAAGCCTGGGAATTACGTAATCGAAACATGGCCTTGCTCACCCGAAGAATCGCAACCGGCACTTAAACTTCAACCAGCGGCACAATAGCCGCCTATAGCGTCAGCCCGCCGCCGGCGTGGTCCGCCCCTCAACCATCTCCCGCAGCTCCTTCGCCATCTGCGCAGCGGTTTCCGAACTGGGCCCATCGCCACCAGCATAAAGCTGCTCAAGCTCTCGCGCCAATACGGTGCCACGCGCCAGGCTGAACGTGCCTAGCGTGCCGGCCAGTTTGTGCGCCGCGCTGGTCGCAGATTCCCGTTGTGCACCAGACAGTGTTCCACCGGCCAGCGCGACGGCTGCAGCTTCAAGAATCTCCACCCGAGCGCGCATTTCAGGCAGGAACCGAACCCACAGCCGCTCCAGCGCCGCAGATATCGCAGCCGCCGTCTCTCGGCCGTCGCTTTGATCCAGAGAGTCCAATGTCGAAACCGCCTCAGCTCCAGCCTAGCGCGGTTTCAATTTGCGTGGAAAGGGTCATAGGATCGAAGGGCTTGAAAAGCACCGCCTCAACGCCTAAATCAGCGAAGCGGCGCTGATCAGTGCTCTGCACCTTTGCCGTTAACAGCAACACGGGAATTTTTGCTGTAAGAGGGTTCTTGCGAAGCTCCCGGAATGTGGTCGGGCCATCCATGCCCGGCATCATCACATCAAGCAGAATGGCGTCGGGCAACTGCTCGGCAGCGCGAGCCAGTCCCTCGGCACCTGACCCGGCGGTGATTACTTCCCAGCCGGCCACACTTTCCAGGCTCAACGCAGCTACTTCGCGTATGTCATCTTCATCGTCGATAATGAGGATCTTGCGTGTCACGGAAACATCCTTCAAAGTTCATTGTCGGCGCTCAAGCGCCTGGCTGTCGATGGTGCGGAAGGTTACGAAATGGTCATGTATTCGGAACCTTAGGCTCCGAAGATGCCGCTCCATCCATCATGCGCGTCTGCCGCAGCATAGTGAGCACAAGCGCTTCAAGCTGTTGGGGCTGGACCCGTGCCTTTGCCAGAAAATGTGTGGGACCAAGCGTAAGCATCCGCCGCTCAGCCGGGGAAAGATCGCGTCCTGAATAAACCACCAGCGGCAGATGAGAAAGATTCTCTCGCTTGCGCAGCCAGTCAACCACGTTGAAGCCGTTGCCATCGGGCAATCCAATGTCGAGCACCATAAGGTGCGGTTCAAACTTCGAGCAGCAGTCCGTTGCTTCGTACAGGGAATGAGCCAGCCTAACCTCAATGCCATCACGTTTAAATATCTCGGCAATTACACCGGCCAAATCCACGTCGTCTTCCACCACCAGGATGCGCGCCTTTTCTCCTGGGCCGCAAAGCACCCTGGCAAGTTCAGTAAGCAGGGAATCTTCTTCGGCTGGCTCCGTCACGCGGCCTTCCGCGCCTTCAGGCAGATCAGAAACCCCCTGCAGACCATCCACGCACAGCAACACAATTGGCGTATGCCCTTCGGGATCGACTTTGCGCAGTTTGGGCAGAATCTCCCAGCCGTTCATTCCGTCGAGAGAAGTGTCGAGCAAGATCGCCTGGACCGGCTCGCGCGCAGCCGCCAAAGTCTCCTCAGTCGTGCACGTCGTAACCACCTTGAATCCGTGGCGCATCAATTGGTTCGCAATTCGCGTATGCGATTCGCCGGCCACGCCAGCCAGCAGCACGACTCCGCTTTCCGTTTCTTCAGCGGGCTCCAGCGGCGAACCTGGCTCGGGCTGCGCAGGCTGGTAGGGCAGAAACACGCGGAAGGTCGACCCGCGAACCGGGTTCCGTTCCGCCCAAATCCTTCCGGAATGCTGCAGAACGATAGTGCGGCAAATTGCTAGACCGAGACCGCTGCCGCCTTTTTGTCGCGAATCGGAGGCGTCAACCTGCTGGAATCGCCCAAATATCGCCTCCAGCTTGTCGGCCGGAATGCCGCGTCCCTGGTCAATTACCGACAGCGTGACGCCGGTGATTCCCGGCCGCATCATCACCGAGACCGTTGAGTTCGGCGGCGAAAATTTTACAGCGTTCGAAAGCAGGTTGGTGAGCACCTGCAACAATCGATCGGGATCGGCTGCAAGCTCCACGTGAGTCGTATCGTGGATCAGTTGCACGCCCGCGGCATCGGCCACCGGTTGCATGCCGTCGATCGCCTGCCTTGCCACTTCGGCCAGTTGGATGGTTCTGAACAGCAGCGGCTCGCGGCCGCTTTGGATGCGCTCAAGATCCAGAATGTCGTTGATCAGGCGCACCAGCCGGTCTGAGTTGGTCAGCGCGATTCGCAGCAGGTTTGCCGCTTTGTCGTTCACATCTCCCAGAATTCCCGAAGACAGCAGGCCAAGGGCGCCGCGAATTGAAGTCAGCGGCGTGCGAAGCTCGTGACTCACGGTGGAAATAAACTCGTCTTTCAACCGGTCGAGCGCATAGCGCTGGCTGATGTCGCGGAAACTCAGCACCGAGCCTGCGAAGCGCCCCTGATTGGCGATCGGAGTCAACACATACTCGGCAGGGAAGGCGCTACCATCCGCCCTGAAGATCGTATCTTCGCCCGCTGAGGCACGCGCATGCACGGTATTCCGTTTCAACAGGCAATCGTCGCCGCACTTTTTCCCCGGCTTTGCCGCTCCGTGCAGCACATCATGCACGGGCGTGCCCTTCAGTCCTTCGGCCACTGAGCCCAGCATCCGCGCCGCCGCTGGATTCGCAAAGCTGATCATGCCCCGGTTGTCCACGCCGAAAATACCGTCGGCCACCGAGTCGAGCAGAATCTCCTGCTGCCGCGACAGTTCCTCGGCGCGTCCTCGCTCGTGCGTCCGAGCCAGCATTTGTCCCAGCGTCGATGCGGCGGTTTCGATAGCCGCCATCGCCTCACGGTCTTCTCGCAAATGGTAGTGGCTGAAGAACTCCAGAACCGCCAGCACCTTCTGTCCAAACCTCACCGGCACGGCCCAGCCTGAAGCCATCTGCTGTCCAATCGCCAGCCTGATCCGCGGTTTGGGCGGCACCGCGCTCAGGTCGTCTACCCATATGGGTCGGCCTTCCTTCCATGCCTGCCCCGGTAGATCTTTGCCGAGTTCCTGAGTCAGCCCCATGCTTTCCTGTATCAGCGCTTCAGCCCGGCGTCCGGGGGCGCCCCATGCGGTCGAGAACTCCAGCCGGTTTCCCTTGGCGTCGACCAGCCACTCGATTGCGACATCCCACTCCTGCGAGATGCACAGGGCCTCAAGAATCCGCATCGATGCCACTTCGGGAGACGAGTTTTCGCCCACGATCTGGCCAACTGCAATCTGCAGCGCCAGCCGGTTCTCGCGCTGCTTCTGCTGCGTCACGTCGCGCAGCAGGCATCTCACCGCCAGCGGGTCGCCGGCCTTTTGCCGCTGGCTCAGGCTAAGCTCAAACTCCAGCACCCTGCCGTCGGGCGTGTGATGACGCAATGGAGCGCGATCGATGATCTCGCCCGCCAGGGCGCGCCTGAAAAGCGACACCACCTCGCTGCGCCCGGACACGCTGAACAGGTCTTCAAACGACGAAAGGTTCAACATGGCCGAATCGTCGAGGCCGAAACACCGCTTCCACGCCGGATTCACGTAGAGAAAGCGGCCCGAGGGGCTGATCGTCGCGATCATCTCGGTGGAGTTCTCAAACAAATCCCTGTATCGCTCCAACGATTCGCGCGAGGTTTCTTCCTGCCGTAAAGTCCCGGTCTTGTCCACAGCAACGGCCACCAGGCCGGTTACCATGCCGTTCCCGTCGCGAATTGCCGATATTTGCAGTGTGGCTGAGAACGACTCTCCGCCCTTGCGCATAATCTGCGCATCGAAGCTCGGCACCATGCTGGGCGGAAGCGCGCGCACGCATTCAATAAACGCCGCCAGCCGCTCTTCGGGGGTGTTCCGAATCGTCCGGTCCATCCCCGCAAGCTTTTCCATCTCCGCAACCAGGCGGGCTCCTTCGCCGGGTCCCAGAATTTCAGTAGTCTGCCATTGGTTCGCAAACTCCGATATGTCGTAACCAAGCAGCCGCTCCGCCGCCGGGTTAGCATACAAGAGCCTTCCATCCATCCCCAGTGCCGCCACGCCGGGGCCGGCTGAGTCCAACAGGTCTTTGTGCGTATCTGAACCCACGACAATCGGCAACGTCGCCGCTCGTGTTCTTGATGCAAGGCGCAGCGCCAGAACCGTCGCAGCCACCGCAGCGGCGAAAACCAGGATCGGATCGTAGCCCGAACCGCCGGTCATGCGCAGCACTACCGAGAAGATGCAAAGGAGCAGTGAAAGTATCCCGAGGGTGGGCCAGAGGATCAGAGCCCCGATGCGTGCCACAGCGGGACCTGTTGATCCCTTTCTAGGCGTTTCCACCGGCTGGTTCGCCATTCCCTCCACCTTCACCCCTCCGCCAGGCTGCGTTTTTGAATCAATCGAGGCTCAACAGGGAACTAAGGAACGCGTGTGCCCCTCAAGTGCTCTTTTGCGCCGGCTACAGCGGTTCCAGGATCGCTATACCTCGGAGCCGATACTCTCAATTCGTCCCGACCCCAGGAAGGGACGACCCTGGACAAAAGCTGAAATGGGTACATCTATCCTGGAACCGCTCGTTTATATGCCGCGAACGCGGGCCTGATGGGGACGTGCCGAGGCATAGATCGCCATTACCTGAATCTAGAGCGCGATTCGCTGTAAGTATAAGCAATCGCGAACCGTCTCACTACATAAATCCGATGCTGAGCATGATACCGCGATACAAGAGAGTTACGCCTTTAGTGCTGAATCGCATTCCGATTGACCATGGCAGTAAGCCCAGGCCGCCAAACTTGATGCACATTTCCGTATTAATCCCCACTTATACTGGCATTCATGTTTACCTGCCGCTCCTCGTTTAGCACCTTTGGTTATTCGGTTCTGGTTTTTGCCGCCGCGGCCTTCACAGCCCTCGCGCCATCTGCCTACGCCTGGGAGAATGAAGGTCATCGCATGATCAACCGGCTTGCAGCCTCCACCCTTCCAGACGATATTCCTGCCTTTCTGCGTACCCCCGCCGCCATCAACGAGATTGAGTATCTAGGTCCTGAGCCCGACCGCTGGCGTTCGCCGGCTGAGTCGGAACTAAGCGCGGCCCAGGCGCCTGAGCACTTTATCAATCTCGAATTGGCCGATGTTCTGGGACCTCTTCCGCACAAGCGTCTCGACTTTGAGGCCAAGGTGTTTGCCGCCGGCCAACGCCCTGAGAAGATCGGCCTGCAGCCCTGGGAAGCCGACGAAGTGTGGCAGCGACTGAAGGCCGCAATGCGGCAATATCGCTCCATGCACGCTGCCGGCCAGGACACTGCCCCAGTCGAGGCTGCAATCATCTTCTACGCGGGCTGGCTGGGCCATTACGTTGGCGACGCCTCGCAGCCGCTCCACGTCACCGTGCAATACAACGGCTGGACCGGCCCCAATCCCAACGGCTACACCACCAGCCGCCAGATCCATCACGTATTTGAGGGAGTGTTCGTAGCCGCCAATATCCATGCGCCCGACGTTCAGCCGCTCATGACTCCTGCCAAGGCTATTCCCGGCGATATGTTCGACGCATACGTCGCCTATCTTCGCACCACGGCCACTTATGTCGAAAAGGTCTACCAGCTCGAGAAAGCCGGAGCATTCGCGGGCGGGGGCACGCAGGAGTCGCGAGCCTTCACCGCTTCCCGCCTGGCGGCCGGCGCCAGCATGCTGCGCGACATGATTTATTCAGCATGGATCGACAGCGCCCAGCCAGTCCCCGACCCTTACGCAGGAAAATGAACCACACGGCCTATCGATTCAACTACGGATACGCGCGACGAAGGTATAATCCGTGTCACCATGCCGTTAGTCGCGGGCGCGAAACTTGATGTCTATGATGTCCTTGGCCTGTTGGGTGCGGGCGGGATGGGAGAGGTCTATCGCGCACGCGATCCGGTTTTGAAGCGAGATGTGGCGATAAAGGTATTGCCGTCCTTTGTTTTGCACGATCCCGACCGGCTGCGGCGTTTCGAGAAAGAGGCGCAGGCAGCAGCGGCCCTGAACCATCCCAACATTCTTGCTGTTTACCGCTTTGGCGTCTTCGAGGGTGCGCCGTTTCTGGTATCGGAGTTGCTGGTGGGCGAAACGCTTCGGCAGCAGTTGGAACGCGGGCCGCTGCCGGTTCGAAAGGCAATCGATATGGGCGTGCAGGTTGCTCATGGCTTGGCAGCAGCGCACGAGAAGGGTATTGTTCATCGCGACCTCAAGCCGGAGAACCTGTTTGTTACCAGGGACGGCCGGGTAAAGATTCTGGATTTCGGTCTGGCGAAGCTGATGCAGCTTCAGGCCGATCCTGACGGGACAAGCCCGACGTTAAGCCACGTGACAGAGCCTGGCGTTGTGATGGGCACAATCGTTTACATGTCTCCGGAGCAGGTGCGCGGGAACCCCGTCGACCACCGCGCCGATATCTTCGCCTTCGGCGCGGTCTTGTACGAAATGCTGGCCGGCCAGCCGCCGTTCCAGCGTCCGACCTCGGCAGAGACGATGGCTGCCATCCTGAATGAAGATCCGCAGAGCCTGTCGCAGATTACGCCAGCCATCTCTCCGGGGCTGCAACGCATTGTGCAGCGCTGCCTGGAGAAAAGCCCGGCACAGCGCTTTCAGTCCGCGTCGGACCTGGCGTTTGCATTGGAAGCCTTGTCGGAATCGGGAATCCCTGCACTTGACGCGAACAGCGTTGCGGATCGCCGCTGGCCGAGAAGACCGCTTGAGCTGCCGGCAAGCGTTATTGCGATTTCTTTGCTGGCGTTTGTGGCCATAACCGCATTCGCTGCGGTTGGTCTTGCCACCTTCTTCAAGCCGTCTCCGGCTTCCAACCTCCTCGATTCGACACAAATCACGTTCTCGGCAGATCCGAAGCAGGGGCCAGTCTTCACCGACGGGTCGCGACTCTATTTCAGTAATGACAGCAAGCCATCTGAGATGTCGATCGCCGGAGGCCCCATCGTTCCCACTCAAATTCTTGGGCCAGGAATGCAGATTCTGGATATCTCAAGAGACAGCTCAACGGTCCTTGGCTTAAAACTCGATTTGAATGACAACAACGGCCGCGGCACACTTTGGACTGCGCCGATGCTCGGCGGTACGGCTCGAAAACTGAGCGACCATCTGGCGCTCTCGGCGCGATGGTCGCCCGATGGCCGATCCATTCTGTTTTCCGATCTGCGGAGCCTCTACAGCATCGACGTCGACGGGCAGAATTTGAGAACGATCTGGACCGGCCCGGGAAACCTGGATGACTTGAGCTTTTCGCCCGACGGGCGAAACCTCTCCCTGACGGTCGCGACGAATTCCATACCCAGGCTCTGGACATTGCTTGCCGACGGGCGAAATGCGCATCCGCTACAGTTCGACTGGCCCCCGGAATCCCGTCAATTTGCCGGGCAGTGGACACCCGACGGAAAGCGCTTCCTCTTCTTATCGGATCGAGAAGGTCCCAACAACGTATACGAAATCGTTGCGCCACGCTGGTTCGAATTCTGGAAGAAGTCTACCGCGGTGAAACTCACGGGGAATCAGTTATCGATTGAAGCCTTTTCCCCAGCCCGCGATGCAAATGGCGTGTACGTGCTGGGCCGGATGGACGAAGGCACGATGCGGGCTTACGACCCGAAATCCCGGAAGATGGTGCCGTATCTCGATAACCTGTCGATGCTGGGCTTCGTAGTTTCACCGGATGGGCAATGGATGGCGTATACGGAGTATCCCTCCCGGCATTTGTGGAAGAGCAAGCTTGACGGCAGCGAGAGATTGCAACTCACAAATTCCTACGCCGGCATGCTGGGGTGGTCGCCGGATGGAAAGTGGGTGGTCTTTTCCGACTTTAAAAACCTGTATCGGGTTTCGGCCGACGGCGGCGCGCCGGAAAAATTGACGCCCGATGGCCACGATGACGTGCAACCCTCGTGGTTCCCCGACGGAAAAAAGATTGCCTTCAACTACTTTCCCTACCCCGATCAGCCGCTCAGAATCCGAGTGCTGGACCTGGCTACCCGCCAGGTATCCACCATGCCGGGCGCCGATGGGTATTTCTTTCCATTATGGTCGCCAGATGGCAAATACCTCGTGGCCGTCGCGGAGAATCCCTCGCGCATGGTGCTCTACTCCGCGGAGACGGGAAAATGGAAGGACCTGCATACCTTCGAGGCGCCCTGGGGATGGGAGGTATGGGCCAAAGATAGCAAATCGGTATATATGAGTTATCAATCGGGGAAGAACGGAATCTACAACCTGACGGTCCCTGACGGACGTTGGACCGAAGTGACTGACATGGAAGGCGTAAATCCAACAGAATTAGATGCGTACTTGAGCTTGACCCCTGACGGCCAGCCCGCCATGATGAGCCGAACTGGCGTGGCTCAAATGTATCTGCTGAATTGGAAACACTGACTCTTTGCTCTGGTGCCGAGCGCCCGAGACTCGCCCGGAATCGTGACTTACAAAGGCAGCGTTTGTTTCAGTCGGCCGCTTCGGCAGCCGCCAGCATCGGCACGCGCCGCAGCATCGGCGTCAACGCAAGCGTAAGCAGCAGAACCGCAGGAATGGCCACCAGCAGCCAGGCCAGCAGCGCCTGGCCGGCCAATCCGCTCAACTGGGTCGCCATATGCAGCGGCGAGAGCCGCAGCAGGGCGCCGGCATCGGGACGTGGAGCTGCAGCCGTCATGCGCCCACCCAGCCGCACAAAAGGAAC
>Ga0302278_10006004_pt1 | contig 11767 bp, 11 predicted proteins | sample III_Bog_N3_2_FD_194543 | JGI IMG/M metagenome (GOLD analysis project Ga0302278, IMG submission 194543) | Peat permafrost microbial communities from Stordalen Mire near Abisko, Sweden - III_Bog_N3_2 | ecosystem: Environmental > Terrestrial > Soil > Wetlands > Peat | place: Sweden: Abisko... | reverse complement strand
CGTCCCAATACCCTAGTCAAGCCGCCGGCCCCGGATTGGAAACCCCTCCCCGGATCATCCCGCCACTCCAGTATCCGCTCTCAAGCTTCAACTCTGCAGAAAATCGCGATCACAGCGAGTTCTCATTCATAATCAAGGCCACCGCGCTGCGCAACCGGGCCTTCCCGGCTTCGTCCGCGGGCCGCAGTCTGGGAACTCTAACCAGCGGGTTGCGGCGCATCGCACTCTCGATCAAGGAACCGGCAAAATGCCAGGAATTTGCAATGTCGCCCACCACCACAATCTCGCTGGGAGCCAGCGCGGACGCAATCATGTGCATGCCCCGGCCCAGCGCGGCGCACATCTTTTCTATCGCCTCCCTGGCTGCGGGATCGCCGGCCTCGGCTAACTCCAGAAGCGTTTCAAAAGCCGGCGAAGGCTTATTTGCTATCTCATGGTAGTAACGCATCCCAGCGCGATTTGAGGCAACAGTCTCCCAGCATCCATTGCTTCCACACCCGCATGGCAATCCATTCGGATCTACCTGCACATGTCCAAATTCACCGGCGGAACCGCCTTCGCCCCGCAATATCCGGCCATTGGCAAAGATTCCGGTGCCCAATCCCTCCGACACATTCACCACAACCAGATCGTGCAATCCGTCGCTCGATCCGAACCAGACCTCAGACAGCGCACAGGCGTTGGCCACATTATCTACAACAACAGGCAGGCCGGTGGCCTGTTCGACGCGCGACTTGATGCCTCCAATGGGCCATGAAATGTTGGGCGCGAATACAGACTTTTTACCCCCTGAACTATCGGATCTGGACCTTTCGGCGCCTGACTTATCGGATCTGGATTTATCGGTGACTGACTTATCCGAGTCAAGGTCGAATCGGCCTGGCAGGCTGATCCCGATGCCATCGAAAATTCTGTCTGCATGAGCGGCGATCATCTCCCGGATTGAGTCAACAATAGCGCCAATCACCTTCTCAGCATTCTTGGGGAGCACAATCAACTTCTCGGCAAGAATTTTCCCATCCAGATCGGTTACGGCAATGGTTGTCTGTTCCGGGTGGATATCCAGCGCAAGCACCCCGCGCTGACTATTCAGGTTCAGAAAAGTCGGGCGACGACCGCGGGGAAGGCGGCCCATAGAGCCCTCAACAATCCATCGCTCGGCCAGCAGCTCTTCCACAATCAGCGACACGGTGCTTCGTTGCAGCCCCGAGGTGCGCGCCAAATCCGCGCGAGAAACCGGCTGCCGCACGCGAATCTGGTTGAAGATGAGGTTTCGATTAATCTGCCGGGGCATCTTATTCGACGCGCTCTGCTTATTGATAAACGTGTAGCGCGAAGCCTGCATCCTATTTCTTTCCATCTTTTTAATCTTCCTATACCCCTGGCCAGTCCCGCACCACGACTTACTGGTTCACTCCGCTGGCAAGGAATCCGCCGTCCACAACCAGCGACTGCCCGGTAACGTAAGAAGCGGCGTCGGAGGCAAGATAGATTGCGGCTCCGACCAACTCCTCGGTTTTGCCGAAGCGGCCCATCGGCGTCCGCATCAGCAGTTCCTGGCCGCGAGCGGTGCTATCCAGAAGATTGGCATTCAGCTCGGTGCGAAACACTCCCGGAGCTATCGCGTTCACAGTAACCCCCTTTTTCGACCACTCCACGGCTAGTGAGCGAGTTAGTGAAGCAACGCCGGCCTTGCTCGCCGCATAGGCAGCGACTTCGTTCAGCGCTACAAAGCTGTTCAGCGAAGATATGTTGATTATGCGGCCATATCCTCTTTCCAGCATATGCTTGCCGAAGACCTGGCATGCGCGAAGCGTTCCCGTTAGATTGGTGTCCAGAATGCCTGTCCACTCTTCTTCCGGCACGGTAAGCGTAGGCGCGCGCTTGATTCTTCCGGCGCAATTGATCAGGATATCCACTTTGCCGAAGCGATCCAGCGTCGCCGCCAGCAGGCGCTCCAAAGATTCGCGATCGCAAACGTCAGATGGAATGCGCAGCGTCTGCCGCCCGCGCGCTTCGATCTCGGCGGCCGTTTCCTCCACCTGCTTCTCACGCCGCGCCGTGGCAATCACATCGGCTCCGGCATCGGCCAGGCCCAGGCTCAGAGCTCGCCCAATCCCCGACGTCCCTCCAGTTACAACGGCGGTCTTGCCTTCCAGGCTCAGTAGTTGTGCAGCCACGAGTTCTCCGTTTCAATCTGCATGTTAGAGGTCTTTCTATACGGGCTTCAATTGTGACTTGGATACCCCATGCCCGCCAGAACACCACGCATATACGCAAAACTGTTCATAACTCCGGGCAAAGGATTGTCGGGGAATATCTCGTATTCGAGATCGACAAAACCCTTGTACTCCGTCGCAACCAGAGCCTTGAATATCTCCCGTACCGGCATGATGCCGTCTCCAACGGTAACCTGGCTCTCCTTGTTCTTGAAGTCAGTCAGATCTTTCATGTGCACATCAAAGAGCCGCGGCCCCACCTCGTGAATAGCCTGAACGACGTCTGTCCCCGCCCGCGCACAATGGCCCACATCGATGCAGCATCCCATCCGCGGGTCCATATGCTTCACCGCCTTCAATACATCCAGCGGCGAAGGCCACAGCTTATCCTCGGGCCCGTGGTTGTGAATGGCGAACCGGATGTCGTACTGCTTCACAAACTTCTCTATGCGGGGAAGTGTTGCGGCTGCCGGATCACCCGCGACAATCACGGAGATACCCGCCCGCTTGCAGTATTCAAACTTGTTGCGAATGTCCAGGTCTTCATCCTTTGGAAAACTAATCGTGCCGGCGGCGTGAAGTTTGATGCCCGCGTCGACATAATCCGCAATCGCCTTCGCTTCTTCCCCGGGGTCCTCGGGCAGATGATCTTTAGTTTCCTTCGCGTTCAGTTCGCTCAGGTCGAGTTGCTTCATGAATCCGATCAATTGCGCCCGGCTGAAGTTACGAAACGTATAACTCGCCAGCCCCAGCCGAATTGGCGTTGCCTTTCCCAATGCGGACGACGGTTGCGCAATAGATGCGACAGCGCCTGAAGCGGCCCATGCGCCCGCAATCAGCGCGCCCGACTGAACAAAGTTACGTCGTGAAATGGTCCCTTTCATAAGTTTGAGACTCCTTGCCTGTTTCAAATCACGGTTGGCCGTTCAAGACATCGGCAGAGCACCCTCAGAGATGCGGTGCCCAGCCCTTCTCGTACTCGCGCCCCCACATCTTCATAGCTTCCGTATCGTTTTGAATCTTCCCATTCGCTGTGTCCAGGTGCAACTCACGGTTCACTTCCCAGGCGACATTGGAAAGCTGAAGCATGGTAACCGCGACATTGCCAACGGAAACGGGCGCGTTGAGACTCTCGCCCTTCTGGATGGCAGCGATAAAGTTCGCGAAGTGCGCGTCTGTCATGGAGTCGCGGCCGGTAAGATCGGAAGACGACGTCTCGGTGCCAAGCTTGAATTCGCTCGTCTTCTTTCCCTTCAGATCGTAAATCTCATATCCATCGCGGTCAACCAAAACCGAGCCATTGGTTCCCATGATTGTCGAACCACGATCCCGGTTGTAGAGCTTCATTCCTTCGCAGCACTTCCCTTCCCACGAAATCATCTTGTCGTCGTATTCAAAGTTGGTGACAAGGGTGTCGTAAAACTCCCAATCGTCCTTGAAGTGATACCTGCCTCCCGACGATGTTATACGGCTGGGGTAATCCACTCCCAGCGCCCAGCGGCAGACATCCACCTCATGCGTGCCGTTGTTCAAGGTCTCTCCGGTCCCATAGATCCTGAACCAGTGCCAGTTATAAGGCTGCACATTATCTTTGTAAGGTCGGCGCGGCGCAGGACCCTGCCATAGATCCCAATCCAGTTGCGGCGGCACCGGCGCTTCCTTGCCCATACCTATCGATTTCCTGACATTCACATACCATGCCTTGGCGAAATAAGCCCTGCCGATGATGCCGTTGTGAATCTTATCGACGATCTCAATAGTGTGGGGAGACGACCGCTGCTGCGTGCCCATCTGCACAACCTTGCCATACTTGCGCTGAGCCTCTACCAGCAGCGCGCCCTCGGCAGGATTGTGGCTGCATGGCTTTTCAACATAAACGTGCTTGCCCGCCTGCAATCCCGCAATCGACATGGGAGCATGCCAGTGATCCGGTGTGGCAATCGTGATCGCGTCCACATCCTTCAACTGGAGAATATTCCGGAAGTCCTTATCGGTTGCGGGTGCATAACCCAACCCCTCCTGCACCGCGCCGGCAAACTTGCCCAGAATATTGCTGTCCACGTCGCACACATGCGAAATGCGGGCAGCATCCTTGTTTGCCTTCAGCGCCGATAGGTGGGCATACGCGCGGCTGTTCAAACCGATAACTGCAAAGTTAAGTCGATCGTTGGAGCCCAGTATCTGACCATAGCTCTTTGCGGTGGAACCAATAGCCAGGCCCGCCGCTCCTGCTGCAAGTGTGTCGAGAAATTCACGCCGAGTTACCAATTTATGTCTCCATCCGACTTAGAAAAGCCCTAACTGATCGACCAGGATATTGTTCAAATATCGAACAAACACTATTCCCCTTGTTTGTCTTCTGTCAAGCAGCCTCAGCAGAAGGTGATGTGTCAGTTTGAAGGATGGGCTTCAGCGCGTACATTAAGCCCAGCAATATCAACGTTGGGCTTCAGCTCCTGCGTCAAGTTCTCTTCAAACTGACCGACTCCACCCTCATCTGCCCATCCAGCCGCCATCCACCACCAGGATATGCCCGTTGATATAGTCGCTGGCCGGCGAGGCCAGAAAGACTGCCGCTCCAGCCAGATCCTGCGGCGAACCCCATCTCCCTGCCGGAATGCGCTCCATAATCTGTCGCGAACGGTTTGGGTCGTTCTGCAGCGCCTCGGTAAGATCCGTTTCCATGTAACCCGGTGCGATGGCGTTAACCTGCACGCCTTTCGCCGCCCATTCGTTGGCTAGCGCCTTTGTCAGTTGCGCTACACCGCCCTTCGCGGCCGCATAGGATGGCACCGTAATTCCCCCTTGAAAGCTGAGCAGAGAAGCGATATTCACGATCTTGCCGGATCCCTGCGCCAGCATATGCCTTCCCGCGCTTTGGCAAAGGCGGAAGACGCTGGTGAGATTGGCTGCCAGCACCTCGTCCCAATCCTCCGGCGTATAGTCGACGGCCGGCGCACGCCGAGTTATCCCCGCGTTATTAACCAGAATGTCGATTGAACCGAGCGCTTCAACGGTTTGCGCTACTAACTCCGCACAGTGATCCGAGTGGCGCAGATCGGCGGCCAACTCAACGTGCCGCGCACCCGTTGCGGCCACGCGCTCAATAACTTCCTCAGGCACCGATTTCGATCCGTGCAAAGCAACGTTTGCGCCCGCCTCGGCCAAAGCCACCGCGATGCCCGCGCCCAGTCCGCGGGACGATCCTGTTACCAACGCATTCTTGCCAGTTAGCCTGAATGATTCGAGAATCAACGAATGTCTCCTGTGTTATCTCGTTCAAAGCCTCTACTTACAAGAGCTCAGGAATCCGCAGCGCATCCATGTCGGTATACACCTGGTTTTCTCCGCCCATGCCCCAGCAGAAGGAATAACTCGCCGTGCCTACGCCGGCATGGATTGACCAGCCGGGAGACACTGCGACCTGCTTGTTGGCAACAATAAGATGGCGGGTTTCCGCCGCCGGCCCCATAAGATGCACTATGCGATGATCGGCCGGCACGTCGAAGTAAAGATAGACCTCCGACCGTCGCATATGCGTGTGGGGCGGCATCGTATTCCACACGCTGCCTTGTTCCAACTCCGTGAAACCCATTACCAGTTGGCAGCTTCTCGCGCCCTCCAAATGGATAAGTCTTCGAATAGTACGGCGGTTCGCTGTGGCGGCCTCGCCAATTGGCGGAGGGGCGTGCTCCAAGCCGCGAACAATCGCGATGGGATATGTTGCATGGGCCGGATAACTCAAGAGATAAAACTCAGCGGGCCTGTCCGTACCGGCGCTTGAAAAAGATACGCTGTGCTCGCCCTTGCCAATGTAGAGCGCGTCGCGGTTGCCCAGGGGATAACTGGCGCCATCGACCACCACTGCACCGTCGCCGCCGATATTGAAGACTCCTAACTCGCGCCGTTCGGTAAACGACGAAGCCCGAAGCAGCGCGGGACAAGGAAGACTCAACGATGTGTCCAGCGGCGTAGCGGAACCTATGACTGTCCGGTCAAGATCCACATATACAAGTTGAACGCTGTTTGGCGCGAAAAGATCGTCCACCAGAAATGTGTCGCGCAACTCCGCGGTGGACATGTGCGGGTAACGAATCTCATCCGCCATTTGCAACAATCTCATAGAGACACCTGCCATTTCAGCCAACTCGATTCTAAGCGATTCATCCGGCGTCATGCGGCCGGAGCCTTAAGTGTTGGGCTTGGTTCCGAGAAAGACGGGGGCGATATGGCGGGCATAGAGGTTCTCCGTCACGTTCTTCGCAATAACAGCTTCATTGCTTTCCAGCAGTTCCAGATAGCGGCGGCCCATCTTTGCCGCCACCTTGAATCCCACATGGAGTAACTGGCGAAGACTGGAGTTATAGGCAGGCGATCCAGGAACATGCCGTAGCGCAGCAGTAAATTGCTCTGAGGTCCAGTGAGCCACCTCCTCCGGCTTCGGCAATTTGGCCTTGTCGATGTCAATCACCGTCGCGTAGGGCGCGCATAGCTCATCCGCATGGCTAAAGGCTTCGGCATAAATCTCTTTGGCCAGCGCCAGACCGTTGCCCCCTGCTTCAGCAAGGCCGATGATCTCTTCAAGCCAGGTAGTGCCGGCGGTCTTCAGATGCACGCCGGTCTGAAACTTCACCATCGATGCGTGAATGGCGGGATAGATTGAAAATTTGTCGCTGCCCGAATGAATGCTTAGCTTCAGGTTTTCGGGCAAACCATAATGGGCCACTGCGTGTTGAATAGCAGCCATGTCGAGTTCTATCTCACGAGCAAATTGACCAACGTCCCCCACGTAATCCACACCCTTGTTGAAGCGTCCGCTGAACTTCGGAGCTATGGTCTGAATGGGAATGCCTTCTCCCGCAATCGCAGCCAGGATAATAAGCAACTCGGCTGGAGTTTGCGCGGCATCGGTCTCATCCATCGAAATCTCGGGTATGAAGGTGCCCTTGCCTTTTGCCGCATCGATTCTGCGGTATATCCTGCCCGCTTCCTGAACGGCAAACAGGAATTTAGCAGCGGTTTCAGCAAGCAGCGGCGACGTAATTTCTATGGGGTGGCCAGTGCCTTCTAACTCAATCGTGCCGAGTAACTCCGGGTGTTGGCTTTGAAACTCGTCTATCGTTGACTGCTCGGCTGGTTTGCCGATGTAATCTGCCACGTCGATGGTATAGAAGTCGCAGGAAGAAAGAAATCGCTCCACCGTGGAAAGATTGATGTGGTCCGCATCGCAGAAGTACGGGAGATTCCAGCCCAGTTCCCTGACCCCCGCATCGGCCGCGGCGCGGGCTTGGGATGGCTCGGACCCTATAATCGTGTGCTCGCGATTGGACTTGTTCCACACCGGAATAACATCGATGCCGGCTTTCAAGGCAAGAACGCAGGCTTCCAGTTGAGCCTTGCTTTCATGGGCGAATCGGTCGCCTAATCCAATGGAATATCTTCCCAGTGTCGCCATGTTTTTTCCGTCAGCCTTTCCGTCAGTTCGTCATCCCAGTTTGTACGCGCGGCGGACCAGGTTATAGGTCAGATCCCGTGCTACCTCATAGGCTTCGTCCTCATCGAGACGGTGCTCCACCACCAGCCTGGCAAGGAAGGCGCTGTCGATGCGGCGAGCCACATCGTGTCGTGCGGGAATCGAGAGGAATGCCCGCGTGTCGTCGTTGAATCCCACCGTGTTGTAGAAGCCCGCCGTCTCAGTTACGTACTCGCGGAAGCGCATCATCCCCTCGGGGCTGTCCTGGAACCACCACGGCGGCCCCAGCCGCAGGCAGGGATAGTGTCCGGCCAGCGGCGCCAGCTCGCGGGTGTAAGCAGATTCGTCCAGCGTAAAAAGAATCACCGTGAGATTTCGCTCAGTCCCATAACGATCCAGCAGCGGACGAAGCGCGTGGACGTAATCCGTGGCCATGGGAATATCCGCGCCGCGATCCCGCCCATAACGCTCGTATACCTGCCGATTGTGGTTGCGCAGGCTTCCCGGGTGAATCTGCATCGTCAGTCCGTCGTCGACGCTCATCCCCGCCATCTCGGTTAGCATTTGCGCGCGGAATAACTCCTGCTGTTCCAGGCCGGCGCGCCCGCTGAGAACCACGTCGTATAACCCGGCAGCTTCGTCGGGAGCAAGGTTCGCGGTTTGCGCCGTGGGATGTCCATGGTCGGTTGCCGTGCAGCCAAGCAGCTTGAACCGGGCACGCGCATTTCTAAGAGCCAGCAGATAGCCGGCATATCTTCCGGTATCCTCTCCGGTTATCGCTCCCAGGCGCGCTATGTTTTCGCGGAATGTGTCGAACTCGGGGTCGACCACCGGATCGGGCCGGAACGTAGGCAGGATGCGGGCGTGCCATCCGGAGTCGCGGATTGCCAGGTGATCGGCGAGTGAATCCAAAGGCGAATCGGTGGTTGAGAGAACCTCAATGTTGAACCGTTTGTACAAAGAGCGAGGCAGGAATTCGGGAGTCTGCAGCTTCTCCGCCATGGTGTCGTAGTAGAGATCGGCGGTTGCGGTGGAGAGCCGGACGTCGATGCCGAAGAGTTCCTGAAAGGCATAGTCCAGCCACATGCGCGTCGGCGTTCCGCGAAAAAGTGCGTAGTGACTGGCAAAGATGCGCCACACTTTGCGCGGATCGCCGATCTCCTGGCTGCCGATCTCCAAATCCTCAAGCGAAACGCCCTGGCTGTAAAGCATTCGGTAAACATAGTGGTCGGGCTGAACAAACAGCCCGGCCGGATTGGGAAATGGGAGGTTGTGCGCAAACCAGCCTGCCTGGGTGTGACCATGCGGGCTGACGATGGGAAGAGGATGGATAGATGAGTAGAGTCGTCTGGCGATGGAGCGAGTGTCAGGGTCGGCAGGAAAAAGCCGGTCTTCATGAAGCAAGGGCACTGGAGAACTCACCGCCTTCCGGTTGGACCATCCGTTGTGGTCGATGTCCAACCCCCTTTCAGAGGTCAGACCACAAGCATACACCGCCGGCTCGATCCAGGCCAATCCCGTGTGCAGAATTTGCGCAACAAATGCTGCTCGCCGGTGCTAACCTCAATATCAGCCGTCAATCCTCTCATTCTAATTGACGGATCAGGGCTCCATGCAAGGTGAAATGACACATACTCTCGACACACAACTGACCACGCAAGTGGTTAACCACATCCGCGCGCGGATCGAGGACGGCACCTTGAAGCCGGGCGACAAGATTCCGCCCGAGCGCGAATTTGCAAAGGAGCTGAAGATCAGCCGCGCCAGCCTGCGAACCGGAATTGGGTACCTGGCCGCCATGGGCGTAATGAAGGTGCGCCACGGTGTGGGAACATTTGTGGCCAACGGACCGGCGGAATTCGGAAAATCGTCACTGAGTTTGCTGGGTGCGCTGCACGGATTCAAATCCTGGCAGATGTTCGAGGTGCGAAATCTGCTCGAAACCAATCTGGCGGCGCTGGCCGCCGAGCGCGCAAAAGAGGAACACCTGATTCTGCTGGCAGAAGAGGTGACCGAGATGTACGCAACCATCGACGATCCGGCGCAATATCTGATTCACGATGTGCGCTTTCACCGGACCATCGCCCAGGCTTCGGGGAATCCAATTCTTGCCGCAATTATGGAGACGATAACAACGGCGCTTTATGACGAGCGGCGCAAGACCGCCGAGCGCGCCAAAGACCGCAGGAGTTCGCTCGAAGCGCACAAGGAGATTTACCGCGCCATCCGCGCCGGAAGCCCCGCCGAAGCGCGCGCGGCCATGGAACACCACCTGCATTCCGCCCAGAGCGAGCTAGCCAACGAGATGGCCTCCCGAGGACGCGCAAGGCGGCCGAAACCACCCCGCGAGTAGGGTCGGGCGCGGCTCCTCCCCGCCGCCCCCCAGCCAGTTCTATTCCTTCACCTTGATCACGATGGAGCTATAAGTGGTGCCAGGCGCAACCATCAACTGGTGCGGTGTCCCGGCTGGAATGGTTACCACATCGCCGGCCGCAATCGTCTGAGTTACGCCGTCGCGGATGCCGGATCCATGCGTCTCGCCGTCGCTTCCGGTGTGCCCGTCCAATACTGTGCCGCCCGTGATCAGGGTCGCCTTGCCCTCCGTCACCACGAACACGTCGTCGAAGTGAGCGTGCACTTCGGCTCCCCCGCTCGTCGTTCTGACCGAAAGCTTCACCGCATGGCTTCCGTAGTCCACCAGCGTGCTTCCGCTGCTGCCCTTGGCCTTGGCCACTTCCCCCAGTTGGGCAAGCTGGGCGTGCAGCGAGTCGGCAGAGAACACCTGAACCTTCCCAGCAGATTGCGCCAGCACGGATATGGAAAACGCCGTCATAACGATTGCAATTGCAAGTTTCATCTCAGACCTCATTGGATAAAAACTCCTCTTGTCGTCCAATCCATCCTTCAGCCACGCTCATCGCCCTGCGCGGCTACTGTGCCGGTTTCCACACCACAAAAATAATGCGATTCCCATCCGGATCGTGAATCGTCAGCATCGATTTCGACTTCTCCATAGGTATCTGCAGCGCCTTCAGTTGAGACGCCGTGCGCTTCGCATCGGGAATGGAAAAAAGCAGCTCGAATGCCGACCCGGGCCCGTGCTGAAGAATCGCCACCTGTTCCGCCGATTGTCCAGGCAGGCTCAGCCAGTTTTCTCCCGGCCCCAACGTGTGGCCAGGTGTAAAGGCAAGCTTCTCCTTGTAGAAGTTGAGCGCCGCCGCAGGGTTCTGCATCTCAATTCCAACCGCCAGAATATGCTCCGACACCCGGTTTGCGCCCAGGTGCAATCCGCGGTCGAGTGTATGTTTCGAGCCCGGCATGTACTGCGTATACTCGATGTTTTGATTCTCCGGCCCGTCCATGGTAAACAGCAGATTGCCGGCCCCCGCGCGGCGAACCGCCTTGGGTGTCAGGCCCTGATCCGCGTAGTACCGGTTCAGCCCCGCCAGGTCCGCGGACTCGAAACACACATGCATGAACCCTATGGTCTGCGCTGCTTCGCGCTGAGGATAGAGCTCGATAAACTGCCGGTCGTTCACCTTCAGAAATGCTTCCGTCGGGCTCCCGCCCTGGTTCATTGCGAAGGCCTCTTCAAAGCCAAGTCTCTCGTAGAATTCACGCGCTTTCGCCAGGTCGGAGACGCGAATCGCGGCGTGCGCGATGCCCGCCAGATCCGGAGTCTGCGTTGGTGTAGCAACCGTCGCCGCCGCCTGTGCCTTGCAGATCGTACCGAGACAAATGGCTAGCGAAGCCGCCAGAAGACACAGAAAGCCCACTCTGCAATGCAACCGCCAAGCCGCGATTCCGTGAACTCCCGTTTCCTCCCGCCCCATCAATCCCCGCAAACCAAAACCTCCTTCAGCGCCCCCTACAGCGTCTTGTTATCCACTGCGCTAAGCGCGGTGTCGGCGGCCGCGCGACTCCAGCCAATACGCAGATCCTTCACCCCATGCAAAGCAAAGGCCCCATCCGCATTCCGCGGAGCCGTGACAGCGAAGAAATCCGCTCGCTCCACATCCGACAGGTAAAACGCGGGACGCGCATCGGGGGTCGTGTTCGCAATCTCCACATGGCT
>Ga0302278_10006000_pt1 | contig 11771 bp, 6 predicted proteins | sample III_Bog_N3_2_FD_194543 | JGI IMG/M metagenome (GOLD analysis project Ga0302278, IMG submission 194543) | Peat permafrost microbial communities from Stordalen Mire near Abisko, Sweden - III_Bog_N3_2 | ecosystem: Environmental > Terrestrial > Soil > Wetlands > Peat | place: Sweden: Abisko... | reverse complement strand
CAACTCCGCAACACTACCCCGGAACAGATCGAAAGCATTCTTCGCAACTGCATCGACACAGCCCTCGAGCGCCACTTCACACCACGCGGTCCGTGGGACACCGCCTACCTCGACCTGCAGCGCCGTCGGCTGCACAAGCTGCTCCAGCAGTGGTTGCAACTCGAGTTGGAGCGCGGCCCCTTTGAGGTCATCGACGCGGAACATAAGACGAAGATGCCCGTTGGCCCACTCGATCTCGACCTCCGGCTGGACCGCATGGATCGCGTCGGCGACGAGGAAGGAGAAGATATCGTCCTGGTGGACTACAAGACCGGCTCGGCCAGTCCGAAGAAGTGGGAGGGCAACCGCCCCGACGAGCCGCAGCTCCCGCTCTATGCGCTCTACCCATCGCGCGGGACCGTCAAGGCCGTCACCTTCGCCAACGTCCGCGCCGGCAAGCAGATGAAATGGTCCGGCTACCAGGCGGAGGACGGCATCCTTCCCAAAGCCCGAGACAACAGGCGTGACCTGAATCTGTTGATTGAAGAGTGGCGCGCTACGCTCACGCAGCTCGCGCAGGACTTCGCTGACGGCAAGGCTTTCGTCGCGCCCAAGGACTATCCGAAAACATGCGAGCACTGCGACCAGCGTCTACTCTGCCGCCTCGATCCCGCGACGCTGCACCAGCAAGAAGACGAAGAGGAGGAGAGCGATGGCTAGAGTTGTCGCCTTCCCCGCCGCGCATGGCGCATCCGACGCCGCCGAACGCGAGCTCGTGCTCGACACGCGCCGCTCGGTGATCGTGGAAGCGCCCGCCGGCTCCGGCAAGACCGGCCTGCTGGTGCAGCGCTACCTGAAACTGCTCGCAGAGCCGGACGTCGCCCAGCCGGAAGAGGTGCTGGCTATCACCTTCACCAACAAGGCCACCGCCGAGTTACAGCAGCGCGTGCTGGGCCACTTGCAGGCCGCGCAGCAGAATCTTCCGCTTCCAGCAGACGCAAAGCCCTTTGATCTGCAGACCCGCGAGCTAGCGCTGGCGGCGCTCCAGCGCAGCGCCGAGCTCGGCTGGAACCTGCTCGCCGTCCCGCAGCGGCTCAACATCCGCTCCATCGATTCGGTCTGCGGGCTCATCGCCAACTCACTGCCGCTACTCTCGGGCAGTGGAGGGGACCGCAAGCCCACGACCCAGGCCGGCACACTCTATCGCAGCGCCGCGCGCAGCACCTTACTGCAGCTCGGCGGCAGCAACTCCGCGCTCGATCGCGCTCTCCGCACCTTGCTGGAGCACCGCAACGGCAACCTCTCCAACTGCGAGTCGCTGCTAGCGGGCATGCTCGGAGCGCGCGATCAGTGGGGCGAGCTCATCCCACTCGATGCCGTCGAGCTCGACGACACGACCCTCGACTCCGTCGTTCGCCCGCGCCTCGAACGCGCGCTGGAACAGATCGTATGCAGCGGCCTCTCGCGCGCCCTCGAAGCGACCCCGCCGTCTCTGCTCGCCGAGCTCACCGCCTTCGCCGCGCGCAACGCGCATGTGCCCGGCTACAACGGCGGGACATCGCCCATCGCTTTGTGCGCGAACAAGGACGAACCGCCGGCGGCCGAGGCAGAGCATCTTGACCACTGGACCGCGCTGATCGGACTCGTCCTCAAGCCCGGCGACGGCGGCTGGCGTGCCGGCGTCAACAAGAACCACGTCGGCTTCGAAATAGACAAGGCCGACGTTGCGCATCTCAAGGGCCTGATCGCAGAGTACGCTGGCAATGAACTTCGCGGGGCGTTGCACACCGTGCTCGATCTCCCGCCCGCGCGCTATCCCGACGATCAATGGAAGGTCGCGAAGGCACTCTTTCACATCCTTCGTCACGCGCTCATCGAGCTCAAGCTGCTCTTCGCCGAACGCGGAGAGTGCGACTTCACCGAGCTGGCGCTGGCCGCACGCGAGGTCCTGCGCGGGGCCGCCGAATCCGCGCCCGAGGCACTGGACCTCGCGCTCGCCGCCGGGAGCCACCTGCGCCATCTGCTGGTGGACGAGATGCAGGACACCAACTCCGGCCAGTACGAGCTCATCGAGCTGCTCACCCGCTCCTGGGACGGCGCCACCCAGACGCTCTTCCTCGTCGGCGACCCCAAGCAGTCCATCTACCTCTTCCGCGAGGCACGCGTGGAACGATTCCTCCGCACCATGGAAGAGGGGCGCCTCGGGGATATCGTGCTACAACCGCTGCGGCTCACCGCGAACTTTCGCTCGCAGCCCAAGCTCGTCTCCTGCTTCAACCGCGACTTCCGCCGCATCTTTCCGCCGCCGGATGATCCTGCGCTGCTGGGGGGCGAGGCCGTGGATGTGCCCTTCGTCGCAGCCACCGCCGCGCGTCCTGAGAGCCCGTCCGCAGGCGTGGTCTGGCACACCTCCGTCCTCGGTGAGGAAGAAATCGCTCCTGAGTTCAAGCACCTCGACAATGTCAACCTCGCTCACCGCGCCCAGGAGGCCCTCACCATCCGGCGGATCATCGAGCAGCGTCTGGAACTGCCGCTCCCGGCCGGAGACAAAGAGCCCTGGCGCATCGCCGTGCTGGGTCGCAACCGCAGCCATCTCTCCGCCATCGTCACCGAGTTCAAGCAGGACCGCGGCAGCGGCCCGCTTCCCTTCCGCGCCGTCGAACTCGATCCGCTGCGCGAACTTCAGGAGGTCAGCGACGCCTTCGCGCTCACCCGCGCCCTATTGCACCCTGCGGACCGCACTGCGTGGCTTGCCGTGCTGCATGCGCCGTGGTGCGGACTCGGCCGCGCCGATCTGCTTGCGCTCACGGGAGACGACGCGGAGTCCACCGTCGCACAGCTCGTCTCGACTCGCCGCGAACTACTCAGCGGCACCGGGCAGCAACTCCTCGATCGCATCTGGCCCATCCTCGCCATCGCGTCCAGCACGCTCGGCCGGGATGCCTTCTCCGTGCACGTTGAGCGCACCTGGCGTTCCCTTGGCGGCGACGCCATGCTCGCCCCGGAGCGCTTGGCCAACGTGATGAACTTCTTCCGTGTGCTGCGCGAGATCGAAGCCGCGAGCATCGTGCCGACCGTGGACGCCATCGACGCTCGCCTCGCCAACCTCTACGCCGAGCCCGCCGCAGGCAAAATCGCCGTCGAGCTGCTCACCATCCACAAGGCCAAGGGCCTGGAGTGGGACCTGGTGCTGGTCCCCGGAATGGAGCGCGGCAGCGGCGGCGACGACAAAGTCCTCCTCAACTGGCTTGAACTCGACGGCCTCACACAGAGCTCCGGCACCGCCGACGCCGCCATCGTACTCGCGCCCATCGATGCAGCCGGCGAAGAGACCGGCAAACTCGGCCGATGGCTGACCCGGCTGCGCTGCCGTCGCGACGAGGCCGAGCGCCGCCGCCTCTTCTACGTCGCCTGCACGCGCGCCAAGGAAGAGTTGCATCTGTTCGCTGCGGCCACGCGCAAGAAGGACCAAAGCCTCGCTACCGGCGCCGCCAAATCCCTGCTCAACGCCTGCTGGGAGGCCGCGCAACCGCACTTCGCAGAAATACCTGCCATCGCTGTGGACGAAGAGAACGAGTTCGATCTCGCTGCTGCCGCAGAACTCGAACCTCCTCCACCGGAGCCACCACCACTACTACCCACCGTCCAGCGCCTGCCCCTCAGCTTTGATCCCTCGACGCGCTTCACCGCCGCCGCAGTCCAGCGCCTCAACTACACTCCGGCATCCGCGCTGGCGCATCGCCCCGCCTTCGACCGGCCGGAGGGCTCCTTCGCAGTGCGCGCCTTCGGCAACGTCGTGCATCGCTATCTGCAAGTCCTCTCCGTTAGGCTTGCCGAAGACAAGTCTCCTGCCGCGCTGCTCGCCGAACTCCGCGGCTGGAGCCCGCGCCTCACCGCCAGCTTGCGCGGGGAGGGCCTTCCCCCAAAGCTCGCTGCCAGTGAAACCACCCGCGCCCTGCGCGCCCTCACCCTCACCCTCGACGACCCAACCGGCTGCTGGATTCTCTCCCCACACCTCGCCGCCGCCAGCGAACGAGACCTCTCAACCCGCACGCTGAGCCTGCGCGTCGACCGCACCTTCCTCGCCGGTCCAGCGCCCCTCTCCACCGGCGAAGACTGCATCTGGATCATCGACTTCAAGACCACTGACCCCGGCTCGCATTCCCCGGAGGCCTTTGCAGCCGCCGAGCGGGAGAAGTACAGCGCCCAGTTGGAGGCCTATGCCGCCATCCGCCGCACCCTGCCGGACGGCCACCTTCCTATCCATCTCGGCCTGTTTTATCCGCTCGCTCCCCGGCTCCTGCACTGGCCCAGTTAGGCTCCAGCTATTGCAGATTCGGATAACCCCTAGGTCCCGCCCTGCCAAATGCCGCCTTTCAGGGTGGTATCCTCGCGCTAAGTTGCTGGTGCAACTTCCGAAAGAGAGCCGTGGTTGACAACGCCGGGAAAACACCTCGTACTGTGCATCGACGATGAGCGCATCGGCCTACGTGTGCGCAAGCTGCTGCTCGAACGCGCCGGGTATGAGGTGCTGACCGCGCCCGACGGCCCCTCCGGCCTGAACAGCTTTGAGAACAACCCAATCGAGGTTGTCTTGCTGGACTACTCCATGCCCGGCATGGATGGCGGTGAGGTCGCCGCACAGATGCGCCGCAGCAAACCCGAGGTTCCCATCCTGTTGCTCTCAGCCTACGTTGGCCTGCCCGCGGAGATCGACGGGCTGGTCAACGGCTATCTCACCAAGGCCGATGACGCCGCAACCCTCCTTGAACGACTGCATAACTTACTCCCGAACTAGACTCAACTTTTTGAGGTCGCTCGTGAACTTAAATCGTCTCAACCGGATTCTCTCGCAAGCTCTCTTCCTGCCGGTCATTGCCCTGCTGCTGCTCTCCGGCGTCCTCATCTGGCAGATCTTCAGCGCCTGGACGACCGTCAACCGCATCGAAACCGTCGACCAGAACATCGCCACCATCAATCTCATCTCCGCTCTGATCGCCAATGAGCAGGCAGGCGTCAGCGACTTCCAGACCACCTCCCGGCAGGCCTTTCTGCAGCCCTATGAGACTGCCATCGAACCGCTCAAGGAGAACATGCAGAAGCTCCACGACGGTGTCGCCAGCCAGGGCGGCGACGTCCACACCGTCGATCTGCTGATGATGGCGCACCACGTATGGGTCTCCACCGTCGCGATCCCCGCCATCGACGCCGCGCGTCAACACCGCGCGCTGGAAGCACCCCTCATCAACCGCGGCGACGAAGCCACCATGGACACCATTCGCCGCCTGGAGAGCGGCATCCTCACCTCCCAGCAGGTTGCGCGCAGCTCGCTCGCCAACCACTGGCAGCAGCAATTGCTGTACACGCTGGAAGTCGTCGTGGGCCTTACGGTCATCACCGGCCTGTTCATCGGCATCTTCACCTATAGCCGCCTGCGCATGGTCTCCAACGCCTTTGAGGACACCATGGAAGCGCTGCGTCGCAACGCCCACTCCACTTACGAGTCCGAGCAACGCCTGCGCGCTACCCTTACCTCCATTGGAGAGAGCGTCGTGGTGTGCGACGTAGAAGGCAGCATCGAGCTGCTGAATACCGCTGCGCAGCAACTCTCCGGCTGGACCCAGACCGAGGCCTTCCACCAGGAGCTCCGCCAGGTCTTTCCGCTCGACGACGAGGTCACACATCTGCCGCTGGTTGCGCCCTTCGCCTCTGCCAGCCACATACAGCAGAGCGCCGGCGCCTCCAGCAGCGCGATGCTGGTTCGCAACGGCGTCGAAACCTTCGTTGAGTACAGCGGCGCTCCCATCTTTGACCACTCCGGCGAACTCACCGGCAGCGTCATCGTCTTCCGCGATGTCACCGAGCAGCGCCGCACCCAGGCCGCATTGCTCACCTCCGAGAAGCTGGCCGTCGCCGGCCGCTTGGCAGCCTCCATCGCGCATGAGATTCACAACCCGCTCGACTCGGTCGTCAATCTCCTCTTCCTGCTCAAGCAGGACCCCTCACCCGAGGAGCGCGCCGAGTTCATCGACATGGCCCAGGGCGAACTCGCCCGCGTCACCCAGATCAGCCGCGCCATGCTCGGCATGCACCGCGAGTCCCGCACGCCGGTCGCCATCGACATCTCCGCCATCACCCGCAGCGTCATGGTGCTGCTGGAGCGCTCCATGACCGAGGCCGGCGTCACCGTCCGCACCCGCCTCGCCGCCAACGCCCTGGCTACCGGCTATCCCGCCGAGCTCCGTCAGGTATTTACCAACATCCTCACCAACGCCGCGCAGGCGTCCGAGCCGGGTACCCGCATTGAGGTGGCTGTTCGCAACCGCCCCGCCCGCGCCGCGCGCGGGAGCGCTCCCGCCAGCCCCGCCGGGGTCGTCATCGCCATCACCGACCAGGGCCACGGCATCCCTCCTCACGTGCTCTCCGACCTCTTTCATCCCTTCTTCACCACCAAGGGCGAGCGCGGCACCGGACTCGGCCTGTGGATCAGCAAAGGCATCGTCGAGAAGCACGGAGGCACCATCGAAGTGGAGTCCAAGACCGGGCCCACCGACCACGGCACCACCTTCACCATCTTCCTCCCCCGTGGCGAAGCCTTGGAGACGCCGGTTCCCGAGCCCGCTGCGAATACAGTGTCGGAGCCCACCGTGGCCGCCTAGCGCGGGGCGCGCAACGCTCGCACCAGCATCTCCGCGGCGCGCTCGCAGTCCGCGAGAGTCACGTCATAGTGCGTCACCAGCCTGATCGTGTCCGGTCCAATCGCGTTGCACAACACGCCCTCCGCCTTCAGCGCCTTCACCACCACCTGCGCTGCCTTGCCGAGCACCGAAAAGAACACCATGTTGGTCTGCACCGCGCCCATGTCGATCTCCACGCCGTCGCAGCCGGCTACGGCCTCGCCCAGCAGCCGGGCGTTGGCGTGGTCTTCGTGCAGCCGCGACGGCATCTGCTCCAGCGCAATCAATCCCGCCGCCGCCAGCACACCTGCCTGCCGCATCCCGCCGCCCAGCCCCTTGCGAAACGCCCTCGCCCGCTGAATCATCTCCGCTGACCCCAGCAACATCGAACCCACCGGCGCGCCGAGCCCCTTCGACAGACAGAACATCACCGTATCGAAGCCGCGAGTCAGGTCCACAACACTCACACCGAGGTACGTCGAGGCGTTGAAGATCCGCGCTCCATCCAGATGCGTCGGCAGCCCCGCCGCCTTCGCGCCGGCCCATATCTCCGCCAGCACCGGCAGCGGCGTCACCGTTCCGCCCGCCATGTTGTGGGTGTTTTCAATCTCAATCAGCCCGGTCGGCGCGTGGTTGTAGATCTTCGGCGCAATCGCCGGCTGGATCTTTGACCACGTCAGCACCCCTCGCTCCCCAGGCACCGTGCGCGCCACGCATCCGGCGAACGCCGCCATCATCGCCATCTCCCACTCCAGGATGTGCGCCCGCGCCTCGCAGATCACCTCCTGCCCGTGGTGCGTGTGCAGCCGGATCGCAATCTGGTTGCCCATCGTCCCGGTGGGGACAAAGACCGCCGCCTCGCGCTCGAAGATCTCCGCCGCGCGCCGCTCCAACTTGTTCACGGTCGGGTCTTCCCCGTAGACGTCATCGCCCACGTCGGCCGCCGCCATCGCCGCGCGCATCGCGGCTGTCGGCTTCGTCACGGTATCGCTGCGCAAATCGATCACCTTCGTCTCCATCTTGTTTAGCTACTCCTTTGCGTTCCTTCGCGTCCTCTGCGACCCTTGCGTTAAGCGGCCACCGACTCCAGCAGATGCCCGAACACCTCATTCGATACCAGCCGCCCGCGCAGCGTGAGCCTCCAGAAGCCATCTTCCTTAGTCATCAGACCATCGGCAATCAACTCCCGTGCTGCTTCCTCGCAAGGTTCCATCAGCTCCCGCGCAAACTGCGTGCGCAGCGACTGCAATGAAACTCCATCACACATCCGCAGCCCGAGAAAGATCGTCTCCTCGAACGCCTCGCGTTCGCTTATCGTAGTCAGGTCGCCACGACTGCCGGCAAGGCCATAGCTCTGCAACTTGTCGACGTTGGCAAACCGCACCGCACCAGTCTCCGTCAACAGCATCGAGTGAGCGTCCAGCCCGAAGCCGATGTACGGCGCGCGTTGCCAGTACTTCACATTGTGCCGCGACCGCGAGCCCTCGCGAGCAAAGTTCGAAATCTCATACTGCGCGAAGCCTGCCTGCGGCAACCGCTCGCACGCCCGCTCATACAGCTCGACGGCCAACTCCTCTTGCGGAATCCCATGCGCGTGAAACCGCTGCCCGCCGGCGATGACCTCCAGCCCCAGCCGCGAATCCTCGTCGATCTCCAGTAGGTAGACGCTCAGGTGCGTGAGCCCGCAGCCTATCGCCGAATCTAGCGACTGCTCCCAGCTCGCCGCGGTCTGATAGGGCAACCCGGCGATCAGGTCCACGCCAACCTCCGCAGTGCCCGCTGCGCGCAGCCGCGCGATCTCGCGCAGGCACTCCTCGCCGGTATGCAGCCGCCCCACCGCGGCGCACTCGCGGTCCACAAAGCTCTGCGCGCCGAGGCTCACACGGTTCACGCCCAGCGATATCGCGGCGTTCAGCACATCGTCCGCAATCTGCCCCGGCGCGGCCTCCAGCGTGATCTCGGCATCCACCGCCACATCAAAATTTCTGTGCAGCGCAGCAAACACATGCTCTAGCTGCGCTGGTGTCAGTAAACTCGGCGTTCCGCCGCCGAAGTAGACCGTATCCACCGCTCGCGGCAGCTTCGCGCCCAGCCGCGCTGCCGTCGCGCTTGCCGCATCGATCTCCGCACACAGCCGCGCAACGTAAGCCTCGATCTCCCCAGCCTTACCCACTCCCGACGCAAAGTTGCAGAAGCTGCACTTCGCCCGGCAGAACGGCGCCGAAACATACACTCCGAGGCTCTCGCTCATACTCACAACTCCATTCTTTCATGCGCTGTTCACTCCTTTGCGTACCTTGGCGTCCTTTGCGGCCTTTGCGCTTGTCTTTTGCCCGTACCCCGTAAAATAGAATCGATGCCCGCCAAGCAGCCCGATCCCAAGCCGTCTCAACCCGAAGACCCCAAACCCGCCGTCATCGACGACGATGTGGTTGGCAAGGCCTACGACAGCCGCCTGATGCGCAGGCTTGTCCGCTACCTCGCGCCTTACAAGCTGCAGGTCGCCATCTCGGGCGTCTGCATCATCCTCAAGGCCGCGAGCGACGTTGCCGGGCCATACCTTGTGAAGGTCGCGGTCGATACCTACTTCGCGCCGTCGGCCGAGAAGCGCTCCTGGCTCTCGCACCACCTCAGCCCCTCGCCCATCACCGGCGTCACCGAGATCGCGCTGCTCTACCTCGCCGCGCTCTCGCTCACCTTCGCGCTGGAGTTCGTGCAGACCTACCTGATGCAGTGGACCGGGCAGAAGATCATGTTCGATCTGCGCAGCCAGATCTTCCGTCACATCCAGTCCATGTCGGTCGCCTTCTTTGACCGCACACCCGTGGGCCGGCTCGTCACCCGCGTCACCTCTGACGTGGATGCGCTCAATGAGATGTTCACCTCCGGCGTGCTCGCTATCTTTGAAGATGTCTTCGCGCTCGCCTTCATCGTGGCCATCATGCTCACCATGAGCTGGCCGCTGGCGCTGCTCACGCTCTCCGCCATCCCCGGCATCCTCTACGCGACGCACCTCTTCCGCAGGCACGTCCGCCAGAGCTACCGCCGCCAGCGCGCGGCGACCGCGAAGATCAATGCCTTCACGCAGGAGTACGTCTCCGGCATGAGCGTGGTGCAGCTCTTCAATCGCGAACCCCGTGCCTTCCGCGACTTCTCCGCTGTGAACCACGAGAACAAGCTTGCCTGGACCGACGCCATCTTCGCCTACGCGCTCTACTATCCGGTCGTCGAGCTGCTCAGCTCTGCGGCGATCGCGCTGGTCATCTGGTATGGCGGCCTTGCGGTGCTGCGCAACACCACCTTCTTCGCGCACCTGACGGGCGCGCTGCCAGCTCATGCTCCGGGACTCTTCGGCGCGGTCACGCTGGGCACACTGATCGCCTTTATCCAGTACGCGCAGCGCTTCTTCCGTCCCATCATGGACCTCTCGGACAAGTTCAACATCCTGCAGGCCGCCATGGCCGCATCCGAGCGCGTCTTCAAGCTGCTCGACACCGAACCCGAGATCCACTCCCCCGCGCACATCGTTGCGCCCACTCCCGGCCGATGTACCGGCAGCATCGAGTTCCGCGACGTCTGGTTCACCTACCAGCGCCTCACGCCGGAACAGACCGATGCCCTGGGTGGCCCATCCATCGCGCAAGCTTCACCGCGCGATGGGTGGGGTCCCGCAGATGCCGAGCCCAACCTCCTCCTAGACTCTATCGACTGGGTTCTCCGCGGCGTGAGCTTCACCATCGAACCCAACGCCACCGCCGCGATCGTCGGCCACACCGGCGCCGGAAAAACCACCCTCACCGCGCTGATGATGCGTTTCTACGACGTCCAGCGAGGCAGCGTCCTCATCGACGGCGTGGACGTCCGCGACCAGGACCTCAACGCCCTCCGCAAGCGCTTCGGCGTCGTCCTGCAGGACCCATTCCTCTTCTCCGGCACCATCGCGCAGAACATCCGCCTCGGTTCTGCCTGGATTACGGACGAACAGGTCGAGCGCGCGGCCGAAGAGGTCAATGTCGCCGACTTCATCCACACGCTCCCTGACGGCTTCCAATCGCCGGTGCTGGAGCGCGGCTCCACGCTGTCTACGGGCCAGAAGCAGCTGATCAGTTTTGCGAGAGCCCTAGCACACCGCCCCGGCATCCTCATCCTCGACGAAGCCACAAGTTCGGTCGATACCGAGACCGAGTTCCGTGTGCGCCTCGCGCTCGAACGCATGATCACTGGCCGCACCAGCGTCCTGATCGCGCACCGGCTCTCCACCATTCAGCGCGCGGACACCATCCTGGTCATGCACAAGGGCAAACTCCGCGAACAGGGCACCCACCAGCAACTGCTCGCCATCCGCGGTCTGTACTTCAAGCTCTACCAGCTCCAGTACAAGGATCAGGAGCTCAGCGAACCGCTCTCGGCCTAATCCGATCCCCTCTCAGCCCCTATATGCAGTATGGGCCGCCGGCATCTTTGCCTGGCGGCCCCCGTTGTGCTCTGCTGGCCTGCCTCCGTGAGGAGCTCTTGGCGGCGCAAACTGCTGCGCACGCAATTTCGTGAGGTGCCTGCGGCATCTGAGATACGGCCAACTTCGCCGCAGGCTGAAAGCACAGCCTGACGGCGCAGCCCGCATGTCCCTCGATAGAGATAGTGCTCCAGAGGCGGACTTCGTATCATCGAACCTGAATTATTTTTTAGGGGTCCACCCTATGCGGAGTTCACTCCGCCCGCAGCCTCACCATAAAGGTCTTCGCCGGAGTGGCAGCCGACTCCCATGGCCGCAGATAGTCGAAGTGCAGGGTGACCCTCCCAGCCGCCACAATCTTCAGGTGAAAGACCTGCTTCGCCGGGCTTCCCGGCATCGACGGCGGAATCGGCACCGTCTCCTCGTTGCCCAGCACAGCCACCCCCGGACTCATCGTCTCCAGTTGCCACGAATAGCCGGTTCCCTGCGCCGCCACAAACGTCACCACCACCTCATCGCCCACGCGAACGCTGAAGGTCTGGCCATTCTGCTCCTCTGTTATCGTGACGCTCTGTGGCGCAGCCTTTGATGCATCCACGCCCCCGCTCTGCGCATGGCCTGCTTTAGACAGCGCCAGCCCCGCGCACAAGAACAATGCATAC
>Ga0302278_10005977_pt1 | contig 11797 bp, 11 predicted proteins | sample III_Bog_N3_2_FD_194543 | JGI IMG/M metagenome (GOLD analysis project Ga0302278, IMG submission 194543) | Peat permafrost microbial communities from Stordalen Mire near Abisko, Sweden - III_Bog_N3_2 | ecosystem: Environmental > Terrestrial > Soil > Wetlands > Peat | place: Sweden: Abisko... | reverse complement strand
GGATGCCGGACAATAGGAACAGCTCGGCGCTGTCGCTGATCAGTATCTACGAGATCAGCAAGATTCTGTCGTCATCGCTGAATCTGGAAAAGACCCTGCGTGAGGTGGTCAATCTGCTGTCTTCCTATCTGGAGATGCGCCGGGGCATGGTGACCCTGGTGGACGAAAAGTCCCAGATGGAAGTGGTCGCCGCCGCCGGCATGACGCCAGACGCCCTGAAGCGGGAAGGCGGCAGCAAACTGGCCTCGGCCCTGGTGGCTTTGATGAGCCGGGTGGTCACCACCGGCATGCCCATCGTCATCCCCAATCTGTCCGAGGAACCTTTGGTGTCCGAGGCCGACGGCGGTCTGGCCATCATCGAGGACGAGGTGGTGTCTTTTATCGGCGTGCCTATCAAGGCGGCGGAAAAGACCATCGGCGTGCTGTCCATCGACCGGGTGCGCGACACCGAACATTCTGACGTGAATTTCGAGGCGGATGTCCGCTTCCTGACCATGGTGGCCAATCTGATGGGCCAGACCGTGCGTCTGCACCAGTCGGTGGCCAACGAGCGTGATCGCCTGCTGCTGGAGCAGCATCGCCTGCAAAAGGCCGTGCAGCCCGAGGCCGAGCCCGGCCGCTTCAATATCGATAACGTCATCGGCGTCAGCCGCCGTATGCAAGACGTCTATGCCGAGATCCACCAGATCGCCCCCAGCCGCTCGACCGTGCTGCTGCGCGGTGAATCAGGCACCGGCAAGGAGCTGATTGCTCGGGCCGTACATTTCCTCAGCAATCGCAAGGATGGCCCTTTCATCAAGGTCAATTGCGCGGCTCTGCCCGAGACTTTGCTGGAATCCGAACTCTTCGGCCACGAGAAGGGGGCCTTTACCGGGGCCAATGCCGAGCGCAAGGGCCGCTTCGAACTGGCCCATACCGGCACCCTGTTCCTGGACGAGATCGGCGAGATTTCCGGGCCCTTCCAGGCCAAATTGCTTCGCGTTTTGCAAGAGGGAGAGTTCGAGCGGGTCGGCGGCAATCGCACTTTGAAGGTGGACGTCCGTCTGGTCTGCGCCACCAACCGCAATCTGGAAGAGATGGTGGCCAAGGGCGACTTCCGCGCCGACCTTTATTACCGCATCAATGTGGTGCCGTTGTTCCTGCCGCCCTTGCGGGAGCGCAAAGAGGATATCCCGCTGCTGGTGGATCACTTCCTTCAGCGCTTCAACAAAGAGAACAGCCGTCATGTCCGCATCGCCCCGGAGGCGATGGAGGTGCTGCTGGCTTGTTACTTCCCCGGCAATGTCCGCGAGTTGGAAAACTGCGTCTATCGCGTCGCTACCCTGGTGCGCGGCGATGTGGTCAGGGATGTCGACTTCGCCTGTCAGCGCGGGCTCTGCCTGTCTTCATCGCTATGGAAGCAGGGCAAGCCGGAGATGCTGATGTCCGGCTCTCAGGCTGCCGGCGGTCATGTCGCCGTGGGCGGATTTGTCTCGGCGCCGTCGCCTTGCGCCGCCAATTGCGTCGATCCCCACTGTTCCGAGGCCAAGCGTCCGGCTCTGCCGGGGCTGGAGCCCATCGAGATTCATGGCGAGGAAAGCCTGGAGCTGACCGACGATCTTTCCGTCGGCCAGCAGCGCGAGCGCCTGATGAAGGCCATGGAGAAAGCCGGCTGGGTCCAGGCCAAGGCCGCCCGCCTGCTGAACCTTACCCCCCGCCAGGTGGGCTATGCTTTGAAGAAGTATAATATCGAGGTCAAGCGCATCTGAGGGTGCGGGCAAAGCCCGCACCCTGCTTGCCCGTTCAGGCTCCCGTTACCAGCACCATGCGGAAGCGGGCCTCGTTACGCATCATTTTGTCATAGCCTTCAAAGGCCTGCTCCAGCGGCACCGTCTCGATCATCGGGCGGATGCCGGTCAAGGCGCTGAAGTTCATCGTGTCTTCCGAGTCCGTCGCCGTGCCGGAGGCATGTCCGGAAACCGACAATTCGCCGCCGACCAGGGCCATGGTGTCCAACTGGATGGGTTCGTGGGAGACGCCGACCACGACGATCCGGCCATGTTTGGCCATGCCGCCGACCATGGCCGTGATGGCCGGGCCGCTGGTCACGGTGGAGAGCAGCACTTTGGCCCCGCCCAATGCCTGAAGGGCGGCGGCGGGATCGCCCGCCTTGCTGTCGATATAGTGATGCGCCCCCAGCTTGAGAGCCAGGGCTTCCTTGTCGGTGCCGCGAGCGATGGCGACGGTGCGGAAACCCATATGGGCGGCGTATTGCACAGCCAGATGGCCCAAGCCGCCGATGCCGAGGATGGCCACGGTGTCGCCGGCCTTGGCTCCGCTTTGGCGCAGAGCGTTGAAAGTGGTGATGCCGGCGCAAAGCAACGGTGCCGCCTCTACCGCCGACAGATCGTCGGGGATGGCCGCCAGGGCCGAGGCCGGAGCCACCATGACCTCGGCATAGCCGCCATCATAGCTGATGCCCGACACCAGCGGCGTCATGCAATGCAGGAAGTCACCGCGACGGCAAGAAGGGCAATGGCCGCAATTGCCGCCGAACCAGCCGACGCCGACCCGCTGGCCGATTTCCCAGCCCTGGACGTCTTCGCCCAAGGCCTCGATGACGCCGGCAACCTCGTGCCCCGGCACGCGGGGATAGGTGATCCAGGGAAACAGGCCTTGGGCGGTAATGCTGTCGCTATGACAGATGCCGCAGGCCTGAACCCGCACCAGCACTTTGCCCCGCCCCGGCTGGGGGATGGGCCGCTCCACCAGATGCATGCCGCCGCCAGCCTTGGGAATCTCGATCGCACGATAGGTCGCCATGGAACTCTCCAATGAAAATCTCTCTGACGGCGACGATAGGCCTTCGTGATGAGTGGGTCTGTAGATACATTTGCCATGTACTACTGAAGATAGCTCACCAATGAAACGTAACGACCTGTCTGACCTGACGACCTTTTCCGCCGTCGCCAATCATCGCAGCTTCCGCAAGGCGGCGCTGGAGCTGGAGGTTTCGCCCTCGGCCCTCAGCCATGCCATGCGCGGGCTGGAGGAGCGTCTGGGTGTGCGGCTTTTGAACCGCACCACCCGCAGCGTTTCCCTGACCGATGCCGGGGCGCGGCTGCACGCGAAGCTTGGCGGCGCTTTGGCCGAGATATCTGAGATGCTGGACGAAATCCAAGGCCTGAGGACCGTTCCCAGCGGAACGTTGCGTCTTAATGTGCCGCGTCCGGCGGCGCAGATGCTGCTAAGGCCGATGATTTCCGGCTTTCTGCGCCGCTATCCCCTGGCTCGCCTGGAAATCCTCACCGAGAACGCTCTGGTGGATATCATCGCCGCCGGCTATGACGCCGGCATCCGCTTCGGCGGAGCCGTGCCCCAGGATATGGTCTCGGTGAAGCTGGGGAAACCTCAGGGCTTCGTCATCGTCGCTTCGCCCGGCTATCTGGCCGAGCATCCCGCCCCGCGCTTACCCCGAGACCTGAAAGACCATCCCTGCACCCGCCTGCGCTTTTCCAACGGCGCAGTGTTCCATTGGGAACTGGGAAAGAACGGCGAGGAACAAGTGGTCGATGTGGACGGCCCCCTGGTCTGCAGCGATTTGGAACTGTCGCTTCAGGCCGCCCTGGACGGAGTCTGCCTGACCTGGACCTTCGAAGGCCTGATTCTTGAGCATCTTCAAGCCGGGCGGCTGGTCAAAGTCCTGGAAGATTGGATGCCCAAACCCGAGCCGTTCCACCTCTATTACCCCAGCGGTCGGCAGATGTCGGCTTTGCTGCGCGCCTTCATCGACTTCTCGCATGAATTCTGGCGATAAATCTGTTACACCCGCCTCATGAGCGAGAAAAAAGAAGATCCCGTCCGTCTGTTCGTGCTGTCCGCGCTGGCCGACGGTTCCGTCAAGGCGACCCACGAGTTGGCCCGCGCCTTCCATGCCACCCGCGCCAAGCCCAGTGATGGACCCAGCGCCTGGCGCCGTTACCTGAATGCCATCAAGCAGCAGACGGTTTCCCTGGCCCGCACGGGCCGGGTGATTTTCGTGCGCAAAGGAACGGCGATCCATCCCGACGACATCAAGGGCGTGGTCAAGCTGCGGCTGCCTTTCCCGGGTGAAGGAATGCCCGAGCCCAAGCCCCGCGATGAAGAAGACGACGAAGACGAAGTGGTGGGTGAGGAGGAGTAATCCTCCCCATTAAAGCCCCCTCTCCCGCAAGCGGGAGAGGGTTATCAGCTCCAACTAACCCTTCATCAACCCCGCGACCGCCTCGGTCAGAGGCAGGTCGATGCGGGTGATGTTTTCCTGCTCCAGGAACTTTTCCTCGTTCTTGGTCAATTCGCCCGGCAGCACGGCCCAAAGGGGACCGGCGGAACGTTTGACGATCTGGCGGGCAAAGACCCGCTGCATCTGATCGTAGAAGTGACAGCCCAGGAAGACGAAGCCCAAGCTACCGCGCAAGGCGATCACTTCCGAGGGGATCGGCGTCTGGATGTCGATCTCGGTCAGAACCTCCACATAGTCGGAATCCGACACCAGGAAGTTGGCTGCTGGCTTGGAGGCGCCATGGGGCTTGTAAAGGATGGTCGGGGTCGCCGTTCCCTCAATCACTTCCGCCCCGGTCTTGTCGTAGCGCTTCACCCAAGGCACATCGTGAGTCAGGCCAGAGCGGCGAACGCCCTGGATTTGCACGAAATCCTTGCCCGCCGCCTCCAAGGCCAGGGCCACAGAACCTTCGTACCATTCATCGACGATCAAAGGCAGGTTAAGCCCGGCCAGCCAGCTATGGAGGCTGTTGGGAGGCGTTTGTCCTTCAAACAGCTCCTGCATCAGACGCACCAGGGTGACGCGATGCTTGTTGCTTTCGATCCACTGGGCCGAGGACCACAGATTGGTGCGGGTGCGGCCGGGCACGGTGATCTTGCCGTTCAGCCGCTCCACCAGCTCGCGGCTGGAGCTGGGCAGCGACGACGGACCGTCCAGATTGAGGATATCGGGCCCCAGATAGGGCGCGATCTTGCCGGCTTTCAGGCCAGCGGCGATCTCGGCGAGGACGGCGTTGCTCATGACTTAATCCTCTGAGCGCTTGCGCGCTTCGACGGTGATGGGCATGCGGGTGTCGGCGGGCATGTCGGGCAGTTCCAGAACCCAGCCGTTGCCCAGCTTGATCCAGCCGCCCCAGATCTCGTCCTTTTCCTTCTCGACCACAAACTCTTCCAAATCCTTTTTGGGCACATAGGCCGACAGCTTGCCGCCAGCGTTACGGATCATCACCTTCATGCCTTGCTACTCCCCTTAATTTCGCTGATCGCAAGCGATCACCTCGCCCCTCATGCGCCGGGCGCGGCTCTTCGCCGCTTGGCTTTCGCGCAAACGATTGCGCGGGCCCTTAATGGGCCAGCCAATTCCCGAAGTCGGGAATTGGCCCCTTAGTCAACCTCGATATATTCCAGTTCCTTGGCGCGCATGCCGACGATGCGGCCACGCTCATAGAAATCGACGCCATAGATGTAGAATTGCTGCAGATAGGTGCCGATGCTGTTGATGTAGCCGATATCCCCCTCGTCGATCAGGATTTCGCCCACCGGGCTTTGCGGATAGGTGCCGTCATTGCGGATCAGCTTCAAGGAGCGGACCTTGTCGCCGATATCGAAGTCCGGCGGGCCATTGAGTTCGACGATCTCTTCTTTACGCATTGGGGATATCTCCGTTGCGGTCGAGCACCTGGGCGATATGCAAATCCAGGCGACGGCAAGCCTCGGCCCGGACATCGGGCTCGGGGTCTTCGGCCAATTGGGGCAGATAATCGGGATCGATATGGCTGGCCACGGCATGGCGGACCCGCCAGTCGGCGTCATGCATCAAGACTTGAAGCTGCGCCGGCTCCAGCCGGCTGGCCACCACCAGACGCACTTCTGGGGTGGTGTCCCAGGCCATGGCGATCAGCCATTCATGGGGAATGCGCTTGGCGACTTCGAGGCGGACATCCACCGAGATATCGCGCATCAGCACCGGCAGGGATTGCTCGTCCAGCTTTCGCGCCAGCACCACCCGGACATAATAGTCCGGATCGCTGATCAGCGGCATCAGGTCCGAGCCCTCCAGCTTCGAGGCCACCGCCATGCGGACGCGCGGCTCGGGGTCCGAGCGCAATTGCAGCAGGAAGCGATGGGGCAGGCGCTCGGCGGCGGCGGCCCGTACCTCACCGTCTTCGTCTTCGGCCAGACGCGGCAGATGGAAGATATTGGCCCAGCGGGCGGCAACGGCTCGCTGCAGGAAATGGGGATGGCGGATGGCCTCGGCGGCCATTTCGGGATGGGCGCGCAAGAAGCGGTCCATCCGGCTGGCCCGGCGATCCTGGATGCAGACCTTGCCGCGTTTGCAGCCGTCTTCGGCCAGCATGGACTGGTGAGGGCAGTTTTGGCAATCGACCGGGGCGCCCTGCCAATCCAGGGCCTCTTCCTCGACAGTCATCACCAAGCCCTCCCATAGTGTTTTCAGGGATTATGCGACGAGGGGCAGGTCCGTTACCGAGGCGGAGACGCCCGGCCGGATATCATCCAGCCGGGCATATACCGCATCAGGCGGGGATGCAGGTGTCGTCGACCGGACAGACGGCGGTGCACTGGGCAGTGTCAAAGTGGCCCTTGCACTCGGTGCATTTGTCGGGGTTGATCACGAAGACGCCGCCCTTCTCCGAAATGGCCTTGTTGGGGCATTCGAATTCGCAGGCGCCGCAGCCGGTGCACTGGGAAGCAACGATCTTGTAAGCCATGTGGTGAAACTCCTCTCTAAATCCCGGCGCTCCTGGCGGTCGCCGATGGTTGATACATATACTACATTCGCCTAGGCAGATGCCATGAGGCCGTCGGTGTCCGACGCACCATTTACTTTGCTCCACCAGGCCAGGGCCGAGGCTTCGATATATTCGTGGGCGTAATCATCGACCACAAGGATGCCTTCACTGGCCAGCTTTTCCTTGGGGCAATCGCCGATGCGGGCCACCATCACCGCCGCAACGTCGCGCAAAGCCTCGACGATGGGGTCCAGCGCCTCTTCCTCGCCGAAGCCGCCCTGGCAGTAGTTGTCGGTCTTGCGCACGCCCTTGAAGGTGACCGTGCGGCCATCGACTTCGAACAGCTGGAATTCCTTGGCATGGCCAAAATGCTGGTTGATGCGCCCGCCGCCCTTGGTGGCGACGGCCACCAGCAGAGGCTTGGCTTCGGCATAGGCAGCCGTGACCTTGGCGGCATCCTCGGCGGCATGGCGGTCGGAGCGTTCCCGGTCCACCACGTCCATATACATCTCGTGCAGCTTGGGATCGTAGCTGGGTTCTTCCTCGATCTTGTCGAGGGTGAAGTCCGCACCCAGATCCTCGCCCAGCAGGCCAACGGCGTCGGCGCGGCACTGGCGGCAATGGCGCATCAGCTTGGCCCCACCTTCCAGTTGATCCTGGACGGCCTTCAGCTCCATGGGAGTGGGCCCGCGCTGGCCGGTCAGGCCGAAATGGGTGCCGTGGGCCGGGTCGGAAATCAGCGGCATGACGTTGTGAAGGAACGCGCCCTTGGACTTCACGACGCGGTTGATCTCGGCCATGTGATGGTCGTTGACGCCGGGGATCAGCACCGAATTGACCTTCACCAGGATGCCGGCTTCCACCAGCATCTCCAGACCCTTCAACTGACGCTCCAGCAGAATGCGGGCACCTTCGATGCCGGTCCAACGCTTATGTTCGTAGAAGATCCAGGGATAGATATGTTGGCCGACTTCCGGGTCCACCGCGCTGATGGTGATGGTCACATGGTCGACGTTGTAGTCCTTGATGGTCTCCACATGATCAGGCAAAGCCAGACCATTGGTGGACAGACAGAGCTTCAGATGGGGCAGAGCCTTGGAGACCATTTCGAAGGTCTTGAAGGTCTTGTGCGGATTGGCCAGGGCGTCGCCGGGACCGGCAATGCCCAGAACCGACAGCTGCGGCACCTTGGAGGCCACGGCGGTGATCTTGCGCACCGCCTCTTCCGGGGTCAGCTTTTCGCTGACCACGCCGGGACGGCTCTCGTTGGAGCAATCATATTTGCGGTTGCAGTAGTTGCACTGGATGTTGCAGGCCGGAGCCACGGCCACATGCATGCGGGCGAAGTAGTGGTGAGCTTCCTCGCTATAGCAGGGGTGATCCTTGACCTTCTCCCATACCTCGGCAGGCATGTCGGCGGGAGCGGTCGAAGAGCCGCAGGAGTTATTCCCTTTGGTGGAACAACCACCAGCGGGCTTTTCCGAGCGGGCTACGCTGTCGAGCGAAACGACTTGATGATTCACGCCGACCTCCATCCATCCATTGGATCAGTTGTGATCAGCAATGCAGGCGCCGTGCCAGAGTGAAAAATGGCTGAAAACTGGGGTTTTATCCCTTTGTGTCAGTGTCGCGACATCGACAAGCCTGTCGCTCATGCGACACAAGGCGGGATTTGTCGGAAGGGATGTCGGATATGAAGTCGCCCCCGGCAGAACCGGGGGCGCGACATAATAAGAAGGTGCTTACTCCGCGGCGGCTTTCTGGGTCAGCATCCGGCGGGTATGCATGGCGATCATCAGTTCCTCGTCGGTCGGGATGACATAGACCGGCTTGGACAGAGAGGGTGAAATGCGGCCCTCGCCGTTGGTGTTCAGCGACGGATCGACGCCCAGACCCAGCCAGCGGCACTGCTCCAGGACCAGGGCTCGCAGCTCCGGCGAGTGCTCGCCAATGCCGGCGGTGAAAATCACGCCATCCACTCCGCCCATAGAGGCGGCCAGGGAACCCATCTCGCGGCAGATGCGATAGATGAAGTAATCCACCGCTTCCTTGGCGTGGGGATCAGAGCTTTGCATCAGTACCCGCATATCGTTGCTGATGCCGGAAATGCCCAGCAGGCCGGACTGCTTGTAGAGCAGGGTTTCGATCTGCTTGGCGTCCATATTCTTCTCCTGCAGGAGATAGAGGACCACGCCGGGATCGAGGGCGCCGGTGCGGGTGCCCATGGGCAGGCCGTCAACGGCGGTGAAGCCCAGGGTCGAAGCCACCGAATGGCCATTTTCGATGGCGCACATGGAGGCACCACTACCCAGGTGGCAGACGATAACCTTGCCCTTGGCCAGGCTGGGGTCCACCGAGCGCAGGCGGTGCGAGATATACTCGTAGGACAGGCCATGGAAGCCATAGCGGCGCACGCCTTCATCCGACAGCCAACGCGGCACGGCAAACATGGTGGCCAAGGTGTCGTTGGTAGTGTGGAACGAGGTGTCGAAGCAAGCCACCTGCGGCAGGCCGGGATGAAGCCGGGCCAAGGTGCGGATGGGGTCCAGATTGTGGGACTGGTGCAAGGGCGCAAGGGGCACCAGCTTGTCCAGCTCGGTCAGGACCTGCTCGTTGATCAGGGTCGGGCCGGAGAAATGCCGACCGCCATGGACCACGCGATGGCCGGCGGCCTTCAGCTCGGCGCCGTCCAGGTGATGCTCGATCCAATCCAGCATATGGCTGAACAGATCGTCGTGGGAAATATGCGGATCCCATTTGGCATCGGCCAGGCCTTTGCCGTCGGGAGTCTTGGCCGTGAAGGTCGGTGCGACGCCGATGCCTTCGATCTGGCCCTTGTTCAACAGATGCGGCTCCGATCCGTTCCCGCCCACATAGAGCGAGAACTTGATGCTGGAGGAACCGGCATTGATAACGATAATTCCGTCGCTCATGTCTGATCTCCTGATCGGGGGGTCAGTGGGCGTTGATACCAAGGGTGGTTTGACGGCTGCGGGCGAACAGCACGGCTACGGCGCAAGAGGCCAGACGGGCCTTGGCGCTGTCGGCGCGGCTGGTCAGCACGATCGGCACGCGAGCCCCCAGGACGATGCCGGCGGCGTCGGCGTCGGCCAGATAGGACAGCTGCTTGGCCAGCATGTTGCCGGCTTCCAGATCGGGCACCAGCAGGATGTCGGCCTTGCCGGCCACCGGCGAGACGATCTTCTTGATCTTGGCGGCTTCTTCGCTGATGGCATTGTCGAAGGCCAGGGGGCCGTCAAGGATGCCGCCGGTGATCTGGCCGCGATCAGCCATCTTGCACAGAGCAGCGGCCTCAATGGTGGAGGTAATCTTTGGATAGACAGTTTCAACCGCCGACAGGATGGCGCATTTGGGTTCCTTGATCTCAAGGACCAGGGCCAGATCGATGGCGTTCTGCAAGATATCCACCTTGTCTTCCAAGGTCGGATAGATGTTCACGGCAGCGTCGGTGATCAGCAGAGTGCGTGGATAGGTGGGCACGTCCATGATGAAGACATGGCTGATGCGGCGGCTGGTGCGCAGGCCGGTGTCCTTGCGGGCCACTTCATGCATCATCTCGTCGGTATGCAGGCTGCCCTTCATCAGGACCTCGGCCTCGCCCGAGCGGCAAAGAGCCACGGCGCGTTCGGCGGAATCCACGCTGTCGGAAATGTCGATGATGCGATACTTGGCGATGTCCATGCCAAATTGCTTGGCGACGGCTTCGATCTTGGCCTTGGGGCCCACCAGGATGGGGTCGATCAGGCCGGCTTCGGCGGCTTCCACCGGGCCGCGCAGAGAGACTTCGTCGCAAGGATAGCAAACGGCGACCGACACCGGCTTCAGGTCGGTGCAGCGGGCGATCAGGTTTTCGAAGACGTGATGGCCGCGGCTGACTTTGAATTCCGGCAGGGCCATGCGTTCCTGGGATTCCTTGGCCAGAGGCGCGAAGACCGAGGCCAGACCGGTGAAGACCGTTTCGGCCTTCTGGTTCACCGCCATGCAGTCGAAGACCACGGTCTTGTCGGCGTCGTTCTTGCTCTTGACGGTGATGGTCACGGTCAGGGTATCGCCCAGGGCGACGGTGGTCTTGAAGTCCAGGCTTTGGGACTTGTAGACGGTGCCCGAGCCCGGCAGCTCGTTGCCCAGAAGGGCCGAAATCAGCGAAGCGCCCCACATGCCGTGGCCGACCACGCGATGCTTGCGGCTGCTGTCGTTTTCCAGCTTGAAATGGGTGGGATTGGCGTCGCCCGACATCACTCCGAACAGGACGATGTCGTCATGGGTCAGAGTGCGTTCCAGTTTGGCCGATTGGCCGACGGAAATCTCGTCGTAGGTCTTGTTCTCGATGATCACCATGTCATCCCCCAGGGTTGTCTTTTTGCGCTGCAACGCGAAAGGCGTGCGGGCAGCTTAAGCGGCAAAAACCACTTAAGTTCAATGGGAAACTGCATGGGAGCGGCTGTTTTCGCCGTATTGTAATGGAACCGGATGGTCTCACCGGTCTCCGCCACCCTTTGCGTTTCCCCCTCCAAGGGAGGGAGAGTAGCAACGGGCATGCTGCACTGCAACTAAATGTGAACGTGGTTCATAGATACGCCGGTTAGGCCCGGCGCGACCATTCGCGCGAAAGCTAAGCGGCGAGGAGCCGCGTCCGGCGCATGAGGGGCTAGGTGATCGTTCAGATCACCGGTAAAATTAATGCTTATGGCCGTCGTCGCAGGAATGGCCGTCGGTGCGCGGGCAGGATTCCCGTACCGGCTTGCCGTCTTCGGACAGGCCGATCCATGCGTCGACGGTGGCGGAATCGAAGCCGACCATCTTGCGGCCCTCGGCCTCCATCAAGGGGCGGCGGATCAGCAGGGGCTCGGCCAGCATGGCTTTGATGGCTCTGTCTTCGTCGAATTGTTCCGGGACAATCAGGCCTTCCTTCACCTTAGGCGAAGCGCGGTTGAACCATTCGGCCACTGGCTTGTCGCCGAAGAAGGGGCGCAAGCTCTCCGCCGTCCAAGGTTCTTCCAGCAGGC
>Ga0302278_10005974_pt1 | contig 11802 bp, 9 predicted proteins | sample III_Bog_N3_2_FD_194543 | JGI IMG/M metagenome (GOLD analysis project Ga0302278, IMG submission 194543) | Peat permafrost microbial communities from Stordalen Mire near Abisko, Sweden - III_Bog_N3_2 | ecosystem: Environmental > Terrestrial > Soil > Wetlands > Peat | place: Sweden: Abisko... | reverse complement strand
GATCATCAGAGCCAGCGCGGCGAAGCTTTCCAGCAGATGTGCGATCAGCGTCTGACTGCCGAAGGAATCTTCGACCGCCTCGTGGACGGTCTTCACATCGGCGGTGGTCGCGTCGGGGACAGCTTCGTGCAAAGCTTTGTCAAACTGAGTTCGCAAAGTATCTGCGGGAACCGCGCCACGAATGGCTACCTGCATGAATGCAGTGGCGATGCCGTAAAACGGCGTTCCGGGCTCGACCTGCGCCAGGCAGAAGTACATCTCTGGCTTGGTGGCGTCGGTAACATTGCGCTGCTTCACGTCTCCGATGACACCGACGATATGCATCTCCGCGAATCGCCCCTTGCCCATAAAGAAGGTGTGGCCGAGGGGGTCCTGGCCTGGAAGGTACTTGTTGACGAACGCCTGGTTCACGACCACGACCGGAGGAGCGGAGGCAGTATCGTCCTCGGTAAAGAACCGGCCGCGCAGCATGGGAATGCCAAGCGCTTCGACAAGGTCCGGCGAGGCCAGACGACCGTCGGCTGACGGAGTTTGAGATTGCGGAAGTTCCTTGTGATCGAGATTGCCCGATATCCTGACCGCGCCGTCGGCACGCAGGGGCAGAACCGAACTCAGCGCAGCAACTTGCACACCTGGAATGGCACGCAGCCGGTCGAGGAGCGGCAGATACGAATCGCGCACGATGTTGGTTTGCGTATTGACCGCATCCTCATCCTGATGCATCGAGCCCGCGTTGATGAGGATGCCGCCGGTGAGTGCGTTCTGCTGCGTGAAGCCGAGCGGCATCTGGCGCAACGCGTGAATGGTGCGTAAGAACAATCCCGCACCCACAAGAAATACAAGCGTCAGCGCTATCTGCGCCACAACCAATGCCTCGCGGGTGCGATTCTGGCTGGCCGAGGCTGTGCTGGTGGTGCCGTGCAGACTGCTCTGCACATCGCGGCGCATGGCCCGGAGCGCGGGGAAGACGCCAACCACAGCCGCGGTGAGAAGCGTGAGCGCGGCCATGCAGGCAATTACGCGCCAGTCCAAGTGAATGGCGCCTGCGAGGGGCAGTTTTTGCTTAACGTGACGCCACAACAGCTTAATCGCTGTCTGTCCCAGCAACAATCCGAAGACCGCGCCGATGCCGCTCAGCAAGAGGCTCTCGACGATGGTTTGTTGCAGCAAACGAGCGCGGCTGGCTCCCAGCGCGGCACGGACAGCCTGTTCGCGAGTGCGCGAAACCGACCGCGTCAGCATGAGGCTGGTAACGTTGAGGCAGGCCAGCGCCCAGATGCCGAAGACCACGCCATAGATCAGCGTGAGCGGCTTGCGAACCTGCTGGTTCAGCGACTGCTGGTACTCCGTGACCGCGATTCGGGGAGCAATGGATGGGCCGTCTGTGGGCTCTTTGGAAACAATTGCCTGTGTGCGAGTGAGCTGATCGGTGAGCTGCGCGATGGTCATGCCGTCGGGCAACCGTGCGTAGAGTTCTCCGATCCACGCTACTTGTTTGCCGCTGATTGACGTGCGGCTGGCGGGATCGATTGCGGCGGGCGACCAGATCTCCGCATCCTCCACGAAAGGAAACGAGAAACCTCGCGGCATAACGCCGAGGATCGTATAGGCTTGGCCTTTGATGGTAAGCGTCTTGCCTGCGATTTGAGGGTCGGAGGCGTAGAACTTGCGCCACACCTCTTCGCCGATCAGCACCACGCGGTTGCGCCCTGTATCGTTCTCCTCGTCGCGGAACGAACGGCCGAGAACGGGCTGGACGCCGAGCATTGCAGGCAGACCGGCAGTGATCTCAACCTTCTGCGCCTGAAAGCGGCCTCCGGGGCCGACGATGCTAGCCATGGAACGATTCATCAGCGCGCCAATTTGCATCCTTGCGCCCACGGCATCGCGCAACTGAAGCATGTTGGCGTAGCTCATCATGTAGTAAGGCTCGGAGCCAGTCCCGGTGATGGTCACGATGCGATCCGGCTGCGCATAGGGCAGCGGGCGCAGCAGAACTCCGTCGAGCACAGTGAAGACGGCGATGTTCGCGCCCAGGCCCAGCGCCAGCACAGTAACGGCCGTGAGCGCGAATCCCGGCGACTTGCGCAGTTGGCGCACGGCATAGCGCAAATCCTGAAACAAGCTCTGCAGCGGCATGGCTACGCCTCGACTTCTTCTTCCAGTTTCTTCAATTCGGTTTCGGAGACAACCTTTCCGTCGAAAAGATGGACTTCGCGCTGGGCGTGGCGGGCAAAGCGCGGATCGTGCGTAACCATGCAGATGGTCGAGCCTTCGCGATGCAGATCGGCAAGCAGGTGCATGACGGCTTCACCGTTCTTCGAGTCGAGATTGCCGGTAGGCTCGTCGGCCAGCAGGATCGACGGCGAACCGGCCAGGGCGCGGGCCACGGCCACGCGCTGCTGCTGGCCGCCGGAGAGTTGTGCCGGATAGTGCCTCATGCGGTGCGCCATGTTGACGCGTTCCAGCGCTTCTTTCACGCGCTTCTTGCGCTCCGGCGAGGGCATTCCCGCGCGATAGGTGAGCGGCAGCTCGACGTTCTCTTCGACAGTGAGATCGCCGATGAGGTTAAAGCTCTGGAAAATGAACCCAATCTCCTGGTTACGGATGCGCGAGCGATCGCCGAATTTCAGGTTCTCGACGGGGTTGCCGTTGAGCAGGTATTTGCCGCCCGTGGGCGTGTCGAGCAGGCCGAGAATTGAGAGCAGCGTTGACTTGCCGCAACCCGATGGACCGGACATGGCGACATACTCGCCCCGCGCGATGGTCAGATGGATGCCAGAGAGCGCATGGGTCTCTACCTCGTCGGTATAAAAGACCTTGGTCAGCCCTTCAATTTCAATCAGCGTGCCGTTCGATGCCATGCATTCCTCCTCGTGTTGTTGCGAATCTGTTTCCTGTTCCCTATTCCCTGTTCCCTGTTCCCTGCGCTTTCACTCCAGCCGGATACGGTCCACGCTATCCCAGCGCGACATATCGGAAAGAATGACCGTGTCGCCTTCCTTGAGCCCTTCAATCACCTGAATGCTGTTGACCGACGCGCGGCCCACTTTGACCGGCACGCGGGTTGCGCCCTTGCCGTCGGGGTCTACCCGGAACAGGCTGAGGGTCGAGTTTTCGTTGCCCAGAGCCGGCCGGCCCACATAGAGAACGTCGGTCATGCGCTCCAGATCGATGGTTCCGTCTACGCTCAGGTCGGGCCGCGCCCCCTGCGGCAGTGGCCCGGTGAGTTCTACGTCCACGGTGACGGTTCCGTTCTGCACGGCGGGGTCGATGCGCTGCACACGGCCGGCAATGACGCCGTTGTGCGTGTCGATGGAGGCGGGCTGGCCAATCTGAATGTCGCGGGCCTGGGTCTCGGCGATCTTGAGCGAAGCTTTGAGCTGGTCGGGCTGCACCACCTTGGCCAATGTGACCCCCGGCGCTACGTGTTCGCCTACCTGATGCGGCAGGTCAACCAGGACGCCGCTGATGCCGGCGGAGACGTGCAAGTCGGCCAGTTGCTGCTGCTTCAGTTCATAGAGAGCGCGGGCCTGGTCTACCTTGGTCTGCTGCACGGCAAGCTGCGAGACGATCACTTTCTCGTTCATGGCGAGGCGATCGGCCTCGATCTGGTTGCGGGTGGTCAACTCGTCGGCCTTGCTCTTCGATGCGTTATAGGTCAGGCCGGAGATGACGCCCAGATCGAAGAGAGCCTTGTCGGTCTGCGCCTGGAGCCGGGCCTGGCTGTAATCCGCGCCCACTGTGGCCGCGCCGGCCTTCTGCGTCATCAGGTCGCTCTGGAGTTGAATCTGCGTATTATGAAACTCGCTCTGAGCGGCTTTCAAAGCCAGGCCGGCGTTCATGGCTTCTTGAGCCAATTCCGGATTGACGAGTTCCATCACCACGGTATTTGGCTCGACGTGCGCGCCCGGCAGCACCAGAATGCGGGTCACCGTGGCCTCGGTCTCGGCAGGGATGAGGCGTAGCTTATCCTCTCGCGGGACCAATGTCCCGGTAGAGCCGCGCACCTGGCGGATCATGGGGCCGCGCTTGACCGTGTCTGGCCAGATCGTCGAGCGGTCCACGGTTGGGGCAGCCGGCTTCAGGCGGTAGACGACGATGAGCAGCGCAGCAATCATCAGCAGCGCGACGATGAGAAACGCGGCGAACCGGCGCTTTCTCTTTTGCAACAGGTCTGGGCGTGCGATATCCATCGCTTAGAGATAAAGCATTTCCCGTGCCAGATGGGCATAAGCCCCTTGCGCTGAAAACAAATCGGTTAGCTTAAAGTGGATGAAAGGCAACCGGCGCTGGGTGACCGTTTGCGGCAAAGGGTGTTCGATTTTGGACAGTGTGCCGGGAGTTCACGACTGGCACTTGCATTTGCCGTACCTGAGGGATTGGCATTAACGGTCGACAAACGGGTAACCGTGTAAGTTAATGAAGAGGCTGGGCTGGGCTCGAATCGCCTCCGGTTGCGCCTCGACTTTGGATCCGATCCTGCCAGTTCTCCTTTTGGGGACCGGTGATGACGGCCATGAAAAGCTGTGACCCGTTCGTCGCAGTCTCATTGTCGCGTTCCACGACATGCTTTAAAGCCGCGAGGATGGGGCACCCGGCCGAGAGAATAATGCGCCAGTCCTTTTATCGCCCCGCATTACAGCATGGCACGCGGAGATTCGTGAGTTCTCCGACATCGGGAGTTGCTGTAATGGTTACAGAATACGGCTTCATGCGATCGGTATGGTTTTCGTCGATAGGGTAGACCTTAACGCTGAGTATCAGGCTCCCTTGCTGCGCATTACAGGTAAAACGGACGGGAAAGATGGAACAGTAAAAGGCCTGGCTTTCACATCGAAGATCGATACCCAAGGGAGACATCTTTAAACATTTGGCCTCGACCGAAACGGAACCCTCTCCCTTTGCCGATATTCGGGGATCGCTCGGAACGAGGGAGACCAACTGACTCTTTGGATCCCAGGCAAATATCGCAATGGATCTGCCGGCCTGGGTATAGGTAAACAGTCTGTTTTTCCAAAAGGCTTCAAGGCTAACAGGCGACTTGGAGTGGTTCACTGTAAAGAGTACATACGTGCCGTCGGGATTGCGGAAACCAAGGGATTCGAGATCGACCGACCCTGTAACTCCGGAAGCGATCCGATATGCCTCCGGCTTCACGACCCTGAAGAACTGAGTTATCAGCAAGAAATCTATATTCGATCCGGGCGCAGAGCGAATGGCCTCTGCGCCGGTCTTCAGAGGGTTAACAATCAAGGTATCCGCTTCTTGATCCATCGAGGGCGGCGCCTCTCCAGCTCTACCGGCGGCTGAAACCTCGGATGGGGCGGCTACATGGATCTGGGAAATCTGCTGAGCCAGAATATCGTCATAGACATGAATATAAGCATCGGTTGCTTCGCGGCTCTGAGACTGGAACACAAGGACGGACTCCAGACTGTGGTCGATTTCCGATGACCACACGGATACACTCACGGTCTGCGCTCCAAGGCACCGGCTAGTCCCTCCACCGAGCAGACAGCCCGCGAGAAGAATCACCGCACGGCGGCTCTTCGTCGCCCGGCAAGGGTGAGTTTGTTTTCTCGTCCTTTGCATGGAATGCTCCCGGAATACCCCGGCCGCGCCGGTGTAGGTGTCCTAGCGCGAAGGTAGGGTTACAGTGTCCTGATCCGTTTTGTGCAGGGTTGCCGCTCCCTGATGGTCGCGTCAACTCGACGGTTGTGCCTTCGGGATACAGCAGCCCTGGTTTCGCTATAGTCGATCTCGGCGCCGTGAGCGCTTTGGGCGATCAACGGCGCCGTGATCGGGTGTGAAGCGTGGAGCTCCCCGTTACCGGGGGTTAGTTCACCGTGATGGTAAAGGTCTCCGTGCTCTTGCAGCCGGACGAGTTGGTGTAGGTCGCCGTATATACGTTGGAGCCCGTCTTCAGCGGAATGTCGTTGATCTGGCGCGAGGTGGAGTTATATCCGCTGGGGCCGGACCAGCTCCATGATCCGCCAGATGTGGGTTGCGGGCCAAGGTCCACCTGCGTGCTGGTGGAGCTGACCGTGGCGCTGTTTTCATCAGCCCAGGTTGAGCCGTTGTTTACCGAGATGTACGGGGTGATTGTGGTGGGCGTGCAGCCGCCTCCAGAGCTGGTGCTGAGGCTGTAGGAATTCACCGTAAAGGTCTGAGAACCGCTGGTTTTCGTGATTTCAAAGCCGAAATCCGCCGTGGAGAAGGTCTTGCTGATGAGCTTGCCCTGGTTCGCAACCCAATTCATTAAATCCAGAAGATTCACACTGCCGCTCGTCGTCTTCGAGGTGCGCAGGAAGGAAACCACGTTGTGGCCATAGTTGCCCTGAAAGACGTCGTAAGTAACACCATCAATGGAGACGTTGGTGGCGAAGGGGCAGCCATTGACACCGAGTTGGTTGCAACTATATGTGGTGGCGATTGGGCCGTTGTTGTTCCAATCCTCCCAGACCATCACTTCGTCCACGTTACCATTCGTCCAGAGATCGTAGGCTGCGTCGTAAGATGCGCCGCTTGGCACCGAGAAGTTGAACGACGAGTTTACGGAACTGAGGGAACTGAGATTTACGTTGCCCAAGCCGATTTCCGTGTCGGGGTACGCTTGAACACTGGTGCCGTTGGGGTAATCCGCTACTGACCACCAATTGGTGGAGCTGTTGGCATAGACGCACTGGCCGGATGACGCGCCCCATTCGTCGGTATACAGGTTGTAACCGTTTTCAGTGTAGGTCGCGTATTGGCTACACGAACTCCATGAGTAGGCACTTGCGGGCTTGGAAGTGACTGCGCAGAGAGCGAGCGCTCCGACTGCGATTGCGTAAAACTGTTTACCCACCATCACATTCTCCTTTGAGCCAGAATCTCTTTCTCCGGAACTGATTTCATGACAGTGGACGCTCGGAGAGTAACGGTTGTCAACTACAACTTTCGAGGGATTCAAGGCAGGTGGCCCGCTCATCAACCCAAAGAATCGCAGTAATACATGGGAAGCTGGGAAACTACAATGAGAGACGTTCGTTGTTTAGGGTGCCGGCTGCCCCAGGGTCTCGATTCCGGACCTGCGGCAACGACATTTGTTGCTCATGGGACCCGGTCCACCCGCCAAACCAATGCAGAGGGGCGCTAGAGTTGCCATAATGATTCATTTCCAGCGGCAAGGAGCAAGGAGAATCGCGTGACTTTTTTGCGGAATCTGTTCGGTCCGTGCACCCAGGAGATCTGGAGACAGCTTTGCGCCGAGATTGGCGCGCAGTACGTTGATGGAGGCTTCTGGAAGGGAGACAAGATCCAGGCAACGCACGGCCCATGGACCATCACTCTGGATACTTACACGGTTTCGACCGGCAAATCCTCCGTTACCTATACCCGCATGCGTGCGCCTTTTGTTGATCCGGAGGGCTTCCGCTTTACTGTTTACCGGAAGGGAATCTTCAGCGACATTGGCAAGTGGTTTGGCATGCAGGACCTGGAGATAGGGGACGAGGCCTTCGACCGTGATTTCATTCTCAAGAGCGACCAGGAGCCGAAACTGCGGGAACTGCTTGGAAGCACTAGAATCCGAGAGCTGATCGGCCAACAGCCGCAGATCTACTTTGCCGTCAAAGACGATGAGGGCTTCTTCCGTTCCAGCTTCCCTGAAGGAGTAGACGAGCTTTATTTTCAGGTTGTGGGCATCGTCAAGGACGTCGAGCGGTTGAAGTTGCTCTATGAACTCTTCGCGGAAACGCTGGATCAGCTGTGCCGCATCGGAGCAGCCAACGAAAACCCGCCAAACGTCAGCTTGTAATCAATAACTTCCCTTTATGGAGTGAAAGGCGTGTAGCCCGGGTCTCTGGAGCATTGAGCATAACCACCGAAGATGGGTGCCCCAGGTGCCTCGCATTTGGGCACCTGGGAGAGCTCAGAGCTTGGCAGTCTGGTATTCCTCTTACGCGACATCTGTCCTGATTCGATGAGCGCAGGCTTTGACCGCCCGATGCGGAGCAGAGTTTCTTCGTCAGTTCGAAGCGTCAACCGACTCTCGCGCCTTCGTTGCCGAGAATTACATTTTCCTGGCGCACAATGGAAATGATCGGTGAAATGATGCTTTGCTCACCGCCGTCCACCGGCAGAGCACTGAACGGCCCGTGCCTGTTAACCCGAAAATGAATACCCCCCTCCCCCCCCTCTCTCTCGCTCGTTTCTGCATAACACAATGAAAATAAATAAGTTAGGCATCATTAATATCGAATAAAGAGCGAAACCGTTCCGTCGCCAGCTTCCGTCTTGGCAACACCATGTGATTGAAAATAAACAAGATATGCAAATCAATCAATTTGCTCGCGTGGTGACAAACAACGGATTCTGGGCACATTCCGCCCCAAATACTCGATTCGAACACCAAAATCCGCCTCTTATTGGCACTCCGCTGGGAAACTACAATGGAAAATAGAACATTGTTCAAGGAGCGGGCATGGACGCAAAGCTGGCAGTAGTCATCATGGCGGCAGGCAAGGGAACTCGGCTGAAGTCGCGCCGGCCCAAGGTGCTGCACGAGATCGGCGGCAAGCCGCTGCTGGCTCACGTGATTGCCGCCGCAACCAAGGTGGTGGCCGCGGCGGATATTTACGTGGTGATTGGCCATCAAGCGGAGCAGGTGCGGTCGGCAATGGCTGGGACGGGAGTCAGCTTTGTGGAGCAGGCGGAGCAGCGGGGCACTGGGCACGCCATCCAGTGCGCGGCGGCGTCGATCGCCGGCTATGAGAATCTTCTGGTCTTGTCAGGCGACGTGCCGCTCATCCGGCCTGAAACCATCGAGCAGCTCTGGCAGTTCCACGAGGCCCAGCAGGCGGTCATGACCATCCTGACTGCTGCGCCCGCCGATCCCACAGGCTATGGGCGCATTGTGCGCCAGTCTGAGGATTCCGGTGAGGTTGAAGCCATCGTGGAGCAGAAGGCGCTGACGCTGAAGCAGCAGAGCATTGGCGAGATCAACTCCGGCATCTACGCATTCAAAACTGCACCGCTGCTGGTTCATCTGGGCAAGCTCAACGACGACAACGCCAACCGCGAAGTGATTCTCACCGACATGGCAGGCATGTTGCGCGCGGCGGGCGGCCGTGTAGTTGCCATCCAGGCTGCCGAGACGGCCGAGGTGCTCGGCGCCAACACCATCGCCGATCTGGTGGCCCTTGATGCCACCTTGCACGCCGCCACCGCCAGCCGCCTGATGGCAGCAGGCGTCACCATCTTCCGGCCAGAGACGTGCGTCATCGACGCCGAGGTCGAGGTTGCTGCCGATACGGTCATCGAGCCTTTTGTGCAGTTGCTGGGCCGAACGCGCATCGGCACTGACTGCCTGATCCGCTCCTATTCGGTCATAGAGAACTGCACGGTCGGCGACAAGGTGCTGATTCGCCAAAGCTGCATTCTGACGGACAGTTCAGTCGCGGAGGGAGCCAAGATTGGCCCATTTGCACATCTGCGACCGGGAAGCGAGATCGGCGAAGACGCGCATGTGGGCAACTTTGTGGAGACCAAGAAGGCTAGGCTGGGCAAGGGCGCAAAGGCCAACCATCTCTCCTATATTGGCGACGCCGAGGTCGGCGAAAAAACCAACATCGGCGCTGGCGTCATTACCTGCAACTACGATGGCGTTCACAAGCACATGACGCGCATTGGCAAGGGCGTCTTTGTGGGCAGCGATTCGACGCTGGTGGCGCCGGTGACGATTGAGGATGGCGCTTATATCGGCGCTGGCTCTTGCATCACCAAGGACGTGCCGGCTGGAGCTTTGGCAGTGGCCAGAGCGCGCCAAATCTCGAAAGAAGGCTGGGTTGCGGCTAAGCAGGCTCGCCAGAAGCCGTAGACATCGGCCGGCGGCACCTTGGAGTTGGTTTCGAGAAGACCCCAACACGCAAGCGCCAGGAGGCATTATCGCTTCCGATGGGTACCCTGAGCAGCATTCCTGCATCTGAGTCAGATAGAGTTGCTATCCCATCTTCCCGGAGCCGAAATGTCCATATTGTCCCATGCAGAAATTGCCTCTCACATGACCAACCGCCCCGATTGGCAGATTGAACGCGGTGAACTGGTACGGACCTTCAAGTTCGAGACCTTCCGCGATGCAGTGACCTTTGTCAACAAGGTAGCTGACATGGCCGAAGAGGCCAACCATCATCCGGATATCGACATTCGCTACAACCGGGTTCGCCTTGCCCTCGTCTCGCACGACGCAGGCGGCATCACCACCCATGACTTTGCCATGGCAGCCGGGTCAGACCGGCTGGCCTGAAAGGCAAGGGCGTATGCCCTTTGTTCGGCTAGGGTTCGTCGGAAGGGTCGTCCCCGCAAATCCCATAATGTGGATTTGAGGCGTCTTCTTCCGCCTGTCGGAGCTGTTTGACGGCCTTCTTGTACCACCATACGGCAGCCAGCCCACTGGCAAACACGGAAGCTGCCGCCACAACAGCCAGCTTTACCCAGCCAGCCGAGCCGGAGCCATCGGTTTTCCTGGTTGGTGAAGTTGCTGATTCAAAAGTGTTTGCCATTCTAACAAGAGTCCTTGTCTCTGCCAATCTGTACGGTGTACGTTCAACAGAAGTCGAATCTTAGATGCTGCGCGGCCTTGAACCGATCATCTTTCGGATCGAAATAACAATTTCTATTTTTTGTATTTGCTTTCAACGCAATCTATGCTATGGTGTATATATTCCAGTGAAGGAGCCGGTAGAACATGCCGCTCCCGAGTTGGAAGTAAGTTGCGTCACTGGCCTCCCGGCACGAACAGCTAGACCGTTCGTGCCGCCTTTTTTTGTGCCGTCTCAATCGACCCTTGCCTTCGTTTCCTTCGCTTTACTTCCGGCGCATCTCGGTTTCGGTCTACAATGGACCGGAGGGAATCCGTCATGAAAAGCTTGATCAAGCGCCGCTGGGTTCTGGGTTTGACCGTCTTTGCCATCACTGCGGCCAGCTATGCGCAGTGGTCCAACCCGGCCGACGATGTTCCGGCCTATCATCCCTCAGCCCCGCTTAAGGTGAGCGCCTTGCCGCCAATCATGGCCGGCAGCCAGCTCACGGGAGAGAATTTCCGATTTCCCTGGCAGGTCCACGTCTACCAGCAGGCGGTCAAGATCGGGAACGTGCTTTATCAGCTTCCCTGCAACTGCCGTTGCGATCGTTCCCTGGGCCATACCAGCCTGCGCAGTTGCTATGAGAATGCGCACGGCACCGAGTGCTCTACCTGCGCCAAAGAAGCCTTCTATGCGTATGCGCAGCTCAAGCTCGGCAAGACCCCCGCGGAGATTCGCGCCGGCATCGCCCGCCGCGACTACGAATCCATCGATCTGGAGAAGCAGTAGGCGATTTGGAGAAGCAGTAGGCATCGCGCCACACTCAGGAATCGCAATTGGCGTAGAATGGAACTATGCAGCACGAGCCAGTTGGCCCGGCTCGCACCCGGTTTGGGGGCGTCACGGTTTCGACGGGATCGAATGCGGCTTTGGAGTCATGTCAGGGTGTGGGCACCTGTAATCGCCTGCAAAACAAAAGTTGCCAACGATAATCTGGCACTTGCAGCTTAATTAAATAAGCTGCCGTCTTCCACGGCTTTGCCTATGGGCTGTGAGCGGACGTCATACAGTGGGCTGGCGGTTGCTTCTCGGTCCGTGTTGTAGCCGCGAGATCATCGGACTAGTCTTTTGCGCATCTTGTCCGTTCTGAGTGCCGAAGGCGAACCCAAAAGGAACCGGACAAAGCATGAACACTCCTGGCTGACAGCGATTTCGGACGCGGGTTCGACTCCCGCCG
>Ga0302278_10005973_pt1 | contig 11802 bp, 10 predicted proteins | sample III_Bog_N3_2_FD_194543 | JGI IMG/M metagenome (GOLD analysis project Ga0302278, IMG submission 194543) | Peat permafrost microbial communities from Stordalen Mire near Abisko, Sweden - III_Bog_N3_2 | ecosystem: Environmental > Terrestrial > Soil > Wetlands > Peat | place: Sweden: Abisko... | reverse complement strand
ATGCCGCGGCAAGGGAACGGGAAACGGAGGGTTGGGGCTGGTTGGATCGACGAAGATTGATGGCATTCATTGTTGGCGAGGATCTCCCATTGAGCATTGATTCGGCAACATATTACCACGCCGGAGGTGTTGCGGAAACCGCCCCTGAGGTGAGGGCGGGAATGGCTACGAGAATCCTGGGAAGCCCAGGATTCCGGTTGGGCGGAGTCTAAAGCGGGTGCCGCGTTTCGACCTTCGAGATACGCTGGTGCATGGTGCAGACAGAGACGAGCTTCGTCGGTGGAGTTGTTATCCTTTTACGACAGAACTCTCTATATCATCCTCAATTGCCTGGTTTGGTTGCGTCCGCCGCTGGCGCTGGTGCAGGCGCTGGTGCGGCTGCGGGTTGCCCTTTCGAGAATCCGCGAATGTAAATAATGAGATTCCAAACTTCGGAGTCCTTGGCGCGGCCTTCTTCTTCGGGCGGCATACTATCTTTGCCGGTGCGGATGGCGTGGAAAAGCTCCTTATCGGACCGGTTTCCAAGAGATTTGGGGTCAGTCCAGTCCAGGAGAGTGAGCTTCATATCCTTGGCTAGGTCAGTCTTGCCGTCACCATTATCCCCATGACAAAGCGCGCAATCGCGCGCATAGAGGTTCTTTGCCTGGGTTTGGGACGCGGCGGTGGGTTTTGCGGGATTGGTTGCGTCCTGCGCCAAAGCAATTGTGGATGCGGCACTGGCCGCAAAGAGGACCGCGGCGGATAACAGAAAAATCGGTTTCAACAAATCAGCCTCCCCAGTTGCATGTGTCTGGAACAGGCATCGTGCAGCTGATTGGATGTACGGACCGGATTATAAGCCAAGACCGCGAGCGAATGCATGTGAGCCCGCTCACCGTAGCTCAGTGACTGTTAAGACCGCCCATGCCCTAGAATACTTCGGCGTAGCCATCGGGAACGGGAGTGTGCTTCAAGAGGCCCAATTCGCCGGCGAGGCGCTCCAACTTTACCTGGACGGCGGTGGAGGGAGGAACCAGCGGAAGGCGTACATGGCCGGAACAGCGGCCCATGAGATTAAGCACCGTTTTGACCGGGCAGGGATTGGAGTCCCAGAAGTTGGCCTCGATTAGGCGCGCGAATCGGCGTTCGATTTCCCGGGCCTCGGCCCAATTGTTGCCCAACGCAGCGCGGATCATGCGGCCCATTTCGGCTGGAATCTCGTTTGCGGCCACGCTGATGAGACCATGCGCGCCGATGCCGATGGCGGCGAGGGCGAGGTTGTCGTCGCCGGAGAAGATTTTGAAATCGCGCGGCATGGTGTGTACCAACTCGGCAACTTGAGGCAGCTTGCCGCTGGCTTCCTTGATGGCCTGAATGTTGGGCGCGGCTTCTGCGAGGCGGAGCACAGTGGCTGGATCGAGATTTGCGGCTGTGCGGCCGGGCACGTTGTAGAGGACGACGGGGAGCGGGGCGACGGCTCGGGCGAGAGCGAGAAAATGCTGGAACTGACCTTCCTGCGAGGGCTTGTTGTAGTAGGGATTCGCCGACAGTACGGCATCGACGCCGCGAATTTGCTTAAGCAGCTTGGCTTGGCGCAGCAGTGTGCGGGTGGAGTTGTGGGTGCAGCCGGCCCACACGGGAACACGGCCCGCTGCGGCGTCGGCAACGATGCAGACGGCATGCAGCCATTCCTCTTCATCGAGCGTTGCTGCTTCGCCTGTGGACCCGCAGGCTACGAGGAAATCAACACCAGAGTCGATCTGCCAGTTGACCAGCGCGCGCATTGCCTGGTCATCAATTGAACCATCCGCCCGAAAGGGCGTAACTATTGCCGTACCGCAACCTGTAATTTGCATGACAGGGCTGATTATAACGGCGCGTCGGGATGCCTGGATTCCACAGCTGGATTTTGGATCGGACTGACGGGGTAAGGAGTGCGATGTGCGCTGGTATTGGCCTTGATGTTGTTCGACAAACTTTTGAGGACTACCATTGGTTTCGACCTGACGTCAAAGCTGTAACTACCTGAGGAATTTCACGATGCGTTCTGTGATTTTATTGTCCTGCGTGGCTTGCGCTTGCTTAGTGATGATTGGCGGAGCGGATGGCCAATCTGTGTCTCCGGCTGCGAAACAGGATTCCGCGCAAGCCAAGCCTGCAGCGGACGATTCAGCGCAGGCCAAGCCTGCGGGCGGCAACGATGTTTTTGACTTTGAACGCGACGCTGCGGGAAGCACGCCGGCGGGTTGGTGGGGCGGACCGGCCGGCACGGTGCAGGTGGACGGAAGGGTCGCGCATTCCGGGCAGCACTCGGTTCGCATTGAGCCGAAAGCGGAAGGTGAGAAAACTTTTTCGACGCTTACTAAAACTTTGCCAATGGACTTTGCGGGGAGCGTGATTGAGTGGCGCGGATTTCTGAGGACGGAGGATGTTTCGGGGTTTGCGGGGCTATGGATGCGCGAGGACAAGGATGGCGCGACCGCGGAGTTCGACAACATGCAGAAGCGCAACATCAATGGCACGACGGGATGGACGGAGTACTCGATTACGCTGCCGGTACATGCGGGCGCGCAGCGGCTGGTGATGGGCGCATTGGTTTCGGGAACCGGAAGGGTCTGGGTGGACGATCTGCAATTGCTGGTGGATGGAAAGCCGATTTCTCAGGCGCCGAAGGTGGAGGTTGCGAAAAGCGTGCTGGACAGCGATCACCAGTTCGATGCGGGGTCGGGTATTTCGTTGTCGGAGCTGACTCCAGTACAGATTGAGAACCTGGCATTGCTGGGGAAGGTGTGGGGATTTCTGAAGTATTATCATCCGCAAGTTACAGCCGGAAAACTGCATTGGGACTATGAGCTGTTTCGCATTCTGCCTGCGGTTCTTGCTGCGCCCGATCGGGTGTCTGTGCGCGAAGTGCTGTTGAAGTGGATCGATGGACTGGGGCCGGTGGAGGCTTGCAAGCATTGCGAAGCGCTGAACCTGGTGGACCTTGAGCTGCGACCGGATCTGGATTGGATTGGCGACCAGGTGTTGCTGGGCAGCGAACTTAGCAAAGCTTTGCTGTCGATTCAACAGAACCGCGCGAATAAGGACCAGTTCTATGTTTCCCTGGTGCCGGGTGTGCTAAATCCGGTCTTCGAACACGAACTGAGTTATGGGAATATCAAGTACCCGGATGCGGGGTTTCAGATTCTTGCGCTCTATCGGTTCTGGAACATCATTGAGTATTGGGCTCCCAACCGAGACATTGTGGGCGAAGATTGGAACGGCGTACTGCGCGAGTTTGTGCCGCGGATTGCGCTGGCCAAGACTTCAGACGAGTATCAGCGGGAACTGATGGCGCTGATTGCGATGATCCACGATACGCACGCCAATCTGTGGAGTTCGCTTGCCGTGCGACCGCCGGTGGGTGAATGCCGGTTGCCGGTGAACATGCGGTTTATCGGCACAAGCGCGGTGGTGGCGGGCTTTGCTTCCGCGGATGCCGGAGCGAAGTCGGGATTCAAAGCGGGCGATGTGGTGACCGAGCTGGATGGGCAGCCCGTGGAGAAACTGGTTGCGAGTTGGACGCCGTATTATGCGGACTCGAATGAAGCAGCACGGCTGCGCGATATGGCGCGGACGATGACGAATGGGGCTTGTGGTCCGGTGACTGTCGGTGTGCGGCGAGGGAGTGATGCGGTATCCGTGCAGGCGCAACGGCTTCCTGCAACGAGCATGACTATCACTTCTACGCATGACTTACCCGGAGATACGTTCCGGCTGCTGTCACCCGATGTTGCCTATCTCAAATTGTCTTCAATCAAGGCCGCGGAGATAGACCACTACCTGAGTCTTGCCGCAAAGACAAAGGGAATAGTTGTGGATATTCGCAATTACCCGTCGGAGTTTGTTGTGTTTTCTCTTGGAGACCACTTCGTTGAAAAGCCCGTGCCGTTCGTCAAATTCACGGTGGGCGACTTATCGAACCCCGGCGCATTTCACTGGGGCGATACTGAGTCCCTGACGCCCGCTGCACCGCATTACGCAGGGAAGATTGTGGTGCTGGTGGACGAGGTAACGCAGAGCAATGCGGAGTACACCACGATGGCGTTTCGGACATCGCCGCAGGCTGTGGTGCTGGGCAGCACAACTGCGGGCGCGGACGGCAATGTTTCATCGATTCCGCTGCCGGGCCGATTCAACAGCATGATCAGTGGGATTGGGGTGTTCTATCCCGATGGGAAGCCGACGCAGCAGATCGGGATTGTGCCGGACAGGACGGTTCGGCCTACGATTGAGGGGATCCGGGACGGGCGGGATGAGGTGCTGGAAGAGGGTGTGCGGCTGATCCTGGGGAAGGATGCGCCGGAGGACTTGGTGCAGAAGACTGCGAAGCCGTAGAGGATTCAATATCCGTCGAGGAATTGTGGTGTAGCGACGACACGGACGTTTTCCGGAAAGCCGGGAGTGCTACCAAGTCACGTAGAGCGGAAGAGGCATCCAGGGTAGGCGGATCACGGAAAAACTCCAGGGGATCTGGTCCACAAGCACGTCGAGTGCTCTTCGCTGAACGCGGAGTTCCCATTTATTCTCACGCTTCTCTAGTTTTCCCTCGCGCTGGAAGAATGTCTCTTGGAGGGCGGTTATGGAACTATGCGCGATTATCTGCCAGTTTGCGATCATGGCTTTCAGGAGTTGTTCGGATACTTCTCGCTCCCTGTCCGTAATCTCGATGCTCCGCTCAACCGGCGTGCCCAAGTCCAGACCGCACATTATCTTATTCAGAACCAGTGTTGGCTCCGGCGTAGACGTTCGGCCATCAACCAAATACTGCAGGAAGTGCACGGCGCGGGCGGCTGCGGATTGGGTCTTCCAGCGGGTAACTCCGTCACCCTTCTCTGTCATCTCGAGTGTCTCGAAAAATCTGGGAAGAAAGGAACCGGTAAGTACCAGACCGGCATTCCCGACATAAATAATGGCTTCCACGGGCCGCTCCTCCTTTCCCAATAATCTGGATCCCGTACGAGATACCTTGAAAGGGTTCCATCTTGCATACGCGCGACTTTTCCAGGTCCCAGCAGCCCGGCGTCTCTACAACTGGTCGAAGATTTCGCGGAATTCCCAGGAGCCGGATTTGCCTGCGACCCACTCTGCGGCGCGGACTGCGCCGAGCGCGAAGCCTTTGCGGCTGTTTGCGTCGTGGCGGAGTTCGAGAATGTCGTCGGGGCCGGTAGCGGTTACGATGTGCTCGCCTTTGGCGTCGCCTACGCGGTGCGACGTGACTTCGATATCGATGCCGGGTTGAGCGGCCTTGATGATTTCTTTCAATGTGATTGCGGTGCCGGATGGAGCGTCTAGTTTGGACTGGTGATGGGTTTCGCTGATGGAAAAGCTGTAGCCTTCCAGCTGGGCGAGTTCCGCAGTGAGGCTGAAGAGCTTTTGCACGCCTATGGAAAAATTGGTTCCATAGAGCAGCGCTCCGCCGCGCTTGATCGCCAGCGCCTTCATGTCCGCCAGGTGCGCGTACCAGCCGGTAGTGCCAACGACGATGGAGCGGCCCAGGGCCAGGACAGCGCGCATGTTTTCAAGGGCCGCGTCCGCGTTGGTGAAGTCGATGACTACGTCGACGCCGGCCAGGTTGGGGCCGTTGAGAGCGGAAGCGCCCTGATTTTCATGGATGTCGAGCGCGCGCACGCCGTGGCCCCGTTCGCGAGCCACCTGCGCGACCAGACTGCCGGTTTTCCCTTTGCCGAGGACGAGAATGAGCATATTGCACCAGTTGTCAGATTTCGGATGTCAGTTGTCAGTCAAAAGCTTACCGATGACAGATTACAGATTATAGAAGCGGGACGGACTTTTGAATTCCAATTCATTTACGCAACATCTAACCGCGTGGAGATAGCCGATGAGTGATGGTGTGAGCGTGATTGATTTAGTGAAAAGAGTAAAAGAGCTCTCCGGCAGCTACGAGAACGCCGTTCTGTCCGTTGTCAATGATCATGTTATCCGAATCTCTTTGATGACCGAGCCTTACTTTTGGCATCTTCATCCTAACTCCGATGAAGTATTTATTGGGATTGAAGGAATCGTGATCCTGGAGTTGGAGCACCAGCGCATCGAGTTGAGCCCCGGGCAGATTTTCACTGTTCCGAAAGGGGTAAAGCATAGAACCGCGCCTGCAGGCCCGCGGTCAGTGAATCTCACGATTGAGCGCGCGGATATGGTGACCGTACGAGAGGTCAATGGTTAATTTGACTGCACCCCATCGGCATCGACGCGGCGAAAAACCATTCAAACGGGGGACCTAAACTGACGGCGGCTTTCTTGCTTCGACGTCGAAGATGGCGGGGTCGGGGTCTTTGAAGAAGGCTGCGTGGAGGGAGCGCACTGCCTCGTCGGCGTCGTCTTCTTCGATCATGAAGCTCATGTTGATTTCGCTTGCGCCTTGCGAAATCATACGCACATTAATGTGGCGGATGGCGTTGAAGACCTGCGCGGCCATGCCGTTTTGTCCGCGAATATCTTCGCCGACCATGCAGACCAGCGCCTTGCGGCCTTCGTACTTTACATCGGCCAGCTTGCTGAGGTCGGCGGCGATGAGCGGGAGCTTGTCGTTCGAATCGACGGTAAGAGAGACACTGACTTCGCTGGTCGATACCATGTCGACGGCACACTGGTGCTTGTCGAAGATCGCGAAGATTTCGCTGAGATAACCGTGGGTCATCAACATGCGACTGGCGACTACGTCGATGATGGAAAGCTTCTTTTTGACAGCGATGGATTTGAAGGGGCTGCGGCAGTGGGGAGCCAGGGACGCGATGCGCGTGCCCTCGCAGGTGGCGTTGCGGCTGTTCAGCACATACACCGGAATGTTCTTTTTGACTGCGGGCAGAATGGTGGCCGGGTGCAGGACCTTTGCGCCGAAATAGGCAAGCTCGGCGGCTTCTTCAAAGCTGATGACTTTGACGCGCAGCGCATCGGGGCAGACGCGGGGATCCGTGGTCATGATGCCGTCTACATCGGTCCAGATTTCAATTGCATCCGCGGAAAGTGCACCGCCGAGGAGCGCGCCGGTGAAGTCGGAACCGCCGCGGCCGAGGGTAGTGGTGATGCCGGCCTCGTTGGAAGCGATGAAACCACCCATCACGGGGACTTTGCCCTCGGCGGTCAGTGGCAGCAGTTTTTCCGTGGCCCGCATTTCGATGGCGGAGTCGATGGGGACGGCCTTCTGGAACTGCGAATCGGTGATGATGATTTGGCGGGCGTCCACGTGAACGGCATCGATGCCCAGCTCACAGAATGCGCCGGCGACGATGCTGCTGGAGATGCGTTCGCCATAGCTGACGATGCGGTCGGAGATGCGCGGAGAGAGTTCGAGGAGCGCCGAGAGGCCGCGCAGCATTTCGTCGAGGGCGTCGAATTTCTGGTCGATGAGGTGCTGGAGGGGAGCGATGGCTTCAGGAATCTTGACCAGGGCGGCAGCGGTGTCGCGATGGCGCGAGCGGAGACGCGAACTGATGGCGAGAGCACCGGTGCGGTCGCCCGAGGCTGCTGCTGCGGCGGCGCGCAGCAACTGGTCCGTGACCCGGGCCATGGCGCTGACGACCACGACAGGACTGTTGCCTTTGGCTACGCGACCGGCGACGATAGCAGCGGTGCGCCTGATGGCGGCGGGGTCCTCGACCGACGTGCCGCCAAACTTCATGACTACCAAACTCATACGGATCTTTCCAACGGATGACGGCGGCTTATGCGCGCGCGACAGCCTCTGCAACAGGTTCAAATTTGCCAAGACTGGCGAGCAGTTCGGCATTGAGGATGGTCGCGCCGGCAGCGCCGCGAATGGTGTTATGAGAGAGGACGGTGAACTTCCAGTCGAGCACCGGGCAGGGGCGCAGGCGGCCGACGGTCACAGCCATGCCGTTGCCGCGGTTGCGGTCGAGCCGTGGCTGGGGGCGGTCGTTCTGCGGCGCCCACTGGACGGGCTGATCGGGGGCGGTGGGCAGGTCCATACCGGCGAGAGGACGGAAGTCGGACCAGGCGGCGAGCAACTGCTCATGCGTGGCCGGTTTCCTCAGCTTGATAGAGACGCTGACGGTGTGGCCGTCGATGACCGCAACGCGATTGCAACTGGCGCTCATGCGAGCCGCCAGAGGCTTGACGGTGTGGCCTTCCAGCTTGCCGAGCAGCTTGAGTGTCTCCTCTTCCATCTTCTCTTCTTCATTTCCGATGTAAGGAATGACGTTGTCGAGGATGTCCATGGAGGGCACGCCGGGATAGCCCGCGCCGCTGACGGCCTGCATAGAGGTGGCGAAAATTTGCTCGACGCCGAAGAGATCGTCAATGGGCTTGAGCGCGAGAACCGGACCCATGGCTGTGCAGTTGGAGTTGGTAACAATGTAGCCACCTGACTCCTTGCGCCAGGACTGTTCCTCGATGAGGTGGAGGTGGTCGGCGTTCACCTCAGGAAGCACCAGCGGCACATTGGGCGCCATGCGAAAGGCGCTCGAGTTCGAGACGACGGCGCATCCGGCGGCGGCAAAGCGCGGCTCCATTTCGCGAGCAAAGGCTGCGTCGATGGAAGCAAAGATGATTTTGGGAGCGCCTTCAGGGTCGGCCGGCGCAACGGTCATGCGGGCGATGCGGTCGGGCAGCGGCGTGTCGAGACGCCACTTTGCGGCGTCGCCATAGGTTTTGCCGCTTGACCGGTCGCTGGCGGCAAGCCATGCAACCTCAAACCAGGGATGGTTTTCAAGGAGTTGAATATAACGCTGGCCGACCATTCCGGTGGCACCGAGGATACCGATTGGTTGTCTATTTTTCATGGCGGTGAACAGTCTAGTGTACAGGAGGATGGGCTCTGCGACTCGGAAAAACCCTGTGCGGATGGGATTGGAGCCTTCGGCGTTATAGGCCGGGGGAGGCCGGGTTTGGGCGGATTGGGGTGGCGGCGCCTTCTCCGGCGACGGTCGTCCACTCGCGCACGTACCACCGTTTCACAAGCCCGCTGGTGACGTATGGATCGGCGCGGGCAAAGTCTTCCGCCACTCTGGGCGAGTCGGACTTGAAAAGCAGAACCGCGCCGTCCACGGGATTGGCCAACGCGCCGCCAAGCACCAGTTCCCCGCGCTCACTTGCCTTCCAGGCGAGTTCCAGGTGGATGGCTCGGAACTCCGCGCGGCGGTCAAGATAGTCGGCGGCGGCTTCATAAAACAGGAGGTAATGCATTGGTTTGTGCAACTCCTCAGCAAAATTCGGTGCCGGCTCAAGAAGAATTGTTGGAGTCGAACCGGCAAGCCGTCAATAGCCGATCCGGTTGGTTGACGGCTTAAGATGATGAACACCGGAGGCTGGAACTGTGCTAGGTTGGAGGCGCCGGCACGAGGTTGAAATTCGAATGCGAACGCTGCTTCTGATCACGCTACTGGTGACCGTGACTGCCAGTGCAGGCGCGTCGGAGCGGGTGACGGTGGACCAACTGGAGCAGCGATTGCCCTCGATTCTTGCTGCGCCTCGAACTGCTTCAGGGTTCGATAGCGAAACGCAGGCTGAGCTTCTTCAAGACCTGAATGACGCAGTTGGCAAATTTGGCCGCGATGCTGACCAGGCGGCCCAAGTGGATTCGCTTGAGCCCACGGAACGGTTAACGGCCGACACGCTGGCCAGACTGGTCGCAAAAAATAAGCCCGGCCCGGACGTACGTCACGCATTGGAAAAACTCGCCGACCGGTCGGCACTGCTGGATCCGCCGGCTGCGGAACTCCCCGGCGAGCCTGCGCCGGATGCCGACTCTCAGCGAAAGATGGTGGACGCAGCGGGTCAGTATGTGTTGCGGGTGCTGTCGCATCTGCCGAATTTTTTTGCCATCCGCACCACCGAGCGCTTTGACGACTCGCCCGTGACCGTGAATGGGATGGTGATGGGGTATCCGGTGAGCACGCGTTATGTGGGAGGCGAGAGCCGCGAAATCACCTTTCGCGATGGCTCTGAGGTGATGGATCCGATGAAGCAAGAGCGCCCGGAGGCGGGGGTGCCTGACGCGGGGCTTGCGAGCTCGGGGGAGTTCGGCCCGGAGGCGGCAATCGTTCTGGCCGATGTTGCCAAGGGCACAATCGCATTCCATCACTGGGAGCAGACGCTGGCTGGCTTGGCCGCTGTCTTCCGATATACGGTGCCCAAACAGGCCTCGAACTACCAGGTAAATTACGGTTGCGGGAGCCGCCTGACCTTCCATGACAAACCTGGGTACCATGGATCGCTGGCCATTATTCCCACCTCCGGCGCCATTCTTCGTTTGACGCTGGAGGCAGATTCGAAGAAGGGCGACCCAATCAGCCACATCGCCTCGGTGATTGAATATGGGCCGGTAGTGGTTGGGGGGCGCCGGTTCATCTACCCGGTGCGCAGCCTGGCGTTCATGGTGAACGACGCCTATGCGTGCGTGCGCCACGCGCCCAGGGAAAGACTGATGCGGCCTGTGACGATGGTCAACCGGACCAGTTTTTCGGATTACCATCGTTTGGGGTCGACAGCCACCATCGTCAGCGATGTTACGGCCGCGCCGGATTCCGCTCCTTCTGCGGCGCATCCTTAATCCCCTAACCACGATCGGAAAAAATCAGTCTAACCAGGTGAGAATCTCCGTTTACCGGGGTGCTGAGACGCGCCGTTCTGTTTCGCGCGGTTGAGGAAGTGCTGTGATAAGCTTTTGGTCGTTCAAGAGAGGCGTTGAAGTGAATCGCTTTATTCCGTATATGATGCTTGGCGGTTTGCTGGCGGCAACCCCGCTCTTGTCGCAAAACAACACACCTGAGCCGAGTGCACCGGAGACGACGCTGCGCATTACCAGCCGGGCAGTCCTTGTGGACGTGACGGTGACGGACCATGACGGCAACCCGGTGACTGGGTTGAAGCAGGACGCCTTCACCGTGATGGACGAGGGCAAGCCGCAGACCATCTCCTACTTTGAGGAGCACAATCGGGCGGAGGAAGCGAAAAAGAACGCAAATGCTGTCTTCCCTACCCTGCCACCGGACGTGTTCACCAACTTCTCGCCAATTGCGCCGCCGGCAGCGGTGAATCTGTTGCTGCTGGACACGTTGAATACGCCGATGGACTCGCAGATGGTGGTGCACGAGCAGGCCAGGAGCTATCTGAAAAACCTGAAGCCGGGGTCGCGGATTGGCATTTTCATCATGTCGCTGCGGCTGAGTTTTATACAGGGGTTCGCGGATGACCCGGCGGTTCTGTCGGCTGCGCTGGGGTACAAGAAGAATGGCAAACCGGAGCCCGCGGTTCTTCTGCAGTCGCAGGAGGAGGCGAACGCCCAGTCCACCGTGGTGGGCATGATGTCTGCCCCGGTCGGCGGCGGCCCGGGCGGACCCACGACAGCGGGGTCGGCGGCCATGATTTCAGGGATGGCGGATTTCCTTGGAGAGACTCAATACGCACAGACGAGCGATCGCGAGTATCGCACGCTTCAGAATCTGCAACAGCTGGCTACTTTTCTTGGCGGCTTTCCGGGACGCAAGAACCTGATATGGATGTCGGGTGACTTTCCGCTTGCCCTGTTTGGCCAAACGGAAACGCGGTTTGAAGCGGACGTGAAGAAGACCATCAACCTGCTGAATGCGGCGCGGGTTTCCATCTACCCGATTGATGCGCACGGCGTGGTGGGCAATAACCTCTATACCGCTCAAAGCCAGCTGGATCCGTCAATCTCGTCGCCGAGCCAGTTGCTGGGGCCACCGGCCGGGATGACGGCGGGGTCGCCCAATGCGGGACAGGGCGGCTTTTCAACCGCGGTGATGAACGAAAACAGGGACTTGAACAGCAGCCACTCGA
>Ga0302278_10005969_pt1 | contig 11804 bp, 10 predicted proteins | sample III_Bog_N3_2_FD_194543 | JGI IMG/M metagenome (GOLD analysis project Ga0302278, IMG submission 194543) | Peat permafrost microbial communities from Stordalen Mire near Abisko, Sweden - III_Bog_N3_2 | ecosystem: Environmental > Terrestrial > Soil > Wetlands > Peat | place: Sweden: Abisko... | reverse complement strand
GATTGCCGTGAGTTACAGGAGATTTTGGTAGAGGAAAGTGCGGGGGTCGGATGCGCGGAATTGCGTGGGGGTTGCATCCGACCGGCGCAAAAAACCTGAGGATGACCAGAATCGCGTGGCACTCGGATCTGGGCGAGGCGACGCAGCGGAGGCCAGAGTTTAGGGCTTTTTGTACTTTGGCGGGTACTTGCTGATGAGCAGAGTGACGGCTTTATCAATCTTCTGATCGTTCTTGTCCTGGCTGGTAGTCACCGTTTCCGTCACCGTCCCGCGCCAGAGGAGCTTATGGGTCTTGGTGTCGTACATGTCGACGATCAGGGTGTCGAGCGGGACGTCCTGCAAGGTGGCGGGCGAGTCGAGGAAGCCTGCGCTGCCCCATCCGCGCTGCCAGGTGTAATCGCCGAGGGAGTTGTAAAAGTTGGCAAACTCCTGCTTGTCCTGGGTCGCCTCGACGGCGGTGATGCTGACGTCGCCATCCTTGGGCACTTCAGTCATGTATCTGCCCGCAATGTCGCGGTTCAGGGCAATGGTAATGCGGTCTTCGACGCTCGGGTCGGTGGCGTGGACCTTCTCCCATGTGTAGGTCTTGAACTTGAGGAAATTGACCGAGTGGTCGTAATCGATGGTGACGGTCTGCGCCAGGACCGGCGCGGCGGCCATGGCCGTGCCGACAAGTGTGGTCGCCAATACTCTTGCAAAAGCTTTCATAGAACCTCCAAAGCGTTGGGGGGAGTTGTAGATTCCGCTCGGATTTCCGTGCAGGTCGCTCCAATTCACTTCTGGTTAGGTAACGTACAGAAGACCCACAAAGACGCAGATGAGCCGCAGTTTGAATGGAAAAGGTTGCCCGGTGCATGAAACGAAAGCATTAGCTGCTCTCTCCGTCGCAAACATCGCGTAAACTTGTACTTGGGCATTTGTATGCTTAAGGACTTCATGAAGGACTCCCAGCTTGCTTAACAAATTACTTGCCAAGGTCTTTGGAACCAGCAACGAACGTGTGGTGAAACGCCTGCTTCCGGCGGTTGAGCAGATCAACGCGCTGGAGCCGTCGATTAAGGCGTTGACGGACGAAGAGTTGCGCGCGAAGACGGCTGAGTTCCGGAAGCGCGTTGCCGATTCGGTGGCCGCTGAGAAAATCGATTCTACTGATCCAGACGCTGCCGACGCTATCCGGGCCGCAGAGAAAAAGGCGCTCGACGAGATTCTTCCCGAGGCGTTCGCGGTGGTGCGCGAGGCGGGCGTACGCGCGGTGGGAATGCGGCACTTCGACGTGCAGATGATCGGCGGGATCGTGCTGCACTCGGGCAAGATATCCGAGATGAAGACCGGCGAAGGCAAGACGCTGGTGGCAACGCTTCCCTGCTATCTGAACGCGCTGGCTGGGCACGGCGTCCACGTGGTGACGGTGAACGACTACTTGGCTAAGCGCGACGCGGAGTGGATGGGCAAGATCTATGGGTTCCTCGGGCTGTCGGTCGGCGTGATTGTGCACGACCTCTCGGACGAGCAGCGGCGCGAGGCGTACGGATCGGACATCACCTACGGGACGAACAACGAGTTCGGCTTCGACTATCTGCGCGACAACATGAAGTTCGACCTCAAAGACATGGTCCAGCGTGGGCACTACTTCTGCATCGTCGACGAGGTGGATTCGATCCTGATCGATGAGGCACGGACTCCGCTAATTATCTCGGGCCCGACTGACCAGACCACTGATAAGTATGCGCGCGTGAACCTGATCATTCCGGAGCTTGAACTCGGCGAGTTGATTGAGACGCTGGAGACCAAGACGTGGTCCGGTGACTTCGTTGTAGATGAGAAGGCGCGCGCGATCACCGTCACCGACGAAGGCTGGGAGAAGATCGAGAAGCTGCTTGGCATCGGCAATATTGCGGACCCGGAAAACTGGGACCTGAAGCACCATGTCGAGGTGGCGATCAAGGCCCACCACCTATACAAACGCGACGTGGAATACGTGGTGAAGGAAGGCGAGGTAATCATCGTCGACGAGTTCACCGGGCGGCTGATGCCGGGCCGGCGCTGGTCCGATGGGCTGCACCAGGCAGTGGAAGCGAAGGAAGGCGTGGCGATCCGCAAGGAAGACCAGACGCTGGCGACGATTACCTTCCAGAACTACTTCCGCATGTACAAGAAGCTCTCCGGCATGACGGGCACGGCGGAGACCGAGGCGGCGGAGTTCGACAAGATCTACAAGCTGGAAATCGTGGTCATTCCGACCAACCGGAAGATGCTGCGGATTGAGAACTCCGACGTTGTCTACCGCACCGCGAAGGAGAAATACTTTGCGGTGGCAGACGAGATCACGCGCCTGCACGAGGTGAAGCAGCCAGTACTGGTGGGCACGACGTCGATTGAGAAGTCGGAACTGCTGTCGGAGATTTTGAAGCGCAAGGGTGTGCGCCACGTGGTGCTGAACGCGAAGTTCCACGAGAAGGAAGCAGAGATTGTGGCGCAGGCGGGCCGACTGGGGATGGTGACGATTGCCACCAACATGGCTGGTCGCGGCACTGACATTCTTTTGGGCGGCAACTCCGAGTTCATGGCTCGGCAGGACCTGGTGAAGAAGTCGGGCGCGCGTGCGGTGTCGGCGGCGGAGGGCGCAATCTCGCCGAACGCCGGGCCGGGGATGGTGCGCTTCTACTATGCGAGCCAAGAGTTCGAAACTACTAAAGCCGCGTGGGACGATGCAATTGCGTCGCACCTGGCGACCGCCGAGAAAGAGCACGCGGCGGTGGTTGCGGCAGGTGGCCTGCACATTCTGGGCACGGAGCGGCACGAGTCGCGGCGAGTAGACAACCAGCTTCGCGGGCGCGCAGGACGGCAGGGCGATCCGGGATCGTCGCGCTTCTTCCTCTCGCTGGAAGACGACCTGATGCGCATCTTTGCGCGCGAGTGGGTGAGTACGCTGCTGCAGCGGCTGGGCATGGAAGAGGGCGTGCCGATCGAGAGTCCCATGATTTCGAACCGTATTCAGGCAGCCCAGAAGGCGGTCGAAGCGCAGAACTTCGAGTCGCGCAAACACGTGCTGGAATACGACGATGTGATGAACAAGCAGCGCGAGGCGGTGTACGGCCTGCGGCGGCAGTTGATGGAAGGCGTCGACCAGAAGCAGTTGATCACGGAAGACTATGTTTCGACGATCCTCTCAAGCATTCTTGAGGAGAATGCGCCGGAGAAGTCGCATCCCGACCAGTGGAAGATGGATGCGATCTACTCGCAGGTGTATGACGTGTTTGGCGAGAAGCTGAGTGAGGGGCCGAACAAGATCGACGCGACCCAACTGAACCGGCACGAGCTGGGCGAAACCATCTTCGAAAGAATTCGCGCGCGCTACGACGTCAAGGAGAAGATCCTGGGCGCGCCGGCCATGCGCTATCACGAACGCATCGTGATGCTGAGTGTGCTGGACGGGCTGTGGAAGGACCATCTGTTGGCGATGGACCACCTGAAGGAGGGCATCGGGTTGCGCGGATATGCGCAGCAGGACCCGCTGGTGGCCTACAAGAAAGAGTCGTTCGAGATGTTTGAACAGATGATGATGCAGTTCCAGCAGGACACTGCGCGGCATCTGTTCCGAATGCAGATCATCGGACCGGACGGCCAGCCGATTGAGACAGCTGAGCAGATGCCTCAGCAGGGACCCCCAGAGGCCGGCGCGCTTACTTCCGGATCGTCGCCCCAGCAGCAGCGGCTGCCAATGCCCGGGCAGGAGGGCGAGGGGCAGGCCCACGCGCCAGTGCCGATTCATAATCGCGCTGCTTCGACGACGATCGATGAGTTGGAGAAAGAGTTCCAACGGAAGAAGAAACGCGAGTTGGAGCAGGCGCGGCATGCGGGGGCCGGAGAAAGCTCGAACGGGAGTGGACCGCGCGTGACCGGAGAAAAAGTCGGGCGCAACGATCCGTGCCCGTGCGGCTCCGGGAAGAAGTACAAGAAGTGCCACGGGGCCCAGGCATAAAGACAGTGGCTAGTGGTCAGTTAATTACGCGGCCGGCGGCTATTTCTTTTCCAGGTCGTCCATAAGCAGGCTGGCCTTGGTGGCCAGGTTCTTTGCGCCCTCGGCGTCGCCTGAGTTGAGCGCTTTCTGCGCCTGATCGGTGAAATTGCGAATCTGGCGGATCTGTTTCTTTTGGGCGTCGGCTGTCTTTGCGGGCAGAGCTGCGATTCGCTTGAGGATTGACGCGATCAAATCACGCGCCTGCTGCTGGCTTTGCGGCGCTGCATCACCGCCGGTGGAGAGTGCCCCGATAGCTAATGCTGCGGTTTCAGGTTCACTTGCCTGCACAGGGCTCTGGGATTCCTCCTTCGGCGCAGGTCTTCTTCTCGGAACCGGTCTGGGTGGCGGCGGGAGCGGCAGCGGCTCAAGCTCGGGGGCTGGCAGGGACGCAATCATGGGAGGTGGGTCGGGAGGGGTAACGGTCTCAAGCTGGATCGGTGCCAGCGAGCCCAGGGGCGGCGCGTAGAGCAAGGTCGTCTTGTGATGGCATCCGGCGAGGCCCAAAGCGAAAAGCAGCGATAGCGCGGGGACGCGAAAGAGCGGAGCGACGAGGCGCTGGCCGAGATGGTGACACCGGATCAAGCGATCTCCTTCCTATCCATGGTAGTCGCCAGAGAGTCGGAGGTATCGGTACTGTCGACGAGAAGGGCCGGAGAATTACGGCCTTCGTTGGCTGGTGCGTTGGAGAGTGGTATACGGAGCGTGAAGGTGGTGCCGCGTTTGGGCGAAGCGGGGTCGGCGTCCGAGCGAACCTCCATGGCGCCGCCGTGCAACTGAAGGATGCGGTAAGTCATGGCGAGGCCGATTCCGCTGCCTTTGGGCTTGGTGGTGAAGTACAGGTCGAAGATGCGCGGAAGCAAGGCCGCGGAGATGCCGACTCCAGTGTCGGCGATTTCGACGATGGCTAGCCGTTGCTCGCGCCGGACGGAGACGCGGACGACGCCGCCCGAAGGCATCGCCTGCATGGCATTGAGCAGAAGATTCAGCAGTGCCTGGCGCAAGAGTTCATCGTCCACGCGGACCGGGACGGGCTGCGGCGGGGCCTCGGATTCGATGGTGACAGCGTGCTCCTTGAGTTCGGCGCGCACCAGTTCGAGCGACTGGTCGACTACGCGGATAAGGTCGTGTTCGCGGAGGTCGAGATCCATGGGGCGGGAGAAATCGGCCAGAGTCTGGACCACTCGGTCGAGGCGATGCATCTCGTCGGTGAGAATTTCGACATGCTTCTGGGCGCCGACGCGCTCGATGGTGCCGGCGGACAGCTTGCCGCGCAGCAGTTCAAGATGGACGACCATGGCGTTGATGGGGTTCTTGACCTCGTGACCGACGTTGGCGGTAAGGCGGCCGATGGCGGCAAGGCGGCGCGAGACCTCCAACTCCTGCTCGAGTTCGAGTGCGGAACCGGTATCACGCAAGGTGAGGAGCGTGCCCATATCGTGATCGGCGCCGCCGCGATTGCTGTTGCCGCGGGGATTCCCGATGTGGTCGAGCGAGATCTGCACCTGGCGGCCGTCTTCGAGGGTAACCGTGTCGGCGGAGATATGGGCGCCGCGGTCGAAGGCGGCGAGCACCACCGCGCCAAGCCTGGTCTCGGGAGCGAATATCTGTTCGAGCCGCATGCCGACCATGTCTTCTGCTGCGGGCGCCTGAGGGCCGTTGCCGGGGCGCAGGATGAAGTTGGCGACGGCGTCGGAGACCATGACGGCACGCCCGTCTGCCGCGAACAGCAGAACGCCATCGCGCAAAGTGTCCAGCATCTGATTCAGGTTGGTCTGGAGCGCGGTGTAGCCCTCTTCCTGGCTGCGCATCTGGCGGCCCAAACGGTCAATGCTGCGGGTAACGCGGCCGATGGGATCGATCCCGCGGGACGGCGGATCGAGGAGTAACGGCTGGCCGGGGAGGGCGGCGGCCGAGGCATCGCCGCGGGTGAGAGTGAGGCGCTCCAACTGTTCGCCGATGACCTGTAGCGGGCGAAGGGCCACGGCTGAAAGCACTGCGGCCACCAGCACAGAGGCGAGAGTTGCCAGCAGCACAAACTGGAGCGCCGCGCGCAGGAACGGCTCGTATGCGTTGCGCAGGAAAGTCGACCGCACGCCGACATGCACTACAAGGAACGGCATCCCATTGCGATCAAGCGGCGCGGAGATGTCGAGTACCTTGGGCTTACCGAAGACCTCGCGCATCTGGTAGAAGACGCCGCCGTCGCGCAGGCGATCGAAGCTGTCGCGATAGGGGGCGCGCTGATTCAAGGCATCGGGGTCGGTCGAGAGCATGGTGAACCCGTGAGGATCGGTGATGCTGACGTCCTCCACCGTGGGCGAATAGCGCAGAATACCGTCCATCGTGCTGGAAAGATCGACGCTGTCTCGCAATGCATCCATTACAGCGGCGGACAGCGCCTCGTCTGCCTGGTCCGGTGGCACATTGGCAGGCGGAGGATGTGCAGCGAGACCTGTCCTGAGCGCCTGCTCGGTGGCGAGCCGAACCTCGCGGGCAAGTACGCCGTTGGCTAGCGCAGTTTGCTCGATGCGCTGGCGCAGCAGTGCTCCCAAGAAGAGGACGGACAGAACGAGCACGATGCCGAAGGTAAGGCCGGTGGCCGTAAGCACGAGCTTCGTTCTGAGGCGCATTGGATTACTCCGCCGCTACGGCAGGCATATCAATCGCGGTGGTCTCGGCATCCGCAGAGGCCGCCGCACTCGAATACTCCTTCAACTTGTTCTGCAACGTCTTCGGGGTAATGCCGAGAATCTCGGCCGCCCGGGTCTTGTTGTTATGGGTGGAGAGAAGCGTCTTGATGATAAGCTGACGTTCCGCTTCATCAACCGTAGTGCCGACCTCGACATGGATGGTGCGGCTGTCATCGTGTGGAGACGGGGTTGAGTGCTCTTCCGGCGTAGGTGCGAGCCGGGTCGCGTATCCGGGCTCGCCGAAGTTTGGCGGCAAATGCTCGACCTGGATCAGGCCGGAACCGGCGAGGATGGTGGCGCGCTCGATTGTGTTGCGCAATTCGCGCGCATTGCCCGGCCAGTCGTAGGCCAGCAGCCGCTTGAGCAGGTCGGGCGCAATGCCAGAAACGGTACAACTGTGGCGCAGGTTCATGTCGTCGACCATCTTCGCCGCAATGGCGGGAATATCCGCGGAGTGGTCGCGCAGCGGAGGCATCTGGATGTTGAAGACGTTGAGCCGGTAGAAGAGGTCGCCGCGCAGTTGGCCGCTCTGCACCGCCTGTTGCGGATCCTTGTTGGTGGCGGCGATCACGCGGACGTCAACCGGCGTTTCGGCCTTGCTACCCAGGCGGCGGAGCTTGCGGTCTTCGAGGACGCGGAGCAGCTTGGCCTGCGTGGCGGCGGGCATCTCGCCGATCTCGTCGAGCAGCAGGGTGCCTTCCTCGGCGAGTTCGAAACAGCCGGCGCGGCGCTCGACTGCGCCGGTGAATGCGCCCTTCTCATGGCCGAAGATCTCGCTCTCAATCAGCGTCTCGGGGATGGCGGCGCAGTTGACCGCGACGAACGGCTTGTTGCGACGGGAGCTGAGGTCGTGCAGGCAGCGCGCGGCGAGTTCCTTACCGGTACCGCTCTCGCCGGTGACCAGCACCGAGACGTTGGAAGGGGCGATGCGCTCGATCATCTGGAAGATCGCCTTCATCTGCGGCGATGAGCCCACAAGCGCGCCGAGAACGCCGGAGTCGCGGGACTGGCGGCGGGTAACTTCGAGTTCGGGACTGGAGTTCGCCTCGCGCTGGCTGTTGGCGTTTTGCAGTATGGTGCGGAGGCGAACCGGGTCAATAGGCTTGGGAATGTAGTCGTACGCACCCAGGCGCATCGCCTCGACGGCAGACTCGATGGAGCCCTGCGCGGTGAGCACGACGACGACAACTTCCGGTTGCGATTCCTTGATGCGGGCGAGCAACTCCATACCGTCCATGCGCGGCATCTTCAGGTCGGTGACGACGATACCGGGCGACCACTGACGCACGCGATCCCAGCCTTCGACGCCGTCTGCAGCGCCTTCGGCGCGAAAGCCCCACGAGGCTACGAGCTCAGTAAGCCCGGTGCGGGCATGTGCTTCGTCTTCTACAATCAATACTTTTTCGAGCACTTTCACCTTCCGTACCGTTATCTCTAAGTATCCATTCTGCAGGGATGGAGGGGCAAGTGGACTGGTTCCCTTTGATTGGATGCAGTTTGGCCGCAAATCGTATTCCAGCAGTAGTTTCCGGGATGCCGTTTGTGCGGCTATTCTTAGTCATGCCTGAACTGCCAAGTGCTTTGACTGAACCGGAGATCACTCCGCGAGATTTCGCTCAACTTCGTACGGCCGGTGGCACGGAAGAGGTTCCAGTGCTGGTGGATGTGCGGGAGCCGTGGGAGTTTCAGACGGCGAGCCTGCCCGATTCCCTGCTGATGCCAATGGGCGATGTGACCTCACGGGCGCACGCGGAGCTCGATCCCGACGTGCATATTGTGGTGCTTTGCCACCACGGGCAACGGTCGCTCTCGGTGGCGATGTGGCTGCGCGGGCAGGGCTTCGAGCGGGCGCAATCGCTGGCCGGCGGGATCGATGCGTGGTCGCGGGTGATTGATCCGAGCGTGCCGAGGTATTAGGAGGCCGATGGAATGAGATCGATTGTGAACCCGCAACTCCGACTACGGCAGTGCGCGTACTACCTTCTGCGGTCGACGTTGGCCCTGGCAATTATTCCTCCAGCAGTGGCGCAGACCCCGCCCGCTGCTTTTGAGGTGGCCAGCATCCGGCGCGCACCGCCGGACACTGACCCGATGACGGGCCACTGGAGCTTTCCCGGCATCGGACGATTCAATGCGACTCACGTGTCCCTCGCGCGGCTGATTCAGTTGGCATATAACATCGACGATAGCCAGATTGCCAACCAGCCCCGTTGGCTCGAAACCAGTCTCTACGACGTGGACGCGAAGCCGGAAGCTGGCGTTCATCTCTCCCTTGAGGAGCTTAGGCCGCGCCTGCAGAATCTGTTGCAGGAACGTTTCCATTTTTCGGCCCACATGGAGACGCGCTCCAGTCGCGGATATGCCCTCGTCATCGCCAAAGACGGCCCGAGCCTGACGCCCACCAAGGGAGATCATTTCCCCGGCTGGCGCACCAACGTCTCATCAGGCCACATGCGCGGGGTCAACTGGTCGATGCCCTGGCTGGCCCAGTATCTGACCTCTGCAGCGGGCTTCCCGGTCGTCGACCAGACCGGCCTGACCGGCAGCTACGACATTGGTTTCGATTACAACCCAAAGCCGGACGCCGACAGCCCTCTTCCTTCCCTTGACGTTGCGCTCAAACAGGCAACTGGTCTTCTGCTCAAGCCGCAAAAGGTTCCTGTAGAAACGCTGGTCATCGATTCGATTGACGAGGTCCCTACGGCAAACTAGGCGGGCCGCAAGTTAGCGGGCGCGGGGGTGGGTTTCGTCGTAGACGCGCTGGACTTGCGTGGCGGTGAGCTGCGTGTAGCGCTGGGTGGTGGAGAGGCGCTCGTGGCCGAGCATCTCCTGGATAGCGCGGAGGTCGGCGCCCTCTTCCAGCATGTGGGTGCCGAAGGCGTGGCGCAGCGTGTGCGGATGGACGTCGGCGGGCAGGCCGCGGGAGAGTGCGATGTGTTTGACGATGCGTCCGACGCTGCGGGTGGTGAGGCGGGCGCTGCCGCTCATGCGCAGGTTCGTGACCAGCGGGCCATCGGCAACGAGAGCGAGTTTGCCGGCGGCGCGGAGTTTGACCTCGCGCTGCGGGAGGTAGGCGCGCATGGACACGGCGGCTTCATCTCCCAAAGGGACGTAGCGCTGCTTGCGGCCCTTGCCTTTGACCAGGATGGCGTCGTTCTTCCACTGGATGTCGGGGAGGTCGATGCCGACCAGCTCAGAGTTGCGGATGCCGCAGCCGTAGAGCAGCTCGAAGATCATGCGGTCGCGCTCGGGCCATGCTGCTGCGTCATTCTTTGTGGCTACGCCTTCGCTGGTCTCCATGGAGTTCAGCAAGCCGTTGACCTCTTCCATGCTGGGGACGCGGGGAAGATGCTTTGGCAGCTTGGGCGTGCTGACGAGGACGGCGGGACTCTGCGCGATCCTGTGCTCCTTGGCGAGCCAGTGGAACCACGAGCGAATAGCAGCTAGGGCGCGTGCGGCGCTCGCCTTGGTGAGGCCGCGATCGTAGAGCTGTCCGAGGTAAGCGCGGATGTGCAGGTGATCGACGGCTGCGATGTTGGCGCCGACGCCGAGCGTCTCGCGCAGGTACGCGGCGAAGTTGAGGACCTCCCGGCGATAGGCGCGGATGGTATGGGCAGAGGCGTTGCGCTCGTTCTGGAGCATGGCTAGAAACTGCTCCGCGAAGGTTTCGAATTCGCTGGCGACGGTTTTCATTCGGCGGCCGCCTGTGACATTTCAGGCGCGGCGGGCGTTCTCTGCTGGCGCTTGCCGCGGGGGTGGTGCTCATGGTGCACGCGCTTGAGGTGCTCCATGGCGACGTGCGTGTACACCTGCGTGGTAGCGATGTCGGCGTGGCCGAGCAGGCGCTGGACGCTGCGCAGATCGGCGCCGTGCTCCACCATGTGCGTCGCGCAACTGTGGCGCAGCATGTGCGGGCTGGCCTTGCGAGCGCCGTCAGAGCGACCATACGCCGTGCGCACCATTTCCCACACCCACTGGCGGGTGAGTGCGTGGCCGCGCACGCTGAGGAAGAGTGCGCGCTGCAGGCGGCCGTTGGCGAGTGCGGGACGGCCGCGTTTCACATACTCATCGAGCGCCTCGACAGCACGGCGGCCGAGCGGGACGATGCGTTCCTTGTCGCCCTTGCCGCGGACCTGGGCGCGGGCCTGGTCCAGATGCAGGTCCTCTTCGCCGAGGGCAACGATCTCGCCAACGCGCAGGCCGCCGGCGTAGAGGAGTTCGAGAATTGCGTGGTCGCGAAGGGCCAGCGCAGCGGCGGCGGGCGCGATGTCTGGATTGCGGGCCGTGGCGGCGGCGCGGTCGAGCATGTCGGCGACTTCGCTTTCGGCGAGCGACTTGGGCAGGACCTTCCAGGCTGCGGGACTTTCGATGGTGACGGTGGGATCGTGGTCGATGCGCTTGTCGAGCAGAAGCCAGCGATAAAAGCCGCGCAGGCAACTCAGCTTGCGGGCGATGGAGCGGGCGTCGACGTTGTTGCCACGGAGGTGCGCCATGAAGCCGCTAACGTCGGATTCGATGGCGGTCAGAAGGAGCGCGCCACGATTTTCGAGTTGCTCGGCGAACTGGTCCAGATCGTGGGCGTAGGCCTCACAGGTGGCGGGACTCAAGCCCTTTTCGACGCGCAGGTAGGCAAGATACTCGCGCACCGTTCTGGCGTTTCCGGGAAGACTTTCCTGCTCTGGTTTCTGGCCCTCGACGCTTGCCCGCATGGCTCAATTATCGGCGCGCGGCGGGTGTGGATTGGGCGCATCGCGCGGGTGGCATCTACCTCGCCAGCACCGCATTTGATAGCATCCGGGAAGACAACGATTTCAGGTGATCTATGGCACAATGCGAACATCTTGCCCACGCCCATTACGTAGCGCCCAAGGTACACGTCTGTGCGGAGTGCGTGGCTATGGGCGACGAATGGGTGCATCTGCGGACATGCCTCCAGTGCGGGCACGTGGGCTGCTGCGACTCCTCGAAGAACCGCCACGCCACCAAACACTTCGAGGCGGTCAAGCATCCGGTGATCGCGTCGGCCCAACCGCATGAGCGCTGGCTTTGGTGCTACGTGCACTCGGAGTGGAAAGAGTAGCGGGCGTTCCTCT
>Ga0302278_10005965_pt1 | contig 11813 bp, 8 predicted proteins | sample III_Bog_N3_2_FD_194543 | JGI IMG/M metagenome (GOLD analysis project Ga0302278, IMG submission 194543) | Peat permafrost microbial communities from Stordalen Mire near Abisko, Sweden - III_Bog_N3_2 | ecosystem: Environmental > Terrestrial > Soil > Wetlands > Peat | place: Sweden: Abisko... | reverse complement strand
GTGATCATGGTGATGATCGGGTCGCCGGGGTTGATCAGGTCGCCGGGATGGGCGTTCACGACCGAGACCACCCCGTCAAAGGGCGCCTTGATCGTCATCTTCTCAAGCTCGAGCTTGTTCTTCTTGAGCGTGTTTTCGTCGGTGGCCAAGTCCTCCTCGTCGCGGACCTTTTCCAGGGCCAGCTGCTGGTTGATGGTCTCCACCTGCCTGCGGGCTTTCTGGTACTCGCTGTCGGAGATCTGCCCCATCTTGAAGAGCCGCTCGGTATTGATGAAATCCGACTTCGCCGTCTCTAAGGCGAACTTCTGGGCGGAGCCGAGTTCCATGCGCTGCTTGGCTGCGGTGATCAGGCTCTGGACCTGCTCGATCGCGATCTCGGTGTCGGCCGTGTCCAGGTGGGCGAGGATGTCGCCCTCCTTGACCCGCAGCCCGGTGTCGAGCTTGTAGTCCTTGCTGAGCACCCGGCCGGGCACGGCGCTCTTCATCTGCATGGAATAGTGCTCCTTCACGACGACGCTGCCCGGCTCGGCATCGACGGCGTCGCCGCTGATCACGGGTTCAACCTTGGCCACGGGCCTCAGGTAGCGCTGGACGCCCAGGCCGACCAGGGCGAGCACCAGGGCCACCGCAAGCAGCTTAAGCCAGAGGGGGAACCGTTTGGGTTTATCGGACATAGCGTGGGGGGAGGTTGGCGAGCGCGGGGTCCACCCCGGCGATCGAGACGAATTCAGTCCAGGTGTTCAGGTAGGTGTTGCGCGCGTACGCCATGTTGAACTGCGTGGCGTCGAGGTTTAAGGTGCCCGCGTCGATCGTCGCCTGGGAGGCGTAGCCCAAGGCCTTGTCCTCGATGAACCGCTTCACCTGGACCTCGATCAGTGCATTGTGCACCTCCGCCGAGGCCATGGCCCGCTGCGCAAAGCCCAGCTGGTGGCGCGTGTACGTGACCGAGTCCACCGTCGTGTCGATGTAGTTCTGGCGCAGGCGCTCGTACTGGCGCCGGTTTTCCAGCGCCGAAAGCTTCGCGCCCCGGGTGGCGAACCCGTCAAAGAGGGTCCAGTTGGCCCCCACATTCACACTCTCCTCCTTGATGCCGACCTGGGTTACAGAGTTGGCGGAAACCGAGTTCTGATAGGAATAGCTGTAGGAGGCATTGGCGCTCACCTTCGGGAGCAGCCGGACCTTCGCAATCGAGTACGTCTTATCCGCTTGCTCCAGGTACATGTGGAACACCTCGCTCTGAAAGGTGGTCTCGATTCCCTCGCCCACGAATCCCGAAAGGAGCGCGTCCGCTAGGTTAGCGGAATACTCCGGATGGGGCAGTTCCAGGGGAACCTGGTCCTCCGGCAGGTCCTCGATCCCGACCAGTCGCGTGAACACCCGCTTGGCGTATCGGTAGTCCTCCTCGGCCCTGTCGGCGGCCAGCGTGTTGTCCTCGACACTCATGCTGAAGCCCTGAACCTCCGCCTCCGAGACCGAACCCGCCTCAAACCGTGCGTGCTGCGTGGCGAGCGCCTGCTCGGAGAGCTTCTGCTGGAACCGCGCATTGCGCAGGGCGATCTTCTTCACGACAAGGCTCATGTACTGCTCGCGAATCGTGACCGCCAGGCTCCGGTACGCGTCCGCAAACTGCCGCTCGGAGATCTTGACGCCAAGGCTTCCGATCTGCGCTTGGTTCTTGTAGGCGCCCCACTGGAAGATCGGCTGCGAAATACCCGCACTGTAGGCAGAGCCCGATTCCCTGCTCGGAGTTCCATGGCCGACGGATTCCGAGGTGTCCATGTAGCTTCCGCTGGCGCTGACCGAGGGCCAAAGGGTCGAGGCGCTCAAATACCGGTTGGCCTCCGCCTGGGCGAGGGCGATGCTGGCTGAAATCGTGGTAGGCGACCGCTCCACCGCCTCCTTCAGGAGCGGCCTAAGGGCGGGAAGGTAATCCTCGGGGAGCGTGCCTGCCACGGGAGGCGCCTCTGCCCGCAGAGAGACCAGCGAGACGAGCGAGAGCAACAGGGTTATGGGCAGGCAAATTCTCGTCATCTATATAGGTTGTTCAGACCGCTGGATTTTGCGGGGGTTGGCAATCATAAATCCTGGTCAGGCGCCGGAGTTATCTTGAGGTCGGATGGACATCTAATTCACGCTGGACGTTCCCCTAATTATACAAAAATGAACGCGGGCGAGCCGCTGCCGGTCGTGCAGCATGACGTTGAGATCCACTCCAACCGACAGGCGTGGCAGCAAAAACCGCTACTGCAGGCCGTATATAAGGGGTTTCACGCGCTCATTTCCTCACGGCTCGACCGCTCGGTCCCGGGCCAGATCGTGGAACTGGGCTCCGGGATGGGCTCCATCAAGGCGGTGATCCCCGAATGCGTGACGACCGACCTTTTCCCGAACCCCTGGCTCGATCGCCAGGAAAATGCCTATCGCCTGAGTTTTGCAGATGGAAGCGTCTCAAACCTGATCCTCTTCGACGTGTGGCACCACCTGCGCTATCCGGGAACAGCTCTCGCGGAATTTAACCGGGTGCTCGCACCGGGGGGGCGGGTCCTCATCTTTGATCCCGCGATCAGCTGGACCGGCCGCGTAGTCTACGGTCTATTCCATCATGAACCGATCGGAATGCGTCTGCCGCTGACCTGGGAAGCCCCTGCGGGTTTCAAGCCCGGGGACGCCGATTATTTCGCGGCGCAAGGGTCCGCGACCAGGATATTCTGGCGGCGCGAGGACCCGGCGCGATTGGCCGGTTGGGAGATACTTGAGGTCACGCCCCTGCCCTCGTTCGAATACTTTGCAACGGGGGGATTCTCGGGGCCCCAGCTTGGCGGGCCCCGTGTCTTCAAGCTCTGGCGCGGATTGGACCGGGCGCTTAAGGCTTGGCCAAGGCTCTTCGCGGCGCGGCTCCTGGTCGTCCTGCGCAAGCCGGCGTAACGCAATTGGCCCTCAAGTAAGCGGCCCTTGTACCGATGTGCACCTTTGGCCCGTTCCCCTTGTGTCCCACTCCCACTCCATTTCCGCCCTGTCCGCCGCCGTCCAGCAGCAGGAGTACCTGGAGCGGCTGCGCGCTGCCCAACGTGCGGAAAGGGACGAGAAGATCCGGAAAAAGAACCGGGAGAAACCCTTTCAGGACTACCTCAATTCCGACCGGGAGCCGGAGGGGGAAGAGGAGCAGGAACCCGCCCCGGATGAAGGAGAGACTCCCGAGCCCGAAGCGGAGCCCAAGGAGGGTTTTGGAACCCGCTACGCCTGAATTCGAAAGGCTGCGCCAGCCGGCCCCGTGCTTGACTGGGGATCGGACGTAGAGGACGAGGGTTCGTCCGCCCGAACCCTCGGTGGCGTAAATTGTACTTAAAAAATGATCTCGCGGAGGCGCTCGCGTGCCCCCGATGCTCTAGGTCATGGTGCCAATTGTAGTCCCGGCGGGCAAAGGTCCGACCTGGCAGGAACGCCATCGGCGTGACCTCCAAGATCTGGTGGCTCTCGGGGTGTCCCTCCTTGTAGTTGGCCGTATTACGGGGGACATGCCGCTGCCCGCAGCGCTCTGCGCGCTCGTGACGGCCGGACTCGTACCCCTTCGTTCCCTCAAGGGTCCGCCGACCCTGTGGCGTCTGGCCCTGTCCGCCCTACCCCGCCAGGCGGCCGCCGTCGTGACGACCTTTCTCCTGCTCACGTTCCTCATGCCCCACCCCCTTACCTGCCTGTGGTTTGGAGCCGTGTGGCCTGTCGCTGCCGGTCTCCTTCACGTGGACTGGACGGCGTGGGCCCATCGGCTTTCGCACGGGTGGAACCAAAGGATCCTGCCGAGAGTCGGGCCGATCGTCCGCCTTAAGGACTCCAAGGTATTCGGCTGGATCAGCCGAAAAACCGGGCTCACCCGTCCGGGTCGACAGGAACTACTGAGGATCGCGGTTCTCCTGGGGGCCGCGCTCTGGCTCATGCGGGGAATCGAGCGACCCACACGCCACGGGGGCGCCGACTCGCTCTGGTATGGGCTTAACCTCGCGGATGCGGTCGCCCAGGCCCGGGCGGGGGTATTCCCCGTTTTTGTCGGCCAGAGCATCTACCAGTTCAACGGCGCCCTGTGCCCCATCCGGATCGCCCCTCTCTTTCACTACCTGGGCATCCTGCTGGACTTTCTCACGTTCCGCCAATTGGGAACCTTTGCCCTGCAGAACCTCCTACTGACACTCCTTGGCATCGCGGGCATGGCCAGCGCCTACCTGGGGCTGCGGGCGCTCATGCCCGACCGGAAATGGCTCGCTGCGGGACTCGCGGCCCTCTTCCTCTCCTCTCCGGGGGTCCTCGGCATTGCCTACAATACCGACCTGTACATGACGTGGACCACGCTCCCGCTGGTGCCGATCGCCTGGTATGCGACGGTCCGCTCCTTCCAGAACAAGGGCGCACCGGGCACCCTCATCCTTCTCGGGACCTCCCTCGGCCTTTGCTGGTGGGGACATTCCCCGATTGCGCTCTGGTCCACTTTCCTTGCGGCCGCGGCCCAGGCCATTCGGCTCGCTACGGAACGCGGGCGCCCGATCCGTTGGGGAGCGGTGCTGGCCGGCGCCCTCGCCTTTGGCGCCGTCGCCGCCTATCCCGTGGGCTCCGTCCTTTTCTTCCCGGCCGAGCCCCGGGCGCACGTGAACCTCTTCCAGCATGCCTCGCCCAGGACCGTCGCCTACTTCCTCGAGCAAGTTTTCCCAGGTGTCGTCCTTCCGTTAAGCGCCATCGGCCGGTCCCTGAGCGATTTCCAGCTGGGGTATGCGCTCTGGGCCGTGCTCTTGGTCCTCGTCGGCGTGCAGCGCCGCTCCTTTAAACCCATTTCGCTCGTTCCCCTGGCAGCGGCCGGTTTCCTCATCCTTCTTTTGCTCCCAATCCCCGGCCTGGACCTCGCCGTGTGGAGTTTCGTGCCGGGTTCCGTCCGCGACGTGACAGGCAACTGGGCCATGAGCCGCCTGTACCTTCCGATGGCCGCTGCAACTGTGTTTGCCGCCGCAGCAGGGGTGTCCACAGGCCTCTGGGACGTCCCCGAGCGGCGCCGCGCCCTTGCCCGCGTGGTCGCCGTCGGCTGCGTCTGGAGCTTCTCCGAAGCGGCCAAGTTCTCGGCGGGTTCCCGGCAATTGGCGGAGCCCCCCGAGAGCGCCGTCGATCTCCTTCGGCCCGAGAACATCCAGATCTCGCGCTACTCGTATACGATGATGCCGGATTTCCCGACGCATCCGAGCACCTTCACCCACGGGGTGACGGATCCCGAATTAGAAAACCACCTCCTTAAGGCGGACCTCGAGACGCCGGTCGCGGCCAACACCCAAGCCGCGCTAGCCGCCGGCACGGCCGAGGCGTCCGGCGCCTTCCGCTGGGAACTCGACAACGGCCTCTATAACCACGCCACCTTGGATCGGACGCTCCTAATGGAGCCCGGAAAGTCGTACCTGCTTAAATTCGACTTTGCAGACCCGGGACATATCCACGGCGTGCTCCAGATTTCCGGAAAGCATTTCCTCAGGGAATACGGGCTCCCCGACCACGGGGGCCCGAGGTCCTTCGGCGCCGGGGGAAACCATGCGGACACCCTTCCCCTTTGGAGTACCTCGGGGCCTGAGGTCCTTACTGTCCGCTTCTTCCCCACATCGCCCATCCCCGAAGACCAGACCAGCACGGCCGTGGCCCGCGCCACGCTCCTTAGCTACGACCGCGAATCTCTCCCGGTCCGCGTCGTATCCTGGATCCCGTACCGCGCCACCATAAAAAGTCCCGCACCGGCCTGGCTTGAGACCCCTCGCGTCTTTCAGACGGGCTACAGGGCCTGGGTGGGCGACATGCCTGCGCGTGTCCAGAAGTCTAAGGACTCTCTTGTGGCCGTGGAGGTGCCCCAGGGTACGTCGAGCGTCAGGCTCATCTATGAAGCGCCTGCCGGGCTAAGGGTTTTGTTCTGGCTGTCGTTCGGCTCGATCCTGGGACTCGCCGCCTTGGGCGCTCTGAAAACCCTCCGCCACCCGGCCGGACCGTCTCGCCTTTCGTAGGACGGGCCCGGCCCTCCTCCGGCCCGATTCGCTTTGCAGACGGCGTCCGAGTTCGTTTCCTAGGTTCCCGGTGACAGCCCCCGTCGACGAAGCCTCCTCCGCGATCAATGCCGAGCATCTTGATGGGATGCGCGCGTGGTACGACGGCCGGCCCCCTGAAGCCAAGTGGACCTCCGTCGCCTATCACGCGATGCTGGTCCACTACTACGGCCTCCTGGTCCCCCCCGATTCCTCGGTGCTCGATATCGGCTGTGGCACGGGAAGCCTCCTCGCGGGCCTGAAGGCCAAGCGCAAGGTCGGCATCGACCTCTCGGAGAAGAGAATTGAACAGGCGAGGCTCCGCGTCCCCGACGCCGAATTTCACGTGCAGCCAGCCGAGAATCTGGATCTCGGAGAGCGTTTCGATTACATCCTGATCTCCGACACGCTCAATTTTGCGGCCGACGTGCAGCAGATCCTGGGGCGCCTCCACCGGGTTTCTCATCCGGGAACGCGGCTCGTCGTCAATTATCCCTCGGCCCTCTGGCGGCCGATCTACGCCCTGGCCCGCGGCCTGGGCCTCAAATCCGTGGACCCGCAGAGCAATTGGCTGACCCCGGAGGACATCCGTGGCCTCATGGAACTTGCCGACTGGGGCCCCTTAACGATTCAACCCCGCATCCTCTGCCCCATCCGGGCTCTGGGGCTCGGGACTCTCGTGAACCGCTGGCTGGCCCCCCTCCTTCCCTGGTTCTGCGTCACGGTGTTCTCCGTAGCGCGGCCTGTCCGGAGAAAAGAAACGGGGCCGCTTACGGTCTCGGTCGTGATCCCGGCCCGCAATGAGGCGGGCAACATCGAGGCCGCGGTTCTCCGCACCCCGAATATGGGCGCAGGGACGGAACTCATCTTTGTCGAAGGGCACTCGACCGATACCACCTGGGAGGAAATCGAGCGCGTCGCGAAAGCCTATCCTGAGCGCCGCATCAAGACACTTAAACAGCCGGGCCGCGGCAAGGGCGACGCCGTCCGCGCTGGGTTTGCCGCCGCGGAGGGCGACCTCTTCATGATCCTGGACGCCGACCTCACGGTGCCGCCGGAGGAGATGACCAAGTTCTACGACGCGATCGCGTCCGGTCGAACTGAGTTCGCGAACGGATCGCGGCTCGTGTATCCGATGGAGAAGGCGGCCATGCAGTTCCTGAACATGTGCGCGAACAAGACGTTTGGGATCCTCTTCACGTACATCCTCGGTCAGTCCCTAAAGGACACGCTCTGCGGGACCAAGGTCCTTAGGCGCGCCGACTACGAGCGCATTGTCGCAAACCGGGAATACTTCGGGAACTTCGATCCCTTCGGGGACTTTGACCTCCTGTTCGGCGCGGCGCACCTGAACATGAAAATCCAGGACGTCCCCGTGCGCTACCGTGACCGCACCTACGGCTCAACGAACATCCACCGCTGGAGCCACGGCTGGCTGCTCCTAAGGATGGTCCTTTTCGCCGCCCGGAAGCTTAAGTTTGTCTGACGGGTTTGCCCAAGGTGATCCCCACCGCCGATAGCGGCTATAATTTCGTTATTGTTGCGCGCCTAGGACACGCTCCTATTAGGGCCTATCCCGTGCCCATCCTAGGAACCCAAGATACCGGCTCTGTGACCCTTGTGGCTGTAACTTTGAGCCCCTCCTCAATACCGACCCCGTTGCGGTCTGGCTTCGGCGGATCCTTATCGTGATTTCCTCACCATGATCCTCGTCACGGGCGCAGGCGGCTTTATCGGGTTTCATCTCAGCCGGAGACTTCTGGAGGAAGGCTATGCCGTTCAGGGAATCGATACCCTGAACGACTACTACGACGTGGGCCTAAAGGAGGCCCGCGTCCAAGTTCTTAAAGACAAAAAGGGCTTCACGTTCCACAAGGCAGACCTTGCCGATGCAGGCGCTACCCAAAGCCTCTTCTCGTCGATCAAACCCCGCCTCGTGGTCCATTTGGCCGCGCAGGCCGGCGTCCGTCACTCGCTCACGAATCCCCGGTCCTATGCCGATAGCAACCTGATGGGTTTTCTGAACCTGCTTGAAGGCGCCCGCGCCCACAAGGTGCAGCACCTAGTCTATGCCTCCTCGAGCTCCGTCTATGGGCTTAACGCCACGCTCCCCTTCTCCGTCCACCAGACAAACGACCATCCGGTGAGCTTCTATGCGGCGACCAAGAAGGCGAACGAGCTCATGGCCCATAGCTACAGCCACCTTTTCGGCATCCCGACGACGGGTTTAAGGCTCTTCACGGTCTACGGACCCTGGGGTCGACCGGATATGGCCCTCTTTTCGTTCACGAAGGCCATCTTGGCAGGAAAGCCGATCGAGATCTATGGCGACGGGCGCATGCGCCGCGATTACACCTACGTGGATGATGTGATTGAGGGCATCCATCGGCTACTCTGGAAACCGGCCGCGCCTGACCCCAAATGGGACCCAGCAAAGCCGGATCCCGCCTCGAGCTCGGCGCCGTACCGCCTCTACAATATCGGGAACCGCTCCACGATCGAGGTGCTCCGCCTCATAGAGGTTCTGGAGGAAAGCCTGTGCAAGAAGGCCGTAAAGAAGTACATTGCGGCCCAGGCCTGCGAGGTCGCCGCCGCCGTGGCCGACACGACGGACCTTGAGCGCGACACGGGTTATGTCCCGACGACCACGCTTGAGGTCGGTGTCGCTCGATTCGTCGCCTGGTACCGCGAGTACTACAAGGTCTAGTATCCCACCTGAACCCGATGCCCGGTCCGAAAAAACAGGAATGGGTCCGATTGGGAATCCTCGGTGCCGTAGTGGCTTGGCTCCTCCACCCCTTTGCGACCCACCGGTTGATCGGGACCGGCGATGCCTATTGGTACGCCAACATGCTGGCGGACTTTGTCACGCAGCTCCGAGCGGGCGTCTTTCCCATCTTCGTCGGCCAGTCGGAATACGCCTACAACGGCGCCGTGTACCCGTTAAGGGTGGCTCCCATGTACCAGCACCTGGGAGGCCTGATCGACCTTGTGACGGGGCACTCGCTCGGCTTCTATACCCTGCAGCACCTGACCGTGATCGTTTGCGGGGTCGCGGGAATCTACTCGGCGTATTCTGTCCTTTGCCGTATTGCACCGGATCGGCGCTGGTCCGCTGCCGGGTTGTCCATTCTATATCTGAGCTGCCCCGGCATCCTGGCTACGATCTACACCCAGGATCAGTACATGACCTGGATGACGGTTCCGATCGCGCCCTGGGCTGCCTACGGGATCGTGAGGAGCTTCAGAAAGGATGATTTAGTTTCTGAGGTTTGCCTCGTGGCACCTTTAGCCGCCCTCTGGTGGGCGCATGCGCCGATTGCGCTCTGGTTCACAGGGATCGCGTTCGCAAGCCAGGTTGTGCGCTTGGGATTCGTGCATCGGGGGCTTGGGCCCTTCAAGCGGTCACTCGTCGGTGCACTGCTTTTTGCCGTGCTCGCGCAATACCCTTTTGTCTCCCTAGCAGAATTGCATGTACCAGGGCAACAATCCGCCGAGTTAGGAGCCCTTCCGCACCGGGAAATGATCATGGATGGGATCCGGACTACGTTTCCGGCGGATGTCCTGCCGCTGACTACCAACGCCCGGGCCTTAAGCGACCTCCAGCTGGGCTATGGGCTGTGGGCCGTGCTCGCCGCTGCGTTAGTTTTGGCCTTCAGGGTACGCTCCAAGGTCCTCTGGGTACTTCTGGCCTGTTCCATCGGCCTTCTCGTTTTGCTTCTTCCTATCCCCGGAGTGACGGCGCCGCTCTGGACCTATTTTCCCGAGACTCTCGTTCGGATCACGTATTACTGGCCGATGCAGCGATTCTACCTGATTATTGCTGTGCTCCTCGTCGTTGGAACTCAGGTGGCCCTAGGCACCGACAAAATCAAACGCAGCAGTTTCAACGTAGCCGCTGGTATAACGATCTCTCTCGGTTGCGCCTGGAGTCTGTGGGAAACAAGGCAATTCGTGGCTGCCGGAGTTGAGCGCACAGCCTCCGAGGCAAATTCCGCGCGGTCGGAGCGTCCCGAGAACCGGCCGCTCATGACGCATGCCTACGGGCTGTTCGCCAAATTACCCGCGCGATTCACAAACGGCGTTGCAGACCCAGCATTCGAAGCTCGCCTTCTTGATTCGACGACCGGGTTGCCGCTGCCAGAGCCTAGGCGGAAGCTTGTCGCCTCGGGCCAATTTGAGGGTACTGTCGACGCCAACCCGGGAATTTTAGATCTTTCCCCACAGATGGGCCTCGAGGCGGGACACCACTACGCGCTGAGGTTCGGGTTTCCTGGCACCCCGTTAAAAGGAATCCTCCAGATCACAGGACGAACGTTCTTCCGAGAATACTCTCTCCCCAGCTCTGGAGAAAGCGCTTCGTTCGGAAGTGGTCCAACGAATTCTAGGGAAGTCGGGCTGTGGACAACGGATCCTGCCGGCGACACGGTTACGATTAGGTTCATTCCCATGATGCACGACGTTCAGATTGCCGACTTCGCGCATTTCGGCGCCTTTGAACTTTATGAGCTCGATCCAAAGAGCGAACGGATGCATCTAGAATCGCTTCTGCCCTACAAGGTCACAGTGACCGCTTCGGCTCCGGTTCGACTTGAGACCCACCGGGTTTTCATCCCGGGGTACCGAGCATGGAATGATGAGCAGGAGATGTCCGTAAAAATCTCGAATGAAGGCTTTGTAGCGTTTCCGGTCCCGAGCGGTAACCACTCATTTACGCTCCAATATTGGGGACCCTCGGCCCTCCGATTGTCCTACTGGGCCGCGCTGGCATCGTGGTCCGTGGTTCTTGTGTGGGCCACCATCCACGCGTTCTCCGCTAGAAATTTATGCGCTCCTTCTCAATGACAAGGGGCCGGTTATTTACCCGCGTGTGAATGGCTCCGATGTACTCGCCCATAATCCCGATAAAGAAGAGCTGAACCGACGCAAAGAAGAACATACCGATTACTACCGGAGCCACGCCAAGGGCAAACCGGTCCCAGTAGACAAGCTTGTATATCAGGTACAAGAGGCCTATGAAGAATGAGATAGCGGACGAGGCAAAGCCCAACATTGTGGCGAGCCGGAGCGGCACCTTGGAGTGGTTCGTGATTCCGAGCATCGCCAAGTCATATAGCGTGTAGAAATTGTTTTTCGTGAAACCGCGCTTTCGCAGCGGCTGGTTGTAGGGCACGAGCGCAACCGGGTAACCGAGTTCGCTTATCAAGCCTCGAACATAGGGATAAGGCTCGTTCAGCGAACGAAATGACTCGATCACCTTACGGTCGTAGAGGCCAAATCCTGTCACGTTTTCCAGCAGATCGACGTCGGCGAGCCGATTGACGAGGCGATAATAGGCCTTACGGATTGCAAAAAAAAGTGGCGATTCCTCACTATTCTTCTTTTGGCCAAGGACAACAGGTTTTCCCTGGCGCCACAGTCGAATTAGCTCGGGGATCATTTCGGGCGGGTCCTGCAGATCTGCAGCAAGGACCAGCACCGCATCACCCTCCGCCTGCAGCAGGCCGTAGAACGGGGAGCGGACGTGACCGAAGTTGCGCTGATTCAGGATAAGCTTCACATTAGGGTCGCCGCGCGCGATCATCCTGAGTTCGCTGAAGGTGCCGTCGGTAGAAGCATTGTCGATGAAAAGGTGGGTGTGTTGGACGTCATCCAGGTCGCGAAACACGGCCCTGACCCGTTCGTGCAGAGCGGAGACATTGCCCGCTTCGTTAAAGCAGGGCGTGAGTACCGTGACCTTTGCTAACGATGCGGCCATCGTGTGTCGTGCGTGAGGAT
>Ga0302278_10005960_pt1 | contig 11818 bp, 8 predicted proteins | sample III_Bog_N3_2_FD_194543 | JGI IMG/M metagenome (GOLD analysis project Ga0302278, IMG submission 194543) | Peat permafrost microbial communities from Stordalen Mire near Abisko, Sweden - III_Bog_N3_2 | ecosystem: Environmental > Terrestrial > Soil > Wetlands > Peat | place: Sweden: Abisko... | reverse complement strand
GAGAGGGCGACCATACAATTGCGGATGTCGCCGGGCGGCAGGACATCGAACTCCCGGCGGAGGCGGCCGGAACTTCCACCGTCGTCGGTCACGGTGACAATCGCGGTGATGTCAACCCGCACCCCGTCGCTCTGCGGGCGCGTATATTTTTTGAGGCCTGCGAGCAGCGAAGAAAGACCGGTGCCTCCGCCGATCGAGACGACGCGCAGGGGATCGCTCACTCAGAAGCCGCCGCTGGCAAGCAATGCCCGCAAGGCCGGAAACTGTGCGAAAAGGGGTGAGAACTCCGGGTCCTGTCGCGCGATAATCCGATTGCGCGGGTCAAGGGAAATAGCACGTTTCAGATTCTCACACGCGCCGTTGCCATCGCCCGAAATTCCACAGCACAATGCCAGGGTGTAGAGGATATGGTCGGCGTCCGGCTTGAGCGCGAGCGCGTGTCCGAAATGGAGCCGGGCCCGGACGGTGTCGCCCGCGTTGAGGCGTTCGACTCCGTAATTGAAGTGATCTTCCACGGTGTGCAGGTTCAGTTCAGGGCGCGCGGTTTTGCGTTCGCAGATCTGCAGATAAGACCGGGCCTTGTCGGCGATGTGCGCGGCAGGCCCCGCGGCCACTTCGCGAAAAGCGGCGCAGGCTTCGGCGTAACGCTGTTGCGTGAATAACCGCACCGCCGATTCCCACGCCTGCAGCTGCCTTTCGGAATCGCTGATTTCTCTGGCCTCCGATTCAAACGGGGATGACGCCGTCATGGGCGTACCTGGTAGTTTTCTCTTCGTCATAGAGACAGCGCCTTTGCGGGTGTCTGAGCTACGGTGGTGTTATAACAGAACACCCGGTGTGGTTGCAACCATGCCGGGTTCCCTGTCGGATCGATCAGGAGGATGAGACGGAAGGTGGTCACGCGCCGTAAAATCCATTCAGTGAACAAATTCCCGATCGCCTTCATCGCGCTGACGGTAACTCTGAGCGCTCAGGATAGCTGGTGGATGCGCGAACCCATCCGCTGGGTCCAGACCAACCTGCGCCAAACCGATGCCGCGCTTGATGCGCACCGCCTCGTCGGCCAGCTCTCCGACATGCGGGCCAACGTATTGCTCATCGGCATGGGCGGCATCGCCGCATACTATCCGACCCACGTGCCGTTCCACTATCCCAGTCCCGACCTTTCCGCCGGGCGCGATATGTTCGGCGACGTCCTCAAAGAGGCCCACGCGCGCGGCATCCGCGTGGTGGGCCGCTTCGATTTCAGCAAAACGCCGCAAGCCGTTTTCGACGCGCATCCCGAGTGGTTCTTCCGTCAGGCGGATGGCAAACCCGTGGTCTACAACGGCCTTTATTCCACCTGCATTAATGGCGGATATTACCGCGCGCAGGCAATGAAAATTCTATCGGAAGCGCTGGATAATTACGATGTCGACGGCCTTTTCTTTAATATGTTCGGAAATCAGTCGCGGGATTACAGCGGACATGAAGTAGGTCTCTGCCATTGCGATGCCTGCCAGAAGCGCTATCGCGAGTTGTTCCACAAAGAGATCCCCGCGCGGCCCGATGACGACTACCGCAAATTCATGTTCATGGCTTCGCGCGAAGTCGCTGCGGCGATCGGCGAACTCATCCACGCAAAGCGTCCGAAAGCCGGGTACTTCAACTACATTCAGGAATCGACCGACGGTATCATGTCGGAATCGAATACGGCGGTAGACCGCGCCCTCCCGCTGTGGCCCTACTCGGCAAGCGACAACGTCAACCGCGCGCGCAACAGCGAGCCTGGCAAGATGGCCGTGAATCTCAACATGCAGTTCGTCGATATGTGGTGGCGCTTCGCAACCGTGCCCGGCCCTGAGGTCGCGCTGCGCATGTGGCAGAACATTGCTAACGGCGGCGCGCTGACTTTTGAAGTGAACGGCACACTCGATCTGCAGGACCGCCAGGCGCTCGAAGTCGCGAAGCCCGTATTCCGCTGGGCGGCCGCGAATGAGCAATATTACGCGGGCGAAGTGAGCGCCGCACGCGGGCTGCTGCTGGGCGCATCGCAAAAGACGGGCAAGGCATATCCGGTGGAACCGTATCGCGGAGCTTTTCGCCTTCTGAGCGAATCCCACATTCCGTTTGCGGTCTCCGACAATACCGACCTGCTCGGTAAACGTCCCTTCGATCTGGTCATCGCAACCGAGTGGGCACCCGAGGAACTGCTGCCCTACGCCGAACGTGGCGGGCATGTGCTGGTGATGAGTCCGCACGCGCCGGATTTTCCGATGGATGGTGTCGGCAAGACCACCGCGGACGTGAAAGGCTACATCCGCGTGCGCGATCATGCCGCGTTTCCTTCATTGAAAGACACCGATCTGCTGCTGCTCAACGGCGCGTTTACCGAATTGCGCGACGCCGCACCCGCCGCGCTCACGCTGGTACCGCCGTCGATGATTGGTCCGCCGGAACTGGTGCATGTGGATCAGAAAGACACCGACATTCCCGCCCTCGTGACCAGGCGCGCAGGGCAGGGATCTATTACCTGGATTCCCTGGGATCTTGGCGGGCTCTACTACCGGCTCAGTCTGCCCGCGCACGCGGGCCTGTTCCGCGACATTGTGAACCGCCTGATTCCGCAGCCACAGCTCCGTACCGACGCGCATCCGCTGGTCGAAATGACCCTCATGCACCAGGGCTCGCGCACGCTGCTGCACCTGATCAATCTGAGCGGACACTCCGGGACCGGCTACTTCGAACCCGTCGCAATGAAAGATATCCACGTTTCGGTGGCCGGCGCGTTCCAAACCGCGAAGACGGTGCGCACATCCGGAACGCTTCCGGTGCACCATGCGGGCGGATACTCCGGGATCGTTATCCCTGCACTGCGCGACTACGAATTAGTGGTGTTGCAGTAATCCCTTCGCCAACGCGGTCGAGCCGCGCGATCAGCAAAGTCTGATCGTCCTGCGGCAGACCGGAGCCGAGGAACACACGGACGTCTTCCAGCACCGCCGCGCAGATCTCGCCGGGCGTGGCATTGGGATGCCGCGCGATACACGCGATAACGCCCGCTTCGCCGAACTCCTCGCCGTGCGCGTTTTCAGCTTCCAGGATGCCATCGGAATAAACCACCAGAAGGTCGCCGGGATGAACATCCACCACCACCTGCACATAGCGCGCCCCCGGCAGCAAGCCCAGTACGGGGCCGCCTTCATCGAGACGCACAACCTTAGGCTCTGACCCGTCGCTGCGGATCAGAAGCGGCGGTAAGTGACCCGCGTTGATGTAGCGCAGCCGCGATGCGTGGCCGTCGAAGTAGCACCAGAACAGGCTGACGAAGCGCTCGCGCGCCGTCTTCATGCAGAGAAGCTGGTTGAGGCGTTCGGCCGCCTGCTCGTGATTTGCCGCCGCGCCGCTGCCCGAACTGGCACGCACCGCGCCCTGCACCACGCCCATCAGGAGCGCGGCGGGAAGTCCTTTGCCGGAAACGTCACCGAGAATCAGTGCAACCTCGCCATCGTCGGTGTCGAAGACGTCGTAAAGGTCGCCGCCCACCTGCCACGCGGGCACGCATTTGGCGGCGAACGGGACATCCACGGCCAGCGTTTCCGGCGTTGGGAAGAGATCGAGTTGCACGCGGCGCGCAAGCGCGAGTTCCTCATCCACGCGCTTGCCGCGCATGTAATGGGGGAAACGCAGCCCGATCAGCACCACCGCTCCCATCAGCGCAATCGCGGCCGCGCAGTTAATAATCGAATTCTGCCGAAGGAGTCCGAAATTCGCCGAAACGCCGGTCAGGTAAACCGCGACTTCCACGTATTCCTGCGGTGGCCGCGGACCGGGTGGTCCATGCTGTTCATGTTCGCCGGGATCCCGTGGCATGTCGGCGATACGCGACGCCGGGTCGCCCGGCGGCCGGTCGAATGGCGGCGGGCCGAGCCGCAACGGATTCAGCGTGATCACCACCACGCCCGACGGCGTCAGTTTTTCCTGGGTATGCCGTTCGGGGTTCTGCATAACGCGGCCTAATTCCCGCAACGTGTAAACGGGAGCGCCGGTGACTTTTTCGCTTTCCGCGATCACTTTGCCCTGGCGGTTAATGATGCGAATCCACGCCAGCTCTTTGGGCGATTCGTGAACCAGTTCATGCAGCACCGGCGTGAGCGTCGCGGGATCGCGCGACCTGGTCAGACGGGCGGCCCGGCTGATCGACTGCATACGGCGATCCACCTCGCGCTGCGCCTCGTGCTGCAGCAGCCCATCCGCCACTTCGCGATATGTGCGGATCGTTTGCACCAGCAGCAGCAGGCCCAGCCCGAGGCCAAGCGCGATCGAAAACCGGAACCAGAGATATTTAGGTTGCACCCGTCGCTCATCATACATGCGCGGCGGCGGGGATGGCGGTTACGGCCGCCGGGAAACATTGACATCTTTATACACGCGGATGCCGGCGCCGGTACCGCGATCTTCGGCCTTCCGCCCCATGGCAAGCTCGGAAACTCCTTAAGCGGAATGATTACGCTTCCTTTCCGACATTGTTCTTGCTGGATGCCGCCTCGCTCGGATAATTGAAGAAGAGCTGATTGCCGTCGGGATCGTCTACCACCATGAGCCGGTAGCCCCAGGTACCCTCTTTGACCGCAACGCCTCTGCCTTCGAGTTCCGCACGCAACGCGTCCAATGCGGCGATTTGGCCCTCGCGCGCCTCCGGCTCGACGTTCATGGAAATGAACATCAGCGCTTTGCCAATCTTCTCCGGCCACGTGTCGGCCAGGATAAGCGCGCAGCCCTGCCGCTCCACCTGCGCGACGTGCGCTTTGCCGTCCTCCTCATACCGCCAGGGGCTCGTGAAACCGAGTTCGTTAACGTAAAAGCGCAGCGAGGCCTCGACATCCGCTACGTGCAGGACAGGGCGCGCAAACCACTCTGTCATAGGCTATGCATCCTCCAATGAAGATATCTCTTTCCCGTGTGTCTTGAGCCTCCAATGCTATCGTGAAACCGGAGCCGCCAATATGCGTCCCAGCCTCACCCTCGGGATCGAAGAAGAGTATCAGACCATAGACCCGGAGACGCTCGACCTCCGGTCTCACGTCCAGTTCGAGATCATCGAAAAGGGCAAAGCCTTCCTCAAGGAACACGTCAAAGCGGAAATGCACCAGTCCGTGGTCGAGGTCGGCACCGGCATCTGCAACAACGTCCAGGAAGCGCGCCGCGACATCACCGAACTGCGCCGCACCATCATCCGGCTCGCGCGCGAAAACGGCCTCCTCGTCGCCTCCGCCGCCACGCATCCGTTCTCCGACTGGCGCAATCAGGCCATATATCCCGATGAGCGCTACGAACACATCGTGCAGGACCTCAAGATGGTCGCGCGTTCGAATCTCATCTTCGGCCTGCACGTTCACGTCGGCATCGAAGACCGCGAAGCCGCCATCCGCATTATGAACGAGGCGCGGTATTTCGTGCCGCACATTCTCGCGCTCTCGACGAATTCCCCGTTCTGGCTCGGCATGGACACCGGCCTCAAATCCTATCGCTGCAAAGTTTTCGATAAGTTCCCGCGCACCAATCTGCCCGATTACTTCACCAGCTATGGCGAGTTCGAAGAGCTAATCAAACTGATGGTCAAAACGGGCTGCATCGACAACGGCAAGAAGATCTGGTGGGACATCCGCCCCCATCCGTTCTTCGATACGCTCGAATTCCGCATGTGTGACGTGCCCATGCGTATCGACGAAACCATCGCGCTCGCGGCGCTGATCCAGGCAACTGTGGCCAAGCTCTACCAATTGCATTCGCGCAACATGGGCTTCCGCACCTACCGGCGCGAATTCCTGATGGAGAACAAATGGCGCGCGCTCCGCTACGGAATCGACGGCCATCTGATCGACTTCGGCAAGCAGAAGCAGGTGCCATTCCGCGAACTGATGTACGAGTACCTCGAACTGCTGGACGACGTGGTAGACGAACTCGGTTCGCGCAAGGAAATCGATTACATCAAAACCATCCTCGATGAAGGCACTGGCGCGGACCGCCAGCTACGCGTCTTCCGCGAAACAGGCGATCTGAAAGAGGTGGTGAAATACATTGTTGCCGAAACGGAAGCGGGCTGCTCCGGAGAGGAGACGGCTACCAGCGCATGACCGATTTACACGCAATTTCATTCGACCCGGAACTGATTGAGGGCGCGCACAACGCCATCCGCACCTGCCTGCGCATCAAACCTGAGGAGAAAGTCACGCTGATCACGGACCAGGAAACGGCCGAGATCGGCGCGTCTCTGGTAGCGCAGCTCGACCTGGTGGGCTGCCGCTACAACGCTTTCGTGCTGGAAGATTACGCGGTGCGGCCCCTCAGCACGAAACCGCAAGCCGTTCTCGATGACATGGAAACGAGCGAGGTCAGCATCTTCGCCGCCCAGGCGCAGCATGGCGAACTGCGGACGCGCATGCAGATGACGGATGTGGTCAATCGCCGCCATATTCGCCACGCGCACATGGTCAACATCACGAAAGAGATCATGACGCACGGGATGCGCGCCGATTTCAACGAAGTGGACCGCATCAGCCAGCACGTCTGGGAGCTAGCGAGCGCGGCGCGCCAAATCAAGGCAAGCACGCCGGCCGGCACACGCCTGGTGGCGGACATGAACCCCAACTACAAGTGGATCAAAACCAGCGGCATCATTTCGACTTTGAAATGGGGGAATCTTCCGGGCGGAGAAACGTTCACGACGCCGGGCGAGGTCAACGGAATTTTCGTCGTCGATGGGGTGGTGGGCGATTATCTTTGCGCGCGCTACGGCGATCTGCGCGATTCGCCGCTCGTTTTACAAATCGAAGCCAACCGGCTGGTTTCCGCGGAATCGGCCAACAAGGATCTGGAGAAAGAGTTCTGGGAGTACACCCACACCGACGACAATTCGGACCGCGTCGGCGAATTTGCCATCGGCACCAATATCGGATGCCGGGACGTGATCGGGAACATCCTGCAGGATGAGAAGATTCCGGGCGTGCACATCGCGTTCGGGAATCCCTACGGGCACCACACCGGTGCGGAATGGCATTCCACCACGCATATCGATGTCGTCGGGCGCTGCTTCGACATCTGGATCGACGACCACCAGATCATGCGGGCCGGAAGATTTCTGATCGACTGATGATCCCCGAACTGCGCGGCGCGTTCAACGAGATCTTCACGCCCGAGAAATACCGGGCGTTTCTGAGCCTGCTCGACGAACGCTGCGGCACGCACGTCAATTTCCGGATCTGCGAAACACCGTGTTTCTTCCCCGCCCCGCTCATCGAAACCATGCAAACGGCGGGCGCGGAGCTGATTCGGCAACTGGTACAAAACGAACCCTATCTGAAAGCGGCGCGGCAACAGATCCCGCCAGGGTTCCGTGTACAAAACGAACCCGCCCGCCCGATGTTCATCCAGGTGGACTTCGGCCTGGTCCGTGATGAGCGCGGGCAACTTGCGCCGAGGCTTGTTGAGATTCAGGCGTTTCCGTCACTCTACGCGTACCAGCCGATCCTCGAAAAGACTTATTGCGATGCGTATGGCCTGACGGTCCGCGGACAGAGCCATCACGAGGAGCTTTTCCGAAGGGCGATTCTGGGCGGCCATGCGCCGGAAAACGTGGTCCTGCTGGAGATCGATCCCTATCATCAGAAGACGCTGCCGGACTTTCTGCTGACCGCCAAAGCCACCGGCATCCGGATCGCCGATATCCGCGACGTCCGCAAAACCGGCAGGAAACTCTATCTCGATGGCATTCCGATCGAGCGCATTTACAACCGGGCCATCGCCGACGAACTGGTCCGGCTCGATGTCCACGCCGATTTCCGCTTCGACGACGACCTCGACGTCGAATGGGCCGGCCATCCCAACTGGTTTTTCCTGATCAGCAAATTCTCGCTGCCCTACCTGAAACACCCGACCGTTCCGGAATCCTGGTTCCTTCACAAAACGAACCCGATCCCGGACGACCTCGAAAATTACGTCCTGAAGCCGCTCTATTCGTTCGCCGGGCTGGGCGTGAAAGTCGGCCCGACCCGCGCGGATATCGACTCGATTCCCGAAGCCGAGCGCCCCCACTACCTGCTCCAGCGCCGCATGCAATTCGAACCCATTATCGAGACTCCGTTCGGTCCGACCCAGGCCGAAATCCGCGTCATGTATATCTGGGTGGACGAGTTGACGCCGGTCAGCTTGATCGTCCGGATGGGGCGTGGGAAGATGATGGGGGTCGATCATAACAGAGATAAGGAATGGGTGGGCGCTTCCGCAGCGTTTTTGGCCTGAGACTTGCTTAACGTGAAATGTGTTCGACGAGACACTTTGTAAATTTGCGTAACAACCTTGGACACTGAACCCGTCGTCTCCTTTATGAACAGGCACTCCAGTCGATGAGTCACCCTTTACCCGAGATTGCCCCTCCTGAGCACGAACAAGTACTACTTGCCCCACCGCCGGGCAGCACGCCGCCGCGCCCGCCATCTCCCCCGAAAACGAAACCTCGCCGTAAGACTTGGCTTTATCTGGCGATATTGGTAATTGCCGCTGTAGCGGCGTTTCTCTGGTACCGATCCGACCACCAGCAAACCACGGCGCAGGCGAAATCCAAGTCGGGAAAAGGCGGTCGCGGTCCAACTGGTCCCACGCCCGTAGTTGCGGTCAAGACAACCACTGGCGACATCGGAGTCTACGTGACCGGCCTGGGAGCCATTACTCCGATCTTCACGGTAACGGTCAAGAGCCGCGTCGACGGCCAACTGCTTACGGTCCATTTTAAGGAAGGCGATTACGTTCATCAGGGCGATCCTCTCATTGAGATCGATCCCCGGCCCTACGAGGCAGTTGTCGTTCAGACCGAAGGCCAGTTGATCCGGGATCAGGCACTGCTCGCCAACGCGCGCGTGGACCTCGCCCGATATCAAACGCTGCTGGCGCAGGACGCGATCCCCGAACAGCAGCTTGCCACGCAGCGCGCCCTGGTTACTCAATATGAAGGCACGGTCAAGAACGATCAGGGCCTTCTCGATGCGGCGAAGCTCAACGTCACGTACAGCCACATCCCCGCGCCCATCAGCGGGATCGTAGGCCTGCGCCTGGTAGACCCGGGAAACATCGTTCACTCAACCGACACGACGGGCATGGTGGTGATCACGCAGATCCAGCCGATCAGCGTAATTTTTACGGTGGGTGAGGATCAGCTTCCGCCCATACTTCAGAAGATTCACGCGGGCCAGAAGCTGCCGGTAGACGCATGGGACCGCGAACTGAAGAACAAGCTTGCTTCGGGAACGCTCGATACGATCGACAATGAAATCGATCAGACCACCGGCACGCTGAAGCTCAGGGCATTGTTCGGCAACGAGAATCGGGCGCTCTTCCCGAATCAGTTCGTAAACGCGCGCTTACTGCAGCAGGAAAAGCGCGGCGTGATCCTTCTGAATTCCGCCGCCATTCAGCGCAATACCAACCAGACCTATGTCTATCTGGTGAAACCGGACAGCACGGTCACGGTTCGCACCATCACGCTGGGAACCACGGAGGGCGACGAATCCGAGATCACATCGGGCCTTACCGCCGGCGACGTGATCGTGATGACCGGCGTCGATAAGTTGCAGGAGGGCAGCAAGGTTTCGGTCACGATGAACGGTGCCAAATGAATCCGTCTCGTACCTTCATTCTGCGGCCCGTCGCGACGTCTCTCCTGATGGCGGGCGTGATGCTCACGGGCATCGTGGCGTATCGGCAGTTGCCGGTTTCAGCTCTGCCCGAGGTCGACTATCCAATCATTCAGGTCGTGACCTTCTATCCCGGCGCGAGCCCGGATGTCATGGCGTCGTCAGTCACTGCGCCGCTCGAACGACAGTTCGGCCAGGTGCCTGGTCTGCAGCAAATGACATCGATCAGTTCGCAGGGCAGTTCCGTCATCACGCTGCAATTCAATCTCAGTCTGAATATCGATGTCGCTTCGCAGGAAGTGCAGCAATCCATCAACGCGTCGGGAACCTACCTGCCCGCAGACCTGCCGGTTCCTCCGGTCTACAGCAAAACGAATCCCGCCGATGCGCCCGTGTTGACGCTTGCGCTGACTTCTCAGGAGATTCCGCTTTCTCAGGTGGAAGACCTTGCGGACACCAGGCTTGCGCCCAAGATTTCGCAGTTGCCCGGCGTTGGCCTGGTCAGCATCAGCGGTGGCCAGAAACCGGCGGTACGTATCCAGGCGAATCCGACGCAACTGGCGGCTTACGGGCTGAATCTGGAAGATCTGCGCACGGCGCTCGTGGCGGCAAATGTCAATCAGGCCAAGGGTAACTTCGACGGCCCGCGGCAGGATTATCAGATCGGCGCCAACGATCAGTTGCTTTCGAGCGGCGACTACGCGGGTCTGGTGATCGCGTACAAGAACGGCGCGCCGGTCAAGCTTACGGACCTTGCCACAGTCAAGGACGATATCGAAAATATCCGTCAGGCCGCCTGGATGAATAAGATCCCGGCCGTGATCTTAAATATTCAGAGGCAACCGGGCGCGAACACGATCGCCGTGGTGAATCAGATCCAGAGCCTGCTGCCGACACTCACCGCCACGCTGCCTGCGTCGGTGCATGTGACCACGCTGACCGACCTTACTACGACCATCCGCGCTTCCGTCAAGGACGTGGAGTTCTCTCTGGTGCTGACCATCGGACTCGTGGTGCTGGTCATCTTCCTGTTCCTGCGCAGCGTTTCGGCTACGATTATCCCGAGCGTCGCGGTGCCGTTGTCTCTGGTGGGCACGCTGGGCGTGATGTATCTGCTGGGCTATAGTCTCAACAATCTGACGCTGATGGCCCTCACGATTTCAACCGGCTTCGTGGTGGACGACGCGATCGTGATGATCGAAAATATCTCCCGCTATATCGAAGAAGGCGAGCCCGCGATGCAGGCAGCTCTCAAGGGTTCGGAGCAGATTGGCTTCACGATTATCTCGCTCACCATCTCGCTGATTGCCGTGCTGATTCCGCTGCTGTTCATGGGAGATATCGTGGGCCGGCTGTTCCGCGAATTCGCCGTAACGCTCAGCGTCACGATTCTGGTGTCCGCCGTTGTTTCGCTGACGCTCACGCCTATGATGGCCGGACGCATCCTGAAGCACAAGCCGGAATCGGAGCAGGGGCGTTTCTACCGCGCGTCCGAACACGCATTCAACAAGATCATCGAATATTACGGCCATACGCTGAGGTTTGTGCTTCGCTTCCAGACGATCACGCTTCTGATCGCTGTTGCCACCTTGGCGCTGACCGTTTATCTGTTCTACGAGATCCCCAAAGGCTTCTTTCCGATTCAGGACACGGGCGTGATTCAGGGAATCACGGAAGCGGCGCAATCGGTTTCGTTCAGTGAGATGTCCCGCCTCCAGCAGCAGGTTGCGGCGTCGCTGCTGAAGGACCCGGCGGTGGAAAGCCTGTCGTCGTTCATAGGAGTGGATGGCACCAACACAACGATGAACAGCGGCCGGATGCAGATTAATCTGAAGCCTCTCGACCAGCGGAAGATCAGCGCGAGCGACGTGATCCGGCGCCTGCAGCCGGACCTCGGGAAGATCTCCGGGATCACGTTGTACATGCAGCCCGTGCAGGATCTGACGGTGGATAACCGCGTAAGCCGCACGCAGTTCCAATACACGCTGGAAGACCCCAACGCCGACGAACTGAACAACTACGCACCCAAGATGCTGGCCAAGCTGCAGGAACTGCCCGAGCTCAGCGATGTGGCCAGCGATCAGCAGACGCAGGGAATGCAGTTGAAGCTGGTGTTCGACAGGGTAACGGCTTCGCGGCTCGGCATCACA
>Ga0302278_10005958_pt1 | contig 11821 bp, 8 predicted proteins | sample III_Bog_N3_2_FD_194543 | JGI IMG/M metagenome (GOLD analysis project Ga0302278, IMG submission 194543) | Peat permafrost microbial communities from Stordalen Mire near Abisko, Sweden - III_Bog_N3_2 | ecosystem: Environmental > Terrestrial > Soil > Wetlands > Peat | place: Sweden: Abisko... | reverse complement strand
GAAAGTTGTTGTTGTAGATTGCCAGGAGACCCAGGAGAACGGGAAGATTGCGCTCAAACGGAGCGGTGCGAAAATGAATGTCCATCTCATGGAAGCCATTAAGCAGGTGACGGAAATTGTCCGGGCCAATTGCTATCATGGTTGAGAGCCCGATCGCCGAGTCCATCGAATAGCGTCCGCCCACCCAATCCCAAAAAACGAACATGTTGGCCGTGTCGATACCGAACTTTTCGACCTCTTCGGCATTGGTCGAAACGGCAACGAAATGCCTGGCGATGGCGGCACTATGTTTCAACGTTTCCAAGGCCCACACGCGCGCCGAGTGTGCGTTGGTCATTGTCTCCAGGGTCGTAAAGGTCTTGGAAGAGATAATGAACAGCGTCTCTTCTGCGTCGAGATCGCGTGTTGCCTCGGCAAAGTCGGTACCATCAACATTGGAAACGAACCGGAAATTCAGATCGCGCTGGGAATAATGGCGCAGGGCTTCGTACGCCATGACAGGCCCCAGATCGGACCCGCCAATGCCGATGTTGATGACATTGCGGATCGGCTTGCCGGTATATCCTTTCCACTCTCCACTTCGCACGCTGTCGGAGAAGACGGCCATCTTGTCCAGGACGGCATGCACCAATGGGACAACGTCCACTCCTTCGGCGAAGATCTCCTCCCCTTTAGGAGCGCGCAATGCCACATGCAGAACCGCTCGCTTCTCGGTGACGTTGATCTTTTCTCCTCGGAACATGGCGTCGATTCGCGAACGCAAGCCTGACTCCCCGGCAAGTTGCAACAAGAGTTGAATCGTCTGGTCTGTAATGCGATTCTTCGAGTAATCGAAGTAGATGCCGGCAGCCTCGACGGTCAGGCGTTCCCCTCGTTTAGGATCCTGAGCGAAAAGATCTCTAAGAAGGAGGGTGCGGTTCGTCGCGGCATGTGCCTCAAGGGCTTTCCATGCCGCGCTTTCAATGAGCGATTTCGTAACTTCTGTCATCTTCAATCCACCTTTCGATCCATCATTAACCTGACTGCCCACCGTCGCATCCCACATCTGTTTTGGCCTGATTGGCAGATAAGACGCTATCGCACAAACTCACCAAGATGCGGATAATGGGGAGCCGAATTCATCGTCAGCATCGGGCTCGGAACGTTGACGTCGTTGTTGAAGATCCAGGGCGCGTGCGAAATCGGCATTTCATCAGCACATTTGCCCATCTGCCCTTTATTGCTCATGCATCTTGCGCGCCTGCGCCGAGGCGCTCTTTAGTTGCTGACCGGAGGGCGAACGACAGCCACGGAGCATCCTGCGCGACGGACGACCGATTCCGCCACGCTGCCCAGTAAGAAGTCGCGGATGCTTCTTTGGCCGTGCGACCTTGCATCGCCAGTATTGGACAGCGCATTTCATGAATGCAGGTCACAATTGCTCACGAGAGAGGCCGCAATTCCGGTGCCGGGGTTCACCATCCCGGCCTGAGAAAGCATCAGGTGCAGTGGACTGGAACTGTGCAAGAGAGCACATTCTTTGTTCTCCCTGAAGAGAACAATGGTCATTTGGCCGCGACAATGATCCGGCGAGGATACCGTCATGTCTGAACGTCACATTTTGAAATCCATCCCGACAAAGATCCTGTTGCCTATCGACTTCAGCCCATCGTCACAAGTGGCTTTAGAGACAGCGGCCGACCTCGCTTTACACTTCCATGCCGAGCTCTTCCTCCTCAATGTCCTTCCGTTCTTCTCAACCTTCACGTCGGAATATGCCGTTCCCCAGGTGCAGTTTCAACAGCAGGAGAAGACGCGTGCTGAGAAGCATCTGGCGAAGGCACGACAAGTTCTCACGGCCAGAGGAGTAAAGGCAGGCTCCAGTGTGGAACTTGCGAATGACGTAGTGGGGTGCATCATGGAGGCGGTTGAGCGCGAACATATCGACATGGTCGTGATCTCCACGCACGGCATCTCCGGCTGGCATCCACTGGTCTTCGGGTCGATTGCCGAAAAGGTCGTGAAGCTCGTGGAGTGTCCCCTCCTGCTTCTTCACTCGGCCAAGCCGGAAACCGGCGTGAAGACGCCTTCAGACCGCTCAATGGAATGGTGGTAGCCAAGGCAGCGGTTTAGGCCCCAATCATGAGTGCATCGGCCGGTGCCTCCGCGATTCCCCAGGGCAGAGCCCAGCAGGCGAACCTCATCGTGCTAAGTGCTCATGGCGCATCCCACTTTGCCCCCATCACCCGCACGGGTAGCGTTCGCATTGCCCGGTGATCGCAACGTCGCCCGTTGTGCTGGCCAAGCGGGGTCAGAGAGGATTAGGCCCGTCCTTCCGAAGTCAACTACATGGACGCCGTGTTTTAGAAACCTGAATGTCAAGCGCCCCCCTGGCGCAGCCGGCACAATCCCCCAGGTGCATGGCCGTTGGGCCGTTCTTGAGCGATATTGCACAGCGTCCGAATCCGCGAAAGTTAATACTTTTGCAAGCGCCAGTCCGGGATGCCTTGACGACATGCTGCGTGTAATGCGCCCACTTTTTGGAAATTCAATTGCCTCCAATGAGCCTTCATCTTCAAAGCCTGTTCAACGATCTTCCAAGCCTTCCCGGGACCGGCACCCGGTGGAGGGAGCAAAAACAGGAGAACAACCATCGTGACAACGAATCCAGATAAGCCCGAGTCGAAGCCTGAATCGAAGCCGACGCCCAATGCAGATAAGCAGGGGGCGAAGTCTGACTCCAAGCCATCTCCGAAGGATGACAAGAATGCCCTGAAGTCGCTTCCCATGCCTGAGCTGATGAAGAAGCTCGGCGCATCGGCTGACGGACTCACGCAGGCCGAGGCTACAAAGCGCCAGGCGCAGTATGGGCCGAACCAGATCGAGGAAAAGAAGACCAACGAATACCTGAAGTTCCTCTCCTACTTCTGGGGTCCGATTCCGTGGATGATTGAAGGCGCCGTGATCCTTTCCGGCGTTGTCCGTCACTGGCTCGACTTCTTCGTGATTCTTGCGTTGCTTTTGTCCAACGCCCTGGTTGGATTTTGGGAAGAGCATCAGGCGGGGAATGCCATTGCCGCCCTCAAGGCCCGTTTAGCGATCAAGGCCAAGGTCAAGCGAGATGGCAAGTGGGAGAATCCCAAGGCGAGTGATCTGGTGCCTGGCGATGTCGTTCGTCTCAGGCTGGGCGACATCGTTCCCGCAGATGCGCGGTTGCTGGATGGCGATCCGATCCAGGTGGATCAGTCGGCATTGACCGGAGAGTCGCTGCCAGTCACTGCCAAGCCAGGTGGGGCAGTGTACTCCGGCTCCATCATCCGCCAGGGTGAGATCGACGCCATCGTCTATGCCACCGGTACGAACACCTACTTTGGCAAGACGGCGCAAATGGTGCAGTCCGCACACACGGTCAGTCATTTCCAGAAGGCAGTGATGAAGATCGGTGACTACCTGATCATCCTGGCAGTAGCGCTGGTTGCGTTGATTCTTGCCTTCGCCCTCTTCCGAGGCGACAAAGTCCTCACCACGCTGGAATTCTGCCTTGTGCTTCTGGTAGCGGCGATCCCAGTCGCCATGCCAACTGTCCTGTCGGTAACCATGGCCGTGGGCGCACGGCTACTGGCAAAGAAGGAAGCGATTGTAACGCGCTTGTCGGCGATTGAGGAACTTGCTGGGGTAGACGTGCTTTGCTCGGACAAAACCGGCACACTCACGCAAAACAAACTGACACTGGGCGATCCGTTCACGGTGGGCGGTATTGCTCCCGACAAGGTGATTCTCTGGGCGGCGCTTGCCTCCCGTGCAGAAGACAAGGACACCATCGACCTTGCCGTCATCGGAGGCGTGAAGGACGACAAGGAACTGAAGAGCTGCCAGGTGCTTCACTTCATGCCCTTCGATCCGGTCCACAAGCGCACGGAAGCCACCGTAAAGGGAGCGGATGGGAGGCAGTTCTTTGTGGCCAAAGGCGCCCCCCAGGTAATTCTCAAGATGGCGATCAACGCCGGCGAAGTCAAGGATGCCGTGGAGAAAACCATCCTTGACTTTGCGGGACGCGGCTACCGTTCCCTGGGCGTTGCCAGGGCCGATGAGCAAGGCAAGTGGAAGTTTGTCGGCATGTTGCCGCTGTTCGATCCGCCGCGCGAGCAGGCCAAAGCAACCATCGCAAGCGCCGTCCAGATGGGCGTGAAGATCAAGATGGTTACGGGCGATCAAATTGCCATCGCACGAGAAACCTCGAAACAATTGGGATTGGGCACGAACATCTTGGACGCCAGCGCACTGGGCGACCTCAAGAAGGATGCGACCCCGGAGCAAGCCAAGGCCATTGAAGGCGCGGATGGCTTTGCGCAGGTCTTCCCCGAACACAAGTTTCACATCATTGACGTGTTGCAGCGGTGCGGCCATATCGTCGGCATGACCGGCGACGGAGTCAATGATGCGCCGGCACTGAAGAAGGCCGACTGCGGCATCGCTGTGTCCGGCGCGACCGATGCAGCCCGAGCGGCAGCGTCCATCGTGCTCCTTGCGTCTGGCCTCTCGGTGATCATCGACGCGATCAAGGAGAGCCGGCGCATCTTCCAGCGGATGAACAGTTATGCCATGTACCGCATCGCGGAGACGCTGCGGGTGCTGTTCTTCATGACTCTGGCAATCCTCGTGTTCAACTTCTATCCAGTCACCGCGGTGATGATCGTCATGATCGCGTTACTCAACGACGGGGCCATACTGTCGATCGCGTATGACAACGTTCACTACAGGAATAAGCCCGAAGCATGGAACATGCGGCTGGTGCTTAGCATCTCCACAGTGCTCGGCGTCATTGGCGTTGTGGCTGCGTTCGGCCTCTTCTATCTTGCTGAGCGCGTCTTTCACCTTGACCGCTTGCACGCCCAAACACTGATGTACCTGAAGCTTTCCGTGGCCGGGCATCTGACCATCTTCCTCACGCGTACACGCGGTCCATTCTGGTCCATTCGTCCCGCGAAGACTCTCTGGATAGCGGTGCTTGGCACGCAGACCATTGCAACGTTGATCGCGGTATACGGGCTCTTCATGGCGCCGCTGGGTTGGAAGTGGGCAGGGTTTGTTTGGGCCTATGCAATCGCATGGGCACTGATCAACGATCGCATCAAGCTGCTCGCTTATAAGATTTTTGATCCCGTCAAGGCTGCGCCAAAGCCCGATACCAAGGGAGAGCCGAAGCCCAAAACGAAAACTGACGAGCCGAAGCCGGAAGCCAAAGCAGATGAGCCAAAGCCCAAAATCAAAACTGACGAGCCCAAGCCGGAAGCCAAGGCTGACGCCCCTAAGCCCGACGCCAAAGCTGACCAGCCGAAGCCCGAAGCCAAGGCACCGTCCGATTTGACGCCACAGATCGCTGCGCGGGCCTACGAACTTTACGGGGAGCGAGCCGGCAACGACGGCACAGCGGTTCAGGACTGGAGGAAGGCAGAGCAGGAGATTCGGAATGATGAAGCCAAGGTCGAGCCCAAGCCCGAAGCCAAAGCTGAGCAGCCGAAGCCTGATACCAAGGCTGACGCGCCTGCGCCCGAAGCCAAGGCTGATAAGCAGAAACCCGAAACCAAAGACAAGACTCAGCCTGATGCGACGCCACAGCTCGTCAAGCGGGTCCATGAACTCTACGAGCAGCTTGGGCGCGAGGACGTTCAAACCGTCCAAAACTTTGAGAAAGCAGAACAAGAGCTTAAGAACAATGAAACCAAAAAATAGGCAGACGGGAACAACGAGGCAGCCATGACCGATAACTCGAACATAACAATCAGCTCAAAGGATTTCTGCGTGCCGCCAGGCAAAAAGGTCAACCTCAGCAAGCGGCCAACGATTGTCGAGCCCTTCACAAAGTCGAAGAAGGAGTATGAGCAACTGCTGCAGCAACACATGGAGAAGCTGGCCTCGTTGCAGCACCTTCACTACGCATCACACAAGTATGCGCTGCTGCTCATCTTCCAGGGCATGGACGGCGCCGGCAAGGACGGCGCCATCCGGCATGTGATGTCTGGGGTCAATCCGGAAGGCTGCGAGGTTTTCAGTTTCAAGCAGCCCAGTGCAGAAGAGCTCGATCACGATTTCCTCTGGCGCACGACGTGCCGTCTGCCCGAACGCGGCCGCATCGGCATCTTCAACCGTTCCTATTACGAGGAAGTGTTGGTTGTTCGAGTGCACCCGGAGATTCTCCGCAGCCAGGGACTTCCCGAGGAGCTCCGCGACGAGAAGGACATTTGGGAGCATCGCTATGAATCCATCGCGGACCTGGAGAAGCACCTTCATCGTAACGGCACTCAAATCGTCAAGATCTTCCTGCACCTGTCGTACGAGGAGCAGCGGAAGCGATTTCTAGCGCGCATCGATGAACCAGACAAGAACTGGAAGTTCAGCACCCCTGACATTCACGAGCGGAAATACTGGAAACACTACATGAAGGCATACGAGGATTGCTTTCATGCGACAAGCTCGCATCATGCGCCGTGGTACGTCGTTCCCGCCGACGATAAGGAGAACGCGCGGCTCATCGTCTCCCAGATCGTTCTGGATGCGCTGGGAGGGCTCAAGATGGCCTATCCCAGGAGCACCGCAAAGCGCCGCATCGAGTTGCAAACGATCAAGAAGCTCTTGAAGAAATAACGTCAGAACCCATCGCATGCAGGCTCGAGAAAACCGAAACCTCAAAGTCCCCACCGTGCAGTTTCCAGTTGCGAAGAAATGGAAAGGGACAGTTAATATGGCCACCAAGGAACCCCCATCAGAGTTGAGAAGGATGACACGCCTCAACCCTTCAGCAAGAACTTCGATCAGTTTTGCAATTCATCCGGCTTCGTCTTCGATGTGAGTCTGTCGACCGCGGTTGCGGCCGGCGCAAAAACGAAGAATGAGTCCCAAAGCCCAAGGGACCGCTCTCGCCTGAGATGCTCGACAAGATGAATCACTACTGGCGGGCGGCAAGCCGCTGCGGGCCACACGTGCCAAACTCGATGCACGAAGGCGGCAAGTTCGGCTAACTGCCTCCGCTTCTTGGGCTCTGGCATATAGGAGGAGATGGTGATGACCAATCTCGGAATCATGGAACGGGCACGGAAACTCCTGAATGGAGCGGGTCAACGTGCCTCGAGGCAGGAGGTAAAGAACAGGCTAGCCGCAGGAGCATCGAACGCGAAGCGCAGTAATGACACCGCGCAATCTATTCCTGTACCAATCTGGATGGAGACTGAGGCTCGAGTTACAGAGTGCCATCATGAGCTTGTCAGAAGCAGCGCGTTGACCCTGCGAATCACAAATGACCCCAACAAACTGATTGTTTCCTTCACCTACTACGCCCATGCACGAACCTACTGCGACAACTTCATATCACCTGTAGCCATCGAACATGGCGAAGCCTTCTCTGTTTACTACAACGCCTTGAACCCGAGCCAGAATACTCGGTCACCATCCGATTTCATAAAGAGAAGCCCACTCTCGGATATCACCATTCTCGGCTTCATTACCCTCTCGATTCTCTCACTCACCATCGTGTGCGGATAAAATCGGCCTTCGGGAGTCTGTCCTCGCAACAGCCGAGTGTCATTTCACTTTGGATTCACAGATGCCAGTACACGGAGCGATTCATGGAGCCACATCAGAGATCAGCCGGTTCTCGTGATGCCGCCGTCGAGGTCGAAGGCGCAAGTTACGCCTATCCATTGGGTCCAACATTAACTCCGGCCGGCGTAAACTTCAGCATTTTCTCAGCTCACGCTACGCATGTCGAAATTGTCTTCTTTGATCACGCCGACGCCACACAACCAGCCAGAGCCATAAAGCTCGATCCGACGATCAATCGCACTTCTCACTACTGGCACATATTTGTGCCAGGAATTGTGGCCGGGCAACTGTACGGATACCGCGTTGATGGTTCAGGCAAGGCGTCCGCCGGAAATCGGTTTGACTTCAAGAAGGTCCTGATTGACCCATATGGCAAGAGCATTTCCGTTGGTCAGAACTATAGCCGTGAGGCTGCCAGCCATCCGGGGGACAACGCAGCGACCTCAATGAAGAGCGTTGTTGCCGATTTGAGTGCTTTTGATTGGGAGGGAGATCGACCGCTTAAGCATTCATTTCGCACGACGGTGATTTATGAAATGCATGTAGCTGGATTTACCCGTCACCCAAATTCGGGCGTTGCCAAAGACAAGAGAGGTACCTACCTCGGGCTCCTCGAAAAGATCCCGTATCTTCAGGAACTGGGTATCACAGCGGTTGAACTGTTGCCGGTATATCAGTTCGATCCTCAAGACGCTGCGCCCGGGGTCGAAAACTACTGGGGCTACGGACCCGTATCTTTCTTTGCACCCCATCTCGGATACTGCACCTCGAATGACCCACTCGTCTGCCTGGATGAGTTTCGCACCATGGTGAAGGAACTACATCGGGCCGGCATCGAAGTCATCCTGGACGTTGTTTACAACCACACCGGTGAGGGCGACGAGAATGGGCCAACGCTCTGTTTCCGAGGACTCGAAAACAGCTTCTACTACATCCTTGAGAACGATAAAGCCAGGTATGCAAACTACACCGGAGCGGGCAACACTCTCAAGGCCAATCATTCCATTGTGAAACGCCTGATTCTCGACAGCCTACGGTACTGGGCTTCCGAGATGCACGTCGACGGCTTCCGCTTCGATCTGGCGTCGATATTTTCGCGCAACGAATCGGGCGAGCCCATGTTGAACCCTCCAATCGTTTGGGAGATCGATTCCGACCCGGTCCTGGCGGGCACAAAACTGATTGCTGAAGCATGGGACTCGGGCGGACTGTATCAGGTAGGCAGCTTCGGTCAAGATAAATGGAAGGAATGGAATGGGCAATTCCGCGATGACATCCGTCGCTTTGTCAAAGGTGACGAGAATACTACCTTAAAGCTCCGAGAACGAATCACGGGAAGTCCCGATTTGTACCAAGAATACGATCGGCCTGCCGGACAGAGCATCAACTTCGTAACTTGCCACGATGGATTTACGCTCAACGATCTTGTCTCATACGATGGGAAGCACAACGAGGCAAACCGCGAGTCGAACACCGATGGCACAAATGCGAACCTGAGCTGGAATTGCGGTGTCGAAGGTGCGACTGCCAAAATAGCCATCGAGCGTTTGCGGGAGCGCCAGATCAGAAATCTTCTCGCTCTCACTCTGCTCTCCGTTGGGACGCCCATGTTACTCATGGGAGATGAAGTGTGCCGAACTCAGTTCGGGAATAACAATGCATATTGCCAGAATAACGAAACCAGTTGGTTCGACTGGAGCCTTTGCCAAACCAACACCGACGTTCTACGCTTCGTGCGGCAAATGATTCATCTGCGCCTCCACTTCGATGAGAAGGAGGAGAGTGAAAGAACAACGCTTGAGGACTACCTGAGCAAAAGCCGCATCGAGTGGCATGGCATCGAGATTGGAAAGCCAGACTGGGGTAGCAACTCACATTGTCTCGCGTTGTCCCTGCACAATCTCACCGGCACCCAGGTGCGTTACATCGCCATCAACGCTTACTGGGAGCCATTAGAATTTGTTCTTCCGCCCGTCGCTGACGGCACAAAGCGGGGCTGGTTTCGCTTGATGGACACCTCTCTCCCCGCCCCTGTCGACATCGTCGAAGGAGTAAAAGGGACTCGCGTGGACGGTTCGAGCTACCAGGTCAATCCGCGATCGATCATATTGCTCCATTGCGACCAGGAGAAAAACGGTCACGCTGAGACTAGCAGACCATCCAAGTTTTAACACGATGATGAGAAACGCTAGTGACTGCGGGATTGCCGACGTGGCCACCACCTCATCATTGTTCAACAACAATGGGATCGGATCATGGCTTGAGATATTGAGGACGACGATCCTGTGAGCAAGTTAGCACTTGACGGGTTGAACTCGAAGAAGATGGCGCTATGAGATTTTATGGGAAAGAAGATAGAAGATGCGTCGCAACAGGAGCACGGGGGGCGTTCCCCTTCATCCTGTTTATCGCGGCGCTTCTGGTCTCTCCATGGCTGCAAATGCGCGCAAGTTCACAGCAAACCATTGCTTCCACTGCGCTTGGGAAGGCCCCGCTCAGCGAAGAACAAGTCGTAGACAGCCTTCTTGCGATGAACCTCGAGCGCGCTCATGCGCTGCATGCTTACCAGGGAACACGAAATTACCTGTTGCAATACCACGGTTTTGCGGGCACTCGCAGCGCGGAGATGGTCGTGGACCTAAAGTACCAATCACCCGGAACGAAAGATTTCACGATTCGGTCTTCCACTGGATCGAAGCTGATTATCGGCACTGTATTCAAAAAGCTCTTACAGGCCGAAGAGGATGCCCTCGGTGTGGAAGCTCAAAAGCGTACGGCTCTGAACAGGGATAATTATGATTTCACTCTGGTCGGATACGACAGTAAGCCCTCCGGCTCGATGTACATTCTCAGCGTGAAGCCAAGAACGAAGGGAGAGTTCCTATTCAGCGGCCGAATCTGGGTGGAGGCTGAGGACTTTGCTGTAACCCGGTTAGAGGTCCAGCCTGCCAAGAATCCTTCGTTCTGGACGAAGCACAGCGAAATCGATGAATCATACATGAAAGTGGGGGACTTCTGGCTTCCTGCACGCAACCATAGCGTCACCAGAATCCGGTTTGGGGGAAGCGCAGTATTAACGATTCAATACCAAGACTACGAAATCACGAGTGCGGATGCGGTTTCCAAGCTGCGATGAAATTGACTGGGTTGGGGTATCGTAAGCGAGCCTTACATCCCGCGGTTCATTCGGCATTCAGTCCGAGATGGGATAGCTTGGCACGCGTGGATTGGCAGTCTGTATGAAGAATGCCGTGAATTCCCAGGCCCTCAGCGATCTGAACGAACATCGAGGTATCGTCGATGAAGATCGCATTATCGGGCCGCACCTGAGCCAAGTCCAGAGCAAGCTTAAAAATCTTCACGTCAGGCTTGCGCATGTGAACGAAACTGGAGGATACGAAGCAGTCCGACAGTTTATCCAGGCCGAACTTGCTACTCCGAAATGCATTCACCTCACGAGATTCATTACTCACAATCACAGTCTTCAATCCCAAATTCTGCTTGAGTTGCATGACTAAATCGATCATCTCTGGAAAGGGCTTTGACTGCGCAAACATAAACTGCCGAAACTGATTGCGCGTGAAACTCCGTTTTTTATAGAAGACAACCAAGTTCAAATATTCTTCGAGGGTCAGCCTTCCAACCTCGAAAACCTCGAAGGTCAGCTGATGACGAGCTTCCATTTCAGCCCACTCCAGTTTGAAGTGCTTCGCAGCCCGCTTGCGAGCCAGATGATCCCAGCCATCGGTGAGTAGAACATCACCAACATCCAGAAACGCGCATGTGATCCCAGTAGTTTTTTTCATTAGCTATCCTCCCGTCGGCCTATTCGCAGGGATATTCTTTGAGTTCTTGATTCCTCATCGACCGCCGGCTTATACCTTTGCCCCTGGTGCGTCGGCAACTGCTTCCGCGGGTATCTGTTCCGGTAAGTCAAGGCGCGCCACGCCAATCCGGCTGTCCGCCATTCCGTAATAAACGTCGAGGCGATCTGGATTTCCGAGATCGTCGCGCCGGTCGATGCCGGTGGGAAACACGACATTGGCGACTGTCCCATCGCGTTCCTGCGGAAGCACTGGAGTCAAAACCGGATCAACCGAGCGATAGCGGATCTCGCGCGGATGCTCCTTTGAGAGCACCATCACACCGGCCGAGTAGCAAAGATGATGGCCATCGTCCCCCCCACCGGTCACTTCGCTAACGCCGTGGTAAACAATCAGCCAGCCGTGTTTGGTCAGGATGG
>Ga0302278_10005953_pt1 | contig 11838 bp, 5 predicted proteins | sample III_Bog_N3_2_FD_194543 | JGI IMG/M metagenome (GOLD analysis project Ga0302278, IMG submission 194543) | Peat permafrost microbial communities from Stordalen Mire near Abisko, Sweden - III_Bog_N3_2 | ecosystem: Environmental > Terrestrial > Soil > Wetlands > Peat | place: Sweden: Abisko... | reverse complement strand
CGACAATCTTCCTCGCGGAGAGTGCCCAGTTTGGGTTCCAGCAGTCGGGCGGGGTAGGGGTCCTCCAGATTTATAGTGGCAACGGCAACGGCGGAGGAACATGGACTCCAACCCCTTTCACGATCCCGCTAAATTCCAGCAACCAGGCGCAGGCCTGGGTGCGACTGACCGTGAGGCTCGATTTCACGCAGAGGACCTGGGACATCTACGCGAATGGGGCTATGGTCGCGTACGGCATTCCATTTATCAGCAGTTCGAGTGCGTATTTCTCCTCATTCCAGGCGCAGGGGGACCCTGCCGCGGACTCGTTCTTTGACGACATGTACATCGGGTCCGATAACCCGCTCTTTGCCGATGTGAACAATGACGGGATCGATGATGCGTGGGAATCGGCATACGGTCTCTCGCTTGCAAACAACGACCGCAATGTGAACCTCTCCGGAGACGGGATACCGGTCATCCAGAACTTCATCAATAACACGAGCCCCTTCGTTAACACGAAGGTGACACCGCCGCCGGTGGAGTCGGGACTCATCCTGGACCTTAGGGCGGACGCCGGCGTGGTTGCCGATGCGAGCGGACACGTGAGCCAGTGGCTCGACCAGAGCCCGGGGGGCAACATCGCGTTTCAAGGCGTCCCGGCGAACCAGCCCCAACTTACCGCAGGCCAGATCAACGGTCTGCCCTCCTTAAGCTTCAATGGGTCCAATGCCCTCACGCTTCCCTACAACATGATGCAGAACGCCCAGGCGGGCGAGATCATCGGGGTGGTGAAGGTGCTAAACAGCAGCAGCTCGTTCGGTTCACTCTGGAATTTTGGAACCGCTGTGGGATCGAGCTACAGCGGCACGCTCCATTCCGATGACTTCGGCACGTCCGATGGTTCCGCGGTTCAGGTGGAGACCGAGGCGCAGATTTCGCAGTATTATATCTATGACACGTCGATAGGGAACGGGACGTCGATTTACCGGTACAACGGGGTGCCGCTTTGGACGCGGACCGGCCTGTGGCCGGATTTCCAGCTTTATCCCGACATAGGGGGCACCGGGGCGGGGAACCTGATCGGGAACATCGCAGAAGTGATGGTCTTTAACCGTGTGCTCACCGACTCGGAACGGTTCTCGCTGGGGCAATACCTGACGGCCAAATATGGATTCCCTTCGATTGTGGCACCCACGGCGCCGAATGATTTGGCCGCCATTGCCGTGTCCTCCGACACGGTCGACGTTTCTTGGACGTCGCAGAATGCAGGGGTCCAATCGACCGCGACCCTATACCGCGACAGCGGTTCCGGATTCACCCAGATTGCGCAACTTGCCAATGGATCGAGTTTCGTGGACACGGGACTTACGGGGGGCACGGCTTACAGTTACCACGTGGTTCTGAGCGGGTACGCCGGGGCGTCGGGCCCAAGCAATACGGCGATCCTCACGACGCCCGTAGGGATGCCCGACCTTCCCCAGAACGGCCTGACCGTATGGCTCAGGTCCACGGTGGGTACCGAGGGATCCGGGACCGTTACCACGTGGGCCGACCAGAGCGGGCAGGGGAACAATGCCGTACAGTCTCCCTCCGGGAACGAGCCCGTCCTTGTCGAGAATCAGGCCAATGGGCTACCGGTCGTCCGATTCGACGGGACGGATCAAATGGTTCTCCCCGGCTTCATCCTCCAGAACGCGCAGGGCGGCCAGATCTTCGCCATCGTCAAGATGGGGAACAAGCCGGGCCTGCTGAACATGCTTTGGAATTTTGGAACCTTCTTTGGGGACACGTACCAGGATAGCTACCACTTTGACGATTTTGGCACTTCCGACACTAGCGCCGTCCAGCTCCAGCCCTACGAACAGGTCAATCAGTATTTTCTCTACGACACATCGATCGACGCGTCGGGCAATTCCATTTTCAGGTACGACGGCACCCAGACATGGACGAGGACCGGCCTGCCGGTCGGATTTGGACCCTACCCCTTGATTGGGGGATTTGGCAGCGGGTTCCTGGTTGGCGACATCGCCGAAATGATCGTCTACGACCGGGTGCTCTCTCCCCAGGAACAGGCCACGGTATACGCCTACCTGGCGAACAAGTTCGGCCTGCCGTCCGTTGTTGCCGGCCTGGCTTCGCCTGCGATCACAAGCGCTTTGCAGGCGCAGGGTGTTGTCGGCCAGCCGTTCACCTACAATATCGCAGCCACAAACAGCCCTGCCAGCTACACGGCCTCGGGCCTTCCTGACGGGTTGCGCCTAAATCCCTCGACCGGTGTAATCTCGGGGACACCATCCTCGCAGGGCGTTTCAACCGTGGCCCTTGGAGCGACCAATTCCTCGGGGACTGGGATACTCACGCTCACCCTCTCGGTAACGGCTGTTGCGCCGATCGTCGCCATTCCAGCCAGCGTCTCGGGACAGGAGGGACAAGCATTCAACTATCAGGTCGTTGCGCCAGGGGCTACGGCCTTTACTGCTACGGGACTGCCCTCTGGTCTCACCATCGATCCCAATTCCGGCATCATATCGGGTACCCCTGCGGCAGGGACGGCGGGCTCCTTTTCGGTTCTCCTCACGGCCAGTAACTCGGCGGGCAATGGCTCTGGCACGCTCTCCCTCACCATTAGCGCGGCGCTCACGCTCACGAGCGCCTTATCTGCCCCTGCGCAGGTGAGCCAGTCGTTTAGCTACCAGGTCACGACCAGCAATCCCGTGACCGCCTATGCTGCGTCGGGCCTGCCCCCCGGGCTCTCGATTGACCCCGTGGCAGGCATCATATCCGGCGCGCCGACCACTGCCGGGATATTTGCCGTCACGCTCAGCCTCACGGACGCCACCGGCGTCAGCACGGCCACGGTGACCCTATCGGTGACGCCGAACTTCCCCGTTGTCTCGGGGATGCTGCTCTGGCTCAGGTCGGACTTGGGCGTCGTTACGGACTCAAATGGAAACGTGAGCCAGTGGACGGACCAGAGCGGACTGGGCAACAACGCCTTTCAGTCGACACCGGCAAACGAGCCCCAGCTCGTAGCCAACCAGTTCAATGGGCTACCTGCCATCCAGTTCAATGGCGCGAATGCGCTCAGCCTGCCCTACAACATGATGCAGCAGGCCCAGTCGGGAGAGATTATCGCCATCGTGAAGCTTGGCACGAACCCGAACGTCCCGAATACAAACACGCTTTGGAATTTTGGAACAGGCTTCGGCTCGAGCTACAGCGGCGCCACCCACTACGAGGATTTCGGCAGCAACGATACGACGGGAATGAACGTCGAGACTCTTGACCAGATCGGTCAATTCTTTGTCTACGACACCTCGATAGATGCGAACGGTAATTCGACGTTCAGAAGCAACGGCGCGCCGATGTGGTACAGGTCCGGCCTCCTGGGCGGATTTCAGTCGGCACCTGATCTGGGCGGATATAGCGGGGGCAATCTCTTCGGCGACATCGTCGAGGTTTTCGTCTACAACCGCGTGCTCACAGCCCAGGAGCAGGGTCAGATCTACAGCTATCTTTCCGGGAAGTATGCGATGGCGTCCTCGGTGTCGTCAGCGCTGGCCGCTCCGATCATAACAACGAGCACTCCGGTCATCGTGTCTGTGGGACAGGTCGTTAATATCCAGGTGTCGGCGAGCAATAGCCCGACGAGCTTTGGAGCAACCGGCCTTCCCCCCGGGTTGCAGATTAGTGCCGCCGGGCTCATCTCCGGGACACCCACGACTGCTGGTTCTTATGCTGCGGTGGTAACGGCCACAAATGCGTCGGGCACGGGAAGCTCGCCCCTGTCTTTCTCGGTCAACCCGCTGCCGCCGGTCATCTCGGGCGCGCTCACCGCATCGGGACAGGAAAACCAGCCGTTCAGTTACCAGATCACTGCGAGCAACAGCCCGACGGGCTATTCGGAAACGGGGCTGCCAACGTGGCTTAATTTGGACCCTGTTGGCGGATCGATCACGGGGACACCTCCCACTGGGGCTGCTGGAACCTACAGCGTGAGCCTGGGGGCCTCGAATTCTGCGGGGACGGGTCCGGCAACGCTAACGATCAGCATCTTGAGCGCGGCAGTCGCCTCGCCAGTGATCACAGGTTCAACAACGGCGATCGCAACGCTAAGCACTCCCTATAGCTACCAAATCGTGGCGACTGGAGCCACGGGGTACACGGCGACTGGATTGCCTCCGGGGCTGACGATCAGCTCGAGCTCAGGAGTTGTTTCAGGAACGCCGACCTCTGTTGGGCCTTTCCCTGCAACGGTGATTGCCTCGAACTCTGTGGGTGCGGTGACGGCTACGATCAACTTCATAGTCACTGCCAATCTGGTTTATTCAACCGGGTTTGAAACGGTTGACGGATTTGTCGTGGGCCCTCTTGCCGGCCAGAACGGATGGACTGTAGCGCAAGGGGCAGCGGCCATTTCAACGCAGGATTTCAACTCGGGGTCCCAATCCCTTCAGTTGGCACCCGGCAGCGGACCGGCGATTGCAACTCTATCGTTTCCCTCAACCCAGGGTGAGACCATTGTCTTCTGCGATTTCTACACAAAGCCGACAGCCGAAACCGCTCTTGCGTCATCTACAATCTTCACGGTCGAAGGTGCGCAATTCGAATTTCTGCAGTTGAACGGCCAAGCCACCCTTGAGGTCTTCCAAGGAAACGGCACTGGCGGAGGTTATTGGTCGGCTACTTCCTACACAGCCCCGCTCGGAAGCGGAAGCCAGCTCGCTTCATGGGTCCGTCTTACGGCACGGTTGGATTTCACTCAGCAGACATGGGATCTCTACGCGAATGGGAAAATGGTCGCAGCAAGCGTCCCGTTCACGAGCACGCCAAGCACCTACCTTTCAAAATTCCAGATTCAGGGCGACTCCTCCACTGCATCCTACATCGATGACCTATACGTTGGATATACCAACCCTCTTTTCGCGGATGTAAACAATGATGGAATCGACGATGCTTGGGAGACATTGTACGGCTTGAGTTTGGCGACGAATGATCGAAATGGAGATCCTTCAGGGGGCGGGGTTTCAAACATTCAGAAGTTCATTCAGGGAACGAGCCCGCTCGATTATTACAATGGGATTGCGCCTGCGGTAACTCCACTCGTTTCCGGGAGCACAGCCGGTGTGTGCGTACCAGGTCCCAACGACGACCTAGCGATACTCGTGCTCAAGCCAAATGGAATGCCATGGGTAAACGCTCCGGCTACATTTAGTGTCACATCGGGTAGGAGGCAGGTCTCGGCGGTTCAAGGAGTAGGCCCATACGTCTCCACCTTAACTGTGATTACGGACACTACAGGCGTGGCTCGCGTGTTTCTCCAACCATTGACAACCCAATGAGAAGCCTTCGCATCCAGTCGTGGGGATTGGTCTTTGCCGAAATCATAATCCTCACCGAAATTTGTGGAGGACCCCACATATTTGCACAGACAGCCACGGGCAACTTTCAGGGTGTGCCCTGCCAATATCCAGACCTGCCTACACCGACGCCTACACCCACGCCAGTACCAACTCCAACTCCTACGCCAACACCGAATCCCGGTGTACCAGTACCGATCGGTGTTCTGCCTTACGCGGGGATAAATATCAGCCCGCCGGGTGACCCTATCGGGCCGGTGACTTTGGATTGGGGATTGGTTCCCGCCTCTGAGGATGGGCCTGCCTTCGAGGATGAAACTATCTTTTCGCCTAAGGTTTATGCGACCAAGATTACCAACAGTGGAAAGGTCCTGCTTGAATATGATTCGGGCGGACCAAATTCACCCGCCGGATTCGTGTGGGCTAACGGTGTCTTTGAGGAAATCGGCCCTGCAGCGGGTTGGTTCGGGCATCCGTCGCAACCGCCAGCACCAGGGTACTACACGCGATATATCTACGACACTGTAAACGGCCGTAGCTCGAGTATCGGAGATATGAACGATGCTGGGACTATTATCGGCTATACTAATAACGACGCGCCTAAAGCCGCTGGAACGGCGGGTCCGCTCTTTTGGACTCTTGACCCAAACTTACCGGCGGGAGCTACTCTTTGGCCGCAGAATATGGGTGTTTCGACCGACAAGAACATGCCTCCGCCTCTTTATCAGTTTCCCATGTTTATAGATGACAACGGGCGAGTCTGCGGGATGTTGAATTCCGAGGACACGACAAATCAACTAGTGTGGAGCGGCGTCAGTTCCCAACCATCGGTCAGCGCCACGGACTACTCGACACCGCTAGCGATCTCAACCGGCGGTAAACATATGCTTTCATGGTCTAATGTGGAACTCTTAGACGGAAAGGCATTGGGATTCGATTACATCAATTTCGGGCCTAACGGCGCTCCAACTAACGCCCAACCGGTAGGGATCAACGAATCCGGCCGTTATCTACCCGGAGGAAGCGCGTATGCGGTCACGGGTTCAAACGGGCAACTTGTTTATGACAAAACAGGGAAACTGCTAAACGTAACTCAACTTCCCAGCCCCGTTTATGCCGACGGATCAGGGATGCCACAGCCGATTTCGGCAACGCAGTTGCCGGTGGGATCGGCCCTGGCAATCAACAACAATTTTGACATCCTCGTACAAAGGACTCCTAACAGCTGGTCGATCTTCACATGGACCGCAACCGGCGCACCAACGCCGATATTGCCGGCGGGGCCTGGATCATATTCGGATAATCTGTTGAGTTTTACGCTACCCGCTGGATGGAATATGGCATCGCTGGGAACCGCATTTAACAATCCGGCTACGACCGACACGACGTTTACGACACCATCCGTCGGGACAACGATGAACGACTCGCGTATGCTAATTGGCACGATTACCAACGGGACGATTACGGTTCCTGCAGTATTCATTCCCTGCACTCTACTTGTAGATACAAACCGAGACGGATTGATCGATCGGAATGATGTTGGAGCGACAACGGCGACCGCACCGTTCCGCTTCTGGATCAATGATGGCATTGACGGCAACAGCCCGATTCCGAATGAAAGCACCGTGCAGGACAGTCTTGATCCGTTAGATTCGAACGGGAATTGGCTCCCGACGAATAGCCAGGCCGGTGCGGTCACGGGTGTTCCAGGCGTAGTTACCTGCACTCGTGATCTGCAGAATTTCGCGCGGCTCTGGATGTCAATAGGCGGATTGAGCCAGGCGATTACATCGGGAAATATAACGGTGGGGTTGGAATGGCACTCCAACACGGGCGACGCGACCAATGGCTGGGGGGCTAACGATGGAGCGCCGGCAATCAACATTTACGAGGCTGCGCCGAAGCACGGAACGACGGTCAACACGGGTGGCACCGATTACTTGACGGACTACAACGTCGACCCAACCCAGGAGACGGCAAACGACCAATGGACGGGGACCAATCCTGTGACCGGTGACAAATTCGGGGTTGCGTTGGGCACGATAGCGAAAGGTCAGACATTTTATTTTCCGGCCCGCACGTTTAACGGCATGACAAGTACAAACGCTCTCACCTACTTCCTGTTCGAAGGCGCCGCACGGGGGACGGGACGCCTCGTTATCACGTTCAACACGGGGACGACGGGAAATTACACCAAAATAGGTGAGAGCGGCGGCGTTTACATGGACCTGAAGGATATCAAGGAGCTTTACGAGCGCTATACCGTGGGAGATGGACCAACTCCTGGCGTAAACGCCGGCGGCGGCGGAACTCCGGCCGCGGCGGCGGTGATTTCTGGGGACCGCCTCCCACCCGGTGTCCCGAGCGGACTCACATATGCTTCAACTACCTCTGGTCTGTCGGTCCCGACCGATACGAATGGAAACAAGTATATCCTGTTTGTCCACGGCTGGAATATGCCTCCGTGGGAAAAGGACGCGTTTGCCGAGACGATGCTCAAGCGCCTCTACTGGCAGGGCTACAAAGGGAAATTCGGAACGTTCCAGTGGCCGACGACCTATAGCTCGTCGTCGATCGATACGATCAACAAGCTTCAAGAAATCAGCAGCTACGACGACGGGGAATTTACCGCGTGGCAGTCGGCTCTGCCGTTAGAGAAATTGCTCGTCGCCCTTCACAGCCCGAACGCATACGGCAATAATGTCTATCTTCTCGCACACAGCATGGGCAATGTTGTCGCGGGCGAAGCGCTGCGTATAGCCGGGCAGTCCGGAGCTGGGCAATTGGTCAATTCGTACGTGGCGAGCCAGGCCGCGGTGCCAGCCAACTGCTACGACCCCGCGATGCTGGTCAGCGACCCGCTTAGCTATTCAACTGATAGGACTGTAAGCGGTGCCACCATTTCAGGAGGGTCATACGGACCAGACACGCCTGAGATTTACAGCAGCTGGTTGGCATCGGCGAGCGCGGCGGTGCCGACCAAGAGCAACTTTTTTAACGTTAATGATTATGCACTAGGTTACTGGCAGCTAGATCAAGTCTTGAAGCCCGACATCCGAGGCTACGTTTATTACTATGCGAATGATGACCTGACGACTGTGCAGGACTTGTTTCAGAAATCGAGTTATCCGGATTTGCCGACAGCTCAGTCTTTTATTAAGCTTCACCCACTCAATCCCAATAATATCGTCAGTGGCGGTGTAACAGTCGTCACTGTGCCTCTTCAATTGGGGGATGCGACCAATGTCCATGGTCGCTACGAGATCATGGCCTATGCTGCCGAGCCGCGCAGCCTTGCGCTCGGCGCTGTGTCCGACGCGGCAGCCAACGGCGTGTTCGCAGTTTCCCAGAATCTGCCGGCGGTATGGAGGGCAGATTCTCCCGGGCACAATTACGAACTGCACCAATGGCACAGCGCCGAATTCCGGTTCACCAATCCGGACCAGGAGAATTACTGGAATGCGTTGCTTAACCAATTTCGACTCCTCCCTAGCCAATGAACAATCGCTCAAAGCTGGCCGTCGCGTTCGTTGTTCTGCTACTGCTGCTGGGCGGCTGGTGGCTATGGAAGAGCAAAGAGGCGTCGGCTCCGGTAATTGCTGCCAAGTCGGCGAGTTCCAATTCAAGTTCGGTACCGAGCAAGACGATTCCTTCCAGCCTATCTCAATCCAGCTATCCGAATGGATTGCCGCCAAAGAAAGATTTTATCGATCCAAAGGTGGCGATAATTGAAGGGATATGGGCGGGAAAAAATGCCCAGGCCCAGGATTTTTATGGCAAGGTTATTGATCAACACGAAGAGCCGGTGGTCGGTGCAACTGTGAATGGCGACCTGATGTTCATCCAAGGTGTTGATGTCGGGGAAAGAAAGGAAGTGTATAAGACCGAGACCGATGCAAACGGGATGTTTGAATTTACCGGTTTGCACGGCTGGGAATTGGCTATCGCTCCGAGCAAATCGGGTTATGAATTGGGCAGGAACACAACTGCGCTTCAACTACCGATAGGTGGAAAGACTTCGTCTATCAATCGTGCGATTTTCCACATGTGGAAACTCCAGGGTGCTGAGCCGATGGTGCATACTTCGATCCAATCCGGTCTTGCTTGTGATGGGACGCCCAGAAAATTTGACCCGCTAACGGGAAGAAGGGATGCCGGTGACTTGGTAGCCACTTTGACCCGCAACCCAGTGAATATCGATGGAGGCAAACGGTTCGACTGGGCTCTCACTCTAGGGATTGAAGGGGGAGGGCTAATCCCGATCAATGACCTATATCCGAACGAGGCCCCCGCGGACGGCTACCAGTCCTCGGTTGCAATCAATATGCCTTCAGACGCCAAGAATTGGACGCCTTCTGTAGTCCAATCCTACTACATCTTTGACGGGAAGAACTACGGCCGAATCACGATCAATATCATGGCAAACTACCAGCCGCCGCCGACCCATTTTGAGATCGATTCTTACGTCAACCCTGCCGGCTCGCGTAACCTGGAGTTCGACCAAACAAAGCAGGTCCGTTGACCTGCTGAGGGAATATCTCTCCCTTGCCGACCCGAACGACGTTGATGGCCGCGATGAACGGCCTGTGCCGGGGGGCATCCCCGTCCAGCCGTGGCATTACGGCCCCGGAAACCGCCCCTGGCGCGATTTTCTTCATCCGAACAAGGGGGAAACCCTGCGTTCTGGGGTTCCCGATGCCTTGGGCGTACTTGCCTCGCTGCCGCTCGGCTGGTGATGAATACGGTGAGACGCAATACGTCCAAGCGCTTTGCGCTTAGGATTTGCGAGCCCCGGAAGCTCCATTTTATCGCAGCTTCCAGCCATTTCCCAGCGTCTCCCCAAGGATCGCCCCGCTTCTCGGTAACGTCATATCAGCTGCCCTTGCGGGCCGCATAGGCGGTCAGGGCATCCTGGACGACGCGCAGGATATGCCTTTGCTGATCGCGAGGCAGATTGCTGGCCCGCTCGAACACTTGGCGCAGTTTGCCCGTGGGGCCGGCTCCGCGGTCTTTATGCTCTTCGCGTCCCAATAGAAAATCTCCCGTCACGGCAAGGGCGTCGGCCAAGCTGGCTAACTGCTCAGCTTTAAGCGCAACTGGCTCGCGTTCCCAATACGTGACGACCCGCTGAGATGTTCCCAGCTTGGCCGCGAGCTGTTCTTGGGTAAGCCCAGCTTGCTGACGCGCTTGCGCGATGCGTTCGCCCATCTTGGTGCGTGGTTTGGCGGTTGGTCTTCCCATTGAGATATCGGCATTATGCAGGCCGATTTCCATATTACACTAAACGAAAACGCTTGCATAGTTACACGTAATGCGTGTAATGATGCAACATGTCAAAATTTCCCTCTTCGAGCTTGACGCCTTCTGGAAAACGGAGGCCGGAGGAGGCCGCAGCGCTGACGGCGAACGCTGCCGCCGATCTGCTTAACCGGGTGACGGGGTTCTAAGAAGCTTGTCGCCCGGCTTGAGGCCGCGGGAACGTGGTCGGGACGAGAGGCCATCACTCGGGAGTTCTGGCCTGTCGCGACAGCGAAGGCCGTCTAACATGTCCTCCGAGGTCACACCGGAACAAGAGCGCTGGTGGCGGCGCCTAACCCGGACGATCAAGGATATGCCTCCGGGCGTCGAAATCCTCGTTAGGGACGGTGGTATCGCTCTCGCAGAGCGAGGAGCCACGGACGTTTATTTTAAGGCCCATGGTGACGTCGATAATGTCCCCACGATGGCGGTGTACCCTATCCAATGCGGGCGAATCAAGGACATCGATTCCGCCACCTGACAACTGGCGTAAGGTATCTCTTGCCATGAGCAAACTCACCCAGGCGGCCCAATACGTGATCGATCGGTACATGGGGGAAATGATGCCCCGTTTCGATATCACGACGAACTGGGAGCGCATATGGGCCATAGAGCGGCGTTTTGGCCTGATCGGCTACGGGGATCTCGTTGAGAAACGCTTCCGGCAAGGCGAGGCATCTGCTCGACTGAGCCGGTGCAGGGAAATCTACGCAAAGACGATGGATTCTGACTCCCACGCCAGACTCCAAGACGCCAAGAGCGCCTACGCTCACGCCAGTCGGTAGTCGCGGACGGGCCGCCTGTATCTCTCCCGCATGAAACCATCCGAGTCACCGACCATCTTTGGCTATTCCTGGGACGCCATCCAATCGATACAGCAAGGCACGTATCGGGCGGCACCCATCAATCTCAGTATGCCCAGTAAGCGGCCCGCGACCGACAAAGATAGGGCTCTCCTAGCCGAGCACGGCGAGCAAGGGCTTCGCGACCGCCAGCTCTACGGAGTGCTCGACCGGCTAAACCTTCCGATGGGCTAACCCCCGCCGGAGGAGTTAGTTTCGGGATTTCGACCTGTGCTTCTGACTCAGAGACTCTTGACTTTCCAAGCAATGGTGACTCTAATACACCAATGCAAGTAGCATCGACTCTTACGATCAAGCAACTTCACGACGATACCGGCGCTTTAGTGCGCCGGGCT
>Ga0302278_10005948_pt1 | contig 11843 bp, 4 predicted proteins | sample III_Bog_N3_2_FD_194543 | JGI IMG/M metagenome (GOLD analysis project Ga0302278, IMG submission 194543) | Peat permafrost microbial communities from Stordalen Mire near Abisko, Sweden - III_Bog_N3_2 | ecosystem: Environmental > Terrestrial > Soil > Wetlands > Peat | place: Sweden: Abisko... | reverse complement strand
CCGGTCCGTGGTAAGAGACATGGCAAGGAAGTCGCCGGTGATCATCACGATGACCATCAGCATGGGAGTCAGCACCGCGTGTCCGGTCATGACCAGGCCAACCGCAAGCAAGAGCGCCTGCAATACCTTCTTCTGAACCGAGTTAAGCGTGTAAGTGAGAATGCGTTGAAAGGTGACTCTGCCTTCTTTTACGGCTGCCACAATGCCGCTTAGGCCAGCCTCGGTTAGAACAACCCCGGCGGCCGACTTGGCTACGTCGGTTGCGGTCGAGACAGCGATGCCTATCTGTGCCTGGCGCAGCGCCGGTGCGTCGTTAGCGCCGTCGCCACACATCCCAACGGTATGTCCGCTCTTCTGAAAAGCTTTAACGAGGTTGAACTTGCCCTCGGGAAGAACGCCTGCGAAGACCGAGAAGTCTTCCGGTTTAATGTTGTCCGGCAATTTCCCGGCCGGGCAGACCGCTCCTTGCAATCCAACCGCGTGAGCGACGATTGCGGCCGTGGCCGGAGCGTCTCCTGTCACCATGACTGTACGAAGCCCAAGACCATTCAACTCCGTGATAAGAGAGATCGAGTCAGTCCGCGGCGGGTCGCTGAGGGCAATCAATCCAATCATCTGGTTGGATGCCGCCGGTCCTGCAGCGACTGCCAAAACTCGAAAGCCTTTCTTCTCGAGTTCGTCGGCGATAGCGGCTGCGGAGGGAGAGGGCGCAGTGAGGGCGACAACCGCAGTGAACGCGCCCTTGATGATTCGCTCGGAACTGCCTTTTGCATCCGTCGCGGTGGCCTCCGAGGTTTTCCTTACCGGATCGAACGGAACAAAAACCGTCAGCTTTGGCAAGTCGGCGGCCGTCTTCTGCGACGCGGCAAGTCGAATGGCCGTATCAACTGGGTCCTGGCCGCCTTCGGAACTCGCCAGTGCCGCCATCCCGAGAACGTGCGCTTCGTCGAATCCAGGCAGTGGGCGAACGCTTGTGACGGATAGTTCATTGCGGGTCAGAGTCCCGGTCTTGTCTGAGCACAACACATCAATCGATGCGGCTTCGTCCACGGCGGAAAGCCGTGTTGGCAATACGCCCAGCTTTGCGAGAGCACGAGCTCCAATCGCGGCGGCGAGGGTGAATGTTGCCGGTAATGCGACTGGGATGATGGCGAGGACCGATGTCAGCAACAATGGGATCATCTCGTTCGAGGGCATCGCATGGTAAAACGCATAGGCTCCCATCGCAACGATGACGAGGCAATTGAAGACCGCCAGATTGCGGATGATCTTGAGGACGGCCTTTTGCTGTGTACTCACCACGTGTGCCGAACGAACGAGTTCTGCAGTGCGGCCGAATTTGGTGCGGGTTCCTGTTGCCGTTACAACGGCTGTTGCCTCGCCGCGCCTGACCAGAGCTCCTGCATACGTGTCTACGCCAGGGCCGGCTTCAATGGGAAGGGACTCGCCTGTAAGCATCGACTGGTCAAGCTCAACCGACCCACCTGTCAGGTGCACATCCGCGGCCACCACTCCGCCGAGCGACAGTTTCACCAGGTCGCCGCATACCAATTCCGCCGCCGGTACAGTCTTCCATTTTCCATCTCGCTGGACCGAGGCGTTGAGCGCCAGACGAGATTTGAGAGCAGCAAGAGTGGCCTGGGCGCGGCTTTCCTGGAAGTAAGCCAGAGCCGCGTTGAAAAGGAGAAGAGCTGCTATGACACCAGCTTCGTAATACTTATGCAGGACGGTCTCAAGGATAATGGACGCTTCAAGCAGCCATGGTACAGGCGCCCAGAATTTAGCCAATGCATTGCGCAATGGATGAGCCGATGTATCCGGCATGGCATTTGGACCATCTTTTTCAAGGCGGGTTCGTGCCTCATCGCTTGATAGTCCCTGTGGGGCGATGTCATGAGCCGGTTGCACAGCCTGAGCGTCTGGGGCGGTTGCGATAAGACTACTTGAACTCACTGTTGAACCCCTGTATCGCTAAGCTGGATATTCCGCGCAACTCCACCACGCTTCCGATCAATGCGCCTCAATGCGCCTGGTCGACATGAGATTCACTGGATGCGCTGACTCGCCGATGCGCGGCCACGAGTGCTGAAGCTTGCGCGGTCATCACTGCGTGCTGCGCAAATATCCCTTGCCACCAGCTATCGAAGCTTCCGGCGTTGATATTCAAACTCCGATGACGCTGCTGGTTGTTCGGGCTTTTTCCCGCAACTGAGAGTTGGCTGAATTGCGGGTTGAAGTTCGGGTGCTGATTCACTTTGTGGCATTCCGATCTGGTAGCACTTAAGCAGGAGTGAGCTTTTCCAAACTGGCGTTTCGTACGAGGGGCCATCACTCGATTAAGGGCGCCGCGTAGCCTGAGCTGAGGCGAGATACTCTGTTTGCCGAAGCCAACGAGGGAGCATTGAAGGTCCGCGCTGACTACCGAAGACGAACCCGCGCGCTCACCAAGATTCTCCGGCGTGGGACGACCAGCCAACTGTTCAATTGGGCACAGTCATTCCGCGCATTTCAGTTTGACAATCGCAATGGGGCGATGGAATCAGGACGCTGACGCAGAACATGAGCACTGTTGCTCAGTCAATTGGTTCGTTGGTTTGAGAGAATGAAACGGGAAGAAGCTTGACAGCGATCTTCCTCCCAGTCTCCCCGGCAATCATTGGCCATCGGATAGTTTCTCCGCCGCTCACTCGAAACGCACAAATGCAAGTGAAAGCAGGCAGCATGGCTCCCATTGGCACAGATTTTGATGAACACCTACGCGGGCACGATCAGTCAGATGCTCTCAACCCGGTTGTGACGGCGAGTTGCAGTCTTCCGTTGCCGACGCGCATTGCCTTTGTGGGGAACCATCTACCGCGTCAGTGCGGCATTGCCACCTTCACGACGGATCTATGCACCGCCCTGGCATCAGAGTTTGGCGGCCATCGGTTGTTTGCGATTCCCGTGAATGATCCTGATTCGGCATACGACTATCCCAGCCAGGTCCGCCTGGAACTTGACCAGGAGGACTTGGCCTCCTATGAACGAGCTGCCGAGTTTCTCAATTTCAACGGCAATGACCTGGTCTGCCTGCAACATGAGTATGGAATCTATGGCGGTGTTGCGGGCCGGCACATACTGACCCTGTTAAGCAGATTGAAGATGCCGGTTGTGACGACGCTTCACACCGTTCTGCGTGATCCAAATCCCGATCAACGCATAGTGCTTGAAGAAATCGCACGCCTCTCCGATCGTCTGGTGGTCATGAGTGAGCAAGCTGCGCAGTTCCTGCGCAATATCTATTCGGTTCCAGAAGACAAAATAGATATCATTCCCCACGGCGTCCCGGATTTCCAGTTTATGGATCCTAATTTCTTCAAGGATCGCTTCGGTGCAGAGGGCAAATCCGTGCTGCTGACTTTCGGTTTGCTGTCGCCGAACAAGGGAATTGAGAACGTGATTCGAGCGTTGCCGGCAATTCTGGCAAAGTATCCCAATGTGGTTTATGTCGTGTCGGGCGTGACGCATCCGCACATCCGCCGGCGTGACGGCGAGAAATATCGGGAAGGACTGCTGGCTCTGGCCGAGGAGCTTGGAGTTGCACAGAACCTGATCCTCGTCAATCGGTTTGTCAGCACGGAAGAACTGGTTGAGCACGTGGGCGCCGCAGACATTTACATTACCCCCTATCGGCAAGAGGCGCAGATTGTCTCCGGGACTCTCGCAATCGCTCTGGGAGCAGGGAAGGCGATCATCTCAACCCCCTACTGGCACGCAATGGAGCTACTGGCGGAAAACAGAGGCGTGATCGTGCCCTTCGAAAATCCCAATGCCATCGCGGAAGCGGTGCTCCATCTGCTGGGCAACGATGGGGAACGGCACGCGATGCGCAAGCGCGCTTATCTGCACTCACGTGAGACCAACTGGCAGAAGACGGCGCAGAAATATATGACGAGTTTTCAGCGTGCACGGTTTGAGCGTACCTTGCACCCAAGGGCCGCGTGTCAAGATGACATGGCAATCGATGCAGTCGATTACCTGCCGTCGTTGAGCCCGGATCACATGTTGCGGTTGACGGACGATACCGGAATTCTGCAGCATGCGATCTTCAGCGTGCCGAACACCAGCGAGGGTTATACCACCGACGACAACGCACGCGCACTTATCGTCTCCACCTTTCTGGATGAGGCGCCTGCCAACGCGAACGAAAATTTGTTTGCCAACCTTTCCCACCGTTACCTGGCGTTTTTGTGGCTTGCCTTCAATCACGGCACCGGGAGGTTCAGAAACTTTCTCAGCTATGACCGCAGGTGGCTGGAAGAAGTTGGTTCGGACGATAGTCATGGCCGCGCGTTGTGGGCCCTGGGCACAGTGCTGGGTCGATCGAGCAATGCGGGGTTACGCGGCGCGGCGGGACGGCTCTTCGAGGCCGCAGTTCCCGCGACGCTCGCATTTACCAGTCCGCGTGCGTGGGCGTATTCCATACTTGGCATGCAGGCTTATCTGGACTGGATTCCTGGCGACCGGGCCATTCAGGGTACGCGCAATGCGCTGGCGAATCGGTTGCTCGATATCTATGAGCGTACCCACTCCGCGAGTTGGCGATGGTTTGAGAAAAGCCTTTCCTACTCGAACGCGCGGTTGCCACAGGCGCTCATTCTGGCTGGATGGCGAAGCGACAATCAAAGGATGATCGAGGTCGGGATGGATTCGCTCAAGTGGCTTGTCGCAGAGCAGCATCGCGACGATGCACAGATCTTTGTCCCCATTGGGTCCAACGGATTTTTCATCGAAGGGAATGAAAAGGCGCGCTTCGATCAGCAACCGGTGGAAGCTTGCGCAACCATTTCGGCCTGCCTTGAGGTGTACAGTCTTACCGAAGAGAGACTATGGTTTGACGAGGCTCAGCGGGTCTTCGGTTGGTTTCTCGGAAAGAACGATTTGCAGTTGCCGCTTTACGACGCGACCACGGGCGGCTGTAGAGATGGCCTTCATCCCGACCGCATCAATGAAAACCAGGGAGCGGAGTCGACGCTTTCATTCCTGATGGCCTTGTTGAAAATGCACGAGGCCAAAGTGACAAACGCACAGCCACTGCACCTTGAAATGAGCACCATCTTTTGATTACCAATGGCTCGCCAGTTTTATCCGCAGACGTTAGCTCTTCTGAAACTCACGTGGAGTCGCGTACAGGGCTTCCCCTGTTTACTCGCTATGAAGGCAACCCAATCCTCACGCAGAGCCAATGGCCTTATACGATCAACAGCGTCTTCAATGCCGGCGCTGTAAGACTGGCCGATGGAGAGACGCTGCTGCTTTGCCGCGTAGAAGACCGGCGAGGCCTGTCTCACTTGTGCGTTGCGCGGTCAGCCAATGGCGTCGATGACTGGCGCATTGATGCGCAGCCGTCCATGCCCGCCAATCCTCGCGATTATCCTGAAGAGCTTTGGGGTATCGAAGATCCACGCATCACTTATGTTCCGGAACTCAAGCAATATGCCATCGTCTACACATCCTTCTCGCGCGGCGGCCCCGGTGTCTCCCTGGCAATGACCAAGGACTTCAAGACCTTTGAACGATACGGCGTCATCGCGCAACCGGAGGACAAAGACGCGGCTCTGCTGCCTAATCGAATTGGCGGACTTTGGGCGCTGATTCACCGGCCTGTGACCACGCTGGGCGCGCACATGTGGATCTCTTACTCGCCCGATCTGCGCCATTGGGGCGGTCACAAGATCATGCTCGAGGCGCGTCGAGGCGGTTGGTGGGATGCGAACAAAATTGGCCTTTGCTCGCCACCGATTGAAACAGCCAAGGGTTGGTTGACCATCTATCACGGTGTCCGCCAAACGGCCTCAGGAAGCATCTATCGCCTCGGTCTGGCCCTCTTTGATTTGAATCGACCAGAAAAATGCCTGCAGCGCGGCGACTCGTGGATGTTCGGTCCTGAAGCGCCTTACGAGCGCGCCGGAGACGTCAAGGATGTCGTGTTTCCGTGCGGTCAAACAATTGGCGATGACGGAGATACCATCAACCTCTATTACGGAGCTTCCGACTCGTCGATGGCATTGGCAACCGGTAGCATCCGTGCGTCGCTCGCGTGGCTGGATTCCAATTCAAGCCCGTGCGAAGCGAATAGAAGATAAACTGCGCTCCGTCCCATGAATTCAGCGCAGGGATGCACCCTTTGTCCGCCTGAAACATCCAAGGCAGAGGAACGCTTTTCCTGAGGAATTATTTCCATGGCTTCACTTTTAGACCCCATCCAGATCGGCGACCTGCATCTGCCGAATCGGGTTATCATGGCTCCGCTGACTCGCTTACGTGGCACGCCAGAGCACATTCCGACGCAACTGATGGCCGAATACTATGCACAGCGTGCCGGCGCGGGCCTGATCGTCTCCGAAGGCATCCCGGTTGTACCGCAGGGCGTAGGTTACGCGAATGTCCCCGGTATCTGGTCGCCAGCGCAGATCGACGCCTGGAAACTGGTGACGAAGGCCGTGCACCATGCGGGCGGCCGGATCTTTGCACAACTCTGGCATGTGGGGCGCATCTCAGACCCACGCTTTCTGGAGGGACAACTTCCGGTGGCTCCAAGCGCTATCCGGCCCGCAGGCCATGTAAGCCTGGTGCGCCCTGTTACCGATTATGTGACGCCTCGCGCACTTGAGACGTCTGAGATTCCGGGCATCGTCGAGGCTTTCCGCAAGGGTGCTGAGAACGCGAAACTCGCGGGCTTTGACGGCGTGGAGATCCATGGGGCCAATGGCTACCTGCTCGATCAGTTCCTGCAGGACGGATCGAATCATCGCACAGACCAATATGGGGGCTCGATCGAAAACCGCGCCAGGCTCATGCTTGAAGTCGCCGATGCGGTGATCTCGGTCTGGGGCGCCAAGCGCGTGGGTATGCATCTGGCGCCGCGCGGCGATTCTCAGGACATGCACGATTCAAACCCGCAGGCAACATTCGGCTATGTGGCGCGTGAGTTGGGCAAACGCGGACTCGGCTTCCTGCTCGCGCGCGAGTATTTCGGACCCGACCGATTGGGTCCGCAACTCAAGAAACAATTCGGCGGCGTATACATTGCCAATGAAAAATACACGCTGGCAAAAGCGAACAAGGTCATCGAGGATGGCGAGGCGGATGCGGTGGCTTTCGGCCAACTCTTCATCGCAAACCCCGATCTACCGGCGCGGTTTGCGAGCGATGCATTGCTCAATGTGCCGGACGGAAGCACTTTCTTCACACCGGGGTCCCATGGTTACACCGACTATCCTGCGCTGAGTGTGTAACGAAGGAATCAACGTAGTCTCCGGGCGCCCCACACTTCTTTCTCTTTGTATTGCCATCATCGTGGGTGCCCACCTTGTGGTCAGGTCAAGGGTGGGCCACCCTGTGCTCGTAATGTGAATTGCGAGCATAGGCGTCGCCTACTGCGCCGTGTAGGTGTAGTCGTTGTACTGCCAGGCGCCATTGATCAAGGAGTAGAGGCGAGCGTAGAGCTTTTCCCCGTTGGTTGGCAGACCAGTCACGCTGACCTGTGTGGCGGTGATTGGGGTGGAGTTGAACAAGTTGTACGATCCAACTCCCGTGCTGCCGATCCCCAGCACGTACTGCGTAACACCCGAGCCGGCTGTCCATTGGAAAGTTACGCTGGAGGAAGTCAGCGTGCTGCTGGGCGTGGGAGAGGTGAGTACCGCCGGCGTCGCGACTGCCGTATAGGTGTAGTCGTGGTACTGCCACGCTCCATTAATCAACGAGTAGAGGCGAGCGTAAAGCGTTTCCCCATTGGTTGGCAGACCGGTTACGCTGGCCTGGGTGGCGGTGATCGGAGTGGAGTTGTACAGGTTGTACGATCCGACTCCGGTGCTGCCTATCCCCAGCACGTACTGCGTAACCCCCGTGCCGGCTGTCCACTGAAAGGTCGCGCTACTCGATGTCAGCGCGGTGCCGGGCGTGGGAGAGGTCAGTACCGCTGGCGTCGCGGCTGCAATGTAGGTGTAGTCGTTGTACTGCCACGCTCCATTAATCATGGAATAGAGGCGAGCGTAGAGAGTTGTCCCATTCGTTGGCAGACCGGTTACGCTGGCCTGGGTTGCGGTGATCGGGGTGGAGTTGTACAGGTTGTACGATCCAAGTCCTGTGCTGCCTATCCCCAGCACGTACTGTGTAACCCCCGTGCCGGCTGTCCATTGGAAGGTCGCACTGCTCGATGTCAGTGTGCTGCCGGGCGTGGGCGAGGTCAGTACCGCCGGCGTCGCCGCTGCTGTGTAAGTGTAGTCGTGGTACTGCCACGTTCCACTAATCAAGGAGTAGAGGCGAGCGTAGAGCGTTTCCCCGTTGGTCGGCAGGCCGGTTACGCTGGCCTGTGTGGCGGTGATTGGAGTGGAGTTGTACAGGTTGTACGATCCGACTCCGGTGCTGCCGATCCCCAGCACGTACTGCGTAACGCCCGTGCCGGCTGTCCACTGGAAGGTCGCACTGCTCGATGTCAGCGTGCTGCCGGGAGTGGGAGAGGTGAGCACCGCCGGTGTCCCGCCTGCCGTCACGGTCACGGTAAGGATGCTGGAAGTGGAGGAGGGATAGGCAGAGCTGCCGACAAAGGTTCCGCTTACGGAATTAGGACCCGTTGCGAATGCCGACCCAGGCACCGTGAGCGAGCACCTTCCCGCGCTTACGGTGCAACTTCCCAGCGCAGTTGTTCCGGCAACAAAGTTGACCGTGCCCGTGACCGCGGCGGGCGTGCCGACATAACCTCCCGGAACTCCACCCGTCACGGCCGCATTCAATGTCGTTGATTGGGTTGTGCTGATACTGGTGGCCGAGGCGCTGATCCCGATTGTGCTGGTGTCCGCTTGGCCCCACATTAGGAGGAGGTTGGCCACGTTCACGCTGCCGATGCCCGTGACCTGGTCAAATCCGGGTGCGGATGGGTAAGCAATAGACAGCGATTTGGAGCCGCCCAGCGACAGAGCGCCCACACTGCCAGTTCCGCTATAGCAGGCGGTAGCCCCCGGTGCGCATGGTTCGTCGTTGTTGCCGGTGGTAACGTCGTTGAAAATGCAGTAAGAGGCAGGCAGGCCGGTGGTAACTCCCGCGTTACTCGCTTGCCCGTTGGAGTAGCAGGCCGTTGGATACTCGGTATATTGCGTCTTTGCCAGCGCATAGAGGTATGGATTGAGCACTCCCCACCGTTCAAGGGAGGCATTCACCAGCAATCCGGCTACGCCCGCCATATAAGGCGCAACGAAAGATGTTCCTCCGGCTCCCCCAAAGTTGCTTGAAGTGCTGCAATTATAAGCGCCCGAATAACTAGGATTGGAATCGCAGTAGAGCAGATAGCTACCCCACCACCCGTTCGCTGCGAATCCTGCAATGTCGGGAATCGAGCGAGAAGCGCCGGAATAGCCGGAGATCCCCAATTGATAGGAAGGCACGGCATAGTGCGTGCTGATCCCGCCCCCGCCGCCCTCTATGCTGCCGTCAGCACTGCCGATTCCCTGAGTGGTGCATAACCCCAGCCCCGGAAGGCCCTCCACGGTTGCATAGAGGCTGCCCACGCAACTGTTGTTCCAGGCAGTTTCAGGAACGTAACTCAGGGCGTCCTCGTAGTGAGCCGAATTCGCATTGCCCCAATATGCGGACTGGAGGGGGCCTCCCTCAAGTTGGTCGTATAGGTCGGAGAAATCCGTGCCGCCTGTAGCTGTCACCAGCGGCGACAGAAAGCCGCTCACGTTGATGCCGGAGGTGGCAGTCCCCGTTGTATTTTGGTCTGCCGTATCCGAGCCCGAATCGCCCGCCGAGATGAAGATCGACTGACCTTGCGAAGCGGCCTGCGCATACAACGTGTCCTGAAAGGCGTAAGAGCCGGCGGATCCGTAGTTTAGTTCAGAAGAGCCATAGCTCAGGCTCATCACATCGGCAAGGCTGTTGTCGACAAGGGCCTCCAACGAGGTCCAGATTCCATTATCGGGACTCTGGTCGCAGGACATGAAGATCAGGTTGGCCGAGGGCGCTGTCGCGTTGGCCCACTCGGCGTCCAATGATGCTTCTTCATCCTCCCCGACCCCATAGGGGTCAACACCTGGGGCGCTGCAAGTCACCGTTCCGAAACCGTGATAAACATGCATGTTCAGCGTGCCCGGCACGCCAAACACGGTGCGGAAAGTGGCAACGTCGCCGCCCGTGGCCGCCCGCGTGGTGGGATCCACGGTTCCATACTGAATGTCGCTCTCTTCGACCACCGCTACGACAGATTTGCTGCCCAAGTTGGGGCCGGCGTCCCCTGTGAAAACCTGGTTGATGTTGTAAATGGTGTAGAGATCCTGCGGACTCACCAGGTAGTACCCGGACCCGGCGTTAAACTCCGGGCGCACCAGGGCGCCGTCCGGCTGTACGTCATGCCAGCGATGGGCCTCCGCGTCGTAAGCCGCCTGGTGGGTCTTGGTGTGGTGGGCCATTGGGGGAATCTTGCTGAGCCCGAAGATGCTCGCCACCACCGGAGCCAGCGCAGCTGGAATCTTCGGGTCCTGCGTGTTGGCGGCGTACTTGCCGCCCTGAACATTGAAGTTGTGGATCTCGGTGTGGAAGGTTTCGCGCACCTGGCCGGCAGTGGCGTCGAAATCGATAATGCTGCTATTGTTCAACACACCGCGAACTCTCAGGCCGTGTGATTCCAGCCATCCGGAAAGCTTCGCAAGGTCATCGGGCGCGGCGCCGAAGCGGGCCCCGAACGCCTTGGGGGTCAACCATTTGTGATATTCCGCCGCAGTCGGCTGTTGTTGCCGGGCCAGTAGATTGTCCAGGTCCGCCTGCTGCGCGGCACTGCGCTGCACCACGAGTGAGAGACGCAGAGGCATTCCGTCATCCACCGCTCCAAGGTCCTTGTCCGGCGTCAGGTCCGCGCGGACATGACCGCGGAGAGTCACAAGCGCGTGTTCATCGATCGGGCTTAGCAGGCGCGCAGGAGTCGCGGGCCTCACTTCGGCTTCCGGTCCCTCCGCAAGCAGCGCTTGGGGTGTCAGCAGGCCAGCCAGAACAGCCAGCAGCAGGCAAATGCGAAGGCGGAAAGACGAAAGGGCGCGTGGAGCATTGGAAGCGAAAAACAACATGTCGACCTCATTCGGCGAACTTTGTCCGCCATGGTGACCCCCGGCCCGCGCCGAAGCAGCAAGAATGCCACGAACCAGGGACAAACTGCGGATAGAGAATCGCTGCGTGAGGATTTCCAAAAAGAAGGCCCCACGGTTTTTGAGAGCCGGGGCAGGCGACCCTGCACACTGTGTGAACTCTCCGGAGGCAGCCAGGGTTTCCACTCGGCAGTCGTCTTTAACCTCTCATCGGAGACGGAGAGCCGAGGGCCATTCGTGCGGCGCACACACCCAACGCAAAAATCTGAACAAAAGGGGAAAAACATACTCTACGCGAACACCAACTCAGGTTGCAAGTTAAGACTCCGCGAAACGCGATTTTCGGTGGACTCCATGGCGGCCCACGCCGCCCCTTGCAACGGCGAGTGGCCCACCCTCTCATTCTTCACTTTCCTTGCCCCCCGAAACCGCGGGTGCCCCATCCTTCGCGCCCTTTGCGAAGGGTGGGTTGCGGTGCATAGAGTGTAGTTTCTCAACGCGCTTCTCTTCGCTCCAGACATTGAAGTCATAGAAGCGCCGCTGCCAGAAGTCTGTGGAAAGGGTGGGGCACCCTCAGGGTTCCCGCTGTCGGATGGGCGGGCAACCCGCCGGACCTCTAATTGAATGAATTCGTGAGAAAAAATGGTCGGCCTTAGTGGAAGATTTTAGAACTTTCCTGCTTGGTTTCGCTGCCTGAGGTGAACGGAAAGGGCCTCCCACAAGCTAGCG
>Ga0302278_10005945_pt1 | contig 11852 bp, 9 predicted proteins | sample III_Bog_N3_2_FD_194543 | JGI IMG/M metagenome (GOLD analysis project Ga0302278, IMG submission 194543) | Peat permafrost microbial communities from Stordalen Mire near Abisko, Sweden - III_Bog_N3_2 | ecosystem: Environmental > Terrestrial > Soil > Wetlands > Peat | place: Sweden: Abisko... | reverse complement strand
CATGCCGAAGTAGAGCGTGCCATCGTCGGCGCGCGGAAACTCGGCGAGGCCGGAGTCGCACATGAAGGCCTTGAAGCCCACGGCTCCGCGTTCGGCAAGATCTTCCATGTCGTAAAGGTTTCCGGGTACGATGCCGCCCCATAATGCGAAGTCCGTGATCGACGACGTTTCGAGCGCGGCGCGCTTGGCATCGAAGTTCTTCGCATTCACGGTGCAGGGCGATGAGTTCAGCGGCATGTCCACGAAGAGCGTACCGCCGCCAGCGGCAAGCGCGCCGCTACCCGTTTGCGCGCCTTCCCAATCCGTGCGGCCGGGCTCGTTGAAGTGCACGTGCGCGTCGATCATGCCGGGCAGGATGGCCAGCCTCGTAGCGTCGATTTCGTGTTTGCCCGAAGGCAGATCGTGGCCAACCGCTGCGATGAACTCGCCTTCAATCCCGATGTCGGGAGCATTGCCCGCACGAATCACGAGGTCAAACATACTGCGCCTCCAGCTGGCTCAGGAATTCAGTGCCCGCGAACAGCGCCGCTTCAACATCGCCCGCGAGCACCAATTCATCGGGATGATGGCTGATGCCTCCGGGGCTGCGCAGAAACAGCATGGCGGACGGGATGTGGGGCGCAATCACCATAGCGTCATGGCCCGCGCCGCTGGGCATGCGGTGCACGGGATAACTCGTTGCGTTCACCGCAGACGCAAGCGCGGCCGTCAGCGCTTCATCCATATTTACCGCGGCTTGATCGAGCAACAATCCGGCCTTCGCGTCCGCGCGGCTCAGCAGATGGGCGACGGCGCGATGCCGTTGGTTGTCGCGCGCGTGACGCACATCAAGGCTGGCGCGAACTTCCCCGGGAATCACATTGCCGGCATTCGGCGAAACATGCAGCGATCCCACGGTAGCGACCAGGCCATCGTGCTCGCGCGCATACCGATCCACTTCGCAGACCCATTTCGCGGCGGCGACCAGCGCATCGTGGCGCAGCGGCATCGGCGTCGTGCCGGCGTGGTTAGCCTTGCCTTCAAACGTCAGCATGTAGCGGCTCTGCCCGACAATGGCCTCGACCACACCCAACGGAAGATCTAATTGTTCCAGCACCGGCCCCTGTTCGATATGAAACTCAAGATAGCCGATCGTTCGCGGCGCGTAATACGCGGCGGGCAGTTCGGCCGGATCAAGGCCGAACGCACGGATTGCTTCGTCAATCGGATCGCCCCAGTCGGTCGCGCCGATCAGTGCCCGGCTTCCGAGGAACGGTTTCCCGAACCGTACGCCTTCTTCTTCGGAAAACCCGATCACTTCGAGAGCCATGTGTGGCTTTGTCCCGGCCAGCGCAATTCCTATGACAACGCCCAGAATGCCGTCGAATGCACCCGCGTTCGGCACCGTATCGAGATGCGATCCGATCATGAGACGCGGCTTCGACGGGTCGCCGTGCAGCCCGCGAATGTTGCCCGCCGCGTCGACATGCACCTGCATCCGCAGGCCACGCATCCACGCGCCCAGATATTCGTGGACGTCGCGCATCGGTGGCGAGAGGAATGTGCGCGTGGTTTCGCCCGGCACTTCGGTCATGCGCGCGATATCGCGGCACCGTCGAATGACATCCTCGGCAAGAGCTCTCATGATCCCCGGTACGTGCTGTAAGCGTAGGGCGAGAGCAGCAAGGGCACGTGATAGTTCTGGTCTCCCGCGCCGATACTGAACTGAATACGGATCACGTCGAAAAATGGCACGCACGAGGCATCGGTCTTACGCAAGTATTCGCCCACCTGGAAGATCAGCGTGTAGAGACCGCTGTCGATCCGCTCGCGTTCCAGCAGTGGCCAATCGGTGCGGCCATCGGAGTTCGTGATGGTTGTCGCAAGCAGCAGCGGCCCCTGATATAGTTCAACACCAATGCCAGCCGCGGGCCTGCCGCGCGAAGTGTCGAGGACGTGGGTGGAAATACGCGCCATAGTTACCGGGTCAGCGTCAGCCCAAGGCATCCGTAAGGCGGCCGGGCTTCCGTGTAGACACCCAGGCTTTCGCCTTGCTCCGCAATCGTATCCCAGGTGCGGTTGTTGGCTTCGAGGTGTATCTCGGAAATTGCCGGAATATCGGCCAGCATTTTTTGGCCGATCTGATAGACGATCTGCTGAATGCTGCCGGATTCGAATCCCGCGAAGACGTCATGTACGATGTGTCGCACAGCCTTCGCTACGGGCGCGCCGTCTGTTGACTTCCAGTCGAGATCGAGCCACATGTGCAGCGGCCGGTTCGTAATGTCCGGCAGGGTGGTGTACTGGTCGCGGACGAAACCGTGGAACGCGCTGCCGCTGAGCCGCAGCAAGCGGAATCCGGCGATACCCGAACGCGCTTCCACCGTCACTATTGAACCGCCTTCACGCGTCAACTCAAGCGTGGCATGCGCGCGGTCGGGTCCCGCGGGCGCATAGGCAAGCGCGGTCCCCGCGAGCGCTTCGTACGGGATTTCCGAAGCGGACAGTTGCACGCCGTCTGCCTGCGGATATATTGCCAGGAACTTCGCGGCCAGGAACTCGCAATAGGATTCGAGGTCGTATCCGGTGAAGTTCATGGTCTCGCGCTGAACGAAGTTCTTCATCGAATCCGTGGCGATCAGGCCGGTGTTATCGCCGGTCGTGTAAGTGGGCCAGAATGCGTCGCCATAAATCAGGATTTTGACATTCGCCCCGAAGACGGGGTTCTCGCCCGAGGGCTGCTTACCGTCGCGATCGAGACGAACGGCGATGACATCGCCCTTACCGTAATAGCTTTTCTTCCTGCCGCTTGCGAATGTGTTCACCGGACAATTTCCTCCAGACGGTATCCTGCGATGCGGAAGACCTGGCGCAGCGCCTCTTCGAATTCTTCCTGCGGGGCGGAATTCAGGCGACGTCTCATAGCTTCCATAATCGCGAATTTATCGCTTCCTTTGACAGCATATAGGAAAGGAAAGCCGAACTTCTCTTTCCATGCGTTGTTGAGTTCGAGCAGGAGGTCGTACTCTTCCTGTGTCAGGCGGTCAAGCCCGACGCCCGCCTGCTCCCTGGTGGAACTCGGACTGACGCGGGCGCGGGTTCCGAGATCGGGATGCGCGCGCAGAAGGTCGAGTTGCTCTTCGCGCGATGCCTCCGTCACACAGTTGCTCAGGCGGGCGCACAGGTCGTCGAAGGATGGAAATGGCCGGCTTGCAGAGGCCCGCCGCGCGACCCACGGCGAGTGCTCGTAAACCCAGCCGACTTTCTCAACGAACTGCTCAGTATCGAGAGCATTGACTTCATCCATGGTCATGAACGAGGTCTCCTTCGACATAGACTTCTTTGACCCATGAGGCGTCCGCAAGGGTGAGGATTTCGGACAGGCCGAAGCGCCGGTCTCGTACCGGCGGCTGAAGGTAGTTGAAGTCGGCGGATTTGCCTGGGCTGAAGTCGCCGGTCTTATCCGACATGTTCAACGCCTCCGCTCCCGCACGCGTTGCGAGATACAGTAGCTGCCCCGCGCTCAGGGTTACGGGATCGGGTGCCACGCGTTGCAGCAGGTATGCCTGCAGCGCCTCCTTCATCATGCCGAACCCGATGCCGCCTCCGACATCCGTGCCCAGCGCCACGCGCACGCCGTTGTCCAGGTGACGCCGCAGCGGAAAGATGCCGCTGCCCAGCGCCGCATTGCTGCACGGGCAGTGCGCGATGGAAGCCTTCGCGCGTGCGAGGCGGTGCAGTTGGGCGTCCGTGACATGCACATCGTGCGCGAGTACGGCGCGTCTCGAAATAAGACCGAACCACTCATAGACGGCGAGGTAATCTTCGGCCCAGCGGAAACTCGCGGCAACCTCTTCGATCTCACGAGGGTTCTCGTTGATATGCGTGGTGAAAAGCGCCTCCGGTTCTTCGCGCAGCAGTGTCTGGCAGACTTCGAGCATCGGCTCGCCTGCCGAAAGCGCGAAGCGGGGAATCACAGCGTATCCCAGGCGCGGATTGCCGCGGATGCCTTCGATCAGGCGACGGCTCTCACGATACGCCACCTCCGGTGTCTGCAGCAACTCAGGGCGCAGCAGCCGATCCGACAAGACCAACCCGCTGATCACACGCAAGCCCTTGGCCGCGGCCACTTCAAAGAGCGTTGCAGTGGCATCCGCAAAATGGGCTCCGAAGACGAGTGCCGTGGTCGTGCCGTGCGCCGCGAGATTCTGCACGAACTCCGATGCGATGGTGCGCGCATAGGCGGGATCGGCCAGGCGCGCCTCTTCCGGCAGCGTCAGCTGGTCAAGCCAGTCGAGCAATGAATAGCCAAGTCCGCCGACAATGCGCACCTGCGGGAAATGAATGTGCGTATCGATGAAACCGGGCAGGATGAACCCGTCGCGCAGATCGCGAACTTCGGCATCGGGATGCGCTGCACGAACCGTTGCGAAGTCCCCACAGGCCGCGATCTTTCCCGCTTCAACCGCCAGCGCGCCATCGTCCCACGAAACCAGCGCCGTGGGTGTTGTGAATGCATTGGCAGGTGTGTGGAAAATTGAAGAGCGAAGAATCTTCACCCGCGAACCGCTCCGGCGACGGGTTCGGGCACGGCTTCAGTACGAGTCCTCGCAGCTTCAATCGCCCAGAAGATCCGTTCGGGTGTGGCCGGACTATCGAGCGTTACGACGCCTCCCGATCCAAACGCCGCGATCGCTTCACGGATGGCTTCGCGCACCGAAAACGCCAGCATCAGTGGCGGCTCACCGACGGCCTTGCTGCCGAAGATCACGCCCGGTTCAGCCGCGCGTTCCAGGAAATTGACGTTGAAAATATCCGGCACTTCCGTCCACGAGGGCAGCTTATAGGTGGAAGCGCCGTTGGTTGCGAGCCGCCCATTTGCGTCCCAGACCAGCTCTTCCAGGGTCAGCCAGCCGAGGCCCTGAACGAAGCCTCCTTCGATCTGACCACGGTCGACCAGCGGCGAAACGGACTCGCCCACATCTTCGAGAAGATCGGCGCGCAGGATTCGGTTCTCGCCGGTGAAGCCATCGATCTCCACTTCCGAAACAGCGGCCGCGTAGGCGTAATAGTGGAAGGGCTTGCCTTGCGCGGCGACCGGATCGAAATGAATTTCGGGAGTTCGGTAGTAGCCTTGCGCGAAGAGCGGGACGCGCTGTCTGTAAGCCGTTTCAACTAATTCGGCAAACGAAAACTGACGATCCGGATGTTCCGCCGCGACCTGCGCAAGCCGCTCCCTGATCTGTTTGCACGCATCCGCAACCGCCGCGCCGTTCAGATCGGTTCCGGCCGAGGCAGCGGTGGGCGACGTGTTGGGAACCTTGTCGGTGCGGGTCGGCATAACGCGGATCGATTCCACGCCGATCCCCAGGCAATCGGCCGCGATCTGGCGAATCTTCGTCTGCAGGCCCTGGCCCATTTCGGTGCCGCCATGGTTCAGCTGCACGCTGCCGTCGCGATAGACCAGCACCAGCGCGCCCGCCTGGTTGAAGAATGTGGCCGTGAACGAGATGCCGAATTTTACGGGCGTGATTGCGATGCCGCGCTTCTTATGCGCGTGCGCGGCATTGAATCCCGCGATGCTGTGGCGGCGCGCTGCGAAGTCGCTCGTGCGCTTCAGTTCGTCCCAGATGCGTCCGATGCGGGAGGCGTCTTTGACCGTCTGTCCATAGTGCGTCACATCGCCTTCGCGGTAGAAATTGCGCTCGCGGACCACATGCGGCGGCAGACCGAGCGTGCGCGCGATGCGGTCGAGTATGTCTTCGATGACGATCATGCCCTGCGGGCCGCCGAAGCCGCGGAACGCCGTCTGCGAAGTCTTGTGCGTCTTGCATACGTAGCCGGAAGCGTCGAGCGCCGGGATCAGGTACGCGTTGTCGCAGTGGAACAGCGCGCGCCATAAGACGGGGTCCGAAAGATCGAGACTCCAGCCGCCATCGGAGTAGAGCGTCAGGTCAAGCGCGCGCAGCCTGCCGTCGTTTTCGAAGCCGGCTGTGAAGCGTGCATGGAACGGATGGCGCTTGCCCGTGAGCGCCATGTCGAGACGGCGCGGCAAACGCACGCGCACGGGACGTTCGGTTTTCCATGTGCCGAGGGCTGCCACCGCGGCCCACGGATTCGCCTGGACTTCCTTACCGCCGAACGCGCCGCCCATGCGCAGACATTGCACCGTTACGCGGTTGCGCGATAACCCGAGCACGCGCGCCACAACCTCCTGCGTTTCGGTGGGGTGCTGCGTTGAGGAATCGACGACGATGCCGTCGGATTCATCGAGCCGCGCGATCGCGCACTGCGTTTCGAGATAGAAATGTTCCTGGCCGCCGATGGCGAGTTCGCCGGTCAGCCGGTTCGGGCTGGATAAAAGTTCCTGAGCCGCGTCACCGCGTCTGATCCGGAACGGACCGGAATGAAAGCTGCTTGCCGCAACCGCATCTTTGATCGTGAGAATAGCCGCCAGCGGGCGGTATTCCGCCAACACATGAGATGCGCCGATGCGCGCCGCTTCAAGCGATTCGCCCAGCACCCATGCAACCGGCTGTGAATGGTAAGTAATCTCAAGCGGGAACAGAGGTTCGTCATGCTTGTTCGCGCCCGAGTCGCCTTCGCCGGGGACATCGGATGCGGTGAGCGTTGCGACCACGCCGGGCACGTTCAGTGCGGGCGATGCGTCCAGATGCGACAGCAGCGCATGCGCGTGCGGAGCAAGCACCGGCCATGCGTGCAGAATTCCGGGGAAGGTTGCGACGAGATCGTCGGTGTAGAGCGCGGAGCCGGTGACGTGCGCGTTGGCGCTTTCGTGGGCAAGCGGCTGCCCTGCGAATTTCATGCCAGGACCTCGTGATGGAATTTTTCAATCAGGCGTTGCGCCATGGCGAGCCGGTAAGCGCCCGAGCCTCGATGGTCGTCGATGGGATTGAGAGAGCGGCGCACCGCTTCCTGGGCGCGTTCTATATCCGCCGGAGCGAATGCGGTTCCCTCCAGCTCGCGTTCGGCGCTGAGCGCGCGGACGGGAGTGGCCGCGACGCCTCCGAATGCGAGACGGATATCAGACGCCTGCCCCGAAGAATCGCGATTCATCGAGATCCCGGCGGCCACCGTGCTGATGTCGTCGAGACGTCGCTTAGCCACCTTGAAGAAGCGGATGAATTGCGGGAACGGCTTAGGGATTCGGACGGAGCGAAGCAGTTCACCGGGCCGGAGCGCCGTCTGACGATAACCGTGGAAGAACTCTGTCAACGGAATGGTGCGGTCGCCATCGTGGCCGGAGATGCGAACCTCGGCTCCGAGCGCGAGCAGCAGAGGCGCGGAATCGCCGATGGGCGATGCGGTGGCGAGATTACCGCCCAAGGTGGCGCGGTTGCGGATCAGAACGGAGGCGAAGAGTTCGAGCCATTCGTGAAGGACGGGCGGTGCGGCGCGCCATCGTTCGGCGATTTCAGATAGCGTGAGTGCCGCGCCAATTTCTACCGCGTTACTAGTTTCAATAAATTCGCGAAGTTCGGGAATCGATTCGAGGCCGATGAGGTGGGGGTACCGCTCATCGCGAAGGTTGGTGAGTACACCCAGATCCGTGTTGCCTGCAACATAGCGGGCCGATGGGAAGTCGGTTGCCAGATCGAGACACTCACGCAGCGTGGAGGGTCGCGAGTATCGTCCCGCGTCAGTTGCGTAAGACAGCGTTCGCAGGCGCCGCTCGGCCACAGGCTTGCGCGGCGGCGGTCCCAGCGATTGCAGCGCTTCGCGAATCGGCCGGTATCCTGTGCAGCGGCAGAGGTTGCCACCCAGCGCGTGAACATCGCCTTGCCCCGCGGCTGCGCGGCACTGCTCGGCAAACATGCTCACGACGAAACCCGGCGTACAATATCCGCACTGAGACCCGCCGCGCTCCGCCATCGCGCGCTGCGCTTCGGCGAGCTTTCCGGAGTCGGCCAGCGCCTCAACGGTATAGATCTGCTGATCCGCGGCGGAAGGCAGCGGCATCAGGCAACTGTTGACGGATCGGTAGACCGGACCTGGCGCGACCAGTAAGACCGCGCAGGCACCGCATTCGCCTTCGGCGCAGCCTTCCTTAGCGCCGGTCAATCCGTGGGCGCGAACGTAGTCGAGAAGTGTGGTTTGGGGCGGTTCGCCCGAGACGCGGACCTTGCGGTCGTTCAGGACAAACGAAAAGTCCGGACGCGCCTCAACCATGCGCCATTGTAACAATTCGGGATGAGGTGGGTGGTGCTATCGATTACTCAGCTTTGCTTCGGCAGCCTGATTCTTTCGCATTCGGCCTGAACCATTGCCGTCAGATTCACTTGCGCCCGCGCGATCCCGCAATCCATCCCGCTCAGCGAGACAATCACCGCTGTTCCCAGCAGGGTAGCGGCGGTTTGATCCATTGCCATGGCTGCTCCCATCGTAGCGCGCACGATTGTAGCGCCAATGAATCCCGCCCGTCATCGCGGCGTAACCCTGTGCTGCTAACTGTATGAATTGCCCCGAACGATGCGTGTTACAATTCGGAAACAGTCTCAAGAGCATTTTCGGCCTCCCCTTGTTTTCGCGCTCCCACGTCGGCGGGCGAACAGTACTTTTCAAAATTGAGGAAATCCAAAATGGAGTTACCCAGTCCTATGAAGGCATTTCTTTTTTCGTCCCTTTTGCTCACCTGCATAACGGGCGGACTCTATGCGCAAAACGCTGGCTCCGGCGCAATCACCGGCACAATAACCGACCCTTCCGGTTCCGTTATCCCGGCCGCCACCGTTGTCGTTCATAACTCGGATACCGGCGCGGATCAGAGCCTGAGTACTAACTCGGCAGGCATCTACGCTGCGCAGTTCCTGCAACCCGGACATTACGATGTCACGGCCAGCAAAACCGGATTCACGAAGACTACGCGTCAAGGTCTGACCGTCGAAGTTGGCCGCAGCCTGACTATCGACTTTTCGCTCACGGTGCAGTCCGGGACCGATACCGTGACGGTAACCGGTGAAGCGCCGGTAGTCGATACGGACAAAACTGAAGTCGCTCAGGAAGTCAGCGAAAGTCTCGTTCGGAATCTGCCGATTGTCGGGCGGCGCTGGGATAACTTCGTTTTGCTGACACCCGGTGTGACCACCGACGGCGGACTGGTTTCCTATCGCGGAATCTCAGGCCTGTATAACAACAACTCAGTCGATGGAGCCAATAACAATCAGGCGTTCTTCTCGGAAGCGCGCGGCCGGTCTACCGTACCTTATACGTATAGTCAGGATTCGATTGAAGAGTTTCAGGTTAGTGCGAGCAACTACAGCGCGGAATTCGGCCAGGCCGCGGGCGGCGTGGTCAACGCCGTGACTAAATCAGGCACCAACCAGATTCACGGAGATCTTTTCTATTACCTGCGATATCCCAGCCTGAACGCGTTGGACCCGGTCAACAAGGCTTCGGCCATTTACACTCAGCCGGTACACCAGCAGCAGCAGTTCGGCGCCAGCGCCGGCGGCCCCGCGATCAAGGACAAACTGTTCTACTTTTTTACCTACGACGGTTCGCGCAAGGTTTTCCCGATTTCCTACATCAGCAGCGCGACATTCCCGCTGACCTGCCCGGCGCAGGTTACGGTGACGCTGTGCGCGGCGGCCAATGGATATCTGAAGTCGCTCGTGGGCGCTTATCCGCGCACCGGTGTTAACGATCTCGCCTTCGGTAAGATCGATTATCAGATCAACTCGCGCAACCGCGTCTCCGCCAACTTCGACTGGGCTGATTACCACGCACCGAACGCTTACAACAGCGGTACTACCGTTTCGAACAATTCCGTGACCGCGAACGCGCCGCTGATTACTCACACGCGCATCTTCGTCGCGAACTGGGACTCCACCGTTTCGAGCACCATGGTCAACAATTTCCGGTTCCAGTGGGGACTCGATAACGAAATAGCGGGCGCAAACGACGGCGGCCCCAGCGTCACGATCGCGAGCGTCATGGCGTACGGACTTCCCAACGCGCTGCCGCGGCCCGCGTTCCCGGATGAGCACCGCCTGCAGTTCGCCGACACGTTCTCGCAGACGATCGGCAAGCACCAGCTCAAATACGGCGTGGACGTCAACGTGATCCATGAAGTGCTGATCAATCTGTTCCAGGGCGGAGGCATCTACAGCTACAGCGGCGCGGCTCAGACTGCGTTCAACAACTGGGTGATCGACGCGACCGGCACCAACATCGGCGACGGCCTGACGGGCAAGCACTATAGTTCGTTCGTGCAGGTGACCGACCCGATCACAGGCGTTGGCAAAGACGATTTCTACGATAACGACTTCGCGGGTTTCCTTGAGGACAGCTGGAAGCTGCGCCCCAATCTGACGCTGAACCTTGGCGTTCGGTATGAGCTGCAGCATGTCCCGCAGCCTCCCAAGCCCAATACGACGACGCCCCTCCAGTCGTATCTGACTTCCTATATCAACACGGACAGCAACAATTTCGGACCCCGCATCGGCATCGCGTATGAGCCGATCAAGAATACCGTGGTCCGGATTGGCTACGGGATGTTCTACGCCAAGACGACGAACAGCACCTACTATACGCTGCGCGTGGAAAACGGCGTGTACCAGCAGACCTTTAGCTGCTCTCCCACGCCGAGCGCGGCAACCTACTGCCCGACGCTGTCGTTCCCCAATGTGATTTTCACTCCTCCGGGACCAACGCCGGCCGCGCCTTTCGCGGGCGCGCTCACGCCCCAGGTCACGACTTTCGTGCCGCCAGCCGCTTCGCAGCTCTCGCGCGGCCTCACACACGATTTCGTGAACCCGCTGGTGCATGAAGGGGACGTCGCCGTGGAAGAACAGTTGCCTTACAACATGGCCCTCTCGGTGGGCTGGCTGTTCAGCCGCGGTCTGCATCTGCCGGTATTCTCCGATGCCAATCTGGCGCCCGCGACACAGACGCACACCTACGACGTGCTGAACGCGAGCAATGCCCTGACGCAGACGATTACAGTGCCCTGGTACACACAACGCATTACGACTGGCACCGGCGATGTGCTCACCGGCTACAGCATCGTCAACTCCTGGTACAACGCCCTGGCGATAACTCTTCGCCGTCCGATGAGCCATGGATTCGAAGCTCTGATCAACTACACCTGGAGCAAGTCCATCGACGACGGTGCGGTTGCGGGCGCCAACGGCACCTTCAATGGCACCGATCCGCCCCTCGATCCTTTCAACCAGAAGCAGGAGAATTCGCTCTCGGACCTCGATCAGAGGCAGCGCTTCACCGGCAGCATTGTGTATGAGCCGCAGATGTTCCATAAACTGACGAACAAGGTCGCGAAGAATGTTCTTGACGGGTTCATGTTCTCGACAGTCGTAACCGCTGCCACTGCGCAGCCGGTATTCGCGACCATCAGCGGCTTCCCCAGCGGCGGCGTCGACTACGGCGTCACCGGCGGTGAAGTTACGAACACGGGTGGCAGTACCGGCGGACGTCCTCCGCAGGTGGGCCGCAATGTGTATTTCGGGCACGGTCTCGAAAACGTGGATTTCCGCATCATGCGGCAGTTCGCGATTCGCGAGAAGATCCGCCTACAGTTCCTTGCCGAAGCGTTCAACATGTTCAATCACACGAACATCAGCGCGGTAAACGGCACGGCGTTTAATTACACGGCGGTCGGCAGCGGTGTGTGTACGACGGCGCTGGCGGGGGCTTCGAACGGCTGTCTCGTTCCAAATGCGGCATTCCTCGCGCCCACGTCTTCGACTTCGGTGAATGGTTTGTACGGAGCGCGTCAGTTGCAATTCTCCGCCAAGCTGTTCTTCTAAACATCGGTTCAACGGGTGAAGGAAGGCCGTTCACATCAGCTTGTGAACGGCCTTCCTTATTTCATGTCCTGGCGTCCTGATGACGGT
>Ga0302278_10005941_pt1 | contig 11855 bp, 3 predicted proteins | sample III_Bog_N3_2_FD_194543 | JGI IMG/M metagenome (GOLD analysis project Ga0302278, IMG submission 194543) | Peat permafrost microbial communities from Stordalen Mire near Abisko, Sweden - III_Bog_N3_2 | ecosystem: Environmental > Terrestrial > Soil > Wetlands > Peat | place: Sweden: Abisko... | reverse complement strand
CCAATAAAGCCGCCTTCAACCGGGCCAATCTCCACGCGCAAAGTATCTTCGGTTTGCGTCGCCTTGATGGGCAACCGCGTAAAGACGCCGCGTTGATACTCGACCGAGACACCGGAGTCCTCGTAGACCGAGTAACTGGAGCTTGCTCCCGGCGCAAGCGGCCACACGTTCACCATGAGTGGGTCAACCGGTTTCTGGCCCGTGTGCAGCATGGGCGGCTGCATGGGAACAATGGCGCCCGCGCGAACATATATCGGAACCTGATCGATCGAGAAGCTGCGCTCAACTGTTGCCGGCCCCGTGAAGTGCTTTCCGGTTGGCCATTCTATCCATTCGCCATCGGGAATCCAGACTTGTTCCGTGGCCAGATTGCTAACCTTGTCGACCGGCGCAACCACCGGCGCCGCAATCATCTGGCTGCCGAAAATGTACTCGCTCTTGCTGGTGTATGCCGCGTCTTCTTCAGGCCAGTCGTAGTAGAGCGGGCGAAAGAACGCAACACCAGAGTCGTAGGTGCGGCGCGCCTCGGTATAGATGTAGGGCTGCATTGCGTAGCGTGTTTGGAACGCCGTGCGCAAAATTGCGGAGTAGGGCTCGGGATACGCCCAGATGCGGCGCTCCGAATCAGGATTCTTGGTGGTGTGCGTACGCAGGATGGGACTGAACCCGCCGAACTGCACCCAGCGCGTAAACAACTCGGGATCGACCGCGCCCGGCATGTGGCCGCCGATATCGTGACTCCAGAATGCATAGCCAACATTGGCCGCGGTTGCGGTGAACCATGGCTGGAATGCAAGCGAATCCCATACTGAGACCGTGTCGCCGGAAAAACCAATCTGGTAGCGATGATTCCCAAGGCCGCCCCAGCGATGGAACAACAGCGGCCGCTTGCCCTCGCGCTGCTGATCGGTAAAGTGAATGTAATTCAGCCACCAGGTATTGTTCACTCCCGGCAGTTTGGTATCGGGCCACTGCTGCCAATCGAGCCACCAGAAATCGATTCCCTGCTTCTCAAGCGGATGAAGAACCAAGTTGAAATAGCTGGTCGCCCAGAGCTTATCGACAGGATCAAAGGGAATGTATTTCTTCGTGGCTGGGTCGACGCCCATGGCGCGCGCCATCGCAGGATACGAAGCCTCCCACGGCTCAATGCCCGCGGCTGGGTGCAAATTAAGCGTGGCTTTCAAACCCTCCTCGTGAATCTTCTTCAGGAATAGGTCGGGCTCAGGGAAAAGCATCTTGTTCCACGTGTAGCCAGTCCAGCCAATATCCTCGCCTGACTGATCATGCTCACCCCGCGCTTCAAGCTGCTCGTGGCTCAAGTGCCAGTCCATGTCGATCACCAGCACATCGAGCGGCGTATCGTTCTCGCGAAATCCTTTGGTCAACTCGTCAAGTTCCTGATCGCTGTACGCCCAATAGCGCGACCACCACGCGCCGAATGCAAACCGCGGCGGCAGCGGAATGCGGCCCGCCACGCGAACATAATCGCCGAGAGCCTTGGAGTAGTCGTGGCCGTAGCCGAAGAAATACCAGTCAACATACGAGCCGGACTTTTCGTTTGCGGGACGCTCCATCACCCAGGGCCAAGGGCTTTTTTCTCCCTCAATAAAACGAAAGTCGCTGGAGTCGAAGAGCGGACGGGTAGAGTCATCAACCAGCACCCATCCCGAGCGCGATATGAGTCCTTGCCCGATGGGCTCTTCGGTCTTGTCGCCGCGCGCGCCGTCGAGCGTGCGCGTGGTGCCTTCCAGGTTTTCAGGATCGGTCATTCCCGGATGCCAGACGACTTGCTTGCCGTCGACGGTGAGGGTGATGGAGAGCGACTCCTTAAAGTCACAGTTGCCTCCGGGCAGTTCTTTCCCGTCTGGCATTGCCGTGTAGTTCAGCGTCAATGCATCTGTCTTGAGGGTGATGCTATCTCGGCTATCCGTCGAGAGAGTCTTCTCGAATTTCGGCACTGGGAGTCGCCGGTTGATAAACACAAAGGACGCGTGATCTTCGAATTTAAGATCCGGTGCGCACTCGATGCGGATGAGTTGCGGCGTCAGGATCGTGAATCGAGCGTTGTCCACTGTCACAATCGCTTTTGGATCGGCGACAGGGTTGTCGGCGGGAGGGATGGTTTGAGCCGATGGAGTAGCTACTGCGGTCGACGCCGGTTTTTGCGCGGCGCCCTGTTGCTGGGCATTTGCGGCAGGACATAAGGTCAGTGCCAACGCAATCGAAGCAAGATAGAAAGTAGAGCGCATCATCAACTCCTGGGCTGAAAAACATCCCTCAGGGGCTAAAGCCCCGAGGTTTCTGGTGTCCGTTGCGGCACGGCTAAAGCCGTGCTCTCTCAAAAGAATCATCCGCACAACTGGTTGCTCACTTCGCCAACGTCAACTGCGCGTTCAACCTTAAATCGCGTTCCGATGCGCCGACCGAAACCGTTCTCTCTCCCAGCGCGTCCTGCCACGAATTGTCTTTGATCGACCAGTATTGGAATCTGCGCCGATCGAGATGAACGCTCACCGTCTGTGATGCACCGGCCGCGAGATGAATGCGCGTAAAGCCTGCCAGGGCGCGCGCAGCAAACTCTGCCCCGGAAGGCGCGTCGGCCGGCGCGCTGAGATACACCTGCGGCACTTCGTCGCCGGTAACTGCACCCGCATTTTTCACCGCGAAGCTCACGTCGGCGCCGCCGTCTTTCGAAGGCTGAACCTTCAGTCCGGAATAGGTGAAATGCGTGTAAGAGAGACCATACCCAAATGCATAGAGCGGCTCGATGCCCTGCTTATCGAACCAGCGATACCCAACATAGATTCCCTCGGAATATGTCGCAGTGTTCTTAATTCCCTCGTCGCCGCGCTCAGGATGAGCAGGATCGGAAGCCGGCATGTCCGTCGCGAGGTGCGGCCAGGTGAACGGCAACCGCCCCGCTGGGTTGGCGCGACCGAGCAGGACATCTGCCGTGGCCCATCCGCCTTCATCGCCGGGCCACCACATCTGCAGCACGGCCTTCACCTTGTCGAGCCATGGCATGGCAACCGGTTGGCTCAGATTGAGCACAACAATCGTGTTCGGGTTCACTGCCGCGATGTCTGCAATCAGCTTGTCCTGGTCGCCGGGCAATCCGAAGGCCGGCCGCAGGCGGCTCCACGCAAAGACGATTGCAACCTTGGCCTTGCGCGCAGCTTCGATCGCGACCTGGTAGTTCTGTTGTTGTTGCGTGGGGGTAACCCAGTTGAATCGCACCTGCTCAGCATTGTTTGAGCTATCGGGATTAATCTCGAGATGAATGCGATGCGTGCCTGCCGTCAGGTGCATCTGAGCGCGCAGGTTGTCGAGACCGTCGGTTGTTGGAAAAATATTGTCTTGGCCAGCCTGCGTGATCTCGCCGTGAATCCAGTTGTAGTTGACCGATGCAACCACCTGGTCGTCGATCTTAAGCTTGCCGTTGCAGCCGAGAAGTTGAAGATGCAAGCGGTAGTCTCCGGTTTCGGGCGCGGTCAAGGTTCCGTTCCAAACGATGCTCTCGCGCGGGGGCAATGCGGAATGCGCCTTGTTGGTAAAGTCGATCGAAGGATCGATGTGGACCATGAACTCCCTGAAAGTGCGGCGCTCGAGCCCCGGCTGGCCGTTGTGCGAGAAGTATTTCGCCGGCACCGGTGTGCCATCCATGTCGTTGGCGGCGGCGTAGGTCACGTGCGCGCCGGCGCCGGCGAGCTGACGCAGTGCGGCGAGCGGCGACACCTCCCGCTGTGGCAGCCCCACTGCCTTTTCTCCAGTCAGGCCGACGGCCACAAGCTGACCGGCGCCGGGACCAATCAGCGCAACACTACTAAGCAACTCAGGCTTGAGCGGAAGAATCGCATTATCGTTCTTGAGAAGTACCGCTGCATCGGTGGCCGTTCTGCGAATCGCGGCCTGGTCTGCAGCCAGTTCGGCAGGCGTGGTCTTTCCCGGTTTCTTGCCGTCGAGCATGCCGAACTTGTCCATCTCGTAGAGCACGCGGCCAGCGGCATGATCGATGGTGCTTTGCGTAACCACGCCCTGGTCAACCAGATGCTTCAAGTCGGTTGTGACTTTTGGCTCATCCACTCCGTGCCACGGCCCGGCTGCAGGCTCTTCGGGCAAACCACCGTCAGTCAGCGCGCGGCCGCCTCCGCCGCCGTCCGCTTCATACTGGCTCGGCGGATTGTTGACGAAGAAAGAGGGAGTGGCCCAGGGAACCGGCAGCGGGCCTGGCATCTCGAGATCGAGCCCCGCGTTGATAAAGTCTGTGCCGTGATTCGCGCCCCAGTCGGATGTCACAAAGCCTTTGAATCCCAGCTCGCCTTTCAGAATTCCATTGAGCGTATCGTTGTCACCGCAGGAGTATTTCCCGTTGACCTTGGCGTACGAGCACATGATGGACGAGACGCCGGCGTTGACCGCATAGACAAACGGCGCAACATAGATCTCGTGCAGCGCCTGCAGATCGGCCTTCACAAACGGCGCGTCGGTATCGTAGGCAACGTAGTGCTTGGCCTGCGACATGATTCCCTGCTTCTGCACGCCGGTGATAAAGTCGGCGCCGATAAGACCGGTCAGCAACGGATCTTCGCCGTAGGTGTTGTAACCGCGGCCCCAGCGAAAATCGCGATCCATATTAATGAAGGGCTGCAACACGACGTCGATTCCGCGATCGCGGGCCTCATCGGCCACCGCTTTGCCGTTGGCGCGCGCATCCTGCACGCTGAAAGTTGCCGCCAGCCCCATGGTTGAAGTTGGCGCTTCGGCGGGGATCCGCGTGAGCACCCCGGGAGGCCCATCGGCCAGGCGCAGCGATGGAATTCCGAGACGCGGAATTCCCTGGAGATAACCGGCCATGCCCGGCCCGGTCAGCGCGTCGTCGCCCGTCCCGTGCAGAAGCTGGATTTTTTCGTCGAGCGTCATCCGGCTCAACAATTGGTCGACTCGCGCATCGCCCGTAACCACTGGCGCCGTCGTTTGCGCTTGAGCCGCGAGCACCGACAGAATGAATCCGGCAAAAAACAGAAGATTGATTGTTAGTGTGGATCGCGAAGAAGTGCTTACTTTGCGTTCGATCGAACTTGTCATTGGATATCCCCAATTCGCCTCACCTCTTCGTCTCCATTCAGCCACCTGTGCGCAGTCAATCGCGTTCAGTCCTGCTCAAAGGGCGTTGAGGCGCTCCAAAGAATCCTACAACTCGCCAATCGGGTCACTCAAGCACGAATTGAATTTATTTCAATAGCGAAAGACTGAAAATATTTGTGGTAGGTCTTGCAGTTAATTTTCACCCTCTGCGATACATTGAAGTCGGGAATAGAACACAGAAGACGGACGACTCCGACTGCCTTCAACTAAACGCCGTGTTTTGTTATTTTTGGCGGCAAGCCGCTCATTTTAAGATTTTTGCCTCGTCAAGTCTCCGGCAAGCCATTGAAACCTAATATTTTCTTTACAGGAATAGGGGGGAGGGGGAGGGTATCTACTCCTTGGTGCCTGCTGAACACTCAATAGGCCAAGCTCAAAGGTACTGCGGAAGGAAGCTGGCGCACTTCATGCCTCGCTTCCTGGCAGATGGGTTTGTCCCCTGCGGACGATCCACAAAAGAATGCCCAAAGCCGCCCACACTGACCCGACAATCTTGGCCAACGGTCCAAGATTCCACCAGAGCACCGCGCAGGTCAGGAATCCGCAAATTGCAAACAACTGCGCATACCAGAGGCGCAGTTTGCCTTCTTGCCATGCCTGCAGCAACGCCGCCGCGTTCACACCCATAAAAGCCAGCAGCGCGCCAAAGTTCAGCAGCTCAGTGCCCAACTGATAGCTCATCAATAGCGCGCCAACCAGGCAGATTCCGCCGACCAGCAGAACATTGTTGCGGGGAATCCGATTCTTGGGATGGACTGCTCCGAAAAAACGCGGTGGCAGTGCGCCGTCCTGCCCCATGGCCAGCATGATCCGGGCGGCGCCCAGTTGCGACGCCATGCCCGAACCGATAGTCGCCAGCAGCAAAGCCGCGTTAACGATTGCGAAAAGAGCGGGTCCGCCGATGCGGCCGGAGATGAACACGTAGGCCGTGTCGATATCTGGGAACGTGCCGCCATGCGGCCACGCAAGCTGGGCCAGGTAGACCTCAATGCTCGCCAGTATGCCGGTCACGATGCATGTACCCACAATGGCGCGGGGAACATTACGTGTCGGGTCCTTCGCCTCATCGGTGAGTGTCGAGATTCCGTCGAAGCCGATATAAGTGAGCACTGCGATCGATGTGCCGCGCAGCAGCCCAGAAGATGAGTAAGTGCTGCGATCGTAGAACGGCAGCGTGAAGAAGCCTGAAGGGTATGAGTGCAGGCCAAAGATGTATCGAATGGCCGCGACAATCACCAGCAGGATAACTACACCGAGAACCGCAGCCATGGCCGCATTGATCTTTGCCGAGGTCTCAACACCATTCAGGTTGAGCATAGTAAAGAGAAGGGCAAATGCGACCACATAGACGACGTAAGGAATCTCAGGTACAAAGTTGATGGCGGCTCGGCTGCACCAGATTGTGCAGATAAGCGGATTGAGAACGTAATCCATGATCAGGCACCAGCCGGTGAGATAACCCAGGCTGGGGTGGATTTGCTTGCCGACGTAAAGAAACGCCGATCCACCGTGCGGAAAGACGCGCGCCATTCGGCCGTAGCTTATGGAAGTGAATAGCATCGCGACCATCGCCAGCAGGATGGCCGTGACCACGTGCCCGCGCGCAACGGTTGAGATAACGCCGTAGCTCGGCATCGGCGCCGTGGGCTGAATAAGAATGATGCCGTAAAGAATCAGATCCCAGAAGCGGAGCGAGCGCCGGAGGCCGACTGGCTGCTGTACAACGCCTTCCTGATTCAGAGACATTAGGATCCTTGCCGCATGGATGAGATTGTCCGGTTTGAGGCGGCCCTTTTGTTCTCACGCGTTCAATAAGAATAAAGGGCCCGCTCCGGTGAAGATCAGAACGTAAAGCGCGAACCGAACTGGAACTGGCGAGGCGAATTGACGGTGGAAGTGATCTGGCCAAAGTTCGCCGCCACATTTGGATCGGTAAGTACGCCGGTAATGCTTGGCACGCTCGGCATTCCGAGTTGCACCTTGTTGGCGATGTTATACGACGCGATCTCGATGCGCAGGTTTCTTTCACCGCCCAGGGTGAAGTTTTTGTAGAGCGATAGATCGAAGTCCTGAGCCCCCATGGTACGGACGTGATCGAGATACGCGGGCGTGGTACCCGCAACAAATTGGCTCGCCGGAACAGCAAAGCAGTTTGCGTTGAACCATGTTGCGATGGAGTGGGGAGCGCCTTTGGACGGATCGCAGGTAAGATCGGGCCGCTGGTTGAAGTAAGAAACATCCGCTCCCACCACCGGCGAGGCAATCGGAATTCCCGTGCTCATGTAGGAGATGAGGTTGACTGTCCAGCCGCCCAGCGCTGCATTCCCGACCCCGTGCATGTTCACCGCGCGTCCCTGTCCAATGGGCAGGTCGTAAGAGGCCTCTCCAGTGAACTGATATTTCACGTCCTGCGGGCTCACCGAATGTTCGTAGCGCAGGTTCTTCGCATCCTGCGGCGCGCCGTTATGGGCGCCAACAAATCCGAGCGGCGGATTGCCGTCGTCGGTCAACAGTTTGGCCCACGTAAAGCCGGCCAGCGCGGTGATGTGATGCACAAGGCGCTTCTGAACCTTCAGTTGCAGCGAGCTATAGTCAGAATCGCCGCCTGGATAGCCGTTCACGTTTATGCCGTTTCCCGCACCGTAACTGCCGTTGCCGTACTGCGGATACTTTTGCAGTGACACCCAAAGCGGCACGGTCGAAGAACCGCTGTTCGAATTGGTCGAGGGCTGAATCGCGGCCCATTGGTTTGGCACCATCTCGCAGCTCGGGTTCGACGGATCCACGCAGAGCGAAGCACCGTTCGCGCCGATGGTGCCCAGGTCCATCTGGTTCACATCGAGAGCGCCCAGCGGCAGAAAGAGCCCACGGCTGCCAACGTATCCGGCGCTGAGCACCACATCATGCGGCAGCGCGTACTCCAAGCCGAAGTTGAAGTTATAGGTGGTGGGGGTGCGCTGCGAGTGCAGCATGGTGTTCAGCGATGTACCCAGCAGCGCGGCCGGCACGCTTCCGCTCAACCCCACCACGCCGTTGGGAAACGGATTGCTAAGTGAGTAGGGAACGGTGAAATTGTCTGGCGCGCTGACGCCGCCGCTGCACGCTGGATCGCCGTTGAATACAGTGTTGCCATCGGCGTTGAGGCAAGTGGCATCCCAGTTGGTAACCGAGGAATATCCGTCGCTGTCGAGAGCGGGATTGCTCACCATCTGCGGGCTGGGGCCGTAGTAGAAGCCGGCGCCGCCGCGTATAACCAGATGAGGCGCGGCTTCCCAGGCAAAGCCGACTCGAGGGCCGAAGTTGGCAAGATTCGTTGCGAATGGCGAGCGGCTTCCGCTTCCAACGAACGCTTCCTCACCGGTGTAAGAGACGCCTCCAGAAGTGTTCGATAGCGCCGGATTGAAGTATTCCAGACGGTTGTGCCGCTCGGTGCGCCCGCCGAAGATGTCCCACCTCAAGCCGGCAGTGATGGTCAATGTCGCCCTGGGACGGAACGTATCCTCGATAAACGCAGCATAGTAGGGACTGGCTTCGGCGGCGAAGATGTCCTTGGTGAAGTTGTAGCTCTCACTGCCCGGCGTCCCTCCCATCCCAACCAGGAAAGAGGCAAAGTCGCTGCCGCCCGACGGGTTCGACACTGACTGGGTTGTCGCAGTCATATCAAAGATGTAATTGCCTGAGGGCGCGGGTGGCTGGCCCACATTCAAGAAGCGCTTCATGTATTCGAAGCCCGCTGAAAGCTCGTGCTTGCCCATTGTTTTGGTGAGGGCCGCGCTCGCATCGCTGTTTTCGCTGGCATATTTAAACGTGTTCCAGTTCGCTGTACCGCCCACTCCGCTAAAGTTCCATGTATCCGCAAATTGCACGTACGGCAGCGTCTTATAGACCTCATCGTCAGCAAGTGAGGACGGAAATCCCAGTTGCGTAATGTCGTAGCCAACCTGGGAGGGATCGCCCCCCTGGTTCTCATAGTGACGCGTAAATGAGTACCGCAGCTGCAGCACCGTGGTTGGATTGAGAGTCAGATCGTCGGCCAGCAACACGTTGCGCCCATTGGTCACGTTCTGCGCATAGTAAAGGTCCCACATATTTCCGTAAGCGTTCACCAGTGAACTGTAGAGCCGGTCGAAAGAGAATCGCCCGAAGATACGCTGCTTCTCGCTTTTCATCCAGTCCATGCGAACGTCGAAGCGCTGTGCGGTCATGGGATCGGTGCCGGGCTTGAAAAAATTGTTGCTCACGTCGTCTGAGCTCTGGTCGCACGAAGTTGGATCGGGATAGTTGCACTTGGGAAACTCTGACAGAAACTTGAGGGCCGTCGGATTGGGATTTGCAATCTTGTTTCCGGCGAACGCTTGACGAGTTCCGTCTGGATTATCCGGCTGCGTAGGATCGTAGATGGTGAAGTTGTCGGCGGAGAAATCGCCGTTCCGCTCAGCTGTGGTGGGCACCGTGAAGACATTCGATCCGTCGTACAGTTGCTGTTGCGTGGCCTCGTAGTCGCCAAAGAAGAACAGCTTGTCTTTGTGGATGGGCCCGCCGAAGGCCCCGCCCTCCTGATATCGATGAAATGCGGGAGGCGTGTTGGCTGTTCCACCAGCAATCTGGCTCTGCTTGTTGAAGTATTCGTTTGAAGCAAGAATGTCAGGGCGGAAGACGCCAAACGCGTCGCCATGGAAAGCATTCGAGCCCGACTTGGTCACCAGGCTGATGACACCCGCCCCGCCGCTCTGATACGAAGCCGGCGTGTTCTGGGTCTCAACGCGCGTTTCGTCCACCCCGTCTTCAGGAATCTCCAGCGCTGGAAGGATTGCTCCTGCATTGTTTTCAGCGAGCCCTATCGGGCTGCCATCGACCATGTAATAAACAGAACCGATAATCGCACCGTTGATTGTGTACGAGGAAACGTCAATCCCCGGCCGGCCGCTGGTGATGCTTGCAATGGTCTGCGAACTTGACGAGTTCGGAGTTCCATTAGCGGGTGTTACGCCGGGGCTCAGCTGAACCAGGTCAAAAACATTTCGGGTTAGCAAGGGCACGCGGTCGATGGTCTCAGCCGAGATCAGTTGGCCGACAGTCGAGTTGCTGGTGTCGACCAACGACGAGGTCTCTGTCACCGTGACCGTCTCGGAAGTACTGCCTACCTTGAGGGCGCCATTGACAGTAGTCACCTGGTCAACCGTCACAGGTATGTTCTGGAGCACCATCTTGGCGAAGCCCTTTAATTCGAAGGTTAGTTCGTAGGTGCCAGGCGAAAGCGAGACGAATGCGTAAAGGCCGGCGCCCGAGGAGACAGTCGATTGCTTGACGCCGTTGGCCATGTCCTGGGCCGTGACCGCTGCGCCAGGGACGATGGCGCCGCTCTGGTCGGCCACCAATCCACTGATGCCGCCTCTTCCGGCCTGGGCCAGGGCGGCAGCGGCAGAGCAGACAAGAATGATAACGGCTGAAAGATTCCTGAGCCCTGAAATCGCGCCTGCATTTTTGTGTGTCATGGCCACTCCTCGCATCAAATGTCTCTATTCAAACGTTTGAATAGTTATGCTATAGTAGGTGCACCTTGATTGGCTGTCAAGCGAAAAAGTGGCCTCGGAAGAAGGGGTCGCCGTCAGGTCGGGCCCGCAAAAAGTTGCCGTGGAGATTTGAAATTGGCTCAACGAAAGTCCGGACACGTAACTCTGCTTGATGTTGCCGTTGCCTGCGGACTCTCCGTGTCCACGGTGTCGATCGTGTTGAGCGAGGCGCCGCTCTCGCAAAACGTAGCCGCCAAAACCCGCGAGAAGATTCGCGCCATGGCGAGCAAGCTGGGATATCATCCCGACGCATTCGCGCGTTCGCTGCGCAGCCGAAGAAGCCAGACAGTTGGTGTGCTGGTCTTCGATCTCTCCGACCCGTTTTGCATGCCTGTGGTGCGCGGAATTCAAGCCGGCCTTTATCCGGCGCGCTCTTTACCCTTGTTGATCGATGCACAATCGCAACGGCCGCTTTTCGACAGCTACATGAAGATGATTCTTGAGCGCCGCGCCGAGAGCCTGATCGTGATTGCAAGCTGGGTTTTTGAAGAAACCAATCTGCTGGCCGATTTGAAGAAGAACCATGTGCCCATCGTGATCATCGGCCGCGATTTGACTCAGCAGGGAATCAATTCGGTCTTCATTGACAATGAAGCTGGCGGAGCGCTGGCCATGCATCACCTGGCGGAATTGGGACATCGGAAGATCGCTGTGATTCGCGGGCCTGGCGAAATGTTCGACAGCGATCCACGCTGGGCGGGAGTAAGACGGGGCGCCGAAGAAAAAGGAATCAAGTTGGATCCGAAACTGGCTTTTCAATTGCCGGGAATGGTCGGTCCGGCCTCGGGCTTTGAAGGCGGAGAACGGCTGGCGAACGAAATGCTGGCATCGGGACGGCAGTTCACCGCGGTGATTGCCTTTGACGACGTTACCGCATTAGGCGTAATTCGCGGGCTTACGAATGCCGGTGTGCGCGTACCGGAAGACTGCTCGGTGGTAGGGTTTGACGACATACTGCTTGCGGAAGTCACAACGCCGGGGATCACCACAATCCGTCAGCCGCTGAAGGAGATGGGCATGCGAGCCGCCGAATGGGTGATCGAAGCGGTCGAGAGCCGAGTCCGCGCTTTGAGTGACGAGCCGCATCGATATAAGGCGCAACCGCAACTAATCGTGCGCGGCTCCTCGGCGAAA
>Ga0302278_10005938_pt1 | contig 11858 bp, 10 predicted proteins | sample III_Bog_N3_2_FD_194543 | JGI IMG/M metagenome (GOLD analysis project Ga0302278, IMG submission 194543) | Peat permafrost microbial communities from Stordalen Mire near Abisko, Sweden - III_Bog_N3_2 | ecosystem: Environmental > Terrestrial > Soil > Wetlands > Peat | place: Sweden: Abisko... | reverse complement strand
TGTCGATCCAATCGCTGGTCGAGCGCGAGACCAAGCCCTTTTCGATGGACCAGGCCATGAAGCCATAGCCGGCGTCGCCGCCCCATAGCGTTCCATCGCAATCGAAGACCGCAACCCTGGGGTTGCTCGCGAAAATCAGCCGCTCAAATTCTGCGGCGCTCCAACGTGTAATTTCCATTTGTGTAGGCGTCAATCGTTCCTCTTGTCGTCATCGGGTAAAGCGTTCTAACTCTATTCTCATTCAAATCGCGCCAATTTGCACGTTAAGGTCTGATGAAGCGCCTGATTGGGCAACGGGATCAAGGGCCTGCGGGGCGTCGGGAGTGCGCAGTCGCTGACGAATTCTTCCTGCCCACGCAGGCTTCGGGAGTCCGGCGGCGTGGGGCATGGTGATCGTTCCCGCTCCTTCGCGAGAAGAAAGGGGGGGACCAGACATACAACGGCTATGACAATGCAACGCGAATCTTAACCGAGTAGAACCGCTTTGCTACTTCTGTGCAGACTTTTGGCCAGTTTGTTCTTCGAGGCTCTTGTACCACTCGGCGCGTTCCTTGTTCTGCTCGTTCTGCACCAGGTGGAGTGCCCCAATAAAGGTGTGCATCACATCGTCCAATGTCCGGCCCGGCGCCAGAGTGCAACTGTTGAATAGATCGGTATCGGGATTGATATCGATTTGCGGTGCGATGCAGCTCAGCAGCAAGCCCTTCTCGTCGTTCACCTGGAAAGTGTTACCCCTGGGAGAATCAGCGGTGGATGCAGCGGCCGGAGTAGCCTTGAAGAGCTTTGTCTGTGTCGCGGGTTCCGAGCCCTTCTTCGCGCCCGCTGCTGCGGGAGCAGGGGTCGAGGCCGCTGCCTGCGCGGCAGCGAAGGTGATGGAAACCGCGACTGCCAGAAGCGCCACATGATTTTTCACAATCACCTCCAGTTACTTGAACCGGGATGCATGGTCTGTTTTGATCTATCGGCTAGATGGAGAAATCGTACACCCTGGAATTCGTCAGGGCCATTACCTCCGGTGAGTTGAATATGCTGAAGCGCCCCGCGGTCTCGATTACGAGATGTTTCCGTCTTGTTCGATAACAGAAGCTACCATAACGAGACGAGCTTGTTCTTTGCGCTAAGCTTAATTTGCCAATGAAATTGGATTAGTTCAGGCCGCGGGCAGGGGTGGATGGAAATGCCGCCAGATCGTCTCTGCGGTCTTGCGCGGAACAACGGCTGCGAGCGACTCGGCTGTAGCTTGCTGCACGTCGCGCAGGCTGCCGAAGTGAGTTAGCAGTCTCTGCCTAGTCTGCGGGCCGACGCCGGGGATATTCAGCAATTCGGAATCGCGGTCGCGCATTGCGCGGCGCTGGCGATGGTAGCCGATGGCGAAGCGGTGGCTCTCGTCGCGGATGAGCTGAACTAGGTGGAGCACCGGTGAGCGGCGGTCGAGTACCACCGGTTCCTCCTCGTTGCCATAGAGGTAGATGATTTCCTCTTTTTTTGCAATCGACGCCAGCGGCTGCGTGGTGAGGCCCAGCGACTCAAGAGCTTCGGCTGCGGCGTGCAACTGGCCTAGACCGCCATCGACCAGGATCAGGCTGGGAAGGGTGTTGGGCTCCTTTGAGGGTTTTTCCTCAGGGGCTACAGCCCGCGACTTAGCTGGGGCCTCTTCGGCACGGCTAAAGTCGTGCCCTGATACAGAGCCCGATTCCTGTGGAGCTTTGATTCCTTCCAGCAGGCGCCGATAGCGGCGTGTGACCACCTCGCGCATGGAGGCAAAGTCGTCCACGCCGAAAACAGTCATGACTTTGAATTTGCGGTAGGCCTGCTTGTTCATCTTGCCGTCTTCCCAGACCACCAGCGAGGCCACGGTCTCCGCGCCCTGGATGTGCGAGATGTCGAAGCATTCGATGCGGCGCGGCAGCTCAGGCAGCATGAGAATGTCGGCCAGCGCCTCTTGTATGGCCTTGCGCGAGGGTTCGAGCACGCGGAAGCGCTGCGTGTAAGACTGTTTGGCGTTCTGGCTGGCCAGGTCGACAAGCGACCGCTTCTCGCCGCGCTGCGGGACGGCGATCTCGATACGGTGGCCAGTGCGCTCGCTGAGCAGGTCGGTCAAGGCCTCGCGGTCGTCGAATTCAGTCGGGACAAGAATCGTTCGCGGCACATAATGCTGATCGATATAGAGCTGCTTGAGGAGTGCGCTGAAGACTGTGCCAGCGTGGAAGGGGGTCTCTGAGTTTGCGATTCCCTCGGAGGCTAAAGCCCTATCTTCATTTGGGGCCTGAATGTGCTGGCTGAAGCCCGTACCCTTCACTGTGCTGACTTGTTCGTCGATGTCCGGTGTGTCCGCTTCAAGCAGCTCCGGCAGGTCTTCCCAGAAAAACTCACGGCGATCGACGATCTTGCCGGCGCGAACATGGAAGAGATTCACGGCCAGGCTTCCGGCCTCGAAGTGATAGCCGAAGACATCGGCATCGTCGCCTTGTTCGGCCGTGGCGATGCGCTGTTTTTCCTGCAACTGGTGAACGGTGGAGAGTTGGTCGCGAAGGCGGGCCGCGGCTTCGAACTGCTCGGCTTCGGCCGCAGCCATCATGCGCGCGGTCAACGTATGCTCCAGTTCACCGTGGCGGCCTTCGAGCAGCAGTTGCGCGTCGCGAACCGCGTTTGCGTAGATCTCCGGCGTGGTGAAGCCTTCGACGCAGGGGCCCAGGCAGCGATGGATGTAGTACTGCAGGCATGCGCGCGGATGGTAGCGGCTGAGGTCGACCTTGCAACTGGGAATGAGAAAGCTGCGATGAATCAATTCCACGATACGGTAGGCCAGGTTGCCGGGGAAATACGGACCATAATAGGCCGCACCGTCCTTGCGCAGGCGGCGGGTGACGAAGACTTTAGGAAAGCGGTCGGCCATCGTCAGCTTCACATACGGGTAGGTCTTGTCGTCGCGCAGCAGAATGTTGAAGCGCGGATGGCGCTGTTTGATGAGGTTGTTTTCGAGCGCCAGGGCCTCGTGCTCGTTTGCGACGAGAATGTAGTCGAGATCGACGGCCTCGCGCATCAGCGAACCCGTCTTGGCGTTGGCCTGCGCGGATTCCAGCAGATAAGAACGCACGCGCGAGCGCAGGTTCTTCGCCTTGCCCACATAGATGACCTCGCCCTCGGCATTCTTGTAGAGGTACACGCCGGGCTGAGTGGGAAGAGTTCGGATTTTCTCGTAGAGGTCCATGAGGCAGAGCCAGCTAATAGGATAGCGGTTTGGAGAACAGGGAAAAAGGAATAGGGAATAGGAAGCGGCGAGGCGGCAGAATAAGGTTAAGTGAAGCTGCGGCGGACTTGCGTTGTGCGTTACAGCGAAGACGCGCCATTGCAATTCTTTACTGTTCTCTATTCCCTGTTCCCTGCTCCCTCCGTCACGCAATCCTTACCGGAACCGGTAAAAAGTACACAGTTTGAACGTAAGAAGGCTAGTGAATTACATGGGAGTAAAGTTCTTGTTTTCAATATATTGCACGGTGACTTGCGTTTGGAACGACGAATGCACTGTATAGGTCAAAGCACGGTGCCAGCACCGCATGCGGATGTGCCGCATAGCAGGTAGCGTGGCGGAAAAGGCAAAGATCATGAACGCATACCGGTTTGGAGCGTTAAGTTTGGCGGCGGGTTTCGCCGTAGCGGGCGCCACTGGGTGCGCAACCAAGAACTACGTGCGCAACGAGACAGCGCCTCTGATCGACCATACCAATCAACTTGAAGAAAAGACGGCGACGAACAATCGGAGTCTGCACGACGTGGACGACCGGGCGCAGGCTGGAATCAAGCAGGCGCAGGGTGCAGCCGACACCGCCAATCAGAGTGCTCAGGGCGCCAACAAAGCCGCAAGCGATGCGCAGATGGCAGCGGACAACGTCGTTCATCGCGCTGACTCGCTGGAGAGTGTTGTGAAGGGACTGGACAACTACCACCCGGTCGCGAATGTAGCAGTCACCTTTGGCTTCGACAAATCTGTGCTGACCGCGGCAGACCGCGAACAGTTGGACGGCTTTGCCGGGCAGCTAACCTCGGCAAAGAGCTTCATTCTGGAAGTGACAGGCGGAACGGACTCGACCGGGCCGGCCCAGTACAACTATGAGCTGAGCCAACGGCGGGCAGATGCGGTGGTGCAATACCTGGCCTCGAAGTACGGAGTCCCAGCGCACAGGTTCTACCTGATCGGGATCGGCAAGGACAAGGAAGTGGCACCGAACACAACCGCCGAAGGCCGGAAACAGAACCGGCGCGTCGAGATCCGGTTGCTCGAGAATACAACCGCAACAGCCGATATGCCAGGTCAGACAGCGGCCGTCCGATAGAGCCTGCCAAGACCGGGGGATCTGAACTCGTCAAAGCCAGCCCTTTGGCGAGTTCAGCAGGGGCGTAGGAAAACTACAACCATCTGCTCAGGTGCCACGCGCGAGCCTTCCCCAGGCAACCGCACAAAGCTGGTCCCCTCCCAACTTTGCATGTGCCGGCCTGCTCGTAGCATCGAATCGACATCTTGAATGCAGGCAGGAGCGCCGGGTATTCGCAGCCTAGGCCAGCGAAGCTGCTTGCACGACAGTCCCCCCAACTGAGAATCCAGGAGGTAGAGAGATGGCAGTTGAGAACCAGGTAAAAGGTACGATCGACGACGCAGCCGGACGCGCGAAGCGTCAGGTTGGCGAATGGACTGGCGACACCAATGCTCAGGTCGAAGGCTCACTGCAACAAGCGAAAGGGAAGGCCGAGAAGGCCCTGGGCCATGTGAAGGATGCGGCCAAGAGTATTCAAAACAAGGTGCAGAGAGAGAACGACAACGGCAATTCTGTACATTCCGTAACCAGGCGTCCGTAAGATCATCCACAACACCAATGCCCGCTGATAGCGAATAAGTGCCGGCTAGCCATCGACTGAATCCAATCTATGCAACATTCAATTCCTGGTGCTTGCTTCATTCAGGCAGTTGCACAGTGCTGTCCCAATTCACTTCACCCACACCGCGAACGGTCCATCTGGAAGGAGGAAAAGTTCATGAGCGTTAAGCACTACGAATCGTTCAGCCCCGCTGCCCTTCTCGAGAGCGCAGATCTCGACCGAAGAACTGTTGACTTGAATCCAGCGCAGTGCTTCTTCACCCAGGGAGATACGGCAGACTCTGTCTATTGTTTGCAGCAGGGCCATGCAAAACTTACTGTTGTTACGCAGAAGGGCAAGCAGACAACCATCATGCTGCTTTCTCCAGGAGACTTCTTTGGCGAGGAGTCGCTCACGACGGTAGCTGCGCAGCGTATGGCCACAGCCACGGCCGTAAACACTTGCACCGCGCTCAGTATCAAGAGAGGCGAGATGCTTCGCGCCATGCATAAGAATCCAGCCCTCGCCGACCAGTTCCTGTCGTTTTTGCTGGTCCGCGGCATGCGCATCCAGGCCGATCTTGTCGATCAGAAATTGAACCCCAGCGAACAACGCCTGGCCCGCGCACTGCTCTTGATGACGAAACGGGGGAAGACGGACGAACCGCATATTCTGGTTCCTCCGGTTACGCAGGAAACCTTGGCGGAGATGATCGGCACGACCCGGTCTCGCGTGAGCTTCTTCATGAATCGCTTCCGCGATCTCGGCCTCATCCATTACAAGGCCCGCATCCGCGTTCATAAGCCGCGTCTCGAGGCAGCGTTGCTCGATCAATTTGCTGAGATCTAGAGCACCACGCCGCCAGCGGCATGAAAGTCCAGAAACCAGAAAAGCTCTACGCAAATCCCGTAGCCGGGCCGATTCGCTCTTCGCCCCGGCTGCGCACGATCTATTGCTGTTGGCGAATGTGCTCGGCGCGGACTTGTTCGGCCGTGAATAGGCTGAAAAAAGGAACGCCCTGCGCAGCACCTTCGACGGCGGGACGGCCATTGGCCTCCTCGCGTTCCACGATGCAAACCACTGCGGCTAGGGTCATCTGAGCTACTCGGGCGGCTTCAATGGCGTTGATGGTCGAGGCGCCCGTGGTGCAGACGTCGTCCACGATGACCACGCGCGCGCCGGGTTTGTTGAATCCTTCAATGCGGCGGCCGGTGCCGTGGGCCTTCTCCGCCTTGCGGACCAGAAAGCCGTGCAGCATTGGCGCGCCGGGCTTCGACTGCGCGCGCCACGCGCTGGCCGTGGCCACGTTGGAAACGATAGGATCCGCGCCCAGCGTGAGTCCGCCAACCGCCTCGGCTTCGATGCCGTTCTGCTCCAGCAACTCAAGGATTGCGTGACCGGTAAGTCGTCCTCCCTCAGCGTGCAGGGTCGTGGTGCGGCAGTCAACATAGTAGTCGCTGGTGCCGCCCGAGGAGAGCTTGAACTGGCCGAGGCGGAAGCTCAAGCGGGCGAGGATCGAGAGCAATAGCTGAGCGTGGGTTGGGGTGGTCATCACTGTTGATTGTAAAGCGCGCAGGGGAGGAGCGAAAAGGGAATTGCCCTCAGCGAGTCGCCGGAGTTGAAAGTAGTTCGCGGGCTTGCCGTTAGGAGAACTGCCCCGCATCGGTTAACGTAGAGGCAGGCAGTAGAGGCAGGCAGGGGTGTTGCGCGTGCTCCGCAAGATGATGAACGAATCACCAATTCAGCTCGACCGGCCGCATCGGCGCAACACGTGGCTTATCCTGATCGCAGCCTTCAAGCTGGCGCAGGCCGTGCTGTTTGTGGCCATCGGCGTGGGCGCATTTCGCCTGCTGCACAAGGATATTGGCGATACTCTGGACAAGCTGGTCAACCACCTGCGCTTCAATCCCGAATCCCGCTTCGTGAACTTCGTACTCGAAAAAGCCACTCTGCTCGACGACCGCATGCTCCGCCGCATCGGCGCGGTCGTATTCATCTACGCCGCCCTCGACGTGGTTGAGGGAACCGGTCTGTACCTCGAAAAGGCCTGGGCCGAATACCTCACCCTCGTCATCACAGCATCCTTCCTGCCGTGGGAGATCTTCGAGGTCTCCCGTCGATTCACGCCGGTTCGCATCGGACTGCTGATTGCCAACGCCCTGGTCTTTATCTATCTGCTGAAGCTGGTGGTGGACCGGGGAAGGCAGAGGCACAACGAGGCGAAGAGCGAGCCGGAGATGTAGTCTGCCAATCCGGCGCCCTGCTCCGGGGAGATGTTGAATCTTCGCTTTCTGTTCGCTATCACAACCTGACGATCCTGTCTAGAGCCAGCACCAAAGCGGTAAACCCTACATATTGTGGTCGTTATTTTTCATTATCTATTAGGGGTATTTACTCCAGCCACACCCCTATCTCTAAATCTTCCAATGATTTTTCTCTCGACGCGGGCCCTTATTCGGGTTACTATCGCGTCTATGGAGTGAAACGGAGCAAATCAGAGTCTATTGGAGTTCACTGGAGCAATTCATGTAAATTCATGAATCGGTTCCAAGAGAAGTCTAATCGCATTCTCTCCACTCCGCACAGCTTTAAGGCGCAAAAAGGGCGAAGGAATCAGCTTTGCAAACCGGAACAGGCCGGGAAGGGCAAGGCACAAGCCGCGGCAAAGGATAGGAAATCGGCGGCGAGAGGCAGTAGGGCATGGAAGCGTTTCGTGGCAATCATCCGGCGAAGGTTGAAGACGGCGGGAGGCTCAAGCTCCCCGGACCGTTCAAGAAAATGCTGGACGATGCGAACGTAACCCAGTTCTATATCACCTCGATTGACGGCCTGAGCGCGCAGATTTGGCCGCTGCCGGCCTGGGAAAAGCAGGAAGCGCGTCTGGCCGAATTGAGCGCCGACGACGACGCAGCGGAAAAGTACTTGAACCTGACCAGCTACTTCGGTCAGCAGGTGGAGATGGACAAGCAGGCCCGTGTTCAACTGCCGCAGATTTTGCGGGCGTCGGCCAACCTGGATGCGGAGGTTGCCGTTCGCGGGATGTTGAATCATCTGGAAGTTCAGAACCTCAAGAATCTCGCCGAGAGTCTGCCGGCCATCGCATTGACAGATGAGAATCGCAAGACGTTGCGCCCGGTGCTGAAGCCGAGCAATGACTAGGAATACCCCTCAGGGGGAGCGCATGAACAAGTCGACCGAACGCCATGCGCCAGTTCTTTTACAAGAAGCGATCGATCTTCTCCGGGTGCGCCCCGGAGCCACTGTGGTGGACTGCACGATCGGCCTTGCGGGCCATGCGGCAGTGATCGCAAGGCTGCTTGGAAGCCAGGGGCATCTGATCGGCTTTGACCGCGATCCTGAAGCGCTGGTCCTGGCCCAGGCGAAGTTACATGAAGTATGCAACGAGTTAGGCAGCCAGGCGCCAAAAGTAACTCTGATTGGCGAGGCCTTCAGCTCGATAGAGAGTCATTTGCAGCCGGCTTCGGTGGATGCATTGCTGGCCGACTTTGGAGTAAGCAGTCTGCAACTGGACGAGGCTTCAAGAGGATTTAGTTTCATGGCGGATGGGCCGTTGAATATGCGCATGGATTCGCGTACTGATACGCGCTCCAGCCCAACCGCCGCACAAGTGGTAAACGAGGCGAGCGAACGCGAGTTAGCCGACCTCATTTACGAATACGGAGAGGAAAGGAGGTCGCGGAGAATCGCCAGAGCCATTGTTCGAGGGCGGCCGGTAACAACCACGGGGCAGTTAGCCCGCATTGTTGCCTCAGCCGCCCCGGCAATGAAACAGGCGCACATTCATCCTGCGACAAGAACCTTTCAGGCTCTTCGTATTTATGTGAATCGCGAGTTAGATGAAATTCGGAGTTTGATGGAGGCCGCACCCAGGTTGCTCAAGCCCTCCGCAAGACTGGCCGTCATCAGCTTTCACTCGCTGGAAGATCGCATCGTCAAGGACAGCCTGCGCGAAGGCGCGCGGCAGGCAATCTGGCAGATTCTCACCAAGAAGCCGGTCACGGGCGGCGAAGAAGAGTTGGAGCGCAACCCACGCTCGCGCAGCGCAAAGCTGAGAGCGGCGGAAAAGACAGCTTCTAGCTATTAGCCTTTAGCTTTTAGCTTGTCTATCGCGGTTAAGGTGTTAGCGGTTTCATCGATCGTTTTTTGTTTGACAGAAAAGTTATTAGGTCATCAAGGCAAGGCTAAAGGCTAATAGCTCGGGGAGGACACCATGGCGGCATGCACGACAACCTATTTTGAAGCGGGCAGAAGCCTGAGCGCGCGCGTCGCCGAGCGGAACGCTGAACTGATGGCCCAGCAGGCATTGCGGCGCCGGGGCGTGCGCACGCCGGAGTTCAGCTTTCCCAAGCACTTTGACAACAGCCGCCTGGTCAAGGCGCCCGATCCTGTCCGTGCCCGCCAGATTCGCCAGTTCTCCATGGCCATCACGGTTCTTTTTTCCTTGACCATGGTCTATGGACTGCAACACTTCAGCGCCATTGAGAAGGGATACAGAATCGAGTCGGAGAAGCAGGTCCGCGAGCAGTTGCGCGAGGAGAATCGCCAGTTGCGCTTGTCCGAGGCCCAGCTCACCCAGCCGGAGCGCATCGACCGCATGGCTCGCGAAATGGGCCTTGCAGAGCCGCAGCCTGGTCAGATGGTTCATCCAGATCTAGGCTCTGAAGCCGGAACTCCAGTAATGGCGCAGGCCGCTCCTCCTCCCTCCGCCGTAAGAAACAGCTATTAGCAAGGAACAGCTCTTAGCTTCTAGCCGTTAGCTTTTAGCCTTCTAGGGCCTGTTAACACTACTCAGGCGCCGTCTAAGTAGTGTTAACAGGCCCTAATGCGAGGCCCAAGATTTCTGGCCTGTGCCGGAAGTTCATTTGCCGGGATAGAAGCCAGCTGTCAAGCTGGATGCTGCCGTAAGCTAAGAGCTAAGAGCTAGCACTTAGAAGCTAAAGGCGGAGTAATTGTCCATGGCGTCTCCCGTTCGACCCAGCCGGAACCGTTACACCGCACCGCGCGCCACGCCTCTCAAGCTGGCGCGCTTCTGGCTTGTCTGCCTCTTTTTTCTGCTCTGGGCCATCCTGATCGCCTCGCGCCTCTTCTGGCTCCAGGTGGTGCGCCACAAGGAATTCGTCGAACGCGCCGAGCGCCAGCAGGAGCGCACCTTCGAGGTAGCTCCGCGCCGCGGCGTGCTCTATGACCGTAACCTGCGCGAACTGGCCATGACCGTGCAGGTGGACTCCATCTTTGCCGTGCCCAGCGAGATGAACGACAAGCAGGCAGCGGCTCATGCCCTTGCCGCGGTCGTCCACACAGATCCTGACGACGCGCAGACCACCGAGGAGCAGATTAATTCGCGCCTGGAGGCCGGGCGCAACTTTGCCTGGGTCGCCCGCCGTGTCACGGCTGAGACCGCCGCGAAAGTGAAAACCCTGATAACGTCCGGAGCGATCAAGGGCATCTACTTTCAAAAGGAGTTCCAGCGCTTCTATCCGGACAACGAAATCGCCGCGCAGGTGCTGGGCTATGTGGGCCTCGACGACAACGGCCTTGGCGGCCTGGAGCTGAAGTTCGAACCGCAGTTGCACGGCGAACCCGGCCGCATGTTCACCGCCATGGATGCGCGCCGGCACATTCTAGGATCGAGCGAGCACGAACCCGAGCCGGGCCAGAACCTGGTGCTCACCATCGACGAAAACATTCAGTTCCTGGCCGAGCGTGCGTTGGATCATGTCATGGAGCAAACCCGCGCCGACAACGGAACCGTGGTCGTGCAGGACGTGCATACCGGCCAGATTCTTGCGTTGGCCATCCGCCCGACCTTCAATCCCAACCTCTTCCGCCGCACGACTCCGGCGCTGCTGCGCAACCACGCGGTCAGCGATGTCTATGAGCCCGGATCGGTCTTCAAGCTGGTCACTTACTCGGCCGCTCTCGATCAGCATGTTGCAGCGCCCGACGATCCCATCGACTGCCAGGGAGGCCAGATCACCTTGGCCGGCCGCGTGATTCACGACGACAAGGGCGAACACTACGGAGTCATCACGGTGCATGAGGCGCTCGAGCACTCCAGCGACGTGGCCGCCGTCAAACTGGCGCTCAAGATTGGCCCGGATCACTTCTATCAGTACATTCGCGACTTCGGCTTTGGCTCTCGCACAGGCGCGGAGATGCCGGGCGAGACGCGTGGCCTGTTGCGCCCGGTGAACCGTTGGGGATCGTCATCGATCGGCTCGATTGCCATCGGGCAAGAGGTCGGAGTCACACCGATTCAGCTTGCGACAATGGTCTCGACCATCGCCAACGGCGGCATCTATCTTCCGCCGCGCGTTCTGCTGCCGGGGCAGACAGATGGAACCACCAACGGCAAGACTCCGGGCGCGCCTCAGCCCTTTAAGCCTGGCGGCGATCTGCCCAATCCTCTGCCCACCGGCGCCCATCGCGTTCTCTCCACCCTCACCGCGGCCCAGATGCGCAAGATGATGGAGGGCGTTGTCCTCTACGGCACCGGCAAGGCGGCGCAGCTCAATGGCTATTCGTCAGGCGGCAAGACCGGCACCGCGCAAAAGATCGATCCGGCCACGCATCTCTATTCGAAGACCATGCACATCGCCTCCTTTGCCGGCATCGCACCGGTCAACAATCCAGTAATCTCGGTAGCGGTGGTGATCGATAACCCCAAGGGCGGCTCTTACTATGGAGCGGCGGTCTCCGCACCGGTCTTCGCCGAGGTTGCGCAGCAGGTGCTTGAATACCTTGCTGTCCCGCACGACATCGATCTGCGCCCCGCCCGCGCTTCCGCCAAGCCCGACAAGCCAGTGGTCGAAGACGCCTCCGAGCACACCGGCGACATCAATGCCCTCTACGCCGCAGTCAACGATCTGCCGGCCGATGATCCCCTGCGGGGAGGCAGCCAAGATGCCCTGCGCACACCCGCAACCCAGGCTCTGTCCCAGCCCGCCGCAGTGCAATCGCAAAGCACCGCACAGCCCGCGAAC
>Ga0302278_10005933_pt1 | contig 11866 bp, 11 predicted proteins | sample III_Bog_N3_2_FD_194543 | JGI IMG/M metagenome (GOLD analysis project Ga0302278, IMG submission 194543) | Peat permafrost microbial communities from Stordalen Mire near Abisko, Sweden - III_Bog_N3_2 | ecosystem: Environmental > Terrestrial > Soil > Wetlands > Peat | place: Sweden: Abisko... | reverse complement strand
ACTGGCCTCCCAGAATATTGTGGCCGGCGTATTTTCCACCGTGCCTTTTACAGGCTCTTCCGGCCGGTTGATCCCTCTTTTGAGGGCCGCTTCATTGGCGGTTGCTCTTGCCGGGTGCCTGCTGTTCTTTGGCTGGCCGCATTTCTGACTCAGCCGGTTCATCACTGGCGCCTATCTGATAGCAATCGACGGGCCACTCGAAGCTGTGATTGTTTTCAGCCACTTGCCTCGCAAAGTCAGCTGGCTTTTTCTGGATTCTGGAAGTCTACGGGAAGTATTAATCCTGAAAACCGTATAACCCTGTTTTCCACCAGAAACTAGCGCTGACATTTCGGACAAAAATGGGTTCCTCTGCCGGCCAGCAAAATCCGCCGGATGGGGGTTTGGCAGGTCCGGCAGGGCTCGCCTGTCCGCAGATAGACGCAGTGCTCCAACTGGAAGAAGCCCCGCACCCCTGCGGCATCCACATAGTCTGAAACCGACGATCCGCCCAGCCGGATGGCGTGTTCCAGAACCTGGTTGAGAGACAGCCGGAGCCGTTCGAGCTCGGCGCGGGTCAGGCGTCCGGCGCTTCGGCGCGGGCGGATTCCGGCGTGAAACAGACTCTCGTCGGCGTAGATGTTGCCTACGCCCGTGAGCAGGCTTTGATTCAAGAGCGCAGCCTTGATTGACAGGCTTCGTCCACGGAAGAGTGCGGCGAACTCCCCCGCTTGAATCGTAAGCGGCTCGGCGCCGGATGCGGTGAAGCCTGTGTCGCGTTCAAGGGCTCGAAATTCCAACCGGCCAAAGCGGCGCGGATCCACAAACCGTAACTCCCGTCCGCTGGCGAGAGTGAGCCGGGCGTGGGTATGAGCTGCCACCGGCGCGTCAGGCGTTGTTACCAGCAGGCGGCCCGTCATGCCCAGATGGACGATCCATTGCGCATCGGGCGGTGCGAATTCCGGCGGTGGTTTCTTTCTGCCCCGGCGCAATTCCTGGATGGATTTGTCGGCGACGGAACCCAGCTCGCAGACGATGTGCTTGCCTGTGCGATGAATGGCGAGCAGCACGCGGCCTTCAAGGCCCTTTGCCTGCCGGGCCGGAGCAGTTTTGAAGGGTTCCCGATGCCCGCTGAACCAGGCATGGACGATCCGATCGCCACGTACCCGCTCATGAACGCCACGGGCAATGGTTTCTACTTCAGGCAGTTCGGGCATTCGACTATTTTAGGGGAGCCGCGACCGGGGAGCGCTGGCGCTAGCTCCGTGATTTCGCCAGCTCGTTGTCCTCTTCGTCTGCGCGTACCTGCACACTGCCCCATTTTTCCAGATAAACGAGACCCAACCCGAGCCCAACCAGGAACACGGCCACGGAGGAATACTCAATCAGGTTGAGTTTGCTGTTTTCTTCGGCAGTCTGATAAACAACGATGCCGTGAATTTCGCGCGGAACGATGCGCTCCTCTGTCAGAACCGGCCCTCTCGGCATCACGTCCAGGTAGTGGGTGGAGATCATGGCCGAGACGATCAGCCCGGCAAGACCGGGCAGCAGGAACAGGAGCGCGAAGAATTTGAGCGTTGCCAGTTGCGAGTTTTTCATTTGATCGGCCCCATTCTTGCGCCACGTGCGCACATGCATACGTGAGGTTCGTGGACAATATCCAGGGTTGATCCAGCTCGGTCGCGTCTTGCGTGTGCGCCAGGGTGAAGAGTTGCTCCACGGTCAGGTTCTGTTGGGCGTTCTACCCTTGCGGCTCACAACACTCTGCGAGTGGCCCACCGATTTCATCGGGACGAATATAGAGGATCATCCCCAAACCCGTTAGCCTTAGATTCTACACCGAATTTGATTTCCGATGCACTGCGGGATATGAAAAGCCGGCGCGCTGGATTCCAGGTCTTAGTTAACCTTTGGTCCGAAGCTAGCTGGCTTTTTGCGCTCGCCCGGTTGGCGGATTCGGCTGGCTTCAAAGCTCACGATCTTCCACTTGTCCTGTGCATCGCGTACGTAAACGCGCGTGTAGCGATAGCTCCCAGAGACGTCGCCATCGGTCGTCGTGCCCTGCACAAAGGCGACCGAGTTCACCAGCGCCGTCTTGCCATAAAAGCGCACCTTCCGCTCAGTGACATCGAGCGTGGTCAGATGAATGCGGTGGGTACGCAGATTGTTAATTGCCTCGTCCTTGGTTTGAAGGGTTCCGGCGGAGGTAATGGCGATATAGTCGTCGGCCAGCAGGCTGCCCATCGCCACGGTGTCTCCCTTGAGCATGGCGGTGCGCCACACCTCTTCGAGTTGAAGAATCTCGTTGCGATCTTCGTGCTTGTTGATCTTGTTTTGTCCGGCATGCAGCAGGCTGCATCCGAATGCCAGCACCAGCGCGATCGCGACCAGACGTCCGGCAAGTGGCCGGGGGTCGATCAGAGCGGAACTGGGCACGAAGAACTTGTTTACGGCACCCGACATAGGCGTATCGGATAGTATCGTCGCAATGGTCTGCCGGTCAATGGCTTGCGCGGTCATTCAGTGACTTCCGTGTATCAACACGATTCAAGTTGTGCTCGGGCCGCATTGCGAACCGGGGTTCTTTGTCGCTTGGACGGGAGATGACCCTCAGACGAGAGCAACCAGATTTTCGAGAGTGCGGATTTTCATCCACTGCAGCAGCCCGCCAACAACATACTTCTTGAAATGCGCCGAGTCCCGATGCGCTGCCAGTGCGGCTGCATCCTTGTATTGCTCGTAGATCACGATGGTGTCCGGATCGCCCTCAACCTGGTGCGGAATGTAGGTTACGCAGCCGGGCTCACGGCGCGATTCGCTGGTAACGAGGCGCAGGACTTCGGCAATCTCGTCGCGATCTTCAGGGGCGAAGGTGAAGCGTGCAGTAAAGCTGACCATGAGCGCAGATTCCCCTTTGCCGGAGCCTTAGAGTCCGCAGTGCGTACTTTCAGTCTACTTGTGAATCGTGTCGAGCGCAGCAGCAAAGTCGGGCAGGACCATAGTCTGATCGCGGTCGGGGCCGGTGGAGACCATCCCGATGCGCGCGCCACTTTCCCGTTCCTGGAAGCGAAGATACTCACGCGCAGCCTGGGGCAGCTTGTCGAACTCGGTAATACCTTCAGTTTGCTCGCGCCAGCCTTTCAGCTTGGTGTAGCGCGGCTTGATCTGTTCAAGGCCCTGCACATCGGCAGGAATCTCGTCGGTGACCTTGCCGTTGATCTCGTAGCCGATGCAGATGGGAATTTCGGCGAGGGTATCGAGCACATCCAGCTTGGTGATCACCAGCCACTCGGCGCCATTCACCTGGTTGGAATAGCGAAGCAGGGGAATGTCGAGCCAGCCGCAGCGGCGCGGCCGTCCTGTCACTGCGCCGTATTCGTTGCCGCGCGCGCGGAGTTCCTCGCCTGAGGCATCATGAATCTCGGTGGGAAACGGTCCGCCGCCGACGCGGGTCACGTAGGCCTTGGTGACGGAGATGACGGTGCCAATGGCGGTGGGTCCAACGCCGGTACCCGTCGCAGCGCCGCCGGCCGTGGCAGACGAGGACGTAACAAAGGGGTAGGTGCCATGATCGATGTCGAGCATCGTTCCCTGGGCGCCTTCGAACATGATGCTCCCGCCCTCGGCCAGGATGTTGTTGAGCATGCGTCCGGTATCGGCAACAAACGGGCGAACCTGCTCAGCGGCTGCCGCGTACTCCTCGTACATTTTGGCGGGATCCAGCGGGTCAGTGCCGAACAGCGCGTGCGCGATGGCGTTCTTCTCAGCGCAGGCGGCCTCAATATGGGTCTTCAAGAGCGATGGGTGAAGCAGGTCCACGACGCGCAGCCCACTGCGGGCCATTTTGTCTTCGTAGGCCGGGCCGATGCCGCGGCTGGTGGTGCCGATTTTCTGGCGGCCCGGCGCGCTTTCCGCTGCCAGCTCGATCATGCGGTGATAGGGCAGGATCACCTGGGTGCGGTTCGACACAAAGAGCTGCTGATCCACACCAACGCCAAGCTCGCGAAGCCGATTGACTTCAGACAGGAAGGCCAGCGGATCAAGGACCACGCCGTTGCCGATGATGCCTTTGCAACCGGGACGCAGTACGCCGCAGGGGATGAGCTGAAGCACAAACTTCTGCCCACCAATGATGACGGTATGACCGGCATTATGGCCGCCTGCGTAGCGAGCCACCGCTGAGAACCGCTCGCTGAGCACATCCACAATCTTGCCTTTGCCTTCGTCGCCCCACTGGGCGCCCAGTACCACAGCCGTCTTTGCTCGCATTTCGTTCCAATCCTCGAATCCTGAGTCGCCCAAAGAAGCACAGATGCAGCACCGGCGTCCAAAAAAAAGCCGGCGCCAGAAACTCCAGGGGCCGCAACACGAAGGCGCTGGTCCACTAACCCCGCACCACGTTTGATGATAAACCCTGAGCGCCTTGGCGGCCCTCGGGACGAAAAGAAGGCAACTTTTGCCCCCGGCGCCAGGTTCTTGAGGCCTCGTCCCCTGGTTTTCAACGCTGCCCGGATAATTTCGCGCAACTAACCCGGGATTGCCGGGTCTAGAAAGGTCATGCCCTTGTCGAGGGCACAGAAAGTCGTGCCCCGGGGTGGTCCCGAGGCCCAGGAAACAGCGAGGGCACATGAAACCCCAGGCTTGTCCGCAGGCACCCCGCGTTGCCGCCATTCCCCGTATTTTCCCAGCTCTCCGCGCCTACCCGACCCCAAAATCCCAAAGAACCGGCTCTGCGGCCCTGACAATCAGGCGTTTGGTGGCTCTCGGAATGGCGGCTCTCCTGTTGCCGCTGGCCCAGGTAGAAGTTCTGGCCCAGCAGGCGCCCGGTTGGCCGCAGGCAAACCCGTATGCGCAGGGTCAGTCCAACGGCGGCGCATATCCGCAGACCACGTACCCTCAGAGTCAGCCATATGGCAACCAGTACGCGCCCAGTGAGCCGCAAGGCTACGCGCAGCCGGGCTACGGTCAGCAGCCTGGTTACGGTCAGCAGACCCCGGCCCCCGGCCAGCCTTATGCTGACGCAGGCCCCGGCGGATATGCGCCCGGGTATCAACAGCCGCAGCCTGCCGCTCAGCCATTTACGGCCGAGCAGCTTGAAGAGATGCTTGCACCCATCGCGCTTTATCCTGACGGATTGCTGGCCCAGGTGCTCGCCGCAGCCACCTATCCTGATCAGGTGTCAGTGGCCGATCAGTGGATGCGCGCGCAGGGATACGCCTCCTCCGACCAGATCGCAGGCGCTGCCCAGGCGCAGAACTGGGATCCCAGCGTGAAGGCGCTGACGGCATTCCCGCAGGTGCTGGCCGAGATGAACCAGAATCTCGCGTGGACCACCGATATGGGCAATGCCTATTACAACCAGCCGCAGGATGTGATGCAGACCGTGCAGGTTCTTCGCCAGCGCGCGCAGGCGGCTGGAACCCTTGAGAACTCGCCCCAGGAAACGATCAGCTACGACCAGGGAAATATCGAACTGGCTCCCCCGAATCCGCAGGTGGTGTACGTGCCTGCCTATAACCCGTGGGACGTTTACGGTCAGCCGATCTCCCCCTACCCAGGCTTCTCACTCCTCGGTGCGTTGCAGTCGTTTGCCGGATCGGGGGTGCTTCAGTTCGGCATGGGAATCGCCATGAACGCCTTTATGCACACGGGCTTCGGATGGCTCAGTTGGGCGCTGGACTGGCTCGGTAGCTCCATTCTGTTCAATCACTCCAGCTACTCTTCGCGAAGCACCTCGGTGGCTCGCTGGGGTGGCGGGTACGGTCACGGCGGATTTGGCCGCGGAGGCTACGGCTCGCAAGCCTGGGCTTCCAACGGTCGGCCGGGTTACGGCAGGGCTGGCTACGGTGGATCGGGCCCGGGCTATGAACGCGGCCAAATGGAACGCGGCCAGACGGGTCAGTCACGCGACGGCTGGGGCCGCCAAGGCGATTCCTCCGCCTATGGTAACAATCGGGGCTACGGCTACAGCGGCGGCTACCAGCAGAACAGGGAATCTACGCGTCCGCAGCAAGGGTATGGATCAACCCGGCCAACCATGGGAAGCGAGTATGCGGCAGGCTCAAACAGAGGTTATTCGGCGCGGCCTGAAAACGCCGTTCGCCCGGCCTTCCAGGACTACGCCTACAGCCGAGATCAGCAGCGAACTCAGCCACAGATGCCTGCCCGGCAGCAGGCTTACGCCAGGCCAGGCTACGGGTCCAGCTTCTACGGCGGAGCGGGGCATGCCTACGGCTACGGTCGCCAGCAGGGGAGCAACTACGGTGTTCCTCAGCAGTCATGGCGCGCTCCCGCAATGCCCAGCCAGCGCGGCGGATTCGAACATCGCGCCTTCGCAGCGCCGTCGAGCAGGGGATTCATGCAATCGGCCCCAAAACAGGAGCGGTCCGGCGGCTTCCACCTTTTTGGCGGTGGACACGGCTCTGAACATTCCTTTGGCGGCGGAAAACCGCCGAAGAGCTACGGCGGCGGAAGCCACGGTGGTGGGGGCGGTCACTCCAGCGGCCACAGCAGTGGAGGGCATCACCACTAATCTCTGCTGAATTTCTTCGACAGAGCTACTGGGGCGCCGGCCCCGGGGCGTTGAACTCAAGCGGTTCATGGCCGAAGGCTCCGCCCGCCAGCATCATCAGGATTCCCGCGATCCAAAGCACATGGCCAATCAGCGGAACCATGGGCACCAGCGCAAAATAGATCCAGGTGGCCGCCATGAACGCCACGATGGCGCCGCCCATGATGCGCCGCGTCCACACCAGCCGGGGGCGGATGAGAAACACCAGGTAGAAGAGAATCAGAGGATTGATCCAGCCGCTCAGAATGGCCAGGAAGTCCTTTGAATGCCATACATCGCGGCTGAACGTGTTCATCAGCGTAATCCAGGCACGGAACCAACCGCGATAGACCTCCGGGGGCAATGCTCCCGGGGTGGCTACTTGCCTGCACGCCGGCAGAAAAAACGCAGCCACGTAAACGCAGAATCCCGCGATGCGCGCCGTTTGCACCGCACGTGCAACCGTTTGAGATTGAGGCCGCAGCGCGATGGCTGGGCTCCTTTCCGGCCGGCGAGTCTTTCAGGTTAGATGAGGATTCCGGAACGAGCAATCATAGCCGAGCGAAAATAAGTAGTGCGCGAATGTTCGCACCCTGTTAACCACCCCCACCCCCGCTTCGTTGTAGGTGCAGGAAGAGGCCTTCAGGCTTCACTGAGCGAGGTGGTTCTAACATGCGGCAAACAAAAGGAGTTTCGGGTCGGATTTTTGGAGTGGCTGCGGCGATCATTTTATGTGCGTTCATCGCGGGCCCGGCAACGGTGATCGCCCAGGCGCAGACGACGCCCGAGGCCCGGACGCAGCCCTCGGCAACACCTATCAGCGACCAGGAACTGTCTGACACACAGGATCAGTTGATCAAGCTTCTGCGGACGAGCCCAACGCTCACGTCCGTGGTGGCCCGCGATCCATCGCTGCTGTCCAACCAGGAATATGTGAACCGCAACAATCCGGCGCTGGGGCAGTTTCTGGTCCAGCACCCGGACGTCGCTCGCAATCCGGAGTACTACCTGTTCACCCATCTCGAATCGCGCGGCGGAAGGCGAGATCAAGCATTGGAGCGTGAGGTCTGGCCGGACATGTCGCAAGCGCCCAATGACTCGAGAGCCGATCAAATCGTCGAACCGATTACGGCTTTCGCGGCCTTCGCTACCTTTCTCGCGGCGCTGGTCTGGCTGATTCGGCAATTCCTTGAGAATCGCCGCTGGTCACGCATATTCAAGCTGCAGAGCGACGTGCACGGCAGGCTAATAGAGAAATTCGGTACGACGCAGGAGCTTGCATCGTACATGGGCACGGAGGCTGGCAGACGGTTTCTTGAAGCGGCTCCGATTCCGGTGGGGTTCGAGCCCGAACAAAGAATGCCGAATGCCGTGTCCCGCGTGCTTTGGCCGCTGCAAATCGGTGTGGTGCTGGTACTGCTTGGTGTTGGACTGCTTTTTCTGCGTTCGGCAGGCCCCGACATGAATATTCCCATGCTGGTCACGGGTACGGTAGTGCTGATGCCCGGAATTGGCTTTATCCTGTCCGCAGGGATTACGTGGGTGTTGGCGGGACGGCTGGGTCTTATTCCCGAAAGCCATTCGGCAGCGAACGAAACCAACCCGCAGGACAGGCCGTGAGCCGGATCGGATCCGGCAGTGGTCAAGAGGCGCGTGACGCGAATGTTCTGGGAATCTTACCTACCGAGTGCTTTTGCCGGCGACGCGCAGGCCGACGTTGCGCAGCCTCTCATGGATGATGAGGCGTTCGCGGGTTTCTACGAACGCTCGGCACGGTCACTCTGGGCGTACCTGGCACGGACCTCAGGCGACCCGGCCCTGGCTGAGGATCTGATGCAGGAGAGCTACGTGCGGTTTCTCTGCGCGGCGGGCGCTCCATCGCATCTAGAGGAGGGCGAGGTTGCGTGCCGGAGGTACCTGTTCCGGATTGCGACGAACCTGCTGCGCGACCACTGGCGGCGCCCTAAGGCAGCCTCGATGGAAGGAATCCCCGAGAACTTTTTCGCTCGACCCAGCCACGCGGCGCAGTCCGATTCCCAGTTGACGCTAGGGCCTGCCCTGGCGAAGATGCGGCCACGCGAGCGCCAATTGCTCTGGCTTGCCCATGCTGAGGGCTACTCCCACGGCGAGATTGCCGAGGTTACAGGCCTGGCCAGTGCCAGCATTCGTCTGCTGCTCTTCAGAGCGCGCAGAAAGATTGCGCGCCTGCTCACGGATGAAAAACGTGGGAGGGACGAGAAATGCTGAACTCCTGTTCGCGCGAAAACGAAGTGAGGGAACTGTTGGAGCGGGGCCAGTGGCCGCAGGCTTGTGCACCCGAGCTGCGCGCGCACGTTGAGAGCTGCCGCTCCTGCGCCGATCAAGTCTTGATCACAACCGCGTTTCGAAGGGCCCGCGCAGAAGCTGTGGCGGGCGTCACGCTGCCCCCTCCGGGCGTTCTCTGGTGGCGCGCACAACTTCGCCGGCGTAATGCAGCGGTCGAGCGCATTGGCAGGCCGATTCTGGGCGCGCAGATCTTCGCGCTCGCCATCAATCTCATGCTGGCGGTTGCCTTCATCCTGTGGCAAGCCCGCCATGGCCTTGCCTGGCTCTCATGGTTTTCATCGACTGCGGGCCCTGCGCAGGGTCAGCAGGCCGTTTTCCATCTTGACTCTCTCTGGTCTCCCCAGCTGCTCGGTGCCGGACTCAGTTCAATGACGAGCCCACTGGTGATGATTCCCGCCATCGCCACACTGGTGTTGCTCGGCGGCGTGGTTGTCTACCTGGCTACTGAAAAACAATAACCCGCATTGCACCGACCATTCTGCTTTTGCGTGAGTCGGGTCACGTCTTATTGCTCTTGGAGCGGCCACCTTGGCCGCTCTGCTATAGTTTCTCGACGCCGTTTTTCCCCATTTTCGAAAACGCTAACGAAAACGGTATTGGTGGCTTGCATATCGAGACAAAACAGGAGAAACCATGGACTGGACTGAGAGTACAAGACGATCGTTCCTCAAGCAGTTTGGCGCAGCCGGCGCCCTGGCGCTGACCGCCGCAAATGCTGAGGGGTTGAGCCTTGAAGGCGCGCAGAATGCCGCGCCTGCTGCCAACTCCCCCGCAGACCAGAAACAGGCCGCGACGCGCCAAGAGCGCATGAAATGGTGGCATGAAGCCAAGTTCGGCATGTTCATCCACTGGGGTCTCTACAGTGTGATTGGGCAGCATGAGTGGGCCAAGGAAACCGAAGGCATTCCGCTTGCGCAGTACGAGATTCTCGCCAAACACTTTCATCCCAAGCCGAATGCCGCCCGCGAATGGGCGCGGCTGGCGAAGAAGGCTGGGCAAAAGTACATGGTGATGACCACTAAGCACCACGAGGGCTTTTGCCACTGGGACTCGAAGCTCACCGACTACAACGCCGTGAAGCAGGGGCCGGGGCGCGACCTGGTGCGCGAGTATGTTGAGGCGGCGCGGGCCGAGGGTCTGCGCGTTGGCTTCTACTACTCGCTCATGGACTGGCATCATCCCGACGGCGCCCTCTGCAAGACGGACGAGGCCGCGCGCCGCAGGTTTGTCGACTACACGCACGGCCTTATTCGCGAGCTGCTCACCAACTACGGCAAGATCGACGTGCTTTGGTACGACGTCTCGTGGCCGCTGAGCGCAGAAGGCTGGGAGTCAGAGCGGATGAACGAGATGGTCTTCGATCTGCAGCCGGAGATCATCGTGAACAACCGCAACGGACTGCCGGGCGACTTCACCACACCGGAACAGCACATCACTGCCGCCGAAGTGGGCCGCGCTTGGGAGGCCTGCATGACGCTCAACGACAGTTGGGGCTTCAACCGCGGCGACGATGCCTGGAAGACGCCGAAGCTGATCGTCGATAATCTAGCGACCTGCGCGCGCGGAGGCGGCAACTATCTGCTTAACATCGGGCCGGAGCCGGATGGGTCGATCCCGCCCGATACTCTGGCCTGCCTGGAGACCGTGGGCAAATGGCTTGACACAAACGGAACGGCAATCTACGGTACCGATCGAGCCAATGCCAACGGCAATGTGAACGCCAACTACACCCGGCGCGGCAATACGCTCTACATCCACCAGCACTACTGGCCCGGGCACACGCCGGCAGCCGAGTGGCTGAGCTTTTATCAGCCCGAGGCGGTCATTGCCATCGGTGGACTCAAGCCCAAGGTACTGTCGGCGCGGCTGCTCAAGACGGGACAGAAGGTTGACTTCACTCAGGATGAGTTCACTCTGCGGTTGGTGGGTCTGCCGCTGGTGGCGCCCGATCAGCCGGCCACCGTCATCGAGGTTGAGTGCGATGGAGAGCCAACAGTCGATCACGGCTCCATGCGTCCGTTGTGGCCGCGGTTGAAGGCGAATATCAGCGTCTAGATCTCGGGGGTTTCAGGCACTGGCTTCCTGGTCTTTCGGCCGCAAAAGCGGAACGATCAGGAAGCCGGAGTCAGACGCAGACGGGGACTGTGCGCGCGTAGGTGTAGGGGCCGTCGGGCACCAGCACCACGCGGGCATCCGTGAGCAGGCCTTCAAGCAGCGCGGCTACGGCTTCGTTCAGGTCGCTGAAGGTCTGCTTGCCTGCTGAGCCCAGCTCCGACTTTGAGACGCCCGGCGCGTAGAAGAAAAGCTCATGCTTCACGCCGACCAGTGCCAGCCTCTCCAACTGCCACTGATCAACCTCAACGGGCGTGTTCTCGATTTCATCCAGAAAATCCTGATACCCGGTGAGCGTCCGCATCCGGTGAGCGAACTCCGGCGAACCCATTCCCTCAGCGCACTCGCCAAGCAGCAGAATTCGTCCGCCCGGCTTGGTGATGTGCTGCGCGGCGGTCACGCCTTTCACGATCTGATAAAACGTCAGATCCAGTGGGTAGCCCGCTCCGCAGGTAATCACCGCGTCTGCCAATTCATCGAGGTTCTCAAGGCAGCTGGTCTCGGTAAATTCCACGCCTGCCGCGTGCGCCTTCACGGGATTTCCAGCAAAAACGCCCGAGATGCGCCGATCGACGGTAAGGGTTACATCCAGGATGAAATCATGGCGCGCCATGGCCGCAATCTCAAGGAACTCGGCGTGCAGCGGATTGCCGGCGATGGAGCCTTCAGTAGCCAGCGGCTCGCGATTGAAGAGCGGAGAGTGAATCACCTTGATGGTCTCCTGGGCGGCGAGCCCGGGAACCACCAGCTTGCGGCCTCCGGAAAAGCCCAACATCAGGTGCTGCTCAATAAAGCCCAGAGAAATGTGGAGGTCGGCGGCCATGAAGCGCTCGTCGATGAAAACCGGGGTGCCGCGCCTGGTGTTGCCCAGGGCCCGATGACTAGCCAGGTCCCGGGCAT
>Ga0302278_10005926_pt1 | contig 11873 bp, 10 predicted proteins | sample III_Bog_N3_2_FD_194543 | JGI IMG/M metagenome (GOLD analysis project Ga0302278, IMG submission 194543) | Peat permafrost microbial communities from Stordalen Mire near Abisko, Sweden - III_Bog_N3_2 | ecosystem: Environmental > Terrestrial > Soil > Wetlands > Peat | place: Sweden: Abisko... | reverse complement strand
GCGGCTGTTGATCAGCGCTTCCATCTCGCGCTTGCTACCGACCATAAAGGGGGTGCGCTGGTGGATGCCTTCGGGTTTGATGTCGAGGATTCGGCCCTTGCCGCTGGAGGCCATGCCGCTGGCCTGCTCGGCGATGAAGGCGAGCGGGTTGGCTTCGTAGAGCAGGCGGAGTTTTCCGCCGGGCTGGTCCTTGGTGGGGGGATAGAGGAAGACGCCGCCCTTCAGCAGCGTGCGGTGGAAGTCGGCGACGAGGCTGCCGATGTAGCGCGAGCTGTACTGGCGGCCCAGCGCGCCGGAACGCAGCTTGCCGACATACTCGCGATACTCGTCCGGCCAGGTTGCGCTGTTGGCCTCGTTGACGCTGTAATAGCTGCCCTGCTCGGGCATCTTCATGTTCTCGTTGGTGAGCACGAAGGCGCCGATGGTGGGATCGAGCGTGAATCCGTGGACGCCATTGCCAGTGGTGTAGACCAGCACGGTCGACGGTCCGTAGACGACGTAGCCCGCGGCGACCTGTGCGAAGCCCGGCTGGAGGATCGAGGCCTGCAGGTCGCCGTCGGTTGAGGGCAGGCGGCGCAGCACGCTGAAGATGGTCCCGACGTTGACATTGACGTCGATGTTGGACGAGCCATCGAGTGGATCGAAAACGATGATGTATTTTCCGGTCTCGACGGAGCGGTCGAAGGTGACCGGCTCTTCGTCCTCTTCGCTGACGAGTGCGGCAACCGAGTCACGCAGCCCGAGGCAATGGAGAAGGGCCTGGTTGGCAAAGACGTCAAGCTTCTGCTGCTGCTCGCCCTGAATGTTAGTCTGGCCAATGGCGCCTAGCACGTCGCTCAGGCCTGCCGTACGAATCTTAGCTTCGACCATTTTGGTGGCGAGAGTGATACCGCTAAGCAGCCAACTGAACCGCCCGCTGGCTTCGCTGATCTCCTGTTGCTGCTGCAGGATGTGTTGCTGCACCGTCGTAATCATTTTCGCCTGCTCCCCCACACTCTTGCTATGTCAGGTCGTCCGTATCGAACGGTGTTATTTTGCGCCCGAGCGCGGAGATGTCTCGCCCGCTGCTTACGAGCCCTTCCACCACTGCGTTCAATTCTTCTTCTGATCCGGCTTCCGCGGTTGCGGTCATGTGTTCGAGCGCGTCTGGCCCGGGCAGGCTTTCCAGCAGGACGGTACAGTGCGCCATGGCTACGTGATCGAGTCCCAGGCCTTCGGGCGTCTTCGCCTTGATTCCGACTTCGCCGGGCTTTACGCCGAGCAGCCGGGCCACGCTCTCGCGGAGTTCGCCCGCGATGGGGACGATCTTCGGCTGAGCCATGACAAGTACGGTGTCGATATTGACGATCTTGTAGCCCGCAGTTGCGACCTCTTCCAGAGCAGTCTGTAGAAAGACGCTGGAGGCTGCGCCCTTCCAGCGCGGATCGCTCGGGGGGAAGAAGGTGCCAATGTCTCCGGCGGAGACCGCGCCGAGCAGCGCGTCGGTGATGGCGTGGAGGAGCACGTCGCCGTCGGAGTGTCCTGCGAGGCCTTCGGAGTGGTCGATGGTAAGGCCGCCGATGACGAGCGGAACTCCAGCCTTGAAGGCGTGCGAGTCAAAGCCGTAGCCGATGCGCATACTCATCGAAGCTGCCTCCCCACAGACCCGACCACGGATTCACACGGATTAGCACGGATTTTCTTTTGGTTATTGTCCAGGAGAAACCGTTTAAATTGGGGCTTGGGACCAAAATTCAGCAAAAGACCCACCTCGAAACGAGTAGCGCGCAAATAGCTGAGTATCTGGTTATGATGGGCGCTATCTAGAACCGAGACAGCCTTCAATTCAAGCAATACGCGTTGGTTCACCGTGAGATCAGCAAGAAAATCACCTACTGCGACGCCGCGGAAGTACTCGGGCACTGCAACCTCATCCGCAACCATCAGGCCCGCCTGCCGAAGCGCCATAGAGAACGCTTTGTGATAAACGCTCTCAAGGAAGCCGCCGCCCAGTTCGTTGTAGACCTCAAAGAAGACCTTCAATACAACGTCCGTCACATCGGCATTTAATCCGTCAAAGTGCTTCTTCTGATGGTTTTCGTTTTCCGGTGTCGTCGTTTGCTCTAGATCCGTGTTCATCCGCGTTTATCCGTGGTCGTCTGTTGTAGGTAGAACTCGGCTAGTTCGAGGTCGCCGGGTTGGGTGATTTTGAAGTTTCGGGGCGAGCCGGGGACGACGGCCACCTCGATACCGGCGCGCTCGAGGATGCTGGCCTCGTCGGTGCCGGCGAACTCATCTGCGGCGGCCTCGGCAAAGGCGCGTTGCAGCAGACCGCAGCGCGCTCCCTGCGGGGTCTGCGCCTGGACGATGCGCTCGCGGGGGATGGTTGCGGTGACTATCGCGCCGTGGGCCGTGCGCTCTACTTGTTTGATGGTGTCCACTGCGGGAAGGCCGACGATTGCGGCGCCGTGTTCGGCGATGGCATCGATGGTGCGGTCGATGGTGGGCTGGTCAATGAGCGGCCGTGCCGCATCGTGTACCAGAACCACATCGTTCTCGCCACAGCCGGTCTCGGCGACGAGTTTGGCGAGCGCGTTGCTAACGGACTGCTGGCGGACGTTGCCGCCCTCGACGACATGGACTTTACCGCCGGTGCCAGATCCGCTGAGGCCGAATTCGGCAATCTGCGCGCGGACGCGGTCGATTTCGGGCTTGCGCACGGCGATGTAGATGGCCTCGACGCGCTGGACCGCGAGAAACGTGCGCAGGCAATGGACGAGCACGGGCACGCCGGCGATGACGAGAAACTGCTTGGGAGTAGGGTGGCCGCCGCCCACACCGCTGCCCGCGGACATCCGCGTTCCAATCCCTGCTGCCGGAAGAATGACAAACACACGCATAGCCAACGAAGTATACAAGATGGACGGGCGGCGCCCGAATTAAGGCCGCAACATCATCTCGGTCGAGGCCTTGAATCCGTGCAGTTCGTAGACCGGCTTGCCGAACTTCGAAGCGTGGAGGGTGACGACTTTGATGCCACGTGACTTTGCTTCGGCAACGGCCAGGTCGAGCAGCATGCGGGCGAGGCCGCGGCGGCGCATTTGTGGCTCGACATAGAAGTTCAACAGGTAGGCGCGACGTGGCTGCTCATCCATGAAGTGCGGCGGCCAATCCATCTCCCAAAGACCTGCGCCAGCGACCAGGCGGCCATCTTCTTCGACCAGCCAGCCGACGTAGCTGGCGTCTTCGAGTCTGGGCCGTACCCAGTCGACGAAGTTCGTGCGCATTTGCCCCATCGCGGCCTCTTCCGCGACCCCTGCGTCGACGAACATGCGCACACGCTGGTCGGCGATTGCCTCCGCATCCGCCCCGGTTGCTTGCCTGGTTTCAGCCATCCAACAAGCGTATCGCAAACCTGCGGCGGTACGATGGAGTTCGATGCCTGCCTCTGTGCCCATGGTGAACCGCGAACACATTCGACCGGGGGACCGCGTGTGCGCTGCCGTCTCCGGCGGCGGGGATTCGGTGGCGTTGCTGCTGTTGCTCCATACAGCGAACGCGATACCGCGGAATGCGCTGGGCGTGGGGCTGTCGGCGGTGCACGTGCATCACGGGCTGCGCGGCGAGGAGGCGAACGCGGACCTTGCCTTTGTGGAGGAGCTTTGTTTGCGGCTTGAGGTTCCGCTGCACGTTCACCATGCGGGGGTGGCGGAGCGGGTCGCGCGAAGCCGCGAGGCAGGGGCGGCGGAGACGATCGAAGAAGCGGCGCGGGAGTTGCGCTACGAGTGCTTCGCCCGGTTGATTGCGGCGGGGCATGCCGATTCGGTGCTGACCGCGCACACGCTGGACGATCAGGCGGAGACAGTGTTGATGAAGCTACTGCGCGGGGCTTGGACCGAGGGGTTGAGCGGTATCCATCCGCTGGTGCTGGTTGATGGTGCGCGTCCAGGCAAGATTGTGCGACCGCTACTGGGGGTTCGGCGAGTCGAGTTGGAGGATTATCTGCGTCGGCGGGGGCAGATTTGGCGCACTGATAGTTCCAATACGGATGAGGCGTTCACGAGGAACCGGGTGCGGCACCACCTGCTGCCGATCCTGCGCGAGTACAACCCCTCGATCGATCAGGCGCTGGCGAACCTCGCCGAGTTGGCGCGAGATGACGAGGCGCGGTGGCAAGCTGAGGTGGGCCGCATTCTGCCGCAGGTACTGCTTCCGGGCAGGCCGGTGCGTGGCGGTGGGCGGGCGGTGAGTACGGCTGCGGGCGAGACGGGCTCGGTGGCGTTCGAGATTGAAAGGCTACGGGGATTCGATCCTGCGCTGCGGCGGCGGGTGGTTCGGGCGGCGGCGCGGTCGCTGGGGGCGCGGCTGAGCTTCGACGAAACTTCGCGGCTGCTGGCACTGGCGGGACTTGTTATGGATCCGACCATTTCCGCGCGTGTGGGTGCCAGCCTGCAACTTGGTGGCGGTTTGCGGGCCGAGCGCTCCATACGCGAGCTTCGGCTTGTACGTGGGGCTGACGGGCCACCTTGCGTCCCCCAAAAGACGTAAGCCGAACCTGCTTCTGCTTGATAGATAATGGCCTTGGATCGCTCCAGGTTTGTTTGCTTCCAAGCTGCCCATTTTCGTCCGGTCAGAGTAGAATCGAAACATCTGGAGTGTGCCCACTCGGGACCGGGATGGCGATTCGTGCCGAAGATCTGGAACCCTTCAGGACTCATCGGGCGTCTAATGATGTGACAGTGGTGCAGCATCCGAGCTGGGCAATTCGACTGCCTCACTCGATTGGCAAGCCGTCTGGCTGCTTTATTTGGGGATTTCAGGCCGGAAAATGAGGAAACGCGATTGAACTCGACCGTAAAACAGCTTCTGATGTGGGTGTTGGTCATTACAGGCGCCATCTGCCTCTTTACCTATGTCAGCAAGGGTATGGGCGGCACGAAGGAACTGACGCCCAGTTATAGCGACGTGCTGAACAAGGCTGCGGCCGGGCAAGTGAAGGACGTGACCATCGACGACAAGACGATGACCGGCCACTTCAGCAACAATGACGCATTCCGCACCATCATTCCTGCCAATGATCCGGAGATGTGGACGATCCTCCGCAGTCACGGCGTAGTCATCAACAACAAGGACCAGAATTCCAACTATTGGGTGTCGATGCTGGTGTCGATCGCGCCATTCCTGCTACTGCTGGGGCTGTGGTTCTTCCTGCTGCGGCAGATGCAGTCCGGCGGCAACAAGGCGATGAGCTTCGGCAAGAGTCGCGCGCGCCTGCTCTCCATGCAGCAAAAGAAGATCACGTTCAAGGACGTGGCTGGCGTGGATGAAGCCAAGGAAGAGCTGAAGGAGATCATCGAGTTCCTGCGCGAGGCGCAGAAGTTCCAGCGCCTGGGCGGACGCATCCCCAAGGGCGTGTTGCTGGTCGGGCCTCCGGGTACCGGCAAGACTCTGCTGGCCCGCGCGGTTGCCGGTGAAGCCAATGTTCCATTCTTCTCTATCTCCGGTTCGGACTTTGTCGAAATGTTTGTGGGCGTCGGGGCAAGCCGCGTGCGCGACCTGTTTGAGCAGGGCAAGAAGAACGCGCCCTGCATCATCTTCATCGACGAGATCGACGCTGTCGGCCGTCACCGTGGCGCTGGCTTGGGCGGTGGACATGACGAGCGCGAGCAGACGCTGAATCAGTTGCTCGTCGAGATGGACGGATTTGAATCTAACGACGGCGTGATCCTGATCGCGGCTACGAACCGGCCTGACGTGCTGGATCCGGCACTGCTGCGGCCTGGGCGCTTCGACCGCCGAGTCATCGTCGACCGGCCGGACATTCGCGGGCGCGAAGAGGTGTTGCGCGTCCACTCCAAGAAAGTCCCCATGGCCGAGGACGTTAATCTCAATGTGTTGGCACGTGGGACACCGGGCTTCTCCGGCGCGGACCTGGCGAACATGGTGAATGAGGCTGCGTTGACCGCCGCGCGTTTCAACCGCAAGTCGGTCCACATGTACGACTTTGAAGTTGCCAAGGACAAGGTGCTGATGGGTGCCGAGCGCAAGTCTATGCTGCTTTCCGACGACGACAAGCGCGATACGGCTTACCACGAAGCCGGTCACGTCCTGGTTGCTGCCAAGCGCCAGCACGCCGACCCGCTGCACAAGGTCACCATCATTCCGCGCGGTATGGCGTTAGGCGTCACGATGCATCTGCCCGAGGAAGACAAGCACACGGTGACGAAGGACTATCTCGACACGCAGCTTGCTATCCTGATGGGTGGGCGCTGTGCAGAAGAGATCTTCATGCACCGCAAGACCACTGGAGCCGGCAACGATATCGTCCGCGCAACCGAGCTTGCGCGCAAGATGGTCTGCGAGTACGGCATGAGCGACCTTGGTCCGCTGACTTACGGCAAGAAGGAGCAGGAGGTGTTTCTGGGCCGTGATATTGCTCAGGCCCGCGACTACTCCGACGACACCGCCAAGCAGATCGACGTTGCTGTGCGGGCCTTTGTTGACGAGGGCTACAAGTCCGCGTACCAGATTCTCGAAGACAACGCGGACATCATGCATCGCATGGCGACCGCGCTGCTGGAACGCGAGACTCTGGACAAGGCTGAGATTGATCTCATCATCGAGGGCAAGGAACTGCCGCCGTTCAAGTCGCCGCTCGCGTTTGCCGATCCTGGCCCAGGCGATGGACAGAAGGTGGTTAAGCCAGAGGCTGGACCAGCGGGCCGCAAGCCTGGCTTCCCGGAAGGCCAGCCCTCACCCGCATAATGCTCCAAAACAGCACAAGAAAATGAGGTGGCCTACCCGGTCGCCTCATCTGTTTTAATCTGACGCACCAAAACGAGGATCGACGACAATGCTTACCCGCCCTGGCTGGCTGCTTCGGGTCGAAGAAGCCGGGCTGTTGACCGCCGCCGTATTTCTTTACGTCCACTTCCACTTTAGCTGGCTGCTGTTTGGGGTACTCTTTCTCGCCCCGGACCTCTTCATGCTCGGCTACCTCGCGAATCCGCGCGTGGGCGCCGCGATCTATAATCTCGGGCACTTCCTTGTTGTGCCAGTGGGCTTGTTCTTAGTGGCCTGCGCGGGGCGCCGGCTGCTGCTGACGGCCATTGCGATCATCTGGTTCAGCCACATTGCCTTCGACCGGCTGCTGGGGTATGGGTTGAAATATCCGGCACACTTCAAAGACACGCATCTGCAACATGTGGACTGAGTGCGACAATAGAACCAGACGCATGCGCTCTCCGACGCCACAAGCTGCTTTCCGCCGCGCCTTGCCGCACATCTTCCTTTGCTGTCTCAGCTTCGGCTGCCTGGGGACGCTGGCGGGCTGCGGCTATCACACGGCCGGTGCGGCGACCCACATTCCGGCCAACGTGCGAACCGTCGCGGTACCCGTGTTTGCCACGCATACGCAGGCCTATCACACGGAGATGGCGCTAACCCAGGCGGTGGTTCGAGAACTAAATACGCGCACCCACTACCGGGTCGTGACGGGCAACTCCGCGGACTCGGACGCGGTGCTGAGCGGTACCATCCTGACCCAAAACTCGGCGCCGCTCACCTACGACTCCACCACGGGCGAGACCTCCAGCTACGTCGTTACCATCACCGTCAAAGTTGTGCTGTCCGCGCGGGATGGCCGCGTCCTCTATCAGAACGACGCGCTGTCTTACCGCGAGCAGTACCAGTCTCCGCAGGACCTGACTGGATTCATTCGCGAGGACCCTGCGGCTGTTAATCGGCTGGCGCGCGACTTCGCGCAGGCGCTGGTAGGCGATATGCTGGAGTCGTTCTAATGAGCGCGCCCTTAATTCCCCCCATTCCGCCGATTACGAATCCGACCAGCCAGACTCGCACGGCTGCGCTGCGCAGCTTCGCGTCGACTGACCGCTTCCTGGCAGAGATCGCTTCGCCGACAACCCTGCGGCCTGGATATGTGCTGGTCGGCGATGAGGCCTTTTTGTATCAGCGTTGCCGCCAGGGTGTGCTGGCAACGCTTGCGCCGGAGGGTGCGCGGGATTTTTCGCTGCACGATCTCGACCTTGCCGACACGCCGATCTTCGAAATTCTCGACCGCGCGCAGACGCCGTCGCTGATGGCGCCGTTCCAGGTGGTATTCATCCGCGGGCTGAAGAACCTTTACGGGCGCGGCTCGAAGAAGGAAGAGTTTGCGGCGATTGATGCGTACTTCCGCTCGCCCAACCCGCAGGCCGTGCTGCTGTTCGTCGCCGATCATCTGCGCATCCCTACTGATTTGCGGAGGATGGACTATCAAGACAAGGAGCGGTACGACCGAATCCGCGAGACGTTGGGTGACTGGTGCGGTTTTGTCGAACTGGCGCGGGTAGATGAGGGCGATGCGATCAAGTGGGTGATTGCGCAGGCCGAGACGCGCAACGTGAAGTTCGACGCAGACGCGGCACGGGAGCTGGTCGACGCGCTGGGCGCAGACATGATGATGGTGGCAAGCGAGTTCGAGAAGCTGTGCCTGTACGTCGAGGGCAAGGGCCGCGTGACGCTGGGCGACGTGGAAACGATGGTGCTGGCGGCGAAGCAGCGCTCGCTGTACGAGCTGACCGACGCGATCTCGCAGCGCGACCGCAGCCGCGCGCTGCTATTGTTGCATGGGCTGCTGAACGCGTCCGACGGTGGCGAGGATGCGGCCATTGGGCACCTGTATATGCTGGCGCGCACCTTCCGCCAGATGCTAATCATCCTGGAGAAGAACGTGCGCGATTCGCGCGCCATCTGGGCAGTGCTGTGGCAGGGATTTCGCATGCCGCCGTTCGCCGCCGAGGACTTGATCCGGCAGGCGCGGCGGTATAAGTCGCGGCGGGAGCTGACGCGCGCGCTGCGACTGGTGGCGCGGGCCGATCTGGAATTGCGCAGTTCTCCGGCGAACAAGCTGCTGGTGCTGGAACGGCTGGTGCTGGCGCTAGCTACGGAACCTACGCACCCTACGTATACGCCGATCCACCAATTCGCCATGGAGTTGTAGCGAATGCGGACGACGCGTATATCTCAGATGGCAGCTTGAGTTCGAAGATTAGCGAAACGCATTCATGAGTCGAGTCAACAACGATGTGGGCCCTCGCCTGAGGGACGACCGCACTTGTCCCCCGCACCTGCTTGCCCGAGTCTTACAATCTATAACATGCGCATCCGCAATTACGTGAAGCTGGCGGCCCCCGAACCAGAGATCCTGCGCATCGCCGGAGCGCAAGCGAGACGGAACGGCACTTCCACGCTCACTTCGCGCAAGGTCGACCAGATTATTCACGGCGGCCGGCTTATTGGAAACAAAAAAGGTCATCACCGCGCGCGAATTCGTGACCCTCGCTGCCCCTCATCTGATTCGGTAACGAGGAAATGAAACGCAGTATCGCTGTTTGGCAGACTGATAATACACACTTGGTAAACGCGCGGTTGCAAGGCGATGCGCCCTCCACCTTTGCGCTATGGACTTGCAGGCTAAGTGCAGGCGAGGATTAGAGAATGGAACGACTGTCGACGAGCGGAAAGTGGTCGAGTGAGAAAGCGCCACAGAGTTTTGTAAAGTTTTTTGGGTCGAACGCAGACCGTGCGCCGCGCACGAGAACCACGCTTTCCGCGGTGCAGAGGGCGGGAAATCACGCAGTTTGTACCTATCCGACGGGCAAGCGTCCGCGGCAGGTTAAAGATGGTGCACTGATGTTCATGGGCCGGTTGATTGAAGATCCAAATGACGTGATGATCTATGGCCGCGCGATTGCCAAGCACTATGAAGAGGGCGTAGACGACGCCGTTGAGGATGACTTCCGAATCCGGGAGTGGCGCAGGGGATATCCACACTACATTCGCGTACACAGTGCGGAGTTCATGGGCGGAACGCTGACGCAGGCGGTGTCGCTGAATGAGTTGATGGATGTGCTGTCGGTCGAAGCCTTCGAGTCCACCAGGCGAAATTGGGAGGCGGGGCGGGGCAACACGGATCCGCGACGCTCGATTGGGCCTCAGCCGGCGGTTTTGCTCACCGTGCAGGCGGCCGCCTGGGTGAATGTGCAGTTGGAGGAGCGGTTCCGGCACCATGGGAAGCTCACTCCAGCGGACCTGGCGGATGTCTGGTAGTTCGGGCATGCCCGCCAAGCGGGACTCACTGCTCTACTGGGATAGCTCTGCGGGGAGCCAGCTTGATTGGGTCCGAGGGCGCGCCCGCTCCGTCTTTGCTCACGGCAAAGATGGTGTACGTCACCCGCTCACCATGCTCCGGCGCGGGCTCGGTGAAGCTGGGCGATGTCAGTCCGGTGGCTACGGTCTTAGCGCCCGATTCGAGCGAACTTGATCGCGCCACGCGGTAGAAGACAGCACCCGGCTCAGCGTTCCAAGTGAGCGTGACCTTGCCGGTTGCCACCTCGGCCTTCGAGCCGGTTACAGCAGCGAGCTTTGTCCCTGGAGCAGAAGGCAGCAGGCCGTAGACGCAAAATTGCCCGGTACCAGTGTTTTCGTTGCCGAAGCTGGCGAGGTAGACGTGACCGTTCGCGATGGTTGGCGGCGCCATCTTGGAGTATTCGCCGCAGTCATTCCGCGCGGGTAGTTCGAGCGAGTTCCACAGCTCGTTGCGAATGTCATCCGCATCGTACGCGTGTAGTACGCCGGGGCGTGATTCGTGCCACGAGTCTCCTGTGGCGTGGATGGCTGCCCACAGGATGCCATCACGGCCGCCGTTTGCCGAGAGTGAGAGCATGGCGCCGGGATGGCCTTCGTTGGGGATATCGCGCATCACCGCCGGCGTTTCTGAGATCGTCTCGCCATTGAACTTGTAGACCTTGGCCTTGTCGCGTTGGCCCCAGACGTACAGCAGTGGCCCTTCTTTGTCGCTCACCCAGTAGACGAGGCTATGCAGGTGCGATGCGGTGGCCTGAAAGTGCTGGACGGCATGCTCGTCGCCAAGGTGGCCGAAGTTGCGGGTGTCGAGCGAGTACAGCACGCCTTGCTTACCGCCGCCGATGACGAGGTGGGTGCCGGGAATCAGCGTTGCTCCGGAGGAATTGAGGTCGTTGTCGTCCTTGTCGAGTTGTGCGTGGTTGGTTGGCGTGAACCAGTCCAGCAGCTTCAGTTGCGGAGAGAACCTGAGAAAGCTCTCGCTGAAGTTGTGGATGCCATCCCAGCTTCCGTTGCCGGTCACGACATAGACGTTGCCCTCGGCGTCGGCTGCAGGCCCTTGCCCGGACTGCCATATGCTTGCCTCGGAGCCCGTCGGCGAGGTGTTGAAGACCGCGGTCTGTGTCAACGCCATCGCGTCGTACGCCATCAGGAAGCCGTGATAAGGGTCCCGGTCGCAGTGCGAGGCATAACCGACGTAGACCATTCCGTTGGCCAGCATCAGTGCCGGCCGCTGGTTCTGCATTAGCGCGTTGAAAGCGTCGGCCTTGATAACGACCGGGCTCTCGGGCAGGTCGGCGCCGGTGGCGAGATCAAGTTCGTGCAGCCGCTGCGTGAAGGCTCCGCCTGCTTGCGTCAGCGCGACGACGTAGAGCACACCGCGCACCTTATCGATTACCGGCGTCCCAATGATGCCCATCTGACCGTTAATGTCGAGACAGCCGAAGTTCGCACTGTGCAGGTTTGCGGGCGTGCCGAAGTTTACGTGCCAGATCGGTTCGGTCGCCTCAGCGTCGTTTGCGTCGAAGGCATAGACGCTGTTGTTCACCGTGGTCACGTAAACGACGTCATGGGTGCCACCGCGAGCCTGCACGCCGGTGACGATGAGTGGCTGCGTGTAGAGTTGGTCGTCGAGGACGCGCTTGAAGAGCATACCGAAACGAGCCTTGTTGACATTCGCCGGAGTCAATACGGTCTCGTGTAGGTTGGTGCCGGTGCGCGAATTGTCATTGTGCTGCGTCAGCACATCT
>Ga0302278_10005925_pt1 | contig 11874 bp, 9 predicted proteins | sample III_Bog_N3_2_FD_194543 | JGI IMG/M metagenome (GOLD analysis project Ga0302278, IMG submission 194543) | Peat permafrost microbial communities from Stordalen Mire near Abisko, Sweden - III_Bog_N3_2 | ecosystem: Environmental > Terrestrial > Soil > Wetlands > Peat | place: Sweden: Abisko... | reverse complement strand
CACCGAAAGAAAAGTATGACCATCGATTCGAAAGACTATCGCGTGCCGCCAGACAAGAAAGTCGACCTCGGCAAGTGGCCGACGATTGTCGCCCCGTACGCGAAGTCTACGAAGCAGTATAAGGAACTTCTTCTTCACCACATGGAGAAGCTTAGCACGCTGCAGCAGCTTCACTACGCATCACATCGCCAAACATTGCTCTTGATATTCCAAGGCATGGATGCTGCCGGAAAAGACGGAGCCATACGTCACGTCATGTCCGGCGTCAATCCGGAAGGTTGCGAGGTTTTCAGCTTCAAGCAGCCAAGCGCCGAGGAACTTGAACATGATTTCCTCTGGCGCACCACTTGCCGCCTTCCCGAGCGCGGCAGGATCGGCATCTTCAACCGTTCCTATTACGAGGAGGTGCTCGTCGTTCGAGTGCACCCGGAACTTCTCCGCAGCCAGGGACTCGCCCAAGAGCTGCGCAACGACAAGAACATTTGGGACCAGAGGTATGACTCGATCGTCGATATGGAGAAGCACCTTCATCGCAACGGCACGCAAATCATCAAGATATTCCTGCACCTTTCTTTCGATGAGCAACGAAAGCGATTTCTTGAGCGTATCGATGAGCCGGAAAAGAACTGGAAGTTCAGCGCATCTGACATTCACGAGCGAAAGTACTGGAAGCACTACATGAAGGCTTACGAGGATTGCTTTCATGCGACAAGCTCTCATCACGCGCCATGGTATATTGTTCCCGCCGACGACAAGGAGAACGCACGCCTAATTGTCTCCCAAATCGTCCTTGATGGGTTGGGAGAGATGACAATGGCATATCCCAAGACCAGCGCAAAGCACCGTCTCGAGTTGCGCGCAATCAAGAAGCTATTAGTGAAATGACGTCAGACACTGGCAAAACCTTTACTTCCTCTGCCTCCGGCCCGCTTTGCTTCCGTGTCCTTGAGCAAGGAGTGGCGGGCGGCAATTCATCTGCTCCGGCTTTGAACGGACCATTGCCTCCAGATGGTTCCAATTAACTGTCGACAATGCGCTCGGCAAACTCGCGGCTTCAGTTTTTGCAAGAGGCTTGAATGGGGTTGGTCTGGGTACTACGCCCGGACCTGCTTGTGCCTCCGTCCAATTTGCTCCGCCGCTGTCCAGCTCAGGGCAAGCAGCGCTATCAGGTATCGTATGAACTTCGCCTTATCTCCACTGAACACTGTGCGGCATGACTCGCTTGTTTTGCGAAAACAGGCCTGTTTGCCAAGTGGCCCATGGACGGGAAGTTGGTTCAGCAGTACTTCGCGAAACACAAGAAACTGATTGTTTGAACCGGCCCATGCAAGCCATTCTTAGGGGTTGCATGGGCCGATGACTCCGAGTGGCTGCAGCGCAACTGAAAAGCCATCCCTGGCAGTCAGGAGTAAGCAGCGCAATGCTGGCGGTCTGCAAATAGAGAGTTTCAATGACTGCAGTTGCAGAAACCTGTCTGGGCCTCTGGAGTTTTTCCGCTGAGATAGACGGCCACGGCGTCGTCCGCGGAACGCACGCCAGGAATCATGACCGGCTTGATTCCGTTCGCCTGCATTGAATTTGCCGCCCCAGCGCCCATGCCGCCACACAACACAACGCCACAGTCGCTCAAAAGTTCGAAAAGGCTTACTGAGGTTGGCGCTGCCTGCGCATCTCCAGCCTCGTGATGGCAAACGCCCTGATTGTGCGGCGTGTCGCTATTTGTGCGAAATTCCCGGCATTGCACGTTTGTGCCATCCACATCGAAAACCACAAATCCTCGGCTCTGGCCAAAATGCTGCGATAATGAGATTCCGTCGATGGTTGCGACTGCGATTTTCATCTTTCCTCCAGATGATCATTTACTAGCTGTAATATACACCTAGATGTAAGCTCTTAAAAGCAAATTCAAGAACGCTCAACCAAGCCGAGAAGACAGAAGTGCGGAGGAATGCAGTATGGCTAAAGGTTCCTGCCCAAGACATGGCGGTGGGCACGCTTGCTCTTGCGCCATGGGCAATCTCTTCCGGTTTATTGAGCCGGTTCTGCTTCTGATGTTGCGGGATAAAGGCCGTTCGTATGGATATGAACTGTCCGAGCATCTTGATGAATACACTCTGACAGATGCGCAAATTGAACCTGCGGCCCTGTACAGAACCTTGCGCACACTCGAAAAGAATGGCCATGTGACTTCATCGTGGGATACGGAAAGTCCCGGTCCGGCACGCCGAGTATATTCGCTCACAAAGTCGGGAGAGTTGCACCTGCAGGAATGGTCTGAAGTCATGGTCCGGTTGGCAGGTACCATGAAGGCATTCACCGCGCGAGTGGAGAAGTCGAGCGTAGACGCATGATGGCATCCATTGGTGCGAACCAAATAATTCAATCACTTAAGGCGGGTTTCGGGCGGCAGAAGAAGGCGATACTCGTGTTCAGATTAGCTATCCTTTTGCGTAGAGTGCAGGTTTGTCTGATACTGTCTATGTGTAGGACGTGTCTGGTTAGACAGTTCCGTCTCTGGCCTATTGCCTCATGCGCATAAACAGAACAAGTCGCCGCATTTCCATTCTCACCGCGATGGGAATCCTACTCTTGGTCTGTGCCGTGTTTGGATGGGGCCTGCAGTACAAGATGTCCTTATACTGCCCCGTAAACGGGCTTTCGCATTCCGCTCCTGAGGCGAAACTGCTATCTGAGAAGGAACGACCGGCGTCTCAACAAGATAAGGCCTCGTTCCGTCCCGCGTTCACGCAGCCGCATCCGTCGATGTTTTTCGCGCTGCTGCTGATCGCCGCTTTGGCAATGGATTTGTGCCAAGCGGCAACGCTATGGATGCGGACTGCCAATATGCAAGTCGCTTGGAGCCAGCATCCGCGCACGCACTTGAACTACTTTTCGTTTCGCCCCCCTCCTGCTTCACTTTCCTCCTATTAGTCATTTCCTTCCAAACAGATAACTCGGCCAATGTCGATTAACAAGGGTTGGGCTTGCAAGCTGTCTTGGACCCCGTCCACATTATCCGTACTTCGATAGGTGTTCAGATCATGTCTATGCGATCTTCAACGGTCGTTATTGGGGCAACGATCCTCGTTGCCCTGCCCTGCCTTGTCTTCACTGGCTGCAAGCAAAAGCAGCCCACATCTGCGCCTCCCGCGACGGCCTCAGTGGCGCCGGTCACGCGAGGCGACTTATTCAACACTCTTACCGTTGCGGGCGAGTTTCAGCCTTATCAGGAAGTGGAGCTGCACGCAAAAGTCTCCGGATACATTCGCCGCATCAACGTGGATATTGGCGATCGGGTGAAAGGCGGACAAGTCATCGCCACCCTTGAAGTGCCGGAGTTGAACGCGCAGGTTGCCGGAGCGGAAGCCGAGATACGCCACAGCAAGTCCGAGATTTCGCGAGCGCAAAGCGGAGTGGCGCTGGCCGAAGCCGGCCATGCCGCGCTTCACGCGGCATATACGCGTCTTGCAGAGGCTTCACGGGTGCGTCCCGGACTCGTTGCCGAACAGGAACTGGATGACTCCCATGCCAAAGACCTGGACGCCGAAGCGAAGGTGAATGCGGCCAAGGCCGCACTGGAAGCGGCGCGCGAGCAACTTGGCGTTTCCAATGCGGACCACCAGCGGGTAGCCGCGCTGCAAGGCTACTCGGTCGTGACCGCTCCATTTGGCGGCGTCATCACGATGCGGTTTGCGGATGTGGGCTCGTTGATCCAGGCAGGGACTACATCGAATACGCAATCGATGCCGGTGGTGAAACTGGCGCAGAGCGATCTTTTGCGGCTGCGTATGCCTATACCGGAAGAGGATGTGCCCTACATCAAAGTCGGCGGCGATGTCGCGATTAAGCTCCAGGCCACGGGCAAGGTCATCGCTGGAAAGATCGTTCGCTTCACGCGGGAGCTGACAACGGCTACCCGCACTATGCTTGCCGAGGTCGATGTTCCCAATTCGGATCTCGCGCTCAGCGCTGGAATGACCGCAGAGGCGACGATCGTTCTTCAGGAACAGAAAGACGTACTCACGGTCCCGGCGGGTGCGGTTCTCAAAGAGAGCGGGCAACCGTATGTGCTGATCGTGGATGCGAACAACAAGGTCCAGAAGGTATCGGTCGGGCTCGGGATTCAAGGACCTGACCGGATCGAGATTACCCAGGGCCTTTCCGAACATGAGAATGTGATCGTGTCCGGTCAGGCGAACTATCAGCCCGGTCAAGCCGTTCATCCCGAGATCAGCACTATTGCCATGCCGAAGCAGGAGGGCGCTCAATAATGTCCTCCTTCGCGATCAAATATCCCTTCTTCATTCTGATGATGTGCCTGTTTGTGATTGTGGTCGGAATCACGACAGTTACGAGTATGCCGGTCGATCTGTTTCCGGAGGTCAATATCCCGGTCGTTGTTGTCGCAACGTTCTACTCCGGAATGCCGCCAGAGCAGATTGAATCGGACATCACCAATAGCTACGAACGGTTCTTCACGTTGGGCAGCGGCATCGACCATATTGAATCCCGTTCGCTGCCTGGCGTCAGCCTCATCAAGATCTATTTTCAGGCCGGCACGGATGGGAATGCGGCGGTCAGCAATATGTCGAATCTGGCCATGGCGAATCTTCGCCGCCTGCCACCCGGCACACTCCCACCCGTGGTGCTAAAGTTCGATGCGTCCAACCTGCCTGTGTGCCTCATTACGCTCAAGGGGCAGGGTCTGAATGAAACCGCGCTTAAGGATCTGGCGCAGTTCACCGTTCGCAATCAAGTCGCCAATGTTCCCGGAGCGTCGGTTCCGCAACCCTATGGCGGGCGATACCGCCAGATTATGGTGTACGTCGATCCTGTGAAGCTGGAAGCTCACCAGATGAGCGTCATGGATGTGGTGGATTCGCTCAACAAATCCAATCTGATTCTTCCCGCCGGCGATGTTCGTATTGGCATGAAGGACTACAACATCTATGCCAACAGCCAGGTGCCCGCCGTGGACGAGATCAATGATCTTCCGCTGAAAACCGTCGGCAACGCCTCGGTGATGGTCGGCGATATCGGACAGGCAAAGGACGGCGGACAGCTCCAGACCAACATCGTGCGTGTCGACGGGCAACACTCCGTCTACATCCCCGTGCTGAAGCAAGGCGGCAATTCAAACACCATCACCATCGTCGATGGAGTCAAGAAGGCCGTCGCGCACCTGCTCGATATTCCATCCGTGCTCAAGACGAACGTGGTCTTCGACCAATCGGCATACGTCAAGTTGGCTGTCAAAAATGTTATCAACGAGGGCACGATCGGCCTTTGCCTCACAGCGTTGATGATTCTTCTTTTTCTCGGAAACGTCAGAGCCACGATCGCGGTCCTGATCTCGATTCCAGTCTCTGTCCTTGCCACCTTTCTCGGTCTGAATCTGGGAAGCAGTTCCATCAACACCATGGTGCTTGGCGGACTAGCGCTGGCGCTGTCGCGGCTCATCGACAATTCGGTGGTCGTGCTGGAAAACATCTTCCGTCATATGGAGATGGGCGAGTCTCCAGTGGTTGCCTCCGAGCGCGGCGGCAAAGAGGTTCAACTGGCTGTGCTAGCCGCAACCGTCAGCACCAGTATCGTTTTCTTTCCGGTCCTGCTGCTCTACGGAGTGAGCAAATATCTGTTCACGGCACTGGCGTCGGCGGTTGTCATGGCTCTCTTCGCGTCCTATGCCGTCGCAATGACCGTCGTGCCGCTGTTCTGCGCCAGGTTCATCACCATCGACCCCGGTCATGAATCTCCCGCCGAGATGGATGCGGACAGGGCCATTGATGCAAGCGCCGTCAAGAAGAGAAAGATTCGCATTTTTCGCATTGTTGTCGATAACTTCAATCTTGCCTTCCGGCGCATGGAGTCGTGGTATACGCGGAAAGTTGGAGAGGCACTGGAACACGCCGGAATGGTTGTCAGTGTGATCTGTGCATGCGTGCTGCTGAGTTTTGTCCTCTATCCGTTTATCGGGAAGGCCTTCTTCCCGCGCACCGATCCCGGCCAGTTCGTTGTGAATGTGAAAGTGCCCGCGGGAACCCGGATCGAGGTGACAGACGATTACATCTCGAAGATGGAACAGGATATTCGGAGCGTGGTTTCGCCTCAGGATCTCAATATGATCGTCTCCAATATCGGAATCACGCCCGACTTGTCAGCGATTTACACGTCCAACTCCGGTATGAACACGGCTTTCATCCAGGTCAGTCTGAAAGAAGACCACAAAACCGGAAGTTACACATACATGCAGAGAGTGCGCGAGAAGCTGGCTGCGGGCTTTCCCGATGTGGCAACGTACTTTCAGGCCGGAGGCCTGGTTGATTCGGTTGTGAATCAGGGCAAACCCGCGCCCATCGATATTCAGATTGGCGGCAACAATCTGCGCCAGGCGTATGATCTTGCTCGGGCAACGGCGGCCAAGCTCAGGAAACTCGACTCAGTCAATGACGTTCTCATACCGCAGGATCTCGATTACCCAGGGCTCGAACTGAACATCGATAGAGTGCGCGCAGGCCTGCTCGGGGTCACTCCGAAAGATGTTGTGGACAACGTCATCACCGCGCTTACGTCCGACGGCATGATCGCGCCAAGCTTCTGGGTCGATCCAAAGACAGGCAACAGCTACATGCTGACTGTCCAGTATCCTGAGGCGCAAATCAAAACCATGACCGACTTCCGGCAGATTCCGCTTCGGTCGCCGGATGGGCTGAATACGACTCCGCTCCAATCCGTTGCGGACATCAAGGAAATCAACACGCCGACCGAAGTCGATCACTATCAACTGCGCCGCGTCTTCGACATCTACGTTATGCCCAAGAACGAGGATCTCAGCCAAGTCAACAAGCAGGTTGAATCGATTGTTGGCCAGATGCAACCGCCCGCCGGAGTGACGGTGAAAGTTCGCGGCACAGTGCGCGACATGGAGTCGTCCTTCTCCAGTTTCGGCATCGGCCTGATCCTCGCTGTGGTTCTTGTCTACCTGATCCTGATGGCGCAATTCGCGTCTTTCTCCGATCCGTTCATCATCCTGTTGGCGATTCCGCCCGCGCTTTCCGGAGCGCTGGCATTCCTGTTCATCACTGGATCGACGTTAAACATCATGTCGCTCATGGGAATTGTCATGACCACCGGTATCGCAGTCTCGAACAGCATCCTGATTGTCGAGTTCACGTCAACATTGCGCAAGAGAGGCCGGGAACTCAAGGAAGCCTTGATCGAGGCGTGCAAAGCACGCTTGCGGCCCATCTTGATGACAAGTCTCGCAACCATCCTTGGCATGATCCCAATGGCTCTCGCTCTGGAACCCGGCAGTGAACAATATGCTCCACTGGCCCGCGCCATTCTGGGTGGTCTCACCGTATCGGTCACCGTTACCGTGTTCTTGGTTCCGGCCGCTTACCTGCTGATTCATCGCAAGGATGCTCAATCCGCATCGACTGGGGAGGTCCAGGCATGAATGCAAACATAAGGATCTATATCGCACTGGCGATCTGCGTGGTCTCTACCGAACTGCCCGCGCAAAGCGTGCTTCCGGATGCGCCACAAGTTCATACAACTCTATTGGCAAGTGCTCAAGGGACGCCGCCCCTCGTCCCTCCACTACCCGCGCCAACAGAGGGTACACCAACCCTGCTCACCCGTCAGCAGGCTGAGCAGATCGCTTTGGCCAACAACCCGCGCGTGCGCATCAGCCAACTGATCGCCAGGATTCAGCATCAGGCGGTACGCGAACGGCGCGCCGACGAATTGCCCAATCTCTTTGGGAACCTGACTGCGGTCGAAGCCAACGAGGGCAGTAGATTGTCCAGCGGTTATCTCACGTCTTCAACCCTGTTGGAACACGCGGGAATGGGTGTTCAGATGAGCCAGCTCATCACCGATTTCGGGCGCACACGGAATTTGGTGGGTTCTGCGCAATTGCACGAAAAGGCTCGCACTGCCGATGCCGAGGCGAGCCGGCAGGATATCGTGCTGGCCACCGACCAAGTGTTCTTCGCCGTTATTGAAGCACAGGAGACGTTGCAGGTTGCGCAGCAAACAGTTTCGGCGCGGCAGACGCTTACCGATCAGGTGAGCGCGCTTACCTCGTCGAAGTTGAGGTCGGATCTGGATCTGAGCTTTGCCCAAGTCAACTTGTCTCAAGCAAAACTGTTGCAACTCAACGCACAAAACGATTTGGACGCTGCCAAGGCTGCGCTGAGCGCCGTACTCGGGTATGACAGGCAGATGAACTTTCAGCTGGTGGACGATGAGAACTCACTGGCGTCCCTGCCCGCAAGTCCCGAGGCTCTCATCGCACAAGCGATGCAGAACCGCCCCGACCTTCAATCGCTGCAGTTCAATGAACTAGCGGCACGCAAATTTAGCAAGGCACAACATGAGCAATTGCTTCCGACAATCAGCGCTCTTGGAGTTGTCGGCGACACCCCTGTGGGCTCATCGCAATATTTCAATAGCAACTGGTACGGCGCCGTTGGCGGAAATGTGAGCATCCCCATCTTCAACGGATTCCGATTTTCGGCGCAAGCTTCGCAGGCCGCCTTGCAAGCGCAAGCAGCGGCTGAGGAGACGCGTGCTCTTCGTGAACTGGTTGTTCGCGATGTCCAGACTGCGTGGCTGAATGCGAATACGGCTTTGCAGCGAGTGACTGTAACCGCTGAACTGCTGAAGCAGGCAAACACCGCCCTTGATCTCGCTAAGACGAGGTACGATCTCGGGCTTAGTTCGATTGTGGAGTTGAGCCAGGCTGAACTGCAGCAGACAGAAGCGGCCATCGGCAATGCCAACGCACGGTCGCAATACAACTTCGCAATAGCGACGATCAACTTCCAGACGGGAGTTCGACCATGATCCAACACTTTGAGGAGAGACCTATGACCACGCCAGCGATCCGGTTTGACTCCGTGATCTTTGCGACGGACTTTTCGTGGGCATCGCAAAATGCCGGATTGTATGCTGCTGCATTTTCAACACACTTTGCCTCGAAGCTAGTGGTTGCACATGGATTCATTCTGACCCAGGCGGCTCTCGAAGTGGAAGTGGAAAAGCCGCTCTCGAGCCAATTGCGAATCGATTTGTTTCATGAGCTATCAAGAGCAGCGGAGGCGCTTCCGGCTAAACGGGAAGACACGGAAATGGTTCTGCTTGATGGGGACCCTCGCAAGGCGGTCCCAGTCTTGGCGCACCATAGAAGTCCCGCTCTCGTCGTGATGGGCACGCATGGCGGAGGTTCTATTGATCGGTTCATCCTCGGCTCCACTGCCGAAGGAATTCTACGCAACTCGAGCGAGCCAGCTCTCACCGTAGGCCCGAAGGTAAATACGCATGTTGCAGGCCCACTGCAGGTTCGGCGAATCCTCTATGCGTCGGACTGCACCCAGGAAGCGGCTCATGGCGCAGCGGCCGCTGTTGCACTGGCCGAATCCTTCTCCGCCGAACTTGATGTCCTGAACGTGATTCGGTCAAGCGAAATCGGTAATCCAGAGGACATTTGTCGAATTCGGGAGCATTTCTACGAGGCAGTCAAAGCGATCATGCCGCAGAACGCATATCAAGTCTGCGAACAACATACCTTCGTCAGTCTTGGACAACCGCACACCGAAATACTGAAGCATATTGACGACCGAAATATCGACCTGCTGATTCTTGGACTGAGAAGGAGCAAACATTTTGGGTTGCAGAGCAGGACTTCAGGCGTGTTTCCAATCATCGTGAAGGCAAGATGCCCTGTCCTTACGGTTGCTTCTGGCGCGCTCTCAGAAACATTTTGAACCAAACCGATTCAGGCCATTCGGTGTCGGTTCATCCATGCAACTGCTGCGGGCCAAAAGCGCTGACTCCGCGCTTCTGACTTGTGACCCACCACATGGCGCGAACCGTGCTGCTCGGCACCGATTTCGCCGCGATCACGCCGCTCGTCGATCATTTCGGCATCATGAATTAGGACTATGCCGGGCAGTGGAGCCCGACCACAGGCTTGCTGGCGCCGCTGTTCCCCAACGCATCGCAAGCTCATGCCGCAAGCATCCAGAGCAGCATAGCCGCTTACAAGGCGACAGCAATTCCCGCACTAAAGCTCCTCATGGGCCTGCCATTTTACGGCTTCGGATGGAACGGGGTCAACAACTCAAACCACGGGCTTTTCCAGGCCGGAAAGGCAGTGCACGAGGATCGGCCTTATCACGCCATACGTACCATCGCGCTCTCATCGCAGGTCTGTCGTGACCTGCGCTCACAAGCGCCCTGGGCCTTCGACAGGCAGGACTTCTGGACCTACGATGACACGGTCTCCATTCGCTACAAAGTCAGCTATGGCCTGCGGCAGGGAGTGGGCGGAGTCATAATCTGGGAGCTGAGCAGTGACACTGCCAATGCCGAGTTGCTGAACGCCGCCTAGGAGTCTGTCGGGCATAGATTTTCAAGTCTTTAGAATCAACAACTTGCGGAATCTACCGCATTTGGTATGTTGTTGATAAAATGAGACTTATAGAATCTAAAACTCTTATGCCCGACACACTCCTAGAGGCGCGGCGCACGGAGAAGCGCGAGGGCAAGGCGCCCAAGGTGGCGCAGGCCCGCAAAGCGACCTCTTCCGAGCTTGTCGCGAACGCCAAGAAGTTCCTTAGCCAAGAGCGTAGTTCTGATCACGCATACGGGCAGGCATTGCAGTTCAGCCGTATGGCGCCGGAGTTCGCCAGCAAGATCGCTGAAAGCATCACTCGGGTTGAGCTTCTCAATTGGCTCGACGAGCAGGCTGAAGAGCACGACTGGAGCAACTCAACCCGCAGCCGCTACATCGCGTCTCTTTCGCTTCTCTTTCCTCTCGCCGTAGAGAATGGCAAGGTTCTGGTCAACCCCGTTCACGGCATCAGGCGGCGCCAGGAAGACAACACGCGTGTTCGCTTTCTGAGCGCGGAAGAGGAGGTCAAGATCACCGCAGTCCTGCGCGAGAAGTACCCCGACTACCTGGGCGTGTTCATCCTCGCACTGCACACTGGTGCCAGGACGAGCGAGATTCCTGCCATGCATAGCTGAAATTAACAATGACTAAATTGACAATTTGTGGCTAAGGGAAGAGCGCTTAGACTTTCCAATCGGACTCTTTATCCGGACCGGCGACGGCTAGGTCAGAGCGCTGGCTACGACAAATAGAATCGAGGTCCACAGGGTTCCGTGGGTGGTGAATGATATTCACCGGAGGCGTCTGACCAGGGCAAAGGCACTTCATGCTGCTCTCACTGTGTTTGCCGACGATCCGCCGGTACGGTAGCCTAAACAAGAGCTCACAGCGGCCCTGGCACACTTCGAGACGCAATTTTAGTGCTTGCGCAGATTGGCTCGACCTTTAGCACTTCCCTACTCGCTCGGTGAGTTCACCGGACTGTTATCGCCTTCTGCCCAATCTCTGGAATGCCGGCTATAAACTCGGAGCAGCGCCAAGACCTGTGAAAACATTCGCGGCGGTGACATCAGTACCGATCAGTGGCCTATGGTCACCAGGGCGGACAGCAGGATGGGCACCAGGACCGGACACCGGGGTGGACACCAAGCAGGACACCAGAGGATGGTGGAAAGTGCGCTGGACACCAGAGTCTAATATCGACTATTCTCCTCATGTCGATTTGAGGGCAACTTGGAGTCGAAATCTGGGTCGAAAAAAGCTTGGTGTCCATGGTGTCCCAAAATGCCCGAAAATGCTCCCAAACGGTGGGGGCAAGAAAAATCATAAAAATCGTGGACACCAAGGAAAGTTTTTCACATCAATGAGTTACCGCAACCCATTGATGGCAAATAAGTTGGGAGAATCGGTGTGCCCGAATCTCCCCCTCTCCGCCATATAAAACCTTCTGAATCAAGCAAATATAACAACAT
>Ga0302278_10005924_pt1 | contig 11876 bp, 7 predicted proteins | sample III_Bog_N3_2_FD_194543 | JGI IMG/M metagenome (GOLD analysis project Ga0302278, IMG submission 194543) | Peat permafrost microbial communities from Stordalen Mire near Abisko, Sweden - III_Bog_N3_2 | ecosystem: Environmental > Terrestrial > Soil > Wetlands > Peat | place: Sweden: Abisko... | reverse complement strand
CCGGATATCACTCTTTGGGTGCGCCGCCCCTACTCTGGTGACGGAATCTCTTGACGGATTGATTTCTATCAAGCACACTGGCGGAGATTCCCTTTGTAGCATTGTTTCGCTTTGAATCCCAGGTTTGCCTCCACCTATTGAAAGTAGGGAGGGAGGTTCCCTGCCTGTGCCGGAAGCAGATCACGTTCCATTCGAATCGCCCCGCGAGCCCGATCCGCGGCCCAGCGCCATTGGGCGCAATTCTCGATCCATTCGCGAGCTAGGCGAGGTGCTGGCCCGCCGCCGGCGCCTGGTTGGCTCGGTGGTGGTGGGATTGCTGCTGGCGTGCCTGCTTTATTGCCTTATCGCCCCTAATCAATACGAGGCCAGCGCCAAGGTCGAAATTCGTACCTCGCCTTCATCCACGCTCAGTCTGGAGGCGGCTGAGCCGATGATTGCAGCCTCGGTTCTCTCCGCGCCGTTGCAGCAGGAGACTCTGGCCAACGTCTTTCGCAGCGACCAACTGGCCTGGAAGGTGATTACCGGCCTCAAACTCTATCAGGCGCCGGGGTTCATGGACGGATTTGCCGGCAAGTTTCCGGATTTTCACGCCGAAGCGCCTGCCGCCGACGCCCAGGCCTGGCTGCTGGAGAGGTTTCAAAAGCGGCTTCGCGTGGGAACTCTGCCGCGCACGCTGATGATTCAGATTCGCTTTCGATGCCGGGACGCGGCGCTGTCGGCCAGCGTGGTGAACGCCTTGATTGCCGCCTACGGCCAGCAGGATGCCGAGTCGCGCGTGCAGGCGACGTTGCAGGCTTCGCAGTGGCTCGATAGCCAGCTCAAGGAGTTGAAGGCGCGCGGCGAGCAGGATCAGTTGCGGCTGGCGGCCTTCCAGCGGGAGCATGGCCTGCTGAATACGCCGGAGATGATGGCCAACGGCCAGCCGGGCGAGACGCAGCACACCTCGGCCTTGCTGGAGCTGGATGAACTGGGCCGCGAGCTGGTGGCGGCCTCCACGGACCGGATTTTGCGCGAGGCGCAATACCGGGCAGCCTCGCAAGGCGATCCGGAGCTGGTTATAGCCTCCGATCCGCGCTTGCAGGCCGAAAGCGGCAACTTCGCCACCGCGCTGCTCCAGCAGATTCACGCGCAGCGCAGCCAGCTCGAACAGGAACTGGCGCAGCTCAACATCGAGCACGGCCCCAACTTTCCCCGCGTCGTCGAGGTTCGTCGCCAGTTGCAGGATCTGGAGCGGCAGAAGCAGGCCGAGGACGCCAAGCTGGTGGAGCGCTTCCGCGGCGCATGGCAGATGGCCGTTGACCGCGAGCAACTGGTCCGCAAGAATCTTGAAGAAGCGACCGGCGAAGGCATGAAGGCCAATGAAGCGGCCGCCCAGTACGCGGCGATGCGCGAGGAGGCCACTGCCAGCCAGGAACTTTATGTTCGAGTGCTGGCGAAGGCCGAGGAAGCGGGTCTGGCCGCCGGCATCGAGGGTTCTAATATCTCCGTGGTGGATTATGCCCGCCAGCCGGTGAAGCCGGTGACGCCCGATCTGCCGCTCTACATGGCCATTACGCTCTTTGCCGGCCTCTGGCTGGCAGTGGGAGGCGCGCTCTTGATGGAGTCGATTCGTCCTTCTCGTACTTTTGTGGCGCTGCTGGCGGTGGTGCTGGCCGGCACATTGGCCCACGGCCAAGCTCCTACGCCCAGCACATCCGGGCTGCCCACGGGAGTGGTCCGCATTCCCGCTTCGCAGCAGAACCCCAATTTGCCCAATCCCAAGGAATCGCCTGCAACCTGGGACAGCCCCATCCAGGCCGGGCTGCCGCCTCTGGCCCGCGCGCAGCCGGCCTCGCCGATGCCCGCTCCCATCGCTCCCGGCGATTTCCTCGATGTCAGCGAAGTTCACACCCCGGAGTTCCATTCCGCGGTGCGCGTCTCGCCCTCGGGCACGGTGACGCTGCCCATGATCCATGAAGTGCAGGTGGGCGGGATGGACGAGCAAACCGCAGCGCACGCCATTGAAGCTGCGCTGGTGGCCCAGGGAATGCTGCTGCATCCGCAGGTCTCGGTGCTGGTGACCTCCTACGCCGGGCAGGACGTGAGCGTGCTGGGCGAGGTGGTGCGCCCCGGCGTCTATCCCTACACGCTGCACCATCGGCTGCTGGACCTGATCTCGGCCGCCTCCGGACTGGCGCCGAACGCGGGCCGCCTGGTGAACGTCTTCCACCGCGACGACGCCCAGACGCCGCATCCGGTGGTGCTGGACCCCAGCGGCACCGACACAGAAGCGGACCACAACCCGGAACTTGCACCCGGCGACACCGTTCAGGTCAGCCGTGCGGGCTTGGTTTACGTGGTTGGCGATGTGCAGCGACCTGGCGGTTTTGCCGTCGATCCGGCGCAAGGGCTGACGGTGGTGCAGGCGCTCTCGCTGGCCTGGGGGCCGACGCAGAACGCCGCGATGAGCAAGGCCATCCTCATCCGCGAGCAGAAGGGCGGACGCATTCTGACCAGCCTCAACCTGAAACGGATGCTGCACGGCCAGGAGCCGGACCAGCTGGTGCGCGACCGCGATATTCTCTTTGTACCCGACTCGGCGGCCAAAAACCTGTGGAATCGGACGGTGGAATCGGCCATTCAATCGGCGATTGGCGTTACGATTTATGCTGGGCTGGTCTATTCGCAGAGGTTCTAGACCATTCTCACGTTGCTGTATGCAGGTGTAGTGGCATCCCACCCTAGCCGCAAAAGTGTCAAGAAGCAGGTTCTTCGACTCCGCTGCGCACCGCTCAGAATGACAGCGGCGAGAGTGGGGCACCCAGACCTTACACTATCAGTGAAGATGCTGTAACCTCCGAGGGAATCACTTCTTTGGAAAATAGCTTGAACAGAGATTCCTTCGTACTTTCTTGCAAAATGCAGAACGAGGAGCTTTCGATTGCCTAACTCGACCTTGTACAAACAGCTCGGCCGCATCACATTCCTGCTCTCGTGCCTTTTAGTCGCGGGACTAAGCGCAGCGGCTCTGCGGCTGTTGCAACCTCACGCGGAGAGCCGTCGCGCTTGGATGGCCGTGGGATATTGCCTGATTCTTCTGGGCGTCTTCTGGATCAGGAGCCTGGAGCGCCGCCTGGCGGATGCCGGATTGCCGCGCTGGAGCTTCTGGCCCTACTTCCTGATTGTCTTCACCGGATGCCTTGCGGCGCATGGACTGAAGGTAGCGACGAGCCCGGAGACGCTGGCGCTCTTTCTTCTTCTTCAGCTTCCGGCGGTTCTTTTTGAAAGCAAATCGGCACCTGCCGAGTTATCGCCTGAAGGAGTCAAGCTGCCAGTGAAGCCGGCGCGTCCGGTTACGCCGCTTGGCGCCTTTGAGTTCGCGGTGTTTGTCCTGTTGATCGCCGGCCTATGGCAGGTTCTGCATCTGCTGCGGGGCGACGTCAGCGGCATGGCATACTCGCGGGCCTGGAGGTATGCCCTGGATGCCGGCTCATGGCTGCTTTGCGTGCCATGGTATTTCAGTGTGCGCGGGAGACTCAAGGCTCTTGGCTGGATGTGCTGGACTAAGGTTCTTTGCGTCGTTGTACTTATTTCCTGCTTGCTGATGTTTTACTTTCGAGTTATCACTTTCCCGCAAGCGATTGTTTTGTTTGTTGTTCTCCAGATTCCAGCCGTTTTTCTTCGTCGAGAATTGATTCCAGCGAGATTTTTCGCCGAAGACTCGGATTCCTGAAAGGTTTCGTCTGATGCGCCGCATCGCCTGGCTTCTGTTGCTGCTCTTCGCCTTCGCGATTCCCTGGGAATACTCCCTGGAACTGGGCGCGCCGCTGGGCAACATCGCCCGCTTCATTGGCGTTCTGCTGCTTCTGGTGGCGATTCCGGCGGTTCTTCAGGCCGGCCGACTGCGCTCTCCGGGCCCGATGCAATGGCTGGTAATGGCCTTTTTTCTTTGGTACTCCTGCACCTGCTTCTGGACCATCGATCCGCAGGTGACTGTGGCCAAGCTGCGCGGCTATCTTCAGGAGTTGCTCATCGTCTGGCTAGTCTGGGAGTTTGCCGAGAGCGCCGGCGATCTGCGCGCGCTGTTGCGGGCCACCGTGGCCGGCTCCTGGGTGCTGGCCCTGCTGACGCTAGCGAACTTCGCCACCGCCGAGGCCATGGCCAACCAGATTCGATTTGCCGCCGAGGGACAGGACCCGAATGACGTGGCCCGCTTTCTCAACCTGGGCTTCCCACTGGCGGCGCTGCTGTTGAACAGCGAGCCTCGCTGGCCCTGGCGTCTGCTGGCGGCCGGCTACCTGCCGCTGGGACTTGTCGCCGTCTTGCTCACAGCCTCGCGCGGAGGGTTTCTGGCGGCCATTGTGGCGCTGGCAGGCAGCGGCGTCCTGCTGGTTTATGGAAGACCGCGCAGAGTGCTGGCCGGTGTGCTGACGTTGCCGCTTCTGGCCGCAGGTCTGTGGCTTACTGTTCCTCGCGGAACCTACGAGCGCCTGGCCACCATCTCCGAGCAGCTTCAGGGCGGCGACCTCAACCAGCGGTGGAATATCTGGCGGGCCGGCTGGCAAGCTTTTGCGCGCGCGCCGTTCTTCGGCACAGGGGCGGGCACGTTTGTCAGCGCGGCCGGCGTGGCGCCCATCGATACCGCGCACAACACGGCACTTGCCATCGCGGTCACCGGCGGCCTGTGCGCCCTGTTTCTGGCCTCGGCCATTGTGGCCGTTGCGATTTGGTCGATCACGCAAACCCGCGGGCCGCTCAAGTGGGCGCTGGCCACGACGCTTGCGGTCTGGCTCGTCACTTCGCTGGTAGCCACCGTGGAGGAGAGCCGCACCACCTGGCTGCTGCTGGCGATGATTGCGCTGGCCGGGCGGCTGGCGGTCGAAGAGCCGGAGAGGCTGGCTGCTTGTTTCCCGGCCGCCGTGCCGGGTCCAGAGTTTCAGGGGGCCACTGAGCCGATCCTGTAGACTGGCGGGTAATTCTGACCTTATGTTCCCCATCCCCCAACTCGCGCGGCTCTTCCAAGGCGGCAGCGTCAATCGGCGCATCTTGCGCGCGGCGGCGTCGGTGGCGGCGGCGGGAGTTCTGGTCAAGATTGTCGCGGTGTTCAAGGAGTTTGCCGTCGCCGGAGTTTATGGGCGCTCGGACGCAATGGACGCTTTTCTTGCGGCTTTCCTGATTCCCAACCTGCTCATCAACCTGATCTCGGAGTCGATGAACCAGGCGCTGGTGCCGACGCTGATCCGGGTGAGGGAACGCGAAGGCCACGAGCGGGCGCAGCAACTTCTATCCAGTTCCATGCTCTGGGTCTGTGTGCTGCTGACCGTGGCTACGGTGGTGATGGCTCTGACCGCGCGCGGCTTTTTTCCGCTGATCGCCTCGCACTTTCCTGCGGAGAAACTGGCGCTCTCAATTCGGCTCTTTTACGCACTGCTGCCGGTGGTGCTGATCACCGGAATCGCCACTAACTGCACCGCAGTTCTTAATACCTTTGACCGTTTTGCGCTGCCCGCGCTGGCGCCGGTGGCGACTCCGGCGGCGATTATTCTAGGGGCGCTGCTGCTGGGCGGGCGCTACGGAATCTGGGCGATGGTCTACGCGAACCTGGTGGGCGCGCTGATCCACGCCGGCGCGGTGGCGTGGATGATGGACGCGCGCGGCTATCGCTTTCGGCTCTGGTGGCATGGAGCGACCGAGGCGACAGGCGAGGTGGCGCGGCAGTATGGGCCGGTGCTGCTGAGCGGCGTGGTAGCCTCCGGCGGGCTGCTGGTGGATCAGTCGATGGCCGCGATGCTGCCGGCGGGGAGCGTCTCCGCGTTGGCCTACGCCAACCGCTTTGTGAGCGTGGTGATTACGCTGCTGGCCGGGGCGGTTTCGGCCGCTGTTGTCCCGCATTTTTCGCGCATGATCGCCCACGAGGATTGGTCCGGCTGCCGCCACACGCTGCGCACCTGGGTGCGGCTGACGGCGCTGGTCTCGACGCCCATTGCGCTGGCGCTGATCGCCGGGTCACATCTGCTGATTCGCACTGCTTTTCAGCATGGCGTCTTCGGGCCAAGCGACACGGCGTTGGTGACGCCGGTGCTCATGATGTACGCGATACAGATTCCTTTTTTTGTTTCCAGCCGGGTCTTCTACCGTTTTCTGGTCGCACTGCGCAGAAGCGATCTGATCTTCTATTGCGGCGCGCTGAATCTGGGGCTGGATGTGGTGCTGAACCTGATTCTCATGCGCTGGATGGGCGTGGCGGGAATCGCGCTGGCTACCTCGCTCTGGACCGTCAGCACCTTCCTTTTTCTTTGGTACTGGAGCTGGAAGCTGCTGCCGAAGGGGGAGATTGAGAGGGTATAAGGAGTCTCTTAATGAACAAAGCTGGTTGAGAGTTGAGTTTTCCCCATCCTTTCGCCAAAATATGTGGGGACTGGTTTACCATTTAGCAAGTTAGCCACCGCTTCGCGGTGATCGCGAGTTAGCAAGTTGGCGAGTTTGTTGCAGGCATAACTTACAGAAGCAAGCCGGAATTCTCCCTACGAACAAAGCTGGTTGAGAGTTGAGTTTTCCCCATCCTTTCGCCAAAATATGTGGGGACTGGTTTACCATTTAGCAAGTTAGCCACCGCTTCGCGGTGTTAGCGAGTTAGCAAGTTGGCGGGTTCATTGCCGGCGTAACTCGCAGAAGCGAATCGGGATGCTCTTAACAAATCTTGCTTCGGTCAGCATTCCGTCGGCGGCTCAAGCCGCAGGCTTTGGTCGATCAGGCGCTCATAGGCCTGGATCGCGCGGTCGAGGCGGAAGGCTTCGACAAAGGCATGGGCAAAGCGCTCACCCGGACGCAGCGCATGAAGAGCGGCGAGAAGGGAAGCAGCCAGCGTCTCGGCGGAGATTTCCGGAGCGAGCCAGACACCGGGCTGACCGCGCAGCAGCTCAACCAAACCTTCGCAAGCCGGCAAAGCCACGATGGGCAGTCCCGCGGCAGCCGCCTCCAGCAGGGCGTTGGGGAGGCCTTCATGGCGGGAGGGCAGCACAAAGAGCGTTGCCTCCGGGAAGAGGGACCATGGGCGCGTGACACAGCCGGGAAAGCATACGGCCTCGTCGAGTCCCAGCGCATGGCGCTCGGCCTTCAGCGCAGCTTCTTCCGGACCCGCGCCTGCAATCACCAGACTGGCGCTCGGAAAGTCGTTCCGGACCGAAGCCAAGGCGCGCAGCAGCAGATCGAAGCCCTTTTCCGGCGAGAGCCTTCCAACCGCCAGCAGATGCGGGCCGGGGCCGGTTTGCTGCGCCGGATGCAGGCCGATGGAATGGCGAATCTCCTCCACATCCACCGGGTTGGGCAGCACCGCGAGCCGGTCTTCGGGAAGGCCAAGCTCCTGCGCAAGATCCTCGGCCATCGCCCGCGTCTGGCAGATCACGCGGTCGGCGCGGCGGTAGAGCAGCCGATAGAGCGGACGGGTGGTCAAGGGCAGCCCGCCGGAGTTCAAGGCGGAGGAGACAGTCCCGTTCTGGCGCACCAGGACGCGCGTTCCGGGCGGAAAAAAGGGACGCAGCAGCAGCACGAGGAAATTCAGGTGGAAGATGCCGGAGAGGATCAGGTCGGGCTTCAGGCGGCGAACCAGCCGCAGCAAGCAGAAGGCCCCGGCGCGTACCCTGGGAGCGCCCAGAGCGTGGATTTTAATCCAGGAGGGCAGTTCTTCGCCGCCGGTCTCCGCCTGCGTGATCAGCCCCAGATGCAGCTCGTACTTCTCCGCGGAAAGGCCCCGCGCCAGAAGCGCCATCACGCGCTCCGCGCCGCCGCCGCCGAGATGGGGAATCAACAAGAGTACCCTTGGCCGGTGATTCATAACCTGTGGAAAACCTCCCGGATTTCAGCAAGTATAAGCAATCGTTCATATTATCAGCAATTAAAGTTTATTTTTCCTATGAGCAATTCTGCTCTGACAAGCTAAACCCTATTAATTTTTCCTCAGAATATTGATTTTGTTGATCTCCAGCGGGAGACTCTCTTTTTAGGTCTCCTTCTGCAGGCCACTTCCTGCGTTGTCACGAGGAGAGCGGCTTAGCGGTGAATGGGAGTGGATGTGCCGGGGCATGGGGTTGCCTGGCAACGCATCCAGTAAGCATGAACTCCTGAATCCGTCGAGTCCCTTTCCGTGCGCGTCTTCGATCCGGTTTTATATCGGGACGCGAAGGTCCTTTCTGGGAGGGACTCGTGTTCAAACGCAACATACAGGTAGCGGCTACTGATTTTTTGCCCACATCATTTAGTGTGCGCAACCACTTCTCATCCTCAGCCGCTCATCCGGCTCAGCTGTCCCCATCTTCGCGAAGCCCCCACATCGTCGTCGGCATCACCAGTCCGCAGACCTGCCTGGTGCTGGGCGGCCGCTTGCGCACACTGCGCGAGGCGGGCTTTCGCGTCACGCTGGTTTCAGGCCCCGGCGAGTTGCTCACCCGCACGGCCGCAGAGGAAGAGGTCGAGTCGATTGCGATTCCCATGCGGCGGGAGATTGCGCCGCTGGCGGATATTGTCTCGCTGGCGCGCCTGTGGTGGCTGCTCTACCGGCTTAAGCCGGAGATGACGGAGTTCAGCACGCCCAAGGCCGGGCTGCTGGGCTCCATTGCCGCCCTGCTCTGCGGAGTGCCGACGCGGGTCTATTGCCTGCGCGGGCTCAAGCTGGAAACCTGCACGGGAGTCAAGCGCCGCATTCTTCTGGCCACGGAGAGAGTGGCCTCCGCCTGTTCTCATGCCGTGCTGTGCAATAGCGACAGCCTGCGCAGCGAGGCGCTCGCGCTGGGCTTGGCGCCGGAGAGCAAGCTGCGCTTGTTGGGCAGCGGCAGCAGCAACGGCGTCGATGTGGAGCGCTTCCAGCCGGGGCCGAGCGACCTGCGCGCCCGGCTCGGTCTTCCGCTCCATGCGTATGTTGTAGGTTTTGTGGGGCGATTGACCCGCGACAAGGGGCTGCCGGAGCTGGTGGAGGCATTCGACGCCATCCTGGCCGCAAAGCCGGAGTCGCATCTGCTGCTGGTGGGCTGGTTTGACGCCGCCGAAGATGCGCTCGGAGATGATCTGCGCGCCCGCATACAGAGCCACCCGCGGATTCACATGACCGGGTTTGTCGCCGACACGGCGCCCTATTACCGTGTAATGGACGTGATGGTCCTGCCGACCTGGAGGGAAGGCTTTCCCAATGTCGTTCTGGAGGCCGCGGCCACCGGGATTCCCGTGGTGACCACCTTGTGCACCGGCTCCCGCGACGCCGTGTTGCCGGAGGTGACCGGACTGCTGATCCCCCCAGGCTACCCGGTCGCCATCAGCGAGGCCGTGCTGCAACTGCTGCGCAGCCCGAAACGCCGCTGCCGCATGGGCCTGGCAGCCCGCGCATGGGTTCTCGACCACTATGTCAACGGGCGCGTGCTGGGCCTGACGGTGGGCTACTACCAGAGCCTGCTGGTGCGGAATCTAACGCGAGATTCCAGGGTCGGGCCGGTTTCCACCGGTACCGCGCTCAGTCCGATCTGAGGAAGGGTTCAGGGCTGTATCGGAGGTTCGACAGCATTAGCTGGCGCGCTGCTCTCCGCCGGAGGCGCTTGCAGCGTATGAGCGCCTGCCTCGGCCGCGCGCAGCACGTCGCCGGGAATAATTCCCAGAACCAGCGTGGCCGCAACTGCCAGCAGCAGGGCCGCGCCCACCGCAATACCGACGCGTGGGGCGGGAGCGGAGGAGTTCTGCTCGTCCAGACGCTGTGCGGCGGCCAGAGCCAAACGCAGATAGTACGCGGCGGCCACGCCGGAGTTCAGCAGACCGATAATGACCAGCCAGATTGCTCCTCCGCCGAGCGCGGTTGAAAATGCGGTCAGCTTGCCAAAGAATCCGCCGGTGAAGGGAATGCCGACCAGCGAAGCCAGAAAGAAGATCAGAAGGCTTCCGAGCAATGGCGAGCGGTAGATGAGTCCGCGAAAATCGTCGATCAGCGGCAGCTTCTCGTCGTAGCCGCTGGCCAGCGTAACCACCGCAAAGATGCCCACGTTCATTGCCGCGTAGGCCGCGATGTAGAAGCAGGCGGCCATGATGCCGTCGTTGCCCAGGCCCGCGAAGGCGGCCAGCAGGTAGCCGGCGTGGGCGATGGACGAGTAGGCCAGCATGCGCTTCACGTTCGTCTGGCGCAGCGCGGCCAGGTTGCCCACGGTCATCGAGAGCACGGCCACCACCCACAGCAGCGGCGACCAGACCGGGCGCAGCGTGGGCAGCATCTCGTAGACCACGCGCAGCAGCAGCGCGAAGGCCGCAGCCTTGGGCGCGGTGGAGATCAGCGCCACCACCGGCGAGGGCGCGCCTTCGTAGACGTCCGGCGTCCACACGTGGAAGGGCGCGGCGGAGACCTTGAAGAGAATGCCCACCAGCATCAAGCCCAGCCCGGCCAGGATCAGCGAGTGATTTGGCGCGGTGGGGGCAAGGCGGGCGATCTCGTACATCTCGGTTGTGCCGGTGGCGCCGAAGATCAGCGCGATGCCGTAGAGCAGAAAGGCTGTGGCGAAGGAGCCGAGCAGAAAATACTTGATCGCCGCTTCCGGGCCGCGGGCGGTGTTCTTGCGGTAACCAACCAAAACATAGGTCGCGATAGAGGAAATTTCCAGCGCGATGAAGACCAGCAGCAGCTCGACCGCGCCGGTGAGCAGGCACATTCCCACTGCTCCGAAGACAACGAGCGCGTAGAACTCGCCCTGATGATGGCTCTCTTCGGGGAGCGTGTCCAGAGAGAGCAGCAAGGCCACCAGCACGAGGCCGCAGATGAGCACGTGGAAGAAGACAGTGAAGGCGCTGGTCTCGACCGTGCCGGAGAAGCCGGTGCCCATCGGCAAGGAAATCTGCCAGAGGCTAGCCCACAGCGCGAAGGTGGTTCCGAGAGCGGCGACCCAGCCCAGCGGACGTCGCGCCCAGCGAGGGGGCAGGGAAGCGTCGAGCAGCATCACCAGTACGCCGGTCAGCGTGAGGATGACTTCGGGAAGGATGCGATAAATATCGGGAACAGGATTCACCGCTGGCCCTCCCTATGGATTAATATTGATTGTGGAGGATGCGGACCGGTCTGTATGGTTGGCAGCCAGAACATCGGCGCAACTCCCATGACCAGCATCAGCGCGGCCAGAGGCCACAGGATGGCCAGCTGACCAAAATGCAGGTCGTCAGGCGGCGTCGAGACGGCCAGCTTGCTCTCTGGGCCAAAGAAGAGCCGCTGGACCAGCCAGAGCATATAGGCCGCGCCCAGAATCACGCCCAGCGTGGCGACGATGGCCCAGCCTTTGCTGAGGCCGGTAAATGTGCCAAGAAGAATCATGAACTCGCCGACGAAACCGCCCAGCATCGGCAGGCCGATCATCGCGAGAGATGCGAAGACAAAGAAGGTGGCCGTGCGCGGGAGCTTCGCGGCCAGGCCGCCATAGGTGTTGATCTCGCTGGTTGCATAGCGGTCATAGAGCAGGCCCAGCAAGAGGAAGAGCGCGCCGTCCACCACGCCGTGATTCAAAATCTGATAAACTGCGCCCTCCCAGCCGGTCAGCGTGAGGCCGTAGATGCCCAGAGTAATCAGGCTCAGATGGCTCAGCGCGGCAAAGGCCATCAGCCGCCAGAAGTCGCGCTGCACGAGAGCTAGGCAGGCGCCGTAAAGAATGCCGATGACCGCGAGGCCCACCAACAGCGGAGCCACAGCCCGCGCCTGCGTGGGAAAGAGGCCGATGTGAAAGCGCAGCATAGAGTACAGGCCCAGCTTGCCGGCGACGACCATCGCGAGTGCAACGGGTGCTTCACTGAAGGTGTCGGCGAGCCAGCCGTGCAGCGGGAAGACTGGAACCTTGACGGCAAAGGCGAAGAGAAACGTTAGAGCCACCCACCACACCGCGCCGGCG
>Ga0302278_10005922_pt1 | contig 11881 bp, 14 predicted proteins | sample III_Bog_N3_2_FD_194543 | JGI IMG/M metagenome (GOLD analysis project Ga0302278, IMG submission 194543) | Peat permafrost microbial communities from Stordalen Mire near Abisko, Sweden - III_Bog_N3_2 | ecosystem: Environmental > Terrestrial > Soil > Wetlands > Peat | place: Sweden: Abisko... | reverse complement strand
GCAGATACGCGATTAAGCGGGAACAACAGGGAACAGGGAACAAGGGTTCGGGGATGAGGGATCAGTGGGGGCTGAGATGAACTTCTCGCATCACTTTTTCGACCATTTCATTTTTGCTGCGCTGCTGCTGTTTCCGATTATTGAACTGCGCTGGACGTGGCCTCGCTATCTGGCGCGGCTCGCAGCCGGCGTGCCGAACGCGCGAATTGACTTTTATTACAGCATCACGATTGCAGAGTGGATTGCCGTAGTGGCGCTGGCTGGCTACTGGGAGTGGATGCGGCGGCCCATGTCGGCGCTGCTGCTTGTCCCCGCGATCTCTACCCGCTTTGCCATCGGCATGTCGTTCGCAATTGCGATTATCGCCTTGCTGGTTTTGCAGAGAAAGGCGATAATCGGCCGGCCTGAGTTGATCGAAAAAGTGCGAAAGAAACTTGCTTATGCCGATCCACTGTTGCCCCACACTGGGGCCGAACGCCGGCGCTTCTACCGAGTTGCATTCACTGCAGGCGTCTGCGAGGAGGTACTCTTTCGCGGCTTTCTGCTTTGGTATTTCACTGTGTGGGTGGGCGTGTGGCCGGCTGCAATTTTAAGCTCGATTGTCTTCGGCCTGGGGCACGTCTATCTCGGCGTCAGGCAGATTCCGAACACCGCTGTCATCGGGCTGGTAATGGCTGCGCTTGCCATTTTGTCGGGCTCACTATGGCCGGCCATGTTGTTACACGCGGCCATCGATTGGAATTCCGGGGAGATTGGTTTTCACGTGCTGAATTCGCCCGAACCTGCCGCCTAGCCTTTGCGGCGGTAGAGAATCTGGAAGTCGTAGCCGGGGTTGGCGGGGAAGAGCGAGGCCACGTGACGCAGGCGCTCGGCCAGCGCGGGAGCGGCCAGCAGGGGATACTCGCGTTCGCGAAGGTCGTGATAGTCGAAGTCAACTGACAGCGAAAGCATGTACACCGCCAGCGCATCAGAGAACGACGACTCAAAGAATGCGTTGCGCGCGCGCTCGTCGATCAGAATCGGGGCGTCTTTTGCGGCCGGCTTCTCCATCGCCTTGCGGCGGGCTTCCCATGCATCCTGGCTGGTTTCGCCGCGCACCTGCGCCTCACTCTGCGACCACGCCAGCGCCGAAAAACTTTCGGGCACGCCGGTAGCTTCAACAAAGTTGTGCGCTACGTTGATGAAGAATTCAAAAGCCAGGCCGAAGCGGTCCTCAACCAGCCGCGTTGAAAGAAAAACGGCTTCGGTTGAACCAAACGCGGCATTGCGGTGGCACACGGCGCGGTCGCCAAGTTCTACGTTGTAGAGCGGCGCAATCATTGTCTCGCCGGTATCGGCAATGGCCAGCGGAATAAAGTAGTAGGCGCGGCTCTCAAGCGCCGGCGCAATGGTGGCGGGGACGGCACCCACCAGGCGCTCAAGGTCCGGGTCACTGATGCGCGTCTCGCCCCACGCGGCGTAGCGAATGCCGTTCACCGCGCGGGTAACGCTCACCTGCGTGGCGACTTTCTCCGCATGCCAAAGGTCGATTTGCGCGCTGCTTGCCATCGCTTCATATTCTACGGTATCGACGGTTAGACTAGGCGTGTAGGCCGGTGAGGCGAAGAGCCGCAGGCCCTCAGACGGAGCAAACTGATGGGGCGAGTCTTGTCGATGGAACCACGTGAGACGCCGCGCGGCGCTACGATCTTCGGATTTCCGGTGGCGGGATTCAGCCTGTTTCAAAGCCTGTTGCTGGCGGTCGCGTCGGCATTTCTGACCTTCTTCGCATCCACCTGCATTTCGATCTTTGCGCTGCTCGGCTGGAACCTCTTCGGCCACCACACGGTGAGCTACGCCGACACTTACCTCTACGTGGGCTTCCCGGCGGGAGTGCTGGTGCTCGTTGTGGCGCTTCCATTTTTCCTGACAGTGTGGATCAAGGCCAAAGCGCGGAAATAAAAACGCCCTGCGACCATGCCGCAAGGCGTCTTGAGATTTCAGTTCCGAGTTTGCGCGTGGTGTCTTTCTAACTCCGCTAACCCCGCTAGCAACGCTAACTCCGCTGCTCTTTCTACATCCCCGCCGGCTTCGGGTTCTCGCGGTCGTATTTCGCTACCTGAATCTTTTTCGCGAGACCGAGTTTCGAGAGAATCCAGATGCCGTAGAAGTTCGGGTCGATCTCATACCACCTGAGGCCGTGGCGCGCGCTTACCGGGTGGGCGTGGTGATTGTTGTGCCAGCCCTCGCCGCCGGTCAGCAGTGCAACCCACCAGCTATTGCGCGAGTCGTCGCGGGTCTCAAAACGGCGGCTGCCCCACAGGTGCGTGGCCGAGTTTACCAGCCAGGTTGCGTGCAGGCCCAGCGTTACGCGCAGCATTACTCCCCAAAGTAAAAATCCAAGGCCGCTCATGGGGCCGCCAAATGCCCATCCCAACCCCAGCAGCAGCACTCCGCTCAGGGTAAGCGGGAGCCAATGATACTTGCTGAGCCAGATGTGAAAGCGGTCGCGATGAAGATCGGGCGTATAGCGCGCCAGCACCTCGGTTTGCGAGTGCAGCGCTTCGCCGAAGAATATCCAACCGGTGTGCGCCCACCATGCGCCCTCGCGCGGAGTGTGCGGATCGCCTTCCTGGTCGCTCATCTGGTGATGCACGCGGTGAGTGGAGACCCAGAAGATTGGCCCGCCCTCAAGCGCCAGTGTTGCGCAAACCGCCATGGCGTACTCAATCCACTTGGGCACGTGATAGCCGCGATGGGTGAGCAGGCGGTGATAGCACATTCCGATGCCCACGTTGATGGCCAGCACGTAGATGACAACCGCAACCACCAGCCGCTCCCAACTGAAGAAGAAGAACGCGGCCAGGGCCCCAACGTGAAACGCGGCGATCGCCCCCACCGTAATCCAGTTCACGCCCTTGCCTACTGCGGCCCCGCGGCCCATTTGAATCTGCAGGCGAGCGGGAACAGCGTGCGCAGCCTGCGCAACGGCTGAACCATTTTTGGTGATTACTGGATTTGATCCGGTTGAAATTTCGGTTGATGTCTCAGGGGAAGGGGCGGTAAGAACTGATGCCATTCGCTAGTACATCCTTCGATTCAGTGGCTGCGGGCCCACTCATATCCAAATTGTATAGGACGAATCGATTTCAACGACAAGCTTCTGCTCACACTTTTGCGGGATGCGGGATCACCTGAGGAACCCCATACAGGCCAGTGGGTTAGGAGCTTGTTTGACGCTTCGGCACCTCGCTCCAGGCCAAGCTTCGTTCTTAAGCCCGAAGGTTGTCGGCCTGCCGCCTTCCCGTAGGGAAGGTACGATAATAGCCCAGGGGGAGTCCGCCGCAGCAGACGGAACCATGGGATTCGGTGGGCAAGAAATGCCCGCGCCCCTCCGCAGGCTGTTACGAAGCACCTCCATCAGTTGCGAGGCACGAAGGGTTTGGCGACTTTTCAGCGGCCGCGGCGAACCCTTTGGGCAGGCCGCAACATGTTCATCCGATTGCCCCGCGACTTTCTTAGAGTGGAAACGCCGCTCAACGGGAAAGCAAGAGGAAGCTAACACTACAGTCTTAGATTGAAAAATCCGGAGGGAGCAGGGGGTTTTAACCCCCTGAAAGAGTGCGAAATTATGTGGCCTTTAGGCCCGGGCAGTGGGCAATATCTCAGAGAGAGCCGCAAGTACAACTGGAGTACTAGTTGCTCGCATTCATATCCGATCCCCCGCTCACAAACAGCTTGGTGACTTGGCCGCGAAGCACGCGATAGAGGGCAAACTGGCGGCCTGCGGTCCCGCGCAGCTCAAACAGCAGCTCGCCGCGATTGTCGGCCATGGCGTCGACCGCGTCGATCAGGTGCATCTGCGGCATCACATCAAGGTGAGCACCGTCGGTGGTGTTCTTCATCAGCACCGTCAGGTTGCCGTAGAGATCGGGCTGGGCCACCAGGGTTACAAACTTTTCCTGGGCGCCGGTTCCAGCGGTGTGCGCGCTAAGCACCATGGTTGCGCCCGAGCTATATGCCAGCTCAAACACACGGTACTGCTCGTCTTCAAGCGGGGCAGGCTCAGCCGGAGGCGCTGGAGCGGCCTTCGCGCTCTTGTGGGTTGCGGTTTTCGCCGCCGTCTTTTTTGCGGGAGCCGGCGCAGGGGGCGGAGTCAATCCCAGTGCGGTCCGCGCCAAATCTTCGAGCTGGGTCTTGTACTTTTGCTCGTCATCGGGATTGGCCCAGGAATAATCCCACGGATGATCGGGCGTGTTGCGGGCATCTGATACGGCAACCGCCTGGTGCATCTCCGGCGGCAGGCCTTTCAACGTGGGCGTTGAGGCGCTAAGGTCGCCTCCGCCGTAAGAAACCTGTCCACGTTGCAGCTTCGGCCGGTTAGGGTCGGTGGTGTCGACCGAAGACACTGACCCATCATCATCGCCGGAGCCGCTGGTCTTCTTCTTTGTCAGCTTTGGCCGGTCGGGGTCGCTAGTATCGTTCGCGTCGCTGCCCGCGCCGGCCGCGGAACTGTCGCCGCTATCGGGACCCTTGTGCAGCGTGGGCCTGTCGGGATCGGCCGCAGGCCCAGAGCTCGAATTCGATCCCGAATTTGAAGCCGTATCGCTTCCGGAACCGCTGTCTGCGCCGGGGCCTTTGTGCAGTGTGGGGCGGTCGGGATCGGGCGCTTCGGCAGGATTGCCGCTGCCGGCCGAGTCTGAGCTGGAGCCCGCGTCGCCGGCGCTATGCTTCCGATGCAGCACCGGCTGGTCGCTTGGCGTATCGTCCACGCTAAAGTCGTGGGCGTTGAGCGGCTTTGGCGGTTTGGGCTTGGGCATCGGCTGCAGTTTTCCGTAGCCCACCCACGAGCCATTGTCGTCGGCTGCGCCATACACGATGAACAGACCGGTACTCTTGCCGTCCTGCTTCAACTGGTATTCCACTTCGTGGTCGAGTGCGAGGGGCTGCGGCCGGGCAAGATAAATGCCCCCGTCCTGCAAATCGTGGCCGTCGAAGACGGTGATGGGAATGATTCGGCTCCGGCTGGGATGGAGCTGATCGTCGCCGATCCACTCGAGCACGGCAACCGATCGCAGCTCGGGAGCATTGTCTGACTTGGCGGCCTGGCCAACGTACTGCGCACCGGCCGGCGCCGCGCACAGGGCAGCCGCGGCGAGTATTAAGAGCGCGTCCGCGAATAAGTAGCGCCGGCCTCCAGGCCGGTTGTCGTGTGGGCCTCCCGGCCCGCAGCCGGGCGCTGGCGACGCGGGCAGGCTGCGGAAAAACTCTGCTAATGGACGCGAAGTGTCAGGGCACGAATCTACAGGATGCGGAAAAACTCGTTCCGGCACCTGCAATGGGAGCTTTGTGTCAGGGCACGACTTAAGTCGTGCCAATAAAGCCAGCAAAAGCAGCGAGGCTTTAGCCTCTGAGGGATGCTTTCGAAAAAATCTCGCCGAATTTGATGAGTTATTCAAAAAACTTTCGATCCACATGCTGTGATAGATGCGCGCGGAGAATTCCCCGCCAATCGCCGCAAATCTCTCTGCCAGCTCCGTACCCATCCGGTGCACTAAATAGCCCAAAAGCCGTACCATCTCATCAGTGAGGATAGTCTTCATGGAACTGAATAAGAAAGTTGCCGATTTTACGCTCAAGACCGACGAGGGCGTTGATGCCAGCCTATCTGATTATGCGGGCAAGCCCGTTGTGCTGTTCTTTTATCCGCGTGCCGACACGCCCGGCTGCACCATTGAGGCCTGCGGATTTCGTGACCAGTTCAAGAAGCTTCAGGCTGCCGGGGCCGTGGTTCTGGGCATCAGCCGCGACACGCCCAAAGCCCAGGCCAAGTTCCGCGCAAAATTTGACCTTCCCTACACACTCCTTGCTGATGTAGACGAGAAAGTTTGCAATCAGTTTGGCGTAATGAAGGAAAAGAACATGTACGGCAAGAAAGTATGGGGCATAGCGCGGACCACGTTCCTCATCGGCCCGGACCAGAAGCTGCTGCATGTTTTTGAGAATGTGAAGCCCGAAGGCCACGCAGAAGAGGTGCTGGGGATGCTTAAGGAGTGGAAGAAGAGCAAGAAATAGCAGCCGGTTTACGGCGTTTTTCGGTGACACCGCCAGATTGATCGGCTATAGTTCACGCTAGTTCTTCTCCGGTCCCCATCCCCAGGAGGTCAACGTGCAACTTTCCAGGCGTCGCGCAATTCAACTTGCATCAATGTCGGCACTCGCAACAGCGGCGGGTTCCGCTTTTGCGGCGCAGTCCAGCAAGGTCTTCAGCGATCAGAATCTGGCCCTCTACGACAACATGTCGGCTGCGGTATTCCAACCCTGGGTCGACACTGAATTTGTTCTCTCCGGCCCAACGGGCGCAAGCGACAAGCTACTTTTGAAATCGGTCCGCGATCTGGCGACTCTTGCGCCGGCCGCGGGCGGCACATCAGAGCAGGTGAAAGGGGCCTTGCCGGCGCCCCATGTCACCGGGTTCATGCTCAGCTTTCAGGGCACGGGCAAGGCTCTGCCCCAAAGTACCTACATACTCACCAACATCGGACTCGGAAGCTTTTCGGCGTTTCTGGTTCCCGCGGGCTCGGGGCAACCGAAATACACGGCGGTCTTCGCGTCTGCGCCGCAAGGCGCTTAGGCTCCATCATCGAAAGCCTTTTCCAGCTTCCGCCGTATCAGCCAGGACAGCTAAGCTAACTCGTATCTATGCCCCATGGATTTGATGCCTATCGTGTGTTCGTTTCGGCCCCGGGCGACCTTGATGCCGATCGCCAGGCCGCATATGACGCCATTGCAAAAGCCAACGAAGCAGTGGCGATGCCCGCAAAAATCCTGCTGGTAAATTTAGGCCTGCGCGACAACGACCAGATCGCGAGCTTCCGCAGCGCGGTGTCTGAAAACGTCCGCTGGTGCACGTTTTTCATCCAGATATTCCAGGATGACTGGGGGACGAGGGATCTGTTCCGGAAGCTGTTCCTCTTGGCGCTCGAGTGCCGCGACGATGCCTCAATGCCTATGCGCGAAGTGGTGGTCTGCCTCAAGGAAGCACCCGGAGAAACGAATCCCGAGATCCTGGCGTTTCGCAAGGAACTCGAAGAGCGGACTGATGTGAATGTGTTCCGCTATACCCGCGTGGAGCCGCTGCGGGAACATCTTGAGGGCGTTTGCGGTGAGTGGGCGCAATCTCTTGCGGCGCTCGGAAGCCCGGCGCTTGGCGCAAGCTAAGGCAAAGTTGGGCCTTGTATCAGGGCACGACTTCAGAGGCCGCGGAAATACTCATTCTTGCCCAAGGAACGGCGCTCTGTAACAAGGGCACGGCTTCAGCCGTGCCACCAAAGCCCATTAAATGAGTCAGGGCTTCAGCCCCTGCTGCATCTACGGTTGAGAGATTGCTTTGTTCAACGAGTTTTTCCGCAGCCTGTTCATTCGTGCCGATAAAGCTGGCAAAATGAGCTGGGCTTTAGCCCCTGAGGGATGCTTTTTTGAATCTTCGCTGGGCTTGATGAGTTTTTCGGCAGTCTACAAAATCCACAATGCAGCGCCTACCACATCCAGAGGCAAGTAGCTCGGTGCGAGCTGACGCCACCGCCGCTTATACAAGCGCGACTGTCCGCCATTCCATGAAATAGTGCATCTCGTCTTCGCGCACTATGCTGAAGCCCAGCCGCTTGTGGAAGCGCACGCTGCCCGGATTGAACCTGAAGACGCAGGAACTTATCGGCATGCCGGCGCGGGCGGCCTCCTGCTGAAGGCGCTGCACCAGCGCAGTGCCGATTCCTTTGCTCTGCACATTGGGATGAACTGCAATGTCGACCAGGTGAAATTCTGAATCCATCTGCGCAACCCAAAGCCGCCCCACGGGTCTACTGTCGAGCAAAACAATGTGATAGCAGGAGTTGGGATACATCTGCGTGTACGAGGATAGCTGCGCTCGGAACTGCATACGCAGCAGGTGTTCTCTGTCGGTTGGACTGATGGGAGCCAGCGCGAACTCAGGTGCGCGCACCGCCGAATAGAGCTCGTAAAGAAATATCTCGTCTTCGGGCAGGGCAGGGCGAACTGCAAGGGTGGACATGACCGGCTCGTACGGGACCGCCCTTTGAGGACGGTCCACAATCTTTATTGATCCTTCATAACAAGCACCGTGCCCCATCCGTTTCGCAGGTTTCATCGCGAAATGGGTGGGAAGCCACAACACTATTCACGGTCCACAATCTTTAGGCTATTGTCAACTTCGCGACGGGAAGACGCCTTGCAGCGCAATAATCCAATTCAGTGTGAGGTACGGCATCATGTTGTTGTGCGGCTGACTTCCGCCGGCGGATGAAAGAAAGCCCGGGTTCAACGGCAGCTCCGCCCCACCTATTGGGGCGTAGATAGCAGCGTTGGAGCCGGTTCTGGCAAACGCCGCCCCTGCAGGATCTGACGTAGTCGCCAGGCGGCTATCGGCCAGGAAGGTATGCGAATGTTGCGGTACTTCCGAAGTCACCAGCGTAACGTTTTGAGAACCGCCCGTCTCTCCCTGGACATACGGGTCTAGCCCCGGACTCTGTCCGACGCCGATCGCCACGTTTCCCTGCATGTTCGGCAACCCAAAGGTGGCCTTTCCATCTCCTCCATAAAAAGTGCCGAGGAGCGAGAAAAGCGCGGTGTTCTGAGAAATGGGCATAAGCTGACCCTGGGCCAGCGCCCAGCCCGTGGGCGCAAAGTTGAAACCGACCAACCGGAGTTCACCTACAAACGGATCCATAAGCTGCTTTACCTCTTGTTTAAGCTTGCTAGTTTCGGCTGGGGAAGATTCCCTGGAGCGCAATCACCCAGTTCATTACCAGATACGGCTGCCTATTCTCGTGGGGCTGGCCCCCGCTGCTCGACGTCACAGAATTCGAATTCAAGGTCGCCGCTGATCCTCCGCCGGCGTATAAAGCCTGGGTGTTTCCCGCCAGGTAGTTGCCGGCCGGACTGCTGGTTGCGGCGGTCCCGGGACTTGCGATTACATTCACCGAATGCGAGTGGGCTGGAGCTTCGCTTGACAACAGGGTGTGGCTCTCTTCGCCGCCGATCTGTCCCTGGCTAAAGCCGCTGCCAAACGAGATTGGCGTTCGACCCTGCAGGTTAGGCAAAGCAAAGGTCTGAGTGCCATTTCCGCCGTAATAGGTTCCCACAAGCGAAAACACTGCCTGATACTGACTGATCGGCAATATCTGGCCGTTGCACGTTACCCAGCCTTTGGGAGCGAAATTAAACGAAACAAGCTTTATTTCTGCGACGAAGGGCGTTGCCATAGTTCTTTTCCTCTTCCAGATTGCCTGGGGTCCCACAGCTTCATCGGTTCCCGATTTTCGCCGGCCTTAGTTCTGGCTGGGGAAAATGCCGAACAGCGAAATAATCCAGTTCAGAGCGAGATATGGCTGCAGGTTGCCGTGCGGCTGGCTGCTTCCTGCAGGGGCCACCATGCCCGCTGCCATCGCTTCAGTGGGGACTACGGTCCCGTATGCCTTGACGCCGGTTCCGAGGAAATTGTTCGCCGGGGTGGCAGTTGTCGACGCGGCACTGGGTGCTAAAGTCGCCGAATGCGTGTGAGCAGGGTATTGGTTCTGGCTCAGAGTCACCTCTTCCACGCCACCGGTCTCTCCTATCACATAGGTAGTGCCAAGAGAGTTGGTGCCTTGATGCACCGGTATTCGGCTTTGAAGATTAGGCAGCGCGTAGGTGTTTTGACCGTCTCCACCATAGGTGGTGCCGATCAGTTCAAACAGCACGGTGTTTTCTGCAATGGAGATCAGCGCTCCATTACAGAAGTTCCAGCCTACCGGGGCAAAATTGAAGCCGACAAGCCGCACCTCGCCGACGTATGGCGTACTCATATCTGGATCCCCTTATCTTTAAATAACCCTTGTCCAATTGTTGGGAAGAACCACTATGGGATAACCATGATTATCACTCCCGCGCGCCAAAGACAAGAGGTAAGTGGGCAACGATTTGTCAAAAGTTTTGTTGGCCTCTGCCCGAGAATAGCGCCGAAGAAGGTAGCGCCGGGCTCCAGCCCGGTTGTCGTATGGGCGTCCACGCCCGTACATAGCTCGATGCCGGGGATACCATTACCCAATTACAATCACTGCCATCCCGCCACATATGCCTGCCATATAAACCTGTCATCCTGAAGTCGCGGCGGCGACTGAAGGATCTGCAGTTGCTCTTAACTTCCCCGAAGTCCGCCGTATTTCCAGATTGGCGACGACACAACCGGAACAAGCAAATGGCACCTCCAGAGCACATAGATATATGTGCGGCGTACAGTTAGGAGGGTGGGAATTTCGGAGGCGACCATGTTCGATGCAGTCGCAGAGTTCGTTTCTGCGCAGCAGGGAGATTCGGCTGAATTCATCAAGAAGGCGCGAGCGATTGCCATCGGCGTAGCCCGAGATTATGTGCCTGCGCGCCTCTACGTCATCCGCATCGACAACTGGTTTGGGCCGAAGTGGATGCACTTTGCAGGAAAGTTCACCGCCGGAAGACGCATTCGTGGTTTCCCTACTGCTGCTATCGGCGTTCACAAGACGCGCCTGTATGTACCGCCCTTTGTTCCCAGTCGCGTGGTGGGGCAGCGAGTATTTGTGGGTCCAGATTATGAGGAGACGGTAGCCGCGATGCCATTGCATATCGAGTGTCCGAGCCATCAAGCACTTTCGCGACAGATCGCCGATATCGATAAGGATGCAGGTTTTTTGTGGTTCAGCGGGGAATCGGAGGCCCAGAAGCGTGGGTCGGTAATGGTCTATCTGCCCGATGCTTTCGATGCGAGTGCGCTTCGCCGGACTGGCCTTCGCGACTGCGAAGCCTTTTACATCGGCTTCTCGCAGCATGAAATGGGCTGGGTGCCGGCAATGCTGCGGGGTGTCTCTCGTGGCGAAGCGACACATCTTGAGGAGAGCGGACGAGCTTCGATCGATAACGAGCCACTTGCCCGGATTTAGGCCTTCCCCGAACCGGGAGCAAAATAGGGTCAGGGTTGCATCGGCGACCAACCTTCCACCCCCTTTGCTAAACTTCACCCGTAATGACCGCTCTTTCGCCCGGCAAATTATTAAAGCGCGCCTTCTTTGAAGCCCCTCCAGAGCAGGTTTCCCCGCGCCTCCTGGGCAAAATACTGGCGCATCGCACCCGCTCCGGCTGGCTCGCCGGCCGCATTGTGGAGGTTGAAGCCTACCTCGGCCCGCACAAAGATCCACCCGACCCGGCCGCCCACACCTATCGCGGGCCCACGCCGCGCAACCAGGTCATCTTTGGCCCGCCCGGCCACGCTTATGTCTACGCCATCTATGGCCGGTATTACTGTATGAACATTTCATGCGAGCCAGAGGGGCAAGCCGGCTGCATTCTGCTGCGCGCTCTCGAACCAATCACAGGTCTGAAGCAGATGGAGCAGAATCGCAGCCTTGCGGCTGGCGCCAAACCCAGCCAGCTCACTTCGGGTCCAAGCCGGCTTTGCCAGGCGCTTGGGCTCACGCGGACCGATCACAATGGCCTCGACCTGCTCGATCCCAGGTCGCCGCTCCAGGTGCTCGACGATGGATGCGAGGGGAACGAACTGCTTACCACCGTGCGCATCGGCATCAAGCAGGCGGTCGATTTGCCGCTGCGCTTCTGCATTCGCGGCCACGCCTGCGTATCCGGCCCAAAGTCGCTACGCTAGTTCGCTTTCACTCCTTCACTTTTCCTTTCCAGGAATCGCCGCACCGCCGGATCGCTTTCCATTCCAATGGCAATCTCGTAAGCCTTCTGCGCTTCATCGGAGGCTCCGGTTCGCGCCAGCAGTTCGGCTCGCGCCGCCCAGTACGGTTGATAAGCCCGAATACGCTCGTCAGCTTCAACCGCCGCCAGCGCTTCAAGGCCCGCGTCGGCT
>Ga0302278_10005918_pt1 | contig 11885 bp, 10 predicted proteins | sample III_Bog_N3_2_FD_194543 | JGI IMG/M metagenome (GOLD analysis project Ga0302278, IMG submission 194543) | Peat permafrost microbial communities from Stordalen Mire near Abisko, Sweden - III_Bog_N3_2 | ecosystem: Environmental > Terrestrial > Soil > Wetlands > Peat | place: Sweden: Abisko... | reverse complement strand
AACCGCCTCGCACCCGCTCTTGCAACGGGCGTCCTTCTTCACCAGCCGGTGGCGCAAAATGAACAGTTGATCCAGCGGCTCGCCCAGCGGAGCCGTGTAGTCGCGATAGCTCGAAGCAAAGTACCCCGCCCGCGGGTTGAACCGCCGCGGCGTAAACCCCGGCCCCGGCAGCTCAATAAACGACGTCCGCTCCCGCACCGTCATCGCATGCGCATCCGGCGTCACATCGCCCACATACCTGCCCAGCCCCGGCCCATCCGCCGTGAACGTCAGCTCGGCCTCCACCTCCGTGTTCTTCGGGAAGGCCTTCGTCCCCTCCAGCGCAATCGTCGACCGCGTCTCGTCCACTTTGTAGCTTCCCTGCTTCAGCCCCGCCAGCGTCTCCGCCACGCCGTGTCCGTCGTGCAGAAAAAACTCTGTCGCATCCACCAGCACCGCGCCGTCCGCCCCCGCCGCCGCCACCGTGAATCCCCACAGCACGCTCTCCGGAAACGATTGCGTCACCGCCAGCTGCTCCGCCGGCTCGCTGGTCAGCGCGCGGAAGGCCAGGTTTGGCGCTACCAGCAGCACCTTCGGCCCGCTGCGCTCAAACCGCACCAGCCGCCCGCCGCCAATCTGGCCGCGGTCCAGGCCCAGGTCGTTCGAGCCCGTCCCGTAAGGCAGAGTATTGGTATAGAGCAGGTCAGCGCTCCGCCCATCCGGCCCCAGCCGCGGAATCTCCACGTAGAGCTTCCCGCCCGCCGCATCCCAGTCCAGCGGCAACAGGCCGTCGAAATGTTTCATCCCCGCCGTCTTCGCCGCAATCGTAGGCAGAGTAGCCGGCGCAGCCTGACCACCGCTCTGCCCCAGGCTGAGTGTGGAAGCAAAAAACAAGGCAAGAAAGGGAACCGTGCGCATGTCCCGTTCTATCACGACGCCACGCGGAATCGCCCACAACCCCGCTTGCCTTTCCCCGCCCGCCGCGTCCACTCTATAACCCATCCATGCTCCGCCCGCGCCAAAGGCCCGCTGGAGTATTCTTTTCACAGAGGACTTTCCCGTGTTCCGCATACCCATTTCAGCCGCCCTGCTCGCGCTCGTGCTGGCCGCCGGCTGCAAAGCCCAAACCGCGCCGCCCATCCCCAACGCGCCCGACGCCGCCCTGCTCAATCGCCGCATCGAGGTCATGGTGCGTTCCCAGTTCAACGTGCCGCAGGACTACGCCGTCGCCATTGGCGTCCGCACTCCCAGCCCGTTCACCGGATATGACGCCCTGCCCGTCACGCTCTCCCGCGCCGCCAGCACCACCGTCGTCAACTTCCTCATCTCCACCGACGGCAAAACCCTCGCCCGGCTCGACAAGTTCGATCTTGAAAAGGATCCCGTCTTCGCCATCAACGTCGCCGGCCGCCCCATCCGCGGCAATCCCGACGCCAAGGTCACCGTCATCAACTTTGACGACCTCGAGTGCCCCTACTGCGCGCGCATGCACCAGTCCCTCTTCCCTGACACCATCGCCCGCTACAAAGACAAGGTCCGCTTCATCTACAAAGACAACCCCCTGCCTGCGGAGATGCACCCCTGGGCCATGCACGCCGCCGTCGATGCTGACTGCCTCGCCGCCCAGGACGGCAACGTCTACTGGCTCTACGTCGACTACCTCCACAGCCACGCGCAAGAGGTGACCGGCCCCGACCGCGACCTGCCCAAGAGTTTCGCCGCCCTCGACCGCATCGCCCGCCAGGAAGCCACCGTCGGCAAGCTCGACTCGACCACCCTTGACGCCTGCATCAGCAAGCAGGACGAATCCAAGGTCCGCTCCTCGCTCCACGAGGCTGAAGCCCTCAAGGTCGAGTCCGCCCCCGCCCTCTTCATCGACGGCGAGCGCGTCGATGGCGCCATCCCCGAAGATCAGCTCTGGCTCGTCATCGACCGCGCCCTGCGCGCCGCCGGCGAACAGCCGCCTCCGCCCCTCGCGCCTCCGGCCCCGCTCGCAGCACCCGCACCTCCCGCTGCCGGCTCCGGATCAGGCGCCGGAAAATAGGCGAGAGAATTTCTCCGTTGGCGGACAAAAAGAAGCCTCCCAGAGGGAGCGCAGGGAAATAGCCCAGCATGAGTCCGCCGCAGCGGACGAAATGCTGGCAAGACGCGGAACCTAGATCATGCGCCAGAGATTCCCGTAGACCGCACGCAAACAAGCCTCCCGGAGGGAGTACGCAAAGAGCCTCCCGGAGGGAGCGCAGGAAAATAGCCCAGCATGAAGTCCGCAGCAGCGGACGAAATGCTGGGAACAGGCACGAAACGGACCCGCGCCCCGTAGGGGCGCTGTGAACGTCCGCAATCACCCGCGCCCGGTTTGCGTCGCACAAGGCTATCGAAGACCGGCCCCGGGCATTTATCCTTGTAGGCCAAAGCAATGCCGGGGCCGTCAAAGACCCCAAGGAGACATCAGGTTGCAAGTCGAATCGTTTTTCCCGGCCTGTTCCCGATCGGCCGGCAAGGCTCTCATCACAGCCGTCCTGCTCGCCGGCGCAGCCGGCTGCCATCGCACCCCCTCGGCCGACGTCATCGCCTCCGTCAACGGCAAGGACATCCTCCGCGCCGACCTCGAGCGCCAGTATCAGATCGTCAAAATGAGCCAGGGTGAAGCCCCCCAGGACCCCTCGCCCGAGCAGGCCAACCTCACCCGCCTCTCCGTCCTCCGCCAGATGATCGACGAGGAGATCCTCCAGCAGCGCGCCGCCAAGCTCAACGTCGTCGCCTCCGATGAGGACGTCAACGCCAAGCTCACCGAGATGAAGGCCCCCTACACCCAGGAGGAGTTCGACAAGCTGCTCAAAAACCGCAATGAAACCCTCGACACCCTCAAGAGCGAGCTGCGCCGCGGCCTCACCCGCAACAAGCTCCTCAACAAGGAAATCGACTCCAAAATCAACATCACTGACAACGAGATCACCGGCTACTTCGACGCCCACAAGGCCGAGTTCAACGTCATAGAGCCGCGCTACGACCTGGCCGAGATCGTCGTCACCAACGCTCCCTCGCCCCAGCCCGGCAACCTCCAGAACAGCAAGGCCACCAGCGAGGCCGACGCCAAAAGCAAGATCCAGGCCCTGCAAAAGAAGCTCGAAGCCGGCGACGACTTCAGCGCCCTGGCCATGAACTTCTCCGAGAATAAAGACAGCGCAGCCAACGGCGGCGACATGGGCTTCGTCACCGAGTCCCAGCTCCACGACCAGGCCACCACCGAGGTCTACGACGCCATCACCAAGCTCAAGCCCGGCCAGTTCACTGACGTGCTGCCCGTCAACGGCGGCCAGGCCCCCGGACACAAGCCCATCGGCTTCGCCATTTACAAGCTCATCTCCCGCGAAGCCCCCGGCCAGCGCACCCTGACCAATCCCCAGGTCCAGCAGGCCATCCGCCAGAGCCTCCGCGACGGCCACGCCCAGCTCCTCAAGAGCGCCTACATCGAGAAGCTCCGCGACGACGCCAAAGTCCAGAACTACCTCGCCGACCAGATCCTCAAGCAGGGCGCCCAGTAACCTGGAACCCCTTGCATCTGTCCTCCACCGGCCTCGCCACGCCAACCCACGGTCGGATGAAAACACGAGCATTGGCTGGAACCGCCAGCGCCCAGCGTCCACGAACGCCCAGCGTCCACGAACGCCCAGCGTCCACGAACGCCCAGCGTCCCGGAGGGACAGCAGGAAAATAGCCCATGGACAAGCGCAGCGCAGTCCTGGGTTCGCGTTGAACGAAAGGCCCTCCGCCCCGTAGGGACGGAGCGAAATCAGCCTCAGAATAGTTTTCTTGTGGAACCGGCAACTTGCGCGCTTCACGCAAAGTAGCCCCATTCTGCGGACAATGCGACGCTCCCTAGCGCCAACCTCCTGGTCGGCTCTACGGGCGCCGTCCCCGCCACCAGAGCAAGGCCCCGTTCCTCTATGCCGCATGCACATACGGTGACGGAGCAATCGGCTGTAGCGTGGGCCAGGAGGCCGGCGCTACAAAATTCGTTGGCGCGCCGGTGAGAAATGCGGGCCAAACGCAAAACGGCCCCCGCCCAGGGCGGAGGCCGTTTTGCATTCCAGTCTGCGGAACCTACTTCAGGTTGCCGTTCGAGTCCATCGTGATACCGCCAGGGCCTGCGTTCTTCTTGTCTTCGTTGGCCTTGCGAGTCCCCAGAGCCTTGGACGTGAAATCCTTGGCCGCGGCGATATCCGCGCTGACTGCGGCCGCGTTGCCGTAGTCCACATCCGCCTTGCGACGATAGATCAGGTTCAGATAAACCATGGCCTCGTCGTAGTTCGGCCGGTTGGCCACCGCCTGGTTCAGGTACTGCAAACCCTCGGCCACCAGCGCCGCATTCTCATCCTTGATCTGCTCCATGATCTTCTTGGGCGCCTTCACGTTGCCCTCGCCGTCGTCGTTGATGCCCGCCGCCGCCAGCGCCTTCAGCGTATTCTCATGGGCCAGCGTCCAGTCGATCGCGCCAATCGTGTACGCCGCCTCGGCGTCCTTCGGATCGACAGCCAGAACCTTCTTCTGCCATATCTTGGCGTCGTCAAACTTCTTGGTGCTGAAATAAATACCCGCAATCTGCTTGATGCTGTTCACATCGTTCGGGTTCTGCGCCAGAACCTCCTGGAAGATGCTGATCGCCTGCTGCGCGGTGTGCATGTTGTCCGGCGTGTCCAGCCCCGGCACCACGTTCTGCGCCAGAGCCGTCGCCAGGTAGGTCTTCGCCATCGGCAGGCTGGGGTCCAGCTGCGTTGCCGTCTGGAAGTGGCCGATCGCCTCTTCGTAACGAGCGCTCTTGTACGCTTCCACTCCCTTGTTCAACTGGTCACGGGCTTGCAGGCGTTTGCACCCGCTCATGGTAAACACCATGCCGGCCAATACCACCGCGAGCGCCGTTATACGTGCGGGTCCATTCATGTTCGTATCCTTCTCCTTCAGGTGGCGCCCTTTGATGTGTCTGCGCCCCTGTAATCTCTCTCGAACTGGCCGCAGGCGGGAGGACCCGCAGCCGGAACTCAGAATTCTACACCTGTTCACAACGCCGGTCCGGCCAAAGCCGATGCAAGCCCCATGCGCAATGCAGCTCGCCTACTGGCCAGCCTGGATCTTCGGCGTCATCAGCCCAATGTGGTCCACGCTGGCCGCACGGCCAATGTCGATCACCTCGGCAATGTATGCGAAGTTCACATCGTCATCGCCGCGGACGAACATAATCCGTTCTGCGCGGTTGGCGTAGATCTCGGTCAGTCGTGGCAGCAGGTCAGCCTTGGCCACGTCGGTCTCATTGATCTTGTACGTCGGCGGCCCGCCGGGATGATAAGCCACCTGCACCACGATGGTGCGGTCGGTCGGCGGCGGCGTCTTCGTCGGATCCTTCGGCGGCTGCGGAACCAGCGCATCCAGCCCCTTCGGCGTCACCGGCACAATCACCATGAAGATGATCAGCAGCACCAGCAGAACGTCAATCATCGGGGTAACATTGATGTCGGACGAGTAACCACCCCCGCCTCCCGTTGTCATGCCCATGGCTTCAAACTCCTCGTGTTCTCAATATCGTTGGATAAACCGCGGCCGAATGGCTGTTCCCTACTCGCCGCCTGCTCCGCCGCCCGCTTCCTTCTTCTGCGTCAGCAGGCCCACGTCGTCCACGCCGGCCGTGCGCACCGCGTCGATCGCGTCTTCGACTGCCCGGAACTGCGCCCGCGCATCCGCGCGCACATAGATCGTCTTGCCCGGCTTGTCGGAAAGCTTGTCGCGCACCAGGCCGCCCAGCTCGCTCAGTGCCACTTTATTCTGGCCCAGAAACACGCCGCCGTCGCGCGTGATCGCGACCACGATCGCATCTTCCTTGTCGGCGTCGGGCATGGATGTTGGGTTGTCCACTTTGGCCATGTCTACCGCCACCTTGTTCTGCAGCATGGGGGTGATGACCATGAAGATGATGAGCAGAACCAGCATCACGTCCACCATCGGTGTCACGTTGATGTTGGAACTGACGTTTTTTCCTTCCGACCGTACCGCAATTGCCATGGCTGATGCTCCGTGCCTGAATGATTTTTATTCCGGATGGCGTTCCGGCGTTGCTGCCTGCCCGTCTGCCGGAGGCGAGATGGAAACCGGCAGGCAGGGGAGAAATTGTTGATCTCCCCTGCCCCGCCGCAAACTCCCGCTCGCAGCTTCAGGGCGCTTCGCTTAACGCTTGTGGCTCTGCTTGATGAAGTAGTCCACCAGCTCGCTCGAGGAGTTGTCCATCTCCACGTCGAACGCTTCCACGCGGCCGGTGAAGTAGTTGAACGCCATCACGGCCGGGATCGCAACCAGCAGGCCGAACGCCGTCGTCACCAGCGCTTCTGAAATGCCGCCGGCTACCGCGCCGATGCCCGAGGTCTTCTGCGTGGCAATCTGCTGGAAGGCGTTCAGAATGCCGATAACCGTGCCCAGCAGGCCGACGAACGGCGCCGTCGAGCCGATCGTGGCCAGAACCGCAAGGCCCCTCTTCAGCTTGGCGTGCACAATCGCTTCGGCGCGCTCCAAAGCGCGGCCCGAGCTCTCGATCGTCTCTTCGGTCGGCGCCCCGCCCGAGGAGCGGAACTCCTGCAGGCCGGCCGTCACCACTTCGGCCAGGTGCGACTTCTTGTTGCGGTCGGCGATCTTGATCGCCTCTTCCAGCTTCGAGTCCTTCAGCGCGCCCGCAACCTTGGGAGCGAACTCGCGCGACTGCTTCCGCGCTGCCGAAAAGTAAAGGTAACGGTCGATCATCACGGCCAGCGACCAGATCGACTCAATGAACAGGATGATGGCGATGGTGCGTGCCGGCCATCCCATGTGATCCCACAGCCCCATCGGGCTGAAGCTGACGGTGCCGCCCTCTTCCTGGAAGAAAGCAAGGCTGCTGATCGTGTGCGAAGCGAAATGTGTGAGCTGAGCGAGAATCACTGAATCGTTCCTCCTAAGGAGTTTCTTTTGAACTTGCGCCCGCCGCGGCGGACGATTGCTGGTGAATGCGGCTCTTCACGATCCGCCTTCAGGCCAATAGGAAGGCCCCTGCCCGGAATACCGGAGAGGGGCCGAAGATAAAATCAACCGCCGAGCGTGAACACCACATTCACCGTGGTTTCCACTTCGACCGGATCGCCGTTGAGCAGGTATGGCCGGTAGCGCCACGACTTCACCGCTTCCAGAGCCGCCTGCTGCAGCATCGCCGGACCACTGATCACGCGAAGATTCTCGATCGTGCCCGTCTTCGAGATCATGGCCTGCAACACCACCGTACCGGAGACGCGCGCCGCCTTGGCAATCGGCGGATAGCTCGGCGCCGTCTTGTTCAGCAGCATACCCTGGGCCACGCCCCCGGAGATGTTGATCTTCTTCGGCGCTTCTGCCTTGACCTTGGGACCGCTGCTGCCGCTGCCGAACACGCTGCCGATCACGCCCGTGCCGCTGCCGCCCAGCCCTTCCATCCCAGCCACGCCAAAGCCTGAACTCGGCGGCGCTTCCCTCTCGGCCACAATCTTGATGTCGTGCGGAATCTTGGTCGGCGCCGTCAGCTGATTGTTCATCATCTCCGACTGCACGTGCACCACATGCACTACCTCAGGCGGGGGCGGCGGGGGCGGAGGAGGAGGAGGCGGCGGTGGCGCCGTCAGAACGGTCAGCATCATGTTGTGAGGAAGTGCCTCAGGATAGATCAACGGGATCAGGATGAGAAGAACAAGAATCGAGCCATTGGTGATGAACGTGACCATCATCCAATACTTGCTCTTGCTCTTGATCCTGCCGCCGGATTCAAATGTGGAATCTTCAAACATGGCCAGCCTCGAATCGGGGTGTTGGTTACCTCTAATTAGACACCGCCGGGTCCCGGAATGTTCCCAGCATCAGAACGGTATCACAGAAGGGTGTTCCCCTTGTATCAGATAGATGCGCCCCATGCAAAACATGCTGTAAAGGTGGTGCAGTTTCGATGGATAAATTTTATCCGCGCGGCTTTTTCGCCGCCGGCAATACCACCGTCTTGCCCTTTTCCGCCCGCCACTGCTGCCACGCCACCAGCATTGGCGCCGCCACCGCAATCGACGAGTACGTTCCGATCAGGATGCCCACCACCAATGCGAACGAAAACCCATTCAATACCGCCCCGCCGAAAATGTAAAGCGACAGCACCGTCAGAAACGTCAGCCCCGTCCGGCTCAGCGTCTGGTTGATGCTCCGGTTCACCACGTCCGCCAGCGACTCCCGCCGGCTCATGCGCAGGTTCTCCCGGATGCGATCAAACACAACAATGGTGTCGTTCATCGAGTAGCCCACCAGCGTCAGAATCGCCGCAATTACCGTCAGGCTGATCTCCTTGTTCAGCAGCGCAAACGCGCCCACCGTGATCAGCGTGTCGTGAAACACCGCCACCACCGCCGCCACGCCGTAGATCAGTTGGAAACGGAACCACAGATACACCAGCATCCCCAGCAGCGAGTAGAGCGTAGCCAGCAGCGCCTGCTTCTCCAGCTGATGGCCCACCGTCGGGCCCACCACGTCCACCTTGGTCCCTGAAGGCACAATCGGATTCGCGTACGAGGCATGCAGCGCATCCAGCACCTGCTTCTGCCCGGCCTCGAGCGAGCTCTCATCCTGCTGCTCCGGCAGGCCGATCAGCACTTCGTTCAGGTTCGCCTGGTCGTAGGGCACCACCGTCGCGTCCTTCACGCCGGCCGTCGCCATCGCCTGGCGGATCGCCCCAATATCCGGCGTGCCCGTAAACTGCACCTGCACTTCTGTGCCGCCGCGGAAGTCCACGCCCAGCGGAACCGGGCTGCGCACTCCGCCCACCGGGTGCTCCCAATGCCAGCCCATGGCAATCAGGCCGCTGATGCTGAAGATCAATGAGAAGCCGAGGAAGTACCACTTCAGCCTCAGCCAGTCCACATTCACGCCGCGAAACAATTCCACTTGTTCTACCCTTCCCTGTGGCTGAAGCCGTGCGCCTCAGCGTTAAGCATCTATCCTAAATCCACGACTAAATCGAAACCGGCTCGCCCTGCTTCAGCCTGCCCACATGCCAGTCGAAGATCACCCGCGAGACAAACACGGCAGTGAACAGGTTGGCTGCCAGACCGACCGTCAGCGTGACCGCAAAGCCCTTCACCGGCCCGCTGCCGAACAGGAACAGAATCGCCGCCGACACAATCGTCGTCACGTGCGTATCGAAGATCGTCGTCCACGCATGGGCAAAGCCCTGGTCCACAGCCGCCACGGCTGCCTTGCCCGCCCGCATCTCTTCCCGGATGCGCTCAAAGATCAGCACATTCGAGTCCACGCCCATGCCGATCGTCAGAATCACGCCGGCAATCCCCGGCAACGTCAGCGTAGCCCCCGAGAAACCCATGAAGCCGAGCAGAATAACCAGGTTCAGGAAGAGCGCCAGGTCGGCGTTGATGCCCGAGCCCTTGTAGTACACCAGCATGAAGGCCATCACCACCAGCACGCCCACAACTGCGGCCGTCACGCCCTGGCGGATCGAGTCCGCGCCCAGCGATGCGCCCACCGTCCGGTCTTCAATCGGCACCAGCGAGGCAGGCAGAGCGCCCGTGCGCAGCATCTTCGATAGAACTTCAACCTCGGTTGGCGTAAAACTGCCCACAATCTCGCCCGTTTCGCGAATGGCGCTCTGGATGACCGCGACTTCCTTCACCCGGCCTTCCATCACTACCGCCATGCTCTGGCCCACGTTCTTGCTGGTGTAGTCGTAGAACTTGTCGCCCGCATCGTTGGTCAGCGTAAAGTGCACCGCCTGGCGTCCGTTCTGGTCGTTCCCAGGGTCGGCTGAGCGGAACTGGTTGCCGGCCACCACCGGAACCCGCTTCAGCACAAACACCTCGTCGGCGCCGGAGCCGGTCGCCAGCGTGCCCGAACCGTGCAGCATCATCTCGTCCGGAGGAATCGAGCCGTTGGTGCCGGCCGCTGCTTCCTGCTCGTCCTTGTACGGGCCGCCCACCACGGCGTGAATCTCCAGCCGCGCCGTCGACTGGATAATGCTCTTCACCTGCTCCAGGTCGGAGATGCCAGGCAGCTCCACCAGTATCTCGTTCTTGCCCAACCCATACGGCGAAACCACCGGCTCGCTCACGCCCAGCGCATTCACGCGGTCGGTGATCGTCTCAATGGCCTGGTCCACGGTCTTCTGTTCAAGAGCCGTTTCAATGCTCGGCTTCATGGTCAACGTCCAGCTGTTGTCCGCGCCGCCGCCCGAGAGGTCGTAGTCGGTCAAAAACTTGTCATCCAGCGTCGACCGCACCGTCCCCGAACTGGCCAGCGCTGTGCCTTCCACCTTGATCACGTCCGGCTGCTTCACCGGATCGGGCTTGTAAACCTGCGTGAACGTCAGGTTGGCGGTCTTCAGGTCCTGCTCCACCCGCTGCACCGCGTCGTCCGTCTCCGCGCCCACGGCTTCAGCCACCACCACCTGCAACACCAGGTGAGCGCCGCCGCGCAGATCCAGCCCAAGGTGAATCCGCTGGGTGATCGAGTCGCCCAGGGCCTTGCCCGTGAACCCCTTGGGCACCCCGACGATGCCGTAAACGCAGATCGCCAGGAATGCGACAATCAGGGCAATCTTTTTGTTGAGATTCTTATTCATCGTCCCGTTTCTCTAGTTGAAAAAATCAAAAATTGAAAACTCTGGGTGGAAACCCACCAACCCTGGGTGCCCCATCCTTGCGAGCTCTTTGTTCTTCTCGCAAGCGTGGGAAATCACGAACCCATGCGTTACGACCCCGCGCCCGTGTCCTGCGTCGTCACTGAAGCAATCGCGCTCTTGGCCACTTCCAGCTTGATATTATCCGGCGCCACGCGAATGATGTACGCGTCGTCCTTGATGGAAAGAATAATGCCCCGAATCCCCCCGGCCGTCGTAATCCGGTCCCCGGCCTTGATGCTCGCCAGCATCTCCTGCCACTGCTTCTGCTTCTTTTGCTGCGGCCGGATCATCACCAGGTAAAGCACAGGAATCAACAACAACATGGGGAGAAATCCAATCAGGCCTCCTGCCGGAGCCCCTCCCGCCAACACTGCCAGACTCGTTGCCACACTCATCCTTTGCTCACCCCGCTGGACGCGAATATCCACATCCACTCAGGGCACAGGCTAACCCGGCTTGAAACCGGCTGCCCGACCAAAAATTTGTCTCCGGGAATGGGCCTGGCTTGATCCGGGCCGCTTGCCCTGTCCGGGCTCTGGCCACACCTTCCTGCCAGATCTCAACTGAAGAACTCGCCGCTCAACGTGCCGCCGCCGGCTCAACATCCGCCATGCGCCCGCCTGCCGGCCGCAAACCCAACTGCCCTCTGCTTCCTGTTCGACGCGGCCTTCCACTCGAATCCAGACCCGGCTCGCCCGGCATCAAAGCCATCGCACCTGCTTTGCGCCCGCCCCGCCAGGATTCCAGAAGAATGCCTGGATACGATAAGAAACGCGCGGACTGCCGCATGTCAAGGTGCCCGGCGGCCACACTGGCCCCGAATCAGGCGAAAATCCCCTCGCCCCGCGCCTTATCGCCGTCGCGCTGGCCGTCGCAGGCTCTGCCTGCACAGGTTGAAGAACACCCAAACCATGAACGAAACCGCCAGAACTACGGGAACAAAGCAGGCCAGTGCCACCACAACGCTGCGCATCGATTCGGTCCTGCCGCGCTCTCCGGGTTACCCGCGCCATGCCCATCGTGCCGCGGACGGAAAGCACCGCAAAACCAGAAGACACCCGCAGCTGTAAGGGCGGGATAGACCTTCCATAAAGGTTTAGTAAGGCAAATAATTTGTATCGGCTTCAGCCCCTGGACCGTGGGGCGTGAGTCCGCGCTATTCAGCCGGCTCCCAATAGCGAAGCCCCGGCTC
>Ga0302278_10005916_pt1 | contig 11888 bp, 8 predicted proteins | sample III_Bog_N3_2_FD_194543 | JGI IMG/M metagenome (GOLD analysis project Ga0302278, IMG submission 194543) | Peat permafrost microbial communities from Stordalen Mire near Abisko, Sweden - III_Bog_N3_2 | ecosystem: Environmental > Terrestrial > Soil > Wetlands > Peat | place: Sweden: Abisko... | reverse complement strand
AGCGCGCGCGTTCGGTGATGGTCAGGTCGCGGATATTCAGCTTTTCCACGCGGGTTTCGCGATCCGCCAGCTTGGCTTCGGCCTTTTGTTCCGACCCATGCACGCTGACGGCGCGGTCATACTCCGTCCCAAAACGATTGCGTAGCGCCTGGCTCTTCTTCTTCCGCCTCTCGATGAATACGCCGAGAATAGTGCCGAAGATCAGAACAACGACAAGCACGCCGAAGATGAATCTTGGATCTGTAAAGTTGAATTGCATGGAACCCTCCTGTTGCTTGAATGTCCGCGCAGATAGAGGTAGGGTTTGGGGTGCTTCCTCGGCTGGGGCGGAACGTGAATCTCAATCCATCAAGAGTATTGAGCCGGCACGATTCCGTTGGCTGGCCTGATTTGCTCACCGGATCGGTCACGCCATTGCAGGGATTCGATGCGAGGTTAGCCAGGGGAAACCTGCTTCGCGGGTTGCGGCTTTGAATCAAGAACGCACTTGGAGGATTTGCTGGAATAGCTTTACCCCACGAAAGCCGTGAGAATAGTGGTACGGTCGAGGTGGGGCAAATTGTTGTACACGATCAATGAGTGCGCACGGAACTTATCCGTGACTTGTGCATTTGAGTAGCGCCGCTCTCCAGAGCGGCTTTGCGGGCGGCATCCTTGGCGCCCGCATCCCTTCGCGGGCCAGGGGGCTCGCGTGCTGCCTATTTACGGCTAAGTTCTTAATTCGCCAGGACCGCCCTATAGCGCACCTTGTTTTTCTTCACCTTTTCGATGGCTTCGTTGGCCTTGGCCATGGGGAAGCGCTCGGTTTGGGCTTTGACGCCGTGGCGAGCAGCTACTTCCAGCATTTCTTTTATCCGATAGGGGCTGCCGGTGGGGTTGCCGGTGATGGAGCGGAGGCCGGAGATGAGCGGGAAGGCGTGTACGGAAACTGGTGACGGCGGAACGCCCACAAAGCACAGCGTGCCGGTGGGGCGCAGAGCCTGAACAAAGGTACCCCAGTCCTGGTCGGCATTGACCGTGCTCAGCACAAAGTCCAGAGTCCCAGCAACTTCCTTCAGCGCTTTCGATTCGCGGCTGTTGACAAATCGGTGGGCGCCCAAAGCGCGCGCTTCTTCTTCCTTGGCGGCCGAGGTGGAAAAGGCGGTCACCTCCGCGCCGAAGACCCTCGCAAACTGAATGGCCATGTGGCCCAGTCCGCCAATACCTACAATTCCCACGCGCGAAGAGGGATTCACGCCATGGGTGCGCAGGGGGTTATACACGGTGATGCCCCCGCAAAGCAGCGGTGCGGCGTGTTCGCTATCCAGAGCCGCGGGAATTGGAATCACAAAGCGGGCGTTGGCCCGGACGCGCTCGGCATAGCCGCCGTGACGATGAACGCAGGTGCCCTCAGCCGCAGGGCAAAGATTCTCCATCCCCCGTGTGCACCACTCACATTCGCCACAAGAGTTCGATTGCCAGCCAAGGCCAACGCGCTGGCCCTCCTGGAGTGATCGAACCTCGCTACCCACCGCCGCAACTGATCCCACAATTTCATGGCCCGGAATGAACGGATAGTGGCTGATGCCCCAGTCGTTCGAGATCAAGTGGATATCGCTGTGACAGATGCCGCAGTGTGTGATCGCTATCTCCACCTCTTGCGGTCCCAGCTTGCCGGGGTCGTAGCGATACGGCAAAAGTTCTGCTCCCGCCGCGTGTACTGCAAGTCCTTGAATGAAGGCCATGATCGTTCTAATTCCTCGCTGGGGGCTGGTAAACAGGCTGGCGGACTTCCCCAAAGCCGCAGGCCCGAAAGTTGGAGTGAGTTATTCTCTACGCTAGAGCTAGTTTAAACCGCTGCCAGTCTCAATGCGCAGATTAAGAATCTGAAAACCGTTCAAAACTCCTCCGGCAGACGCATCCCCAACCGCCTCAGCCGACTCTCCATTCAGGTTCACGTCCTGCGCGGTGCGCTGCGGCTCCAGCACATTGGCCACTGAAAGCGGCAGACTTGCAAGCGTTTGCCCAGAGATGCCAGCCTGGGTTTCAGGCACTAGCAGGCTCACATAAATGCGGTCTGCCGAGTGCTGCTGCCGGGCTTGAGCGAGCACCGTATCCAAGTCCACCGGGCGGCCTGAAAACCGGGGCTGATCCAAAGTCCGGTCCAGCGTACCGGAATCCGAGATCAAGAGCCGAAGATTACCGGGGCCCAGCCGTGACGGAAGCTTGATCGGAATGCGCACATTGCGCGCGGGTTGCTGCCAAGGACGCAGGGTCGCCTCAACCACTACGGTATCGCCGGCGTGAACAATATCGTTTGAAATCAGGCGCGCCGTCTCCAGTTCCACATGAATGCGCCTCGGAATGGCCTCGATGCGTAGATCGATCCCGCGCAAATCGCCCTGCCGCGCGCCGTTTGAATAGAGCCGGGAGAAGCGCTCGCCGGCCAGCATTGATATCTCCAAGGGGGCAGCCATTTGATCGCCGGCCGAGACCCACAGGTCGAGCGGCGAAGCTGGGTAGCCCTGGAGATCGATCGCACCGGTCAGGTGGTAGCTTGTCTCCGCTGTACTTTCGTTGGTGGCAAGCAGCGACTCGTACAACGCCACCAGCACGGCCTGGGGAGTTATCGACGGAAGATCGATCACCTCAATGTTGAGCTTTCGCTCGCCTGTCCCTGAGTGAACGGCAATATGAACGGGGATCATCCGCGCCTTCTGGCCAAGCACGCCGCGAATGGCGGAGTCGCGGTCCTCTGAAAAAGCGCCAATGAGGTCGCCGGTGTTGACGATCTTGAAGGCGTTCATTGGCGAAGCCAGCGTGGCCACAACCTCGGCAGTGGTCATCGGCAGCGAAACCGGCCCAGCCTGCAAAATGGGGTGGCCGCAAGCGAGAAGCTGCTTCGAGTCGATGTAAGTGACTGTGCAGGTGGCCGCGATCTCCAGGTCGCCGCGCACCAACTGGGCGCTAACCGCCGAGCCGGGCACCACGCTGGCTATTGCGGCGGCCGATGGTTCGGCAAAAGGCTCCTCGGGATACTTGGATGAGCCGCCCATGCCCCCAGCCGCAACCGTTTCCAGGCCCGTACCGGCCATTTGCTGCTGCCACAGGCGAATGGCCCCTGGTTCAAAACCGCTCATCACCAACGGCGTTTCCATGGCCTGGAAACCATCCGGTGCCGACGATTGGAGGAACTGATCCCGATTCTCTGTTCCCTGTTCCCTGATCCCAGTTCCCTCGGCGACAATGGGCAGATCGCGCACTTCCAGCATCTGCTCAATGGGAGTGATTCCGGCAATGGGATCCTTGCTGAACTGGCCTATACGGTACGAGAGGGAACCCAGCAGCCGGTTGCCAATATACACTGGGCTTCCGCTCATGCCCGCAACCACGCCCGTGTATTCCGGCTTGGCGCCGTGGAGCAGGGCCAGAATCATGTCATGGCCGGGGCCGCGCGCCCCGCGCAACACACCCAGAATCTCTACGTCCATAGCCTCTGGCTTGGTGCCCGTGAAAACCGTCCAGGCGGTTGCCGTCATGCCGCGGCGCACCTCGCTGAGCGGAAAAAACCCGCCGCTGGAGGGTGGCGGTCCGGCCGGAGCAGGCAGGGTTTGCGCCTGCAATCGGCCGGAGCAAACCAGCAGGAGCTGTGCAAGGATTAGCAGGACGATCTCAGTTGCCAGAAGAATCTGGGTTTGCTTCACGCGGGTTTCCACGTCTATAAGAGTACAGCCTTGGCTGTAGCCTCCCTGTGTCGGCCTATCTGCAGGCCGCCAGTCAAGATCGGAATCGGAATTCAGCCTTGGGAGCGCGGAGCGGAGGCGGGAGGCTATTAGCTGGTGGCTGTCTTCCCGTATGCTGTTGAACACAGAGGTCGTCATGTTCCCAAAGCGCTCATTCCGTTTCGCCGTTCGCCGTCTCGGGTTTTTCGCCTGGTTCGTCGCTCTACACGCCTTGGCAGTCCTGCCACTTGCCCGCGCCCAGGCCACACGGCAATTCCAGCAAGCCCAGCAGACGCAGCAGCCTCTGCAGCAGCCCGACCAGGCCGCGCCCGATGCGGGCGGTCCCGGAGCCGACTCGGGCGTCATCGCCCTGCCCAAGAAGAAGGACGTGCCGGAAGATGTGCCGCCGCCTGCCCCAGCCGAGCGTAAGATCAACAATCCGGCAGGGATGCCTAACTACTCCTTGCGCATTGAAGTCCCCGAGGTCACGGTGGATGTGGGTGTGCTTCTGGAGAAGACCCATCAGTTCGTTCCCGGCCTCAAGCCTGAGAACTTCCGTGTGTATGAGGACGGAGTGGAACAGAAGGTCAGCGGGTTCAAGCGCGTCGAGGCGCCCATCACGGCTCTGCTAATTTGCGAGTTTGCCGCCAACAGCTACAGCTTTATCTATGACATGCGCAATGCCGCCTTCACCTTTGCAAACCAGTTGCGGCCGCAAGACTACGTCGCCATGATGACCTTCGACATGCACACCCAGATTGTGACCGACTTCACCCAGGACAAGCGTCAGCTCAACGATGCCATCAACTCGCTGCGCATTCCCGGATTCAACGAAACAAACGTATTCGATGCCCTATACGAGGGCATCGATAGGCTCGACCGCATCGAGGGCCGCAAGTACATCGTTCTCATCGCATCCGGCCGCGACACATTTTCGAAGATAACTCTTGACAAGATGTTGAAGAAGGTCAAGGCCACCCAGGACGTGACCATCTTCACCGTCTCCACCGGCGGGGCCGCGCGGGTCATGTCGGAAGGACGCGGGGGGTTTGGTGGCCAGATGCGCGAGATGGACTACCTGCAGGCCGATAACGAGATGAAAACATTCTCGAGCCTCACCGGCGGCGCCAGCTACTTTCCCCGGTTCGTTGGCGAGATGCCAGACATTTTCCAGCAAATCAACCAGAACATTCGGTCAAAATACCAACTCGTCTACAGGCCCACCAACGTCAAGCAGGACGGCACATTTCGCAAGCTGCGCGTGGAACTTGTAGACGCAGAAGGCCATCCGCTGCGCATGCAGGATGAAAAGCAGAAGCAGTTGAAGTACGACATCATTGCCCGCGATGGCTATAAAGCCAAGCAGGAAGTGGAGTAGCGCCAACTTTCCGACGCGCGCCATACACCACAGGACATCTGACGGCCTCCCGTGGGTAGCCGCCAGATGCTGAGGCGTGGCTGCTTCAATGCACGACCGGAACTTCGATCTACCGGAATTGGTTGACAATGTCCAGGATGTAATACGCGATCACGAACACTGTCGCCGCTCCAGTTAGCCACAAGACTACCCGTTCCAAAGGCTCGACCTTCGCGACCTTGGCCACGATGGCAGCCTGTTCATTCCTAACGTGATCAAACGATTCGTCGAGGATGATCTGGTCATCCTCATCCTGGGTTAGCTTGCCCAAATACAACTTGAGGACGATCACCATCAGAACCAGAACGCCCCAAACCGACCACATTGCAGGAACAAGTTTCGTCATACTCCACCTCCGGAAGACTTTGGGTCCCAGATGCCAGCGGGTCCGTGACGGAAACGCGGTCTCGTGAGTAGAGGGGCCGTACGGTTACTTATCTTATCCCCAAACCAAAACCGTCGTCGTGACAAGAATCACAAACATTTTCCGGGTGGGCCAACTCGATCAACCCCTCCCGCCACTGGATTTACGCCACTGGCCCTGCCCGGGCCAGAAACAAGACTACATAGGGGATACCATCCTTGAAGTTGTTCTGGCATCCCGCAAAAGGAGAACCCGAATCTGCGACTTTCCGGTCACCGGTTGCATCCAACGAGAAGAAGCCGTGACTGGGGCTTGTATCTGAGCTGCAGGGGCAGTAGAGTTAGGAATAACGGCAAGCATTTCATCTATTGGAGACACCATGGCCACAGCGACAGTTTCACCCGCACAGGAAACGGAAAAGAAAGCGCCCCTCATACTGACCCCTCAGGCCATTGCCAAGGTGCGCGAGATCATGGCCACCCAGGATCCACTTCCCGCAGGGCTGCGCGTCGGCGTGGTGGGCGGCGGTTGCTCGGGGTTTCAGTACTCGATGGCCTTTGAAAACCAGAGCGGCATGATGGACAAGGTCTTCAAGTTCGAGGACTTGCAGGTTTTCGTTGACGCCACATCGCTGATGTATCTGAACGGCTGCACCGTCGACTACGTTGAGACGCTGGAAGCAGCGGGATTCAAGTTCGACAACCCCCAGGTGAAGAGCACTTGCGGCTGCGGTTCTTCGTTCAGCGTGTAAGCGCCTAGCGCTTTGTGTTGGTTTTGTCTGCGAGAACGGCCCATTTGCCTGCATGGAGATGGGCCGTTTTGCGTTTTGGGTGGGTTTGCTGGATAGACCGGGGGGCCAGGAGCGCGGCTTTTTGACCTTCTGGCTCGTCCATTTGCCTGGGTCGCGTTGATGGAGTACCTTTGCGCTGCCAGGAAATGAATATTCGAGGTACCCCATCGATGAACCATCAGCGCCAGGTTTGGCATACGATTCTGCTGTCCGCCGCCGTGCTTGGCGCGCCCGTCTTTGCCCAGGATGTTGCTCCGGCTACCACCGCGAAGCCATTGCCGGCGCCACCTGAGCCGGGGCTGCTGTTTTACCTCTCAGGCGACCACGGATTCAACGCCGACTACGCTGCCGGAGGCAAGTCGGAGCCGAATTACCTTTCCGACGTGAAGATTCTTCCCGGCGGCGCGAAGGGTTCTTACCTGCAGTGCGGCAACAATCAACTGCTTTCCTATTGGGCGCCCGGTAACATTTATGCGCAGCGGGGAACGCTGTCATTTTATTGGCGGTCGCGCGATGCAGTGGATGAGACCGCGTTTCCCATCTTCCGGGTGGGTTACGCGGACCATTCCAGTTGGGATCAGGTTTGGCTGCGCATCGATTACAACGGCCATGGCTTCGACGCCTTTGTCACCGACGTAAACTTGGGACGCACGCGCGTCTCTTATGACATGCCCGGGTTTCCCAAGCCGGACCAATGGGCGCTGCTGACGCTGACCTGGGATGAAACCACCGGTATTCGCTTTTATGTGAATGGCAAGATGGTGGCCGAGAAGGCTGCCACGGGAATGTTCGATGCGGGATTGGACCAGTTTGGGCCGCACTCGCGAATCATTGGGCCCACAGGCGTTGAAAGCACATATAGCTACGATCGCGGCGGAGACCTTGACGAGTTGCGCATTTACGACCGCGCGCTGTCTGACGAAAACGTGGCTTCGCTGGCCAGGGGCGAGACGCCGCAAAACATTCCTGATGCCACGCGCAGCCTGGCCAGCACAGACACGCAGAAGGAGTGGTGGTTCCACTATGGCTGGAACCGTTCCGGCGACATTCCCGCGCCGTTGCCCGCAACCAATACCACCGTGCGCAAGGTGCAGATCAATGACGCTTACGATATTGGCCGGTGGTGGTGGAGGGGGACCGACGGCATTCGTGAAACCACCTGGCCGGGCGTCTACAACCGCTCACGCCTGACGGGCCGCTTCGATTACTTTCAACTGCCGGATTGGGATTGCTACGCGATTTCCGGCAAGACCATTACATTCATCATGCCGGAGGAGCCTTGGAATCATCTGGAATTCAACGGCGGCGCGTTCGGCAACATGTCCCTGCTGACGCCGGATGTGTCAGAGGATGCTGTTCGCCGCAGCGGGCTGGATGGAACGGTGCTGCCGGGACAGACGCTCTTCGAGCGGCCAAGCGGACAGGAGACGACCTTTCACGATTTCCCGGAGCCGGTGACAGGTGGCAAACTGCGCTTCACCAATGTGGAGCAGGAGACTCCCATCGGCGAGTTTTCCGCCTACTACGTTCATCCCGGGGGACCGCCGGAGGGAATCGTTCAGCTCAGGTACCGGTTGTCCAGATTCGCCTCGCCGGAGGACAATCCAACCCTGACGCCGCTGGTCAGCTTCATTTACGACCGCTATCCGGCGGACGAGCGATCGGTTCTGGTCGGGATGCCGGGCGCATTCGGCGTTGGCGGCAGGTTCGCGTCTGCACGGGTCAGAGCGCTCCGGAGCAATGAAAACGCGTCTGCCATGCCCATTGTGCACATACTTATCCCCGCCGATTTGCGAGGGTTGCCGGCCAACACGACCCACATTCCCTCATACTCCTGGGACGACATGTACGCGGGCCTCGATGGGATTGCCATCGACCTGCCCGCGCTGCATGTGAAGCCAACGCACGGCGAGTATGTGCCGATGAACATCGAGGTGAGAGACCCGCTGTGGCCGATGCGCGACATGTTCAACTTCACCTTTTCAGTGAAGCCGGGCGAGGCTCACACCCTGTGGCTGGATACGCGCGACCGCATTTTGCCGAACGACAAAAGCATTCTCATTACCATTGCCTCTGCCAGCGCGGAGTTCAATGCAAGCTCTCTGGAAGGCGCCGAGGTGCAGCTGATCTTCAAGCCTTACAAGGATGCCGCCAAGGAGCACATCGCTGATCGCCTGACGCAGGTGCGCGACAACTTTTCAAACATGACGGAAGAGCATGTGAACAGTCGCCGGCTCAATACCTACAACCGCTTCTATGCCGACATTACCGATCTGCTGCGCGTTGACCCGTCGAACGATCTGGGCCGCAAGTACTGGCACGAATGGAACCCGGAAACGGCGGCTCCGGACTACACTGCTCCGACTGTGCCTGAGGGCGTGCCGCAGTGGGCTTTTCTTCAGGCGTTGGATGTGGACTACTTCAAGCGCATCGCCGATTTCTACATCGACAAGCGCCAGGCCTGGGACGGGGAATTTGGCGGCGGCCTCGGCGACGACAGCGACTTTACCAATCTGTTTCCTTCGCTCGCCTTGATGGGCACAGAGCCGGAGAAGTTGAAGACGTCTCTCTCCAGGGAATTGGAGGCGATGTACGAGAACAAGATGTGGACCAATGGCCTGGCAACGGGGCAGTTTGACGAACTGCACAGCTATGAGGACGGATTGAATGTTCTCGGCCAGTCGTTGATGATGGATTTCGGCAATCCGAAAGATCTGGAACGCGCGATGGTGACGGCCAAGAGGCTGGAGTGGCTCACTGGCGTCAATGCCGCCGGGCATCGCCATATCAGGTCTTCGTACTTCAGCGGAGCAAAGATGGCTGAAGGCGGCGTTTGGGGCTGGACCAAGGGCCGCTCTTACATGGTCTTTCATCCGGCGCTCGACCTGGTTCTATTTAACGGCGCGCCAGAGACGCGCAAGATGGTTCTGGAGACTGTGGACGGCATGCTGGCGCACCGCAAGCAGGAGGCAGACGGCAGGTGGGTGACGCGGACCGAGATCAACTTCAAAACCGATGAAGACTTGCCGTTTGGCGACTCCACGCCCGACTTCATGTTCTGGGCGGCATATCGCTGGACCGGCGACAAGAAGTACTTGTTGCCATTCATGGATGCGGGCCCGTCGTCGCTGGCGCATATCAGTTCCGATGCGCTCGACATGCTCGATCTGCGCGGAACCTGGGGCAAGCAGTTGGTGGCCGCGGCGGGATCGACGGACTCTGCAACAGGGGTTGCGCCGACCGGAGCGCTGTCCATGACCGGATCGGCCGAGACTTTTGCCTGGCAGGCGAGCGGCGACACGAGATACCTTGACCGGCTTTATTCAGCGCAGTTGCAGGCGGAATCGAATCGGGAATGGATCAATACCGAAGGCAGTCTCTGGATTGACCGGGTGACCGACTCCGCAGGGCCAATGTTCGTAAACACCGAGCTGCAGCGCGCGCGTTTTGGCGGCGTGGCGCTGGTACGCAACCACATCTATCCGGGTAATGCCGTAGGCTGGCAATTTGCGGCGCCGGCCACGCCGAGCAGCGTTGCGATTCTGGTTCCGGAAGCTACGCCAAATCACCTGAAGGTCATGGTGTATAACCTGGAGGACGTGCCAGTGAAAGCGCAGATGATTGGCTGGGAAATCGATCCGGGCAAATGGAAGATTACGCAGGGAGCGCGGGGCAACGCGGAGAGCGATCCCGTTCAGAACGTCAGCACTCGAACTGAGAGCTTCGAACGCAGCACCAGCCTGGACTTTACATTTGCCCCGCACACGACCACGGTGCTGGAGCTCAAGCTGGTGGAAAAGGGCGTGCCTTACTGGTCGAGACCCGACCTGGGGATCAGCACAGATGATGTGAAAGTCGTTGGCAATCGCATGAGGGTGACGGTTCATAGCCTGGGTTCGGTCGATGCTCCGGCTTCGAAGGTTGTCTTGCGCGACCGCTCGGGCAAGGTGTTGGCGAGCGCGAAGGCCGAAGCACTCAAAGCGCCGATTGAACTGCTGCCGAAGACGGAAGTGGTGTCACTGACGGTGCCGCAGGGTGCGGACTTTAAGGGTGGCAGCGTCAGCGTTGAAATGAGCGGGAAGGTACCGGAGATTACGCAGATGAACAACCGGGTGCAGTTCTGAGGGCCGGGATAACTGGTTGCAGAAATGACAGGAGGATCGATGCAGGGAAGTGCAATTCATGTGAGCAACAAGAGCGATGAGGGAATGTCGACTCCCGAGCCGGGGCTTTGCCGCCAGGTGATGGCCTACAGCCCGGCCTTGATGATGGTGCGGCACACCATGGTCAAGGGCTGGTCCGGCGCGCGGCATAGCCATCCGCACGAGCAGATGGTCTACGTGGTGAGCGGCCGCATCCGCTTCGAACATCCCGGCGGAGTCTTTGAGGCAGGTGCGGGAGACAATTTCCTGGTCCCCGGCAATGTTGAGCACCAGGCGTCCGCGCTCGATGATTCCGAAGTGCTGGATATCTTTACGCCCAGGCGCGACGATTACGCGAGCTGAGAACGATAGGGCTTGGCAGCCTGTGGTGAAAGTCGGGCTTTGAAAGGGCACGGCTTTAGCCGTGCCGTAACCTGCAAAACGAACGTGGGCTTTAGCCCCTGAGGGAAGTATTTAAGGAACCTCTGATTAAGTCGATGTTTTGAAAGGGCACGACTTTAGTCGTGCCGTAAGTGTCGCAAAATCAACCGGGCTTTAGCCCCCGAGGGAATGCTGGTCGTACAGGATGGACTTGATCAGAGGTTCCTTTAAGTGGTTTGGACTTTTACCACGGGCTTTTAGGCGGCCCGAAGGAAAGTCTGGGACAAGCGCAGGCAATGGGCGAGAAATCCCCCGCGAGGCCGGGGATTTCTCAAGCCATTACTGGCAGTGGATCGTGAATCCGACCTTGCCCTCGAGGGGATTTGGTGTATCGACGACGATCTTTACCCAGCCGGTATAGTTGGCGAATTGCGGCGTATTCGCGCCCAGCCGCCAGGGATCGTAGACCGGGACGGAACGGTTTCCTTGCGGGATAATGACTCGGGCCTCGTTGGACGAATGACCGCCATCGCTGCGAACAAAGTGATAATTCACTGCGGTAGGTCCGGTGCTGACCAAGCCCCAGCCAAACTGAAGATTCACCGGGCAAGAGCCCGTGTATTGAAAGCCTTGGGCAACCTGGCCATTGGCCCGCAGCGACTCCCCGCCAATGCGAACGGTCTGCGCTTTCAGGCCGGCAGACCCCAGAAACATCAGCATTCCAAATACGATTGCAGTCTTAACAATTCTCACGTTCTCTCCTCTCGACCAGAGCCCGTTCCGCTTTTCCGGCACCAGCCAATATACCGCAAGCGACCCATCGCTGTGTCTGTTCAATTGGGAGAACCTCCGACGAAGATACGAAGCGCATTTGTTTCAATAATCTACAGTCGAGACCTTCGGCTGCTTTTGAACTCGTTGCCGTTTGACTCTGGGTGCAGCTTCCGGCCAGCGACAATTAGGGCGCCACTCCGAGAATAAGGCAACCCACCTTCTGCATAACTACGCATGGCGGCTCTATCATCGGCTTTTCCATTGCAAGCGGAGTCGAGCAGGGTACAGGACTTTTATGGGTCAATGTTGCTCCTCGGTA
>Ga0302278_10005911_pt1 | contig 11894 bp, 12 predicted proteins | sample III_Bog_N3_2_FD_194543 | JGI IMG/M metagenome (GOLD analysis project Ga0302278, IMG submission 194543) | Peat permafrost microbial communities from Stordalen Mire near Abisko, Sweden - III_Bog_N3_2 | ecosystem: Environmental > Terrestrial > Soil > Wetlands > Peat | place: Sweden: Abisko... | reverse complement strand
GCCAATCAAGATGAAAAAGCCGGCAATGATGAGCCAGTAATTGTGCAGGAGCATGCCAGCGATCATGGCGGTCAGCGCCAGGATCTGGCTTAGGCCGGTGGCGGCACGGCCGGTTGGCGAAAAGCCGCTTTGACGGGCGTAGCTGCCCCGTAGCAGGCGGCCAAAATCCAAAGGATACGCGGGCACCAGGTGCAGCAGGGCGAGCCCGGCCTGCATCCACACCATGCTGCGCAGCAGGTAGGCGGAAGTGACGAGCGGCTGGCCAAGCAGCTTGACATCGCCACCTGCGCCCAGAAAGGTAGCTGCCAGCATCAACGCCGTAGCCCCGTTCGCAACGGGACCTGCAAACGCGAGGGCAAACTGATCGGCGCCCTGGTTGGCTTTCTCCTGGCTCTCGGGATCAGCGTAGGCAAACAATCCGCCGATGGGCAACAACAGAACGGCGCGCAGCCGCAGGCCAAGCCACGCGGCGACCATCAGCCGGGCAGTTTCCCTGACGATGACAGCAGCTGTGAGTACGAGGAACAGGCCGAGGCCGCGCAGTATGCCGTCGCTGGCGCTCAGCACCAGGCACACCACCGCAAGCAACGGAAAAAAGGCGTGGACGCGGAGTTCTACTCCCATCCAACGACCCAGGGGGACTGACCAGCCTCGCATGTCTTGATTGTAGTGGGTCGCAGGCATGTGGCGCTTCCGCTATGCTGATTTGCGATGCGCATTATCGCCGGAACCCATCGCTCACGCACGCTGCAGGCCCCGGCCGGCCTGGCGACGCGGCCCACCAGCGACCGGCTACGCGAGACGCTTTTCAATGTGCTGGCGCCGCGGATTGAGGGTGCGGCCTTCCTCGATTTGTATGCCGGTTCAGGGGCGGTGGGGATTGAGGCGTTGAGCCGCGGTGCCGCCCGGGTTGATTTTGTTGAGCGAGCTCCGGCGGCGCTGGCTGTGCTGCGCGGCAACCTGGCCAAGCTCGGGCTGACGGCGGGATTTCGCATACATGAAGGAAGCGTGGGACTGGTGCTCCGGCGTATGAAACCCTCAGCCGGAACAGCTTTCAACCTTGTGTTTCTCGATCCGCCTTACGATGCTGCCGAGGAATACGCCGCCACGCTTAATATGCTGGGCGGGTCTCAAGCCGGCCTTCTCGCTCCCGCCGCGCTTCTCATCGCCGAACACCGGAAGAAAGAGCGGCTGGAGGACAAATACGGCGCGCTGGAACGCACCAGAATCCTGGAACAGGGCGACGCAGCATTGAGCTTCTACGTATCTAAAGTCCAGAACATAGAAGACCTGTCATCCTGAGCATCTCGACTCGCGTTGCAAGTTACGGCTGTGATGAAAATCTCGGGCGCACGGTAGCGCCGTCTCCACAGGCTGTCGTGCGGGCGTCCCCGCCTGCACTCGCACGTCCCACAATGACCTGCATTTTCCTCTCGCGCTTCTCAAAAGAAAATCGCGCTTTAACCTCGTAATAGTGCAAAAAAGCCCTGAAATTGTGCGATTTTCTACGGTATGACCCCTTTCAAACCCCACATCCTTCACCATTCAATCCCCCTTCGATCGGACGATCTCATCTCACCGGGCTGGCTTTCTGAATTTGCGGGGCCACGAGGTCTCATTCGAACAGAATCTGTCCCCACTCAGCGCCACATGTTTTCACTCTTTTCAATCCCCCACGAACCTGGGCAGGGAGTCCCTCGCTCAACATCAAACCAGCCGCCCGCTGACCCGTTTACAGTGTTGTGCATGAAGAATTTGCGAATTGTTCTGTCGGTAGCTGCACTGGCCCTTGCGGCGGCCGTGATTTCCGGCGCATGCGGACATGCATCTCCAAATGCTGGGCAGCCGGCCCTCCCCACGCAGACCGGTACGCAACTGGTCATTCTCGACACCGATATTGGGGACGATATTGACGACGCGTTTGCGCTGGCACTGGTGTTGCGCTCGCCTGAATTGAAGTTGCTGGGGATTACGACCGCATATGGGGATACGGAACTGCGGGCGAAGCTGGTTGATCGCTACCTCGCGGCCGTGGGCAGAACCGATATCCCCGTAGCGACCGGAGTCCCGACGCCGCATACCAATGTTTTTACCCAGGCCGCCTATGCCCAACAGGCTGCCGGAGGCCCGAAACATCCAGACGGGGTTCAATTCCTGCTTGATCAGATCAAGGCGCATCCGGGCGAGATCACGCTGATTGCCATCGGCCCCTTGTTCAATGTTCAGGCGGCGATTGAGCGCGATCCGGCTACGTTCAAGCAACTGAAACGCGCGGTGTTGATGGGCGGCAGCATTCACCGCGGCTATGACAACATTCTCAACTCGAACCTGCCCGCGGCGATGCGGACACCCAGTTCTGAGTGGAACATCAACCGAGACCCGGCGGGGTTGCGGGCACTGCTGGCATCGGGAGTTCCGGTCTTCATGATGCCTCTGGATTCGACGCAGATCCATCTGCAGGCGCCGGAGCGGGAGAAGATCTTCTCCCACGGTTCCGCGCTGACTGACCAGTTGACGCTCCTCTACCATCAATGGTCGGCCGGCAGCGAAGGGCATCCGGACACGCCGACGCTGTTTGATCCGGTTGCTGTGGCCTACGCCATTCGTCCCGACCTGTGTCCTGCCACGCCCATGCGCCTGGAAGTGGACGACAAGGGATTTACAAAGCCGGTGGATGGAAGCCCGAATGCCCAGGTTTGTCTCAAATCGGACGAGAAGGGTTTTCTGGAGCTACTGCTGAGCCGCATCACCACCGATACCACTCATTGAGGCGAGCAAAAATCCCCTGTGCGCGCGGTCACTTGCATTTCCATTGACAGTGGGAAACAGTAGGTGAAAAATGGCGGGTCGATAAAACTCGGCCCGCCATGTGCGGTGTAAGGAGGGGATATGCGAATTGCACGAACTTTGCAGACTCTGGCATTACTGACAGCGGCAACGCTGATAATCGGCTGCAAAACGGCGCCGGAACTGACGGCAACCCAGGCGCAGGCGCTCATTCAGGCCAGCTACGACCAAAATGCACCGGTAGGGGCCAACATTGTCGTAAATGATCTGGGCATGCGGCAGGGCGTAACCGCTAAATATTGGACGCGCACCAAAGTCTACCCCAACAAGTTCTGGGCAGACTTCACTTTGACGGACGACGGGAAGAAGGCTCTAAAGCTTTCGGATGGGGGCGATGTGATCCAATGGCGGCCGGACAATCCGACCGACACGAAGTTTTCCGTCACCGTCATCACGGTGGCCGCGAATCACCTTAAAGCCCACGATGTGAGCAATATCCAGGATGAAACCCTGGCCGGCTCGGATACGGCCAAGGGGGCTTCGTACATAGAGGGAGTGAACTTGGACGGTGTGCCGCAGCCGCTGCAGGATATCGCCCACAACCCGGGAAACCGGCTGAGCCGGAAGCGTCATGCGGACTTCTCGCTCGAGGGCGGGAACTGGAAGCTGCATGGAATCGAATAGGGACGGAAGAATTTCCTCAACGGGAGTGAGAATTCATTGACCTCACCCCGGATTCTTGCTATTGTAAGAAGGTTCCGCAAGAACGCACTCTTTCGTGTGTCATAACGATTGAGAGCGTACGGGAAGCCCGAACATGCATCAAGTTACGGGTTTTATTCCTACGGTCAGGTGAATTTTGCCGGCCAGACAGGTCCCCGGAGTGGCTCTTTTCTTGCGAAGGGCAGACGGGGTCCCCGACGACAGGCGTTCGTCGTTGGGGAAAAGAAGCGATTCGCTACGGCGCCCGCGCGTTCTCCACCTTGGAGGGCTATGCGGGCCGGAACCGCGAAACGGAGTTGGCTTTTCTGGCAACAGGGGAAAACGCCCGACCACCGTCCCGGTTTTCGTCTGAGTTTTGAACGAAGACAGACGCGAAGCAGCAACTTACGGGCATTCTTGCGCCTCCACGGTTGGAATACCGTCGAGGACGAGAACGGTCCGAAGGACTCTGCGCGCGGCTGATGAAGGTTTCAAGGGTTTTTGGGTAAGGAGTTTTGGTTTGCCTACTTTTAATCAGCTTGTCCGCAAGGGCCGCACGGCCCCCCGTTACAAGACGGCCTCGCCGGCGTTGCAGGCCTCGCCGCAGCGGCGAGGTGTCTGCACCCGCGTGTACACACAAACGCCCAAGAAGCCGAACTCGGCGCTGCGTAAGGTAGCCCGCGTGCGGTTGACGAACGGGATTGAGGTTACGACCTACATTCCCGGCATCGGCCACAACCTGCAGGAGCACTCGATTGTGCTGATTCGCGGCGGCCGTGTGAAGGATCTTCCCGGCGTTCGCTATCACGTGGTTCGCGGAACACTGGATTCAGTGGGCGTGGCGAACCGCAAGCAGAGCCGGTCGAAGTATGGTGCCAAGCGCGGCAAGGGTGGCGCGGCGCCGGCTAAGGGCAAGAAGTAATCAACGGTTCCGGGGCGTAGTTCTGAACCCGGACTTGGGTAGTAGGAGCAGCGCGAGAGCGCGGAAGGTTTTTAGAGCATGCCAAGAAAAGGGCACATAGCGAAGCGGGAAGTGGCGCCGGATCCGGTTTACGGGTCGACGCTGGTGACGAAGTTCGTCAACTCCATGATGTGGGGTGGTAAGAAGTCGACCGCCCAGGGCATCTTTTACCAGGCGATGAAGAACCTGGAAGAAAAGGGCGGCGGCGACGACGCGCTGAAGCTTTTCAAGAAGGCGGTTGAGAACTGCAAGCCGCTGCTGGAAGTGAAGACTCGCCGTGTGGGCGGCGCCAACTACCAGGTGCCGATCGAAGTGAATCCGGACCGGCGTACATCGCTGGCCATTCGCTGGCTGATCACCTACGGTCGCAACCGCGGCGAAAAGGGCATGATCGATAAGCTTGGAAATGAATTGCTGGACGCGGCCAATGGTCGCGGTGCGGCGATGAAGAAAAAGGAAGACGTGCACCGCATGGCTGAGGCCAATAAAGCCTTTGCTCACTATCGCTGGTAGTACGTAAAAACAGGGACTAGTGAATAGGGACCAGGGAATGGAAGCCTGGCGACTGGTTGAACCGAAAGATCTAACCGCGGGACGAAGCGCCCGCAAGGAAGAAATGCCGTGGCTCGCACCGTACCTCTGAATCGTTGCCGGAACATCGGAATCATGGCGCACATCGACGCCGGAAAGACGACAGCGACAGAGCGCATCCTGTTTTATACCGGCATCACCCACCGTATCGGCGAGGTGCATGAGGGCACTGCGACCATGGATTACATGGAGCAGGAGCAGGAGCGCGGCATCACGATTACTTCGGCTGCCACTACCTGCACGTGGAAAGACGTGCGCATCAATATTATTGACACCCCCGGCCACGTAGACTTTACGGCCGAGGTTGAACGCAGCTTGCGCGTGCTGGATGGCGCGGTGGCTCTGTTTGACTCGGTGAGTGGCGTGCAGCCGCAGACCGAGACCGTGTGGCGTCAGGGCGACAAGTACAAGGTGCCGAGGATTTGCTTCGTCAACAAGATGGACAAGAACGGCGCGGACTTTGAGCACGTTCTGGAGACGATTCGCAAGCGCCTGGGTGCGCGGCCGGTTGCGCTGCAGATTCCCATCGGCGCGGAAGCCGGGTTCAAGGGCGTCATCGACCTGATTGAAATGAAGGCGATTCTGTGGCACGACGAGGCTATGGGCTCGGAATACGATATTCAACCGATTCCCGCCGATCTGTTGAAGAAGGCCGAGGCATTCCGTCTGCAGTTGATTGAAATCATCGCCGAGACCGATGATGTGCTGCTTGAGAAGTTCCTGGAAGGCGAGACGCCGACAATCGCTGAATTGAAGGCCGGCATCCGTCAAGCCACCATCGATCTGAAGGTCTTTCCAGTCATCTGCGGATCGGCATTCAAGAACAAGGGCGTTCAAACCCTCCTTGATGCGGTCATCGATTACCTGCCGAGCCCTCTGGACAAGCCCCCGGTCGAGGGTCCGAATCCTAATCATCTTGAGACTATTGAAAGCCGCAAGGCAGCCGACAGCGAGCCGCTTTCAGCCTTGGCCTTCAAGATCATCAACGATCCGTTCGGTAAGCTGTGCTTCATTCGCCTTTACTCGGGTACGCTCAAGACCGGCGATACGATTCTCAATCCACGCACCGGCAAGACCGATCGCGTCGGCCGTCTTGTCAAGATGCACGCCAACAAGCGCGAAGACATCTCCGAGATTCAGGCGGGCGATATCTGCGCCTGTGTTGGGCTCAAGGAATTGAAGACTGGCGATACGCTTTGCGACCCGCATCATCCCATCGCGCTCGGCGCTATCACCTTCCCGGAGACGGTGATTTCGGTGGCTATCGAGCCGAAGACCAAGGCCGACCAGGAAAAGATGGGCGTTGCGCTCTCCCGCCTGGCCGACGAGGATCCGACATTCAAAGTGCGTACCGACGATGAATCGGGTCAGACGATTATCAGCGGTATGGGCGAGTTGCACCTTGAGATTCTTGTGGATCGCATGAAGCGCGAACATAAGGTGGAAGCGAATGTTGGCGAGCCCAAGGTCGCCTTCCGTGAAACCATCCGCAAGTCGGCCGAAGCCGAAGGCAAGTACATCAAGCAGACTGGCGGCTCAGGCAACTACGGTCATTGCAAGCTGCGCATTGAGCCGAATACGCCGGGCGCAGGGTATGAATTCGTCAACGCCATCAAGAGCGGTTCCATTCCCAAGGAATACATCAAGCCCATCGATCAGGGCGTGCAGGGCGCAATCGAACTGGGTATCCTGGCAGGCTATCCGCTGGTGGATATCAAGGTCACCCTCTACGACGGCAGCTACCACGATGTGGACTCGAACGAAATGGCATTCAAGTTTGCTGGTTCGATTGCCTTCAAGGAAGCCGCTCGCAAGGCCAGCCCCGTCCTTCTGGAACCTGTGATGGCAGTTGAGGTCACCGTTCCCGAAGAGCACATGGGAACAATCATCGGCGACATCAACTCGCGCCGCGGGCGCATTGAGCACGTGGATCGCGTGGGTGGATCGCAGGTGATCAAGGCGATCGTTCCGTTGAAGGAAATGTTCGGCTACGTGAACGATATTCGTTCGTCGACGCAGGGCCGGGCTTCATATTCAATGCAGTTTGCGCGCTACGAAGAGGCGCCACGCATGATCGCCGATGAGATTATCGGGCGGTCGCAGGGCAAGTAGGGACTGGCCGTCCAGGCAAAATGTCTTGGGCGTTGGTCAAGGAAAGAGTTTTGGGGCTGGAGCCGGATGGCCGGCGCCCCCGGATGAAACGGGCAGTACAGCTACGAAAGGGATGCAGGAACTTTTATGGCGAAGGAAAAATTTGATCGTTCTAAGCCTCACGTGAACGTGGGCACGATTGGACACATCGATCACGGCAAGACGACTTTGACGGCGGCAATCACGAAGGTGTTGCAGAAGCACAATCCGAAGAATACGTATCGTTCTTTCGACTCGATTGATAACGCCCCTGAAGAGCGGGAGCGCGGCATCACGATCGCGACGGCACACGTGGAGTACGAGACGGCGAACCGTCACTATGCGCACGTTGACTGCCCCGGTCACGCCGATTACATCAAGAACATGATCACGGGCGCGGCGCAGATGGACGGCGGGATCCTGGTGGTTGCAGCGACCGACGGCCCGATGCCGCAGACCAAGGAACACGTTCTTCTGGCTCGCCAGGTTGGCGTGCCGTACATCGTGGTGTTTTTGAACAAGTGCGACGCGGTTGAAGACGAAGAGCTTACGGACCTGGTTGAGATGGAAGTGCGCGAGTTGCTTTCGAAGTACCAGTTCCCCGGCGACGACGTTCCGGTGATTCGCGGATCGGCACTCGGCGCGCTGAATGGCGAAGCCAAGTGGGAAGCCAAGATCGACGAGTTGATGGATGCGGTGGACAAGAATGTTCCGCTTCCTGCGCGTGCGATTGATCAGCCCTTCCTGATGCCGATTGAAGACATCTTCTCGATCTCGGGCCGCGGCACTGTTGTGACGGGCCGTATCGAGCGCGGCAAGATCAAGGTGGGCGAGCCCTGCGAGATTGTGGGCTTCCGCGAGACCCGCCAGTCGGTATGCACGGGCGTTGAAATGTTCAAGAAGCAGTTGGACGAAGGCCTGGCGGGCGATAACGCCGGCATCCTGCTGCGCGGTATCCCGAAGGAAGATGTGGAGCGTGGAATGGTGCTGGCCAAGCCGGCGTCGATTACCCCGCACACCAACTTCAAGGGCGAAGTTTACGTGTTGAGCAAGGAAGAAGGCGGCCGTCATACGCCGTTCTTCAAGGGCTATCGTCCGCAGTTTTACTTCCGCACGACGGACGTGACGGGCGTTGCGGAATTGCCGGCGGGCGTGGAGATGGTGATGCCCGGCGACAACGTGCAGCTGCAGATTGAGCTGATCACGCCGGTGGCCATGGAAAAGGGCCTTCGGTTCGCGATCCGCGAAGGCGGACGCACGGTGGGCGCGGGTACGATCAGCGAAATTGTGAAGTAATTTCGCAGTTCACAGTTCTTAGTTCAGAGTTCGCAGTTAGAAGCGGCTCGGTAATCGGCTAAGAACTGTGAACTACGAACTAAGAACTGCGAACTGAAGGGAAGCACATGGTAGGACAGAGAATTCGCATCCGGTTGAAGGCATACGACTATCGCGTGCTGGATACCTCGACCGGCGAGATTGTGGAAACGGCGAAGCGCACCGGAGCAACGGTGGCGGGTCCAATTCCCTTGCCGACGATGAAGAACAAGTATTGCGTGCTGCGTTCGCCGCACGTGGACAAGAAATCGCGCGAGGCATTTGAGATCCGCACGCACAAGCGGCTGATCGATATTCTCGAGCCGACCCAGCAGACCGTGGACGCGCTGATGAAGCTCGACCTGCCAGCTGGCGTCGATGTCGAGATCAAGGCGTTTGAAAAATAGTGAGTAGTGATTAGTGGTTAGCGCAAGAGACCTAACCACTAACAACTGGTTTTAATTCCGGCAGTGCGGCGCAAACCGCTCCGCATGATGAGGTGAGGAAGACATGGCAGTTACAGGGATTCTCGGAAAAAAGATCGGCATGACGCAGGTCTTCGACGAAAAGGGCGATGTGCACCCGATTACGGTGCTGCAGGCAGGGCCTTGCGTGATTACGCAGTTGAAGACACTGGCGCGCGACGGCTATGAGGCCGCACAAATCGGACTGGTCGAGTTCGTAAAGAATAAGAATGTCACCAAGCCGCAGGCGGGCCACTTCGCCAAGACCGAAGCGCCACCGGTAAAGGTGATCAAAGAAGTAGCGCTCGAGCTGGATGCTGAAGGCACGCTGGCAGTCAAAGCGGGCGACCGCGTTTTGGTCGACATCTTCTCCGAAGCTCGGTTCGTTGACGTCATCGGAACCTCCAAGGGGCGTGGCTTTGCCGGTGTTGTTCGCCGGCACGGTTTCGGCGGCGGACCCAAGTCACACGGACACATGTTTCAGGTGCAGGGCTCCATCGGCGCCTCCAGCTTTCCGTCGCGCGTGTTTCCCGGGCAGCGCATGCCGGGCCACATGGGCGATAAGCAGATCACAGTAAGGAACCTGCGCATCCGCGGTATCGACCTGGAAGAGAATCTGTTGATGGTTGAGGGTGCAGTACCTGGAGCGCGCGAAGGGTATGTGCTGATTTCGAAGGCGAAGGCTCCGCCGCGCGAGCGCCGTGGCTTTGCAGGATCCGGCACCGTGGATCCGTTGAAGGCTTCGAAGAAGGCCAGCGCCAAGCGCAAGTAGGACTGGCCGTCCAGGCATAAGCGCCTTGTGGCGCACAAGATTGATAGCCGGAGATGCAGTCCGGCAGAAGAAGAAGACGATGGCAAACGTGGATGTATTGAATCTGAACGGGGACGTAGTCGGCTCGATCGAGCTGGCGGACGAACTGTTTGCGCCCGACCAGGTGAACGAGGCTCTGCTGTGGGAGGCGGTAAAGCATTACCGCGCCTCGCTGCGGCAGGGCACCGCCGCCACCAAGAGCCGCACGCAGGTCGCTGGCTCCGGCAAGAAACTTTGGAAGCAGAAAGGCACGGGCCGTGCGCGTATCGGCTCGGTTCGCTCTCCTCTGTGGCGCCATGGCTACACGGTTCACGGACCTAAACCGCGCAGTTATGATTACGCCTTCCCACGCAAGAAGCTGCTGGGCGCATTGCGTTCGGCACTGGCTTCGAAGCTGGCCGACGGCAAGCTGACGATTGTTGACTCGCTCGAGATCAAGGAAGCGAAGACCAAGCTCTATCGCCAGGCGCTGGATAAGCTGAACGTGACGCGGACTGCGCTGCTGGTTGAGAACGGCAAGACTCTGACCCAGGGACTTCTGTTGGGTGCGCGCAACCTGAAGGGTGTGGAACTGGTCCTCAATAATGAGGTTCACCCCTACGATCTGCTGCGCTATGAGCGGGCCATCTTTTCGACGGCCGCGATTGAGCAGTTGACCGAGATGCTCGAGAAGAACGCATCGAAACGCATTGCTGAGAGGCGCAAGCACGCCGCAACGACGGAGGCAGCGTAATGCCCACAATTTATACCGTGATTCGACGCCCGCTGATTACCGAAAAGGGATTGAGCGTAAAGGAGACCGAGGGGACGCTGGTATTTGATGTCGCTCCCGAGGCCACCAAGACTGAAGTGAAGCAGGCTGTGGAGGCGCTTTTCAAGGTGAAGGTTTCCGCGGTCCGCACTGCGAATGTGGTCGGCAAGGAACGGCGCCGGGGCAAATTTGCAGGCTTTCGTCCTGACTGGAAGAAGGCTTATGTTCGGCTGAAGGCCGGCGAGAAGCTGCCAGAGTACGTGAGCAATCTGTAAGAAGCAGGGCCTTTGACCAGGGAATAGGGACTGGTAAAGACCGGGCTAAGTAGGATTATCGGGACTCGGTAAGAAGTTGAGTTCCGGAGAAACGGGGAGCGCGGCGCTTGAGTTGTTCAGGCCCGGCGCTTCAGGACAAAAGACGATGCCTATCAAGACATACAGACCGATAACGCCGACGCTGCGCTTCCAGACTTCGCTGGTCAACGACGACCTGACGACGGACACGCCGCACAAGCCGCTTCTGGTGGTCAAGCAGCGCACAGGCGGACGCCGCAACTCGGGCGACCTGACCATCCGCCACCATGGCGGTGGTCACAAGCAGAAGTTGCGCCTGATCGACTTCAAGCGCGACAAATACGGTGTTCCCGGACGCGTTGCAACCATCGAATATGACCCCAACCGCTCGGCGCGCATCGCGCTGGTGCATTATGCGGATGGGGAGAAGCGCTACATTCTTCAGCCTGTCGGGCTGAAGGTTGGCGCGACGGTCAGTTCCGGCCCTGATGCCGACATTTTGATCGGTAACGCTCTGCCGCTGAAGAACATTCCTGCCGGTACCACGGTGCACGCGATTGAGCTTCGGCCAGGTAAGGGTGCGCAGATGGCGCGCTCAGCCGGTGCGCAGGCGCAGCTGGTAGCCAAAGAAGGCGATTATGCGCTTCTGAAGCTGCCTTCTGGCGAGACCCGCAAAGTGCTGGTTGAATGCCTGGCGACGATTGGGCAGGTCGGCAACACCGATCATGAGAATGTGGCCATTGGTAAGGCAGGCCGCAATCGCTGGAAGGGCATTCGTCCGACCAACCGTGGCGTATCCATGAATCCTGTGGATCACCCGCACGGTGGCGGCGAAGGCAAGACTTCCGGCGGCCGTCATCCGGTGACCCCGTGGGGCCAGCCGACACGCGGCTACAAGACACGTAACAACAAGCGGACCGATACATTCATCGTCAGCCGCCGGGCGAAGTAGGGGAGAGACTGATGGCACGTTCGACAAAGAAGGGCCCGTTCGTGGATGCGCACCTCACGGTAAAGATCGAGGTGTTGAACCAGGCGAACGACAAGAAGGTAGTGAAGACCTGGTCGCGGCGTTCGACGATCTTCCCCG
>Ga0302278_10005907_pt1 | contig 11903 bp, 10 predicted proteins | sample III_Bog_N3_2_FD_194543 | JGI IMG/M metagenome (GOLD analysis project Ga0302278, IMG submission 194543) | Peat permafrost microbial communities from Stordalen Mire near Abisko, Sweden - III_Bog_N3_2 | ecosystem: Environmental > Terrestrial > Soil > Wetlands > Peat | place: Sweden: Abisko... | reverse complement strand
TGGCGCTCAGTTGAGTTGTGCTTCCCGCTGTGATCGCCACGCCCGAAACCGTAACGCCTGTGCCGCCGACCGACACCACCGATGTGGTTTGCGCAAAGTGGGAATAGAGACCCGCGATTGTTACCCTTACCGAATTGCCAATCTGCCCTGCGCCCGGTGAAACGTTTGAAATTGAGGCTGCCGGGTTAACGGTGATGTTCGCGCACGCCGAAGTCGTAAATGCTACGTAGCTCGTCGTCTGCCCTGAAACACAGACGGCGGCTGTGTATGGCTGATTCGCCGAGAGCGCCGCTGGCAGTTTGAAAATGAGCGTCCGGATGCTGCCGCTGCCGGATACGGTCGTCGGAGCAAAACTGACCGGCGAACCGGCACCCGGCGAAGGCGTCACCGTAATGCTGACCCAATTCGCGCTGATCGCTCCCGCCGGATATCCCGTACCAGGCATGGAAATGTTCGCGCCCACCAGTTCCGCGCTTGCCGGGGACGTTAGCGAAACCTGAGCGGAGGCGGTCCCCGCCAGGATAAAAACGGAAAAGAAAATGCCAAAGGACTGAGTAAGAATGACGCGCATGAGATGCACTATGAACCTCCGAAGGTCGGGCTGCTGCAAGATCAAAGTAAACGGCTATCCGGCCGACTTCGGGCGGCGTCCACTTCCCTGGTCGACCCAACGAGTTGCGCCAGAAATGGCAGCAACGAGGTCAGCAGAAAAAATGTCGACGGTTCTGGCATGGAGCCCGAGCCTTGATCCGCCACCATTATGTCCGGGCTCTGAGCGTAGGGAGAATTAGCCTCGTCCACGTAAGGTCCCCCGGTCGCGCTGTTGGAATTCCACACAAGGTCGAAATTGGGGTTGGCAAAGAACGTCTCGGGAGAAGAAGCGTTGCCCCCAGGGACCGTGGCGTCGTAAAGACAAGAACTCGGCGATGAGATCTGACCGGAGAACTCCACGCTTGTGATCTGGGTATCGGGGCTGCCGGCGTCGGCGCAGGTAAGCTGGTCGGCGCAGAGATCGAAGTCGAAAACCGATGCGGAACCCGGCGCGATATCGCCGTAGCCCCCGACGCCGTCCGAGTATATAAACGAACCAGGGCTGGGATTGTAGTAATCGCTCAGATAGTCCACCGTCAGAGTCCAGCCCGTGAAATCCAGATTTGAGCAAGCTTCGTAGGGCGCGCCATAAGCCTGACAGTTCACATTTCCGGTCAGGTTATTGACGGTTAACTCCTGAAGTCCGGAGACGGGACTATCGGAGAGGAGGGAGAGATAGCCGACACTAACGGTATCCGCAAATGCGGGAACAACGAAAACACATGCAATTACAATAGAATTCCAGATGATTCCAGACATAGATACCTCCACGTCCTTGACTTCTCAGAGCTTTGCAACAACAGTACCACATGCCGCGCAAACTGGCCGATGAGGGCAAGATACTTTGGTGGCCCTTGGCTTGACTACCTTGTTACTTCAGGAGTCGGTTTCGGTTTGGGATGGCGCGAATGTTCCGGGATTGGTGTTTTGGGCCTTAATCCACGTAAAACCGCTTCACCCGCGCTCCGATACTCGCCAGCACGTTATACGAGATTGTCCCCGCTGTGCGCGCGATCTGCTGCGCATCGAGCGAAACATCCCCTTCGCGCCCCAGCAGCGTCACTTCATCGCCCGGCTTCAACTGCGGCGACTGGGTGATATCGATGGTCGTCACATCCATCGACACGGTCCCGAGAATCGGTGCCAGCCGCCCGCCGGCAATCACCTTGCCCTTATTCGACAGACGATGCGGCACGCCATCCGCATACCCCGCCGCCAGCACCGCGATCCGCATCGGCTCTGCCGCCCGGAACGATCCCCCATAGCCGATCCTCGCGCCTGCCGCCACATCCTTTACCGTGATGATCCGGGTCCTCCACGACAGCGCCGGCTTCACGGCAAACACCGCATGCGGCGCGGGTCCGCGCGCCGGAGAAACATAGCCGTAGATCGCATGACCGGGCCGCACCAGCGACAAAAACGCTTCCCGGCGCGGATACGCAATCGCATTGGTGCTGCAGAAATGCATCAGCGCGGGCTTAACGCCCAGCGCCGCCAGCGCCGTGACCATCTCCCCGAATGCCGCGATCTGTTCTTCGGTCTGATGCGAAGTGAAATCCGTTGCCGAGGCGAAATGCGACATCAGGCCTTCCACATGCACGCGCGGCGCGGCCGCGATTGCCGCTGCAATCTCCGACGCCGTCGCCAGCGTGCCCAGACGATCCATGCCGGTATCGATCTTGAGATGCACATCAAACCAGCCGCCTTCTTCCAAAAAACGCAGATCGTCGAGTGAATGCGCCACCGGCGTCAGGCGAAACTCCCGCACCGCGTCACGCTCCCAGCGCATGATTCCCGCCATCACAAGGATGCGGCAATCCACGCCCGCGTCGCGCAGAGCTACGCCCTCGTCCACCGAACTGACTGCTAGCCATGCGATCCCCTCGGCGCAAAGCACGCGTGCCACCTCGGCGGCCCCATGGCCATAGGCATTGGCCTTCACGACGCCGATCACATGCGCGCCGGGCAGCACGGCATCGCGCACCGCCCTGTAATTCGCGGCAATGCGCGCGCGGGAGATTTCAACGTAACAGCGGGAGTCCTGAGGCATCGTGATCTGCATGCGCCCGAGGGCGCATAGCCTTATCTTCGCAAGCCCAGCAACAGCGTTTCGTATTGGGTGGTCACGGCGTCCCAGTCGTAGTTCTCGCGCACGCGCTGGATGGCACGCCCCCGGAATCTATCGCGTTCCATCTCGCTCATCGCGATCGCTTCGCGCATGCGCGCGGTAAGTCCCGCCTGATCTTTGTACGGCAGCCCGGCATCTCCGCAAACCTCGCTGTTTTCGGGCGTATCGAGGTAAAGCACAAGCGCTCCGCGCCCCATGGCTTCGATCAACGCCGGGTGCGTTCCGCCGACCTCGGTTGCATGCACATAAGCGAAGCACCACGACCCCAGTTCCGCATACCCCAACCCGTAAATTGCGCCCGGCATCACAACGCGCGGATCTTCGGTAGCGCGCACCTGGCGGATATACTCTTCGGCGTAGGGAGCATCGCCCACCAGCGCCAGCTTCATTTTGGTCGGCACATGCTCGAAGGCCTGGCGCACCTCGAGCGCGCGATTCTCCGGCTCCAGCCGGCTCACGTACAGGAAGTACGCATAGGGTTCCAGCCCAAGATCCTGTAATGCGCTTTGGCTCTGCGCGCGCTGCACTTCGGCGCCATACGGTATGAAGACGGAATCCTTGCCGTAGGTCTCGCGGTAATACTGCCGGATGGATTTCGCATCCGTCACGACCACGTTGGGAAACAAAGTCGCGATATATTCAGATGCCCTGTACCATGCGCGCGCAAAGGCATTCCACTTTTTCCTTTTGCGCTCGATGCCGTCCACATTGAGGGCCACGGGAATGCCGCGCATGCGGGGCAGAATCGTGAAGATGGCATTGGCCGCGTTGCAGTAGAGAGCCGCGTCCGCCCTATGGGCCAGCAGGTGCAGCGTCGACACGAACGTGTGGGCCAGCGTGTCGAAGTACTTATGACGAAGCGTCGGCAGGTACTTGAGGTCTACGCCGCGGTATTTGGGGAGTTCGGAGCGCTGTCTGCAATAGACCACGACTTCGTGCCCGCGCGCGATCAGCCTTGCGGAAATTTCTTCCGCGAAAGTTTCAAATCCGCCGTAACTTGCCGGAATTCCGCGTGTTCCCAGTAGTGCGATCCGCACCGGAAGTCACCGGCGTGTCGCTTTCGATCGCGCCACAGCGGCGACAACTTTTTTGGGTGCAGGCTTGCTTACGGGTTTGAAATCGAACCAACTGGCAATATATTCGTCGTTGACTCGCTGGCGGCGCATGATCTCGCCGCGTTTCGCCATGACTTTGCGCCAGTTCCGGAACAGGAACGGGAACGCCTTCAGCGAGGAATGCTCCCAAAGAACACAACAACTGACGACCACCAGATCGCGCACCGTGATGGAAAAGAAGTTGCGCCGGTACAGATGCCCGGTCATGTTTTTCATCCGCAGAAGAAACCGGTTCTTCACGGAATGCATGTTGATCTCGGGCGGCAGCGCCCGCCGGTTTCCCGGCAGCGCGTTGCGGACGTGATACCCCTTCGCATACGGGGCGTAAAGGCATTTCCAGCCCATCAGTTGCGCCCGCCATGCGACATCGGCGTCTTCGCGGTAAACAAAGAAGTCTTCGTCGAAAAATTCCCCGCCCACCAGAATGTCGTCGATCATCTCGCGCCGATAGAGAGCGGCCGCGGCGGTGGCGCCGAAAACATATTCGTAGTTGAGGTAATGGCCGTTATCGACTTCGAGGCTGCCACGGTCGAGGTGCCGCAGATTAGGCGTGAAATAAATACCCGTCGAATCTACCTTCGGCTTGGCGGGGAACTTCTCGAAATGTGCATCCATCGTCAGCAGTTTGCCGCACACCGTGCCGATTTGTGGATCGAGCTTGCCGGCGTGCACAAGGGCCTCCAGAAAACCCTGCAGCAGCAAAACGTCGGGATTCAGCGTCAGGACCCATTCGGAGTTCGAAAGGGCGATCGCCTGGTTCTGCGCTGCGGCGAATCCGATGTTTTCTTCGTTGTAAACGATGCGGCATCCTTCGCGTCCGTCGAAGGGTTCGAGGATATCGATGGTGCCGTCCGTGGAGTTGTTATCGACAACGATAATCTCCTTGAACGGATAGTTCTGGTCGAGGACCGATTCGAGGCAGCGTTTAATAAAGCGGCCGCTGTTGTATGTGACGATCGTTACCGAAACGAAGTCGCTACGGGACATGTATGCGCGGGACGGCTCCACTTGTATTTTTTAATGCCATTGCTTCAAAAACACTACTCCGAGAACCCCTACCGGACCCCGAAAATGCGCCCGATGGCGAGGCGGCAAACGTCGCCGTAGACTGCAACTGCTTTAAAACCACTGCGCGGATACCCTCTGACCGCGCGAAGGGCTGAACCTACAATTGTCGCTACGCAGACACTTCGGAACGTTAGTGCTCCGTAATGCCTTGCAGCGTATTCAAGAAGACTACCATACCAATATCGTTCGCGAATCGCCAGTGGCAGCGCTCGTGCGGAGTGCGCTCCCGCATGTATCGCCACGGCCTTCGGGTTGTAACGAACGGTGAAGCCGGCCGCTTTCAGGCGGCAGCAGAAATCCACATCTTCGAACCAGATGGGCCAGAAACGCTCGTCGAAGCCGCCGACGCGTTCCCATATCCCTCGCGAAAACATGAGGAAAGCACCGGCCGGCTGTTCGACAAGCCCTGGAGTCACCGGGTCCAATCCTAAGCAACGGTAGTGCCAATTCACCGGGTTGCCGGGCCAGAGCGCATTCACGCCCAAAACCTCCAGAACGAGCGCCGCCGGGGTGGGCAGATTGCGCGCCATGAAGCCGGTTTGTGGTATGCCGTCTGTACCTACCAGAAGGCCTCCGGCGGCACCGACCTTTGGGTCTTCGAACTCGGCGATGAGGGCCTCCAGCCCCCGCTCCAGACGTGCATCAGGGTTTAGTAAAAGCACGAATGGCGCGGTGGTTGCGCGCACCCCCTGGTTGGCGGCGGCGGCAAAACCCGCATTATGGGAGTTCGCCAGCAGCGGCACGCCGCGGTTCAGAACTTCGTCGCGGGTCCGATCCTGGGACGCGTTGTCGACCACGACAACCTGCGCGTCCGGAAGATTCGCCAACGACTCCAGGCAACCGCCGATTTCTTCAGCCGAATTGTAGGTGACGACTACGATTGCGACACGGGCCATGTGTCAATGCGCCGCACCGCGCGGAAGCCAGCCGGGAAGAGCCGTGAGCCGGAAATACCAACGCCAGTAGGGGTCGTGCGAGCGCCTGCCGATCTCGTGTTCGGATGCCGACAGAAAATCGCACAGCGCTGTCGAAGGAGCGGCATCGATACGAAAGGTTTTCAGAGCTTCCCATTTGCCCGATGCCCAGGCCAACAGCGCTCCATGCCGCAGCGCGACAAAGCCCCATAGAAGCTGGCCTGCCAGGATTGGCCAGAGACAAGACCACAACAGCCGGCGGTCGTAGTGCCGGCTTACCAGCAGCAGCTGATTTCGCGAAATCAGCCGGACCACCGCGGGGTTCCAGCGCCCCAGCGTGGCGCTTCCGTGATGCCATGCCAGAGCGGCGGGGACGAAGACCCCGTGGATACCCTCGCGGACACAGCGCAGCCCCAGATCCACATCCTCAAGATAGGAGCCAAAGCGTTCGTCGAAACCACCCAGCCGCTGTAGCGCAGTGCGCCGGAACATGCAGGCGGTGGCGGGCGCGATGTGGATGGGGACCGCCCTTCCGGACTTATCCGGGGCGCGCTCACCGTTCCCCGCCCGCCACGCACACCCGCTGCGGCTGACCAGGTCGTAGGTACCATCGATCACGCTTCGGTTTGCGGCGTTCAGGATCATGCCGGCCGCGAAACTGACGGCCTGAGACGCGCCAAGCAGGCGTTCGGCCCACAGCGGATCCAGTTCCACATCGCTGTTAAGAATAGCGATCCAGTCGGCATTCGCTGTCTGCCAGCCGACATTGACGGCACGGGCAAACCCGGCATTTTCCGGCATCTCGATTACGGTGCAGCCGAAGTTCCGGGCGATTTCGCGGGCGTTATCGGTAGAAGCGTTATCCACCACGATCACTTCCGCGAAGCCGACGGACTGGGCCCGAATCGTGTCCAGCAGGCGCGACAGCAGATCCGAGCGGTTATGCACGGGAACGACCGCCGCGATAGTCTGACCCGGATTCACTGTAAACTGAGATTGTAAATGAAACGACTTCTGCTTCTGCCGATTGCCGCGCTCTGCGCGTTCGCCGAGACACCCGCAGTGCATACCGTTTACATTCTGCCGATGGCGGGCGGACTCGACCAGTATCTCGCGGAGCAACTGACGCGCGATCGCGTGGTCCAGGTAGTGACCGACCCCAAGCTGGCCGACGCGGTTCTGACGGACCGGATCGGAGAGACCTTCGAGCAGAAGATGACGCAGATTCGGCCGCGCGACGATGCCGAGAAGAAGGCGGGCACGTCGTCGGACATCCGGCCCGGATTCCGGTCGACGAGTAACCGGGGAACCGTGTTCCTGGTCGATGCGAAGTCGCGCCAGGTGCTGTGGTCGGATTACGAGAAGCCGGGGACCAGTCTGAACCGCGAAGCGGCGAAGATCGCTAAGAAGCTGGGGTTCGTTTTGCATCCAGCAACTCCCGGAACCGCGAAACCAGCTTCTTTGTAATCGCGGCCATATCCCAGTTTTGTTCCACTTCGCCCCTGGCACGGCCGGCCATGGCGCGCGCAGCTTGTTCGTCTTCGAGTAACTGAACCACCTTGGCAGCGAAACCGGCGGTATCGTCGGCAAGCGCGCAGAATTCGCCATCGACGCGCGCCAGTCCTTCGGCTCCGAGGGTCGTCGAGACCACGGGAATTCCGCTGGCGAAGGCTTCGAGAAGTTTGACGCGCACGCCCGAGCCGCTGCGAATCGGGCAAATGAATACGGCGCACGACGAGAACAGCGGCTGGATATCGTCCACGAATCCCAGTAAGTCGATGGCATTGGCGGGATCGGGGAAAGCATGGCGCGGCGGCGGGTCGGAACCGGCGACGATCAAGCGGGCCTGCGGGATCTTCTCCAGCACCAGAGGCAGCACACAGCGCGTGAACCAGTCGAGGGCCACCTGATTGGGAAGGTGCCGGAAACTGCCCAGGAAGAGCATCGTGAAAGGCGTACGCGGTCCGCCTGGATACGGATACTGGGCCGTGTTGATGCCGGCGCGGAATCCCGAGTCGATGCGCGGCGCCAGTTGCGGCAGGAAGCTCTCGAGGTAGGCCTTGTTTTCCAGCGTGCACACCTGAATCTCATCGCAGCGCGGCAGCAGATTCAGTTCATAACGGATCGCCCGCAGGTATTCGAAGCGCGCTTTGATGCGATCCACGGGACTGCGCATGAACGGCAGCGCCCGGCCGATCGACTGGAAGTAGACATCGTGCTCGAAAAGGGCGCAGACGATGTTCCGGAACTGGCGGGCATACTGGCCCAGCGCGGTGTATTCCAGCTGAATCACGTCGATGCGATGCAGCAAGGTCTGCCGCTGAATCAGCCATTCGATCTCCGGGGTGTGGAATTCGTGTACCGCGTGCGGGGCGATCGAGGCAAGATGCGGATTGAGGTCGTTGCGGCGAACGAGAAATTCGACGCTGGCGCAGTACTTAGGTAGTTCGGCCTCATTGGCGGCGCGCTCGTGAGAATAGTCGAGCATGACGATGGCATGGACTTCGCACCAGCGGGCCAGTTCGCGCAGCGTGTTGTACATGAAAACGCCGCCGCCGTGCGTGGGCGGAAAGATCGGGTACGGCGAAACGAAGAGCACGCGGGGACGTTCGGGTGCACGCTCGAACTTCGAGAATCGGTCGTGGAAGTATGCCGGTTGCAGGCGCCGGAAGGCTTCGGAGTCGGAGAGGGCAGCGAGACGATGCGCACGCCAGCGCGAGCCCAGCGCTCCCGGCAGTTGTGTAAAGGCTTTGAGAACACCCGGCCCCCGCGCGATGGACAAAACGAAGTGGCTCGCGAGGCGTCTCCAGCTATGGATGTTCTTCCACGCGAAGAGCACATAGTTCTTTTGCAAAACGGACTGGATGTAATCGGCGCTGAACTTCCTGCCGATGGTTCCGCGATGTTCGTGATAAACCACGCTGGCGGGTTGATAGAGCACCTTCCAGCCGCGCTTCCAGGCGAGGAAGCCGATGTCGGTGTCTTCGAGATAGAAGGGCGCGAGCAGTTCGTCGAAGCCGCCGAGCGAGAGGAACTTGCGGCGGTCGAATGCGCTCGATCCGCCGCCGCCGTAGAAGCACGGGAACAGGCAATCGACTTTGGGATCTTCGCGATGGGTGACGCGCAAGGCTCCGTCTTTCCACCAGCCATCGGTCAGCCCGGTCTCTTCGCGGCGTTTGGTGGGGTCGCTGAGGAAGATCTGGCAGGAGACGGCGAAGACTTTCCCGTCGGTGAAGCCGGCGAGCAGCGGAGCGAGGAAGTCCGGCTCGACGCGCATATCGCTGTTGAGCAGCACAACGATGTCGTTCTTCGCGGCGCGGAAGCCGGCGTTCGAGCCGCCGCCAAAGCCGAGGTTCTTTTCGAGGGCGAGGACGCGGACCTGGGGGTAATGAGCGCGCAGCCAGTCGGCGCTGCCATCGGTCGAGCCGTTATCGACGACGATCACCTCGCTTCCGGGGTGGTTCACAATGGCCTCCAGCCAGGACGGCACGAAGCGCTCCAGCAGATCTCGGCCATTCCAGTTGGGGATAACGAGCGAGGCGGCCTGCACGCGGGGGATGGAATCGACCGGGTTATCGCGCTTCCCGAACATCAGGAACAGCAGATCGGCGAGAGCGATGGCCAGCGCCGCAATCGCGAGCAGAGGCAGCGCGACGGCGACCCAGGGGAGCGCCCGCAGCAAACGCAGCAAAGAAGCCTTCATTCGTCACCAGGGGCGTCATTCACCACTGGCCCGAGATTGAGGGTACGGCCGAGGCGTATCCACTTCGATTGGGCGATCAGCGCGTGCTTCTGCTGTAATTCGGTGAGTTCCCACAGATACCGTTGATGCAATGCCGTTGCCGCTTCGAGTTGCTCCTCAGTGCCCGCGAGGTTGGCCCGCAGTTCCAGGATGGATGCGTCGCGTTGTGCGATCAGGTGTTTCTGGGCGAGGAGGCGATCCAGATGCTCTTCGATCTGCAGGGCCTGCAGACGTACGTGCTCGGTGCGTTCGGCGAGTTGCGCTTCGAGCGAGTGCGCCCAGCCGGTGCGAACCTCTAGTTCGTTCTCCAGTTCCGCGTTGAGCCCGCTCAGACGTTCGATATGCGAACCGCCGCGCGCCAGGTCTTTTTCGAGATTGCGAATCCAGTCGCGGCGCTCTTCAGCCTCCGACTGCAAGGCCTGGATCAGGGCATTCCGTTCGTCGATGCGGGCGTTCTGTTGCTGCGCCCAGACGGTGCGATCCCTGAGTTCGGCGAGGGTCGCTTCGTGGGACCGATGCAGCGAGGCGTGGCTGGCCTTCAGTTCCTCGAGCCATGCGTCCTTGCGTGCCAGTTCGCCTTCGAGCTTGGCGATGTGGTGTTCGCGCTCGCGCAGCACGTTGCCGGATGCGGGCAGCCAGGCGAACACATCGTCGGTTTGGATGGGCGACGGGCTGCAGGCGGCCACGAAAAAGTGGGCGTTGGCGGGTGCGGCGTCACCAGCGGCTTCGAGTACGGACGCGCGCGGATTCAGCGGTGCGAAGACGATGGTTTCGGCATGGTTCTGCGCCCAGATGCGCACGTGAGGGAAGACCGCATACAGGGCCGCCTGGAACTCCTCGTATTCGAACTCATGGCAGTGGAACGGGTTGGGCCCGACCTTGGCGCGCATCTCGGCGTAATAGGCTTTGTTGGGCGTGGAAACCAGGAGAGTGCCGCCGGGTTTCAGAACACGGTGGGCTTCGGCAAGCAGGTCGGGCCAGCGTTCCAGATGTTCGATGACTTCGAAGGCGGTGATGAGATCAAAGGACCCGTCGGCGAACGGGAGGGCTTCGCAGGCCGCGTTTACAAAACGAACTCCGGGGCGGCCGAAGTGTTCACGGGCGTAGGCGAGAGCTTCGGCGGAGATGTCGGCCGCAGTGACGGAGGCTGCGCCGTTCAGCTCCGCAGTCCCGTAACCTGATCCGCAGCCGGCGTCCAACACCGCCGCGCCGTCGCAGAGACGCGCGGCGAAGCGGTAGCGCGCCAGGTGTTCATTGAGCAGATTTGGATCGACCATGTCCGGGATGACACGCTCGCCTGTGAACTCAGCCAACGTGTGCCTCCTCACGATGGGCATGGTGCAGCGCGCTGTTCAGTTCGATGCGGCAGGGCCACTGGACATAGCCATAGACCGGGCCTTCGCCGCGCGCCATCTGGACGGTGACGGCGTTGTCGATGAAGTCGCAGACGGCGTCGGCGTCGCGAACCCAGGGCGAGAACGAGAAGGAGCCGGGGTAGAGTTCGGGGATGTCAAGCCGGAAGTCGATGGTGATCCGTTCACCGGGCTTCATCGGGTCAACCAGTTGGCCTTCGCCTTTCGTGCATGTCTCGGAGAAGTCGAGGCCGAGGTGGTTACGCAGCATAAAGCCTATGTTGGGCCGCGCGAGGTCGTGCGTGGCGCGCAGCGTGATACGGACCGTGACCGCGGAGTGGGGCGTCATCAGGTGCAGGGGTTCGCCGAACTCGTTCAGGAGCGCGACGCCGAGGATCGCGGCGGCGGCGTTGCCATGGCGATGGTCGATGTTGGGGATGGAGTCGGCTTCGGCGGCGGGCTTCGGACGGGCAGAAGGATCCGACATCGCGGTGAGGTACTTCTGGACCACAGCGTCAACGCCGCCGAGGGCCACGGTCTCGCCGTGCCGGAGCCACAGGACGCGGTCGCCGATGGCCTTGACGTCGGCCATCGAGTGCGAGACGAAGACGATGGTGAGACCGCGGGCGCGGAGTTCCTGGACCTTGCGCATGCAGCGGTGGCGGAAGTAGGTATCGCCAACCGCGAGGGCTTCATCGACCAGCAGCACTTCGGGGTCGACGTTGATGGCGACGGCGAAGGCCAGGCGCATCGCCATGCCGCTGGAGTAGGTCTTAACAGGCTGATCGATGAACTCGCCGATCTCGGCGAACTCCTGGATGAGCGGGTAGCGGCGGTCGATCTCGCGGCGGGTGAGTCCGAGGATGGAGGCGTTGAGGTAGACGTTGTCGCGGCCGGAGAATTCCGGGTTGAAGCCCGCGCCGAGTTCGAGGAGCGCGGCAACGCGTCCGTTGACGCGCACGTCGCCCGAGGTGGGCTGAAGGATGCCCGCGA
>Ga0302278_10005903_pt1 | contig 11908 bp, 9 predicted proteins | sample III_Bog_N3_2_FD_194543 | JGI IMG/M metagenome (GOLD analysis project Ga0302278, IMG submission 194543) | Peat permafrost microbial communities from Stordalen Mire near Abisko, Sweden - III_Bog_N3_2 | ecosystem: Environmental > Terrestrial > Soil > Wetlands > Peat | place: Sweden: Abisko... | reverse complement strand
TTACCATTGTGCTGTCCATGTACATCTCCGAGCACGAAGTCCGCGCCACGCTCACCTACGAAGCGCTGATTCCCGCAATTCGCCAGGCGCTCATTGACTATTCCTCCGGCCTTGTCGATCAGCCGGCCCGCATGGTTCTGCGCGCCAACAATGCCGAGGGCATCCGCAACGGCTGGTTCGCCGTGATGCCGGTGATCGCAGGCGACTTGATGGGCGTGAAGACGGTGACCTTCTATCCCGCAAATGCCGAGCTCGGCCTGCACACGCATATGGCGGTGATCGAACTACTGCAGCGCTCCACCGGCGAGCCGCTGGCGGTGATGGATGGCCGCGTGATTACCGAGATGCGCACCGCCGCCGTCTCCGCCGTCGCGCTGGATGCACTGGCCCCGTCCACCGCAACCAGCCTCGGTATTCTCGGCTCGGGCGTGCAGGCGCGTTCGCACATTGAAGCTTTCCGCCGGGTTCGTCCCGCACTCAACGAGATTCGCGTCTGGAGCCGCACGGCGGCAAATGCCGAGCGTCTGGCCGCGGAAACCGGCGCGCGCGCCGTCAGCATTCAGGAAGCTGCCGCAGCCGATGTGGTTCTCACCGTAACCTCTTCTCCCACGCCGGTGCTCGAAGGCCGGTGGCTGAGCGATCACGCGCTGGTGCTGGCCGTCGGCGCAACCGGCGCAAGTATGCGCGAACTGGACGACGAAGTCATGCAGTCAAGCTTTGTGGTGGCCGAATCCCGCTCCTGCGCCGAGCGCGAATCCGGCGACGTGCGGCTTTCCGGATCAGCGGTGCATGCCGAGATTGGCGAAGTCCTCTCCGGCCGGGCCACAGCGCCGAGCGGACAGCGCATCCTCTTCAAGTCCGTCGGCATGGCCATTGAGGACCTGGCTGGGGCCAGGCTGGTGTGGCAGGCGCGAAGCGGCGGACCCCTCCTGGATAAATAGCCACCGCGCCGTCTTGATCATCTGGGTGGACCGTCAGCCCGCTAAAACGCATTCCGTCCCATTTATAACCGATTGTCCCTGTTGGGCTTACATCAAAAGCCGCAACCAGCGGCATCGCGATCGCGTCCTATATCCCTAAGTGGCAGGTTCGCCGCCTTCCGGTAAGTGGCAAGCGGGAGACGGCAACCTGACTGGAAGCAAATCTAACTAAGGGAGAAATCATTCATGAGTCGTGGAATCGCAGTTACCTCTTCGTCGGCACTGTTATCGATGGCCTTTTTGCTAACGAGCGCCGTCCTTGCACCGAACATTTCCCAGGCGCAAACAGCGCCAGACGCGGGTGCGCAGATGGTGCCCGCATACGCCGCATTGGCCGACAACCTGGACAGCGGCAAATTGAAGACGGGCGATCCGGTTCGCGTGATTCTCAGCAACAAGGTCACGCTGAAGAACGGAACCCTCCTGCCCGCCGGAACCGCGATAGTAGGCGTGGTCTCCACCGACGACCAGCAATTGACGGGAACCACAAAACTCGCGTTGCGCTTTACCAAGGCAGAGATTAAAGGCGGCAAGGTAGTTCCCATCAAAGCGACGATCGTGGGAATCTTTCCCGCCGAAAGCGCTGACATCTCCGGGCGTCCGATCAAGCCGGGCGATGAGGTCACGAATGGCTTGGTCCAGCACCCCAGCAGCGTGGATGAAATCGGCGCTCTGCCGGGAGTTGACCTGCATAGCACAATCGCAAGCAGCAACTCGGGAGTGCTGGTTTCGGCTAAACATGATTTGAAGTTGAAGCGGGGAAGCGAAGTTGCGCTTTCCGTGGTTGCACACGATTCGGCGCAGGGCGAGTAACCACCTGCGGTGGGGCGGACGCTCGGCACCTGCGGTGCGGCAGACGCTCGCGGGAGGCTCGCACTCGCATTATTGCCTCCCGCACTTGCGACAGAAAAAAGTCGCAAGAACGGGGCACGGAGCTTTCGCCGGAATAAAGCGCACACCGACCCAGGGGTACCCCGGTACCCCGACGGGGCACGGTGCTTTTTGGGCTGGTCTCTCGCGTTCCCCATTAAGCTGTGCACGTGTGAGCGAATTCGGTTGCCGCGCGTCTCTTTATTTGGGCTTCGGCGAGTGTGTGCCCGCCGGAAACTGGGAACAGACACGACCCGGATGGAAGCGCTACCCTTGAAGCTGGGCAAAAGGGCGTCATCAAAGGAGCGGCAATGAATTTTAGACTTGAGGCACGGCTGCGCACTATCGCGGCCCCGCTCCGGACAGGCTTTTCGACCGTCTGCGTTCTGGGAATCAGTTGCCTGGCGATTGGCTTTCTTTCCGGGTGCAAGAACTTCTGGGCCGCACCGACCGGCAGCACCGATTTCGCTCTTTCCAACTCCGCCAACATTACCGTAACCGGAGGCGCCACCAGCGGCAACACCTCGACCATCACCGTGACGCCGGCAAACTCATTTAGCGGGACGGTCACGCTGACCTGTGCGGTGACCACCAGCGTTTCGAATCCGGTGAGTACCCCGACATGCAGCCTCACTCCCACGTCTGTTTCCATCAGCGCCAGTTTGGCGGAGACCGCCACGCTGAGCGCAACCACCACATCCACCACGACCAGCGGCGCGTATCAGATTACGGTTACCGGCGCATCGAGCGGTGCTTCGAATGAGACCACGCAGGTGTGCGTCGCAGTAGGGACAGGCAGTTGTACCTCCAGCGCGAGTTCCAGCGGCATCTTCTTTGTACTGAATTCGACGACGAATCAGATTGCTTCCTTAAGCATCAACTCGTCGGGCCAGTTGACGACGATCGGCACCACGGTTTTGCCCGCGGCTGGCGCCTCAGCCATCGCCGTGGCGCCCAACGGTAATTTTCTGTACGTGAGCACGGGATCCGGCATCTTCCTCTACACGATCGCATCCAGCGGAACGCTGACCCTTCAAGACAATGGACAGGCAATTTCACAAGACCTGGCCTACTCCATGCAGGTGGACGCCACCAATTCCTGGCTGGTTGACGTGGTTAACGGAATTGCCGAGGTGAACGCCATCGCAATCAACCCCAGTACGGGCGGCCTTGCTTCCACGTCCGGTGAAGCGGAACAAGTATTTCCTTTGCCTTCTACAGATACAAATCCGGTCCAGGTGGCCATCTCACCCGGTGATTCCAATTCGTGCGCCAATTGCTATGTCTTTGTCGCCATGGGCTCGGGAGGCACCGAGGCAATTCACTTTAATCCCGCCAACAGCGATCCCTTTACAGGCTCCGGCGCCACCATCAAGTTGCTGAATACCGATGGCGGAGACACCACGGTGGCGGTGGACCCCCAAAACCGTCTGCTCTACGTGGGCGAGACTGCGGCGGTTTCCGGCACCCAAACGGGCGGGTTGCGCGCTTTCGCCATCTCTACCGGCGCACTCACTGAAGTCTCCGGTTCGCCCTATGCCAGCGGTGGTACAGGACCCTCCTCCATCCTGCCTACTGCGAACGGCAGCTATGTCTATGTCGCCAACCAGGCAGTCAGCGGCAGTTCGGATGGCAACATCGAGGGCTTCTCGGTTTCAACCACATCTTTGACCACAATCGGCAGCGCCGCGGCCGGACCAACTGGCCGCCTCGGAATGGCCGAGGACTCGACTGGCAGCTACGTGCTTGCGGTGGACTTTACGGGGAATCCCGACCTTGAGGCTTACACCATGAGTTCCGGCGCACTTACTTCCTCGCTCACTGTTGCCACAGGAACCGACCCGGTGGGAGCGATCGGCATCGCGGCCATGCCGTAAAAGCAGATGACAGATGACAGATTTCAGCGAGCCTTGCCGTGAAGCAGATTACAGATGACAGGCGAGGGCTTGCTTGCCCCAGTAATGACGGTCAGTGGCTAGCGGTCAGTGGTCAGGAACTCCGGTAGAAATAATCTGCTCTTCGCCAGCCGCACACGACCTGCGATGAACACACTATCCCTTACTGGCAGTCCGGTGACCACTGACCGCTAGCTACTGACCACTAACCACTACATCGGCGGCATGCCGCTGCAGGCCACTTACACGCTGGTTGCGCAGCCGAGTGCGGTTTGCAGCCTGTGCGTCCTCCTGCAACAGGAACGCGCATCCTCGCCAATCGGATTGGAGGGCGAAGAATCTTTCCGCCGTCACGTTTCGGCCCAGGCGCCGAGATTGCTGTGCGTGATTCCCTGAAGACTGAAAACTGATAACAGACAACTGCCTGGTGGTATCCTCAAAAGGACCGCCACTGGCTGTGCTCACGCAATCTCACCTCCCTCTCGTCCCATCCTTCAGGCGCTTCGGGGCCTCTTTGCGGCCATTGGCAATGCTGTGGTTTCTTGCGCTGGCCTGCGGATGCGCGCGGTTTCACCATGAGCAGCACGATACGGTGTATGTGTCCGCGCGGCAGATGTACCTGCACGACCGCGTGGCCGCCGTCTCCAATCGCGTGGCGGAGGTGGTGAACGGACAGCAGTTGGAAGTGCTGGAACACGGACGCCGATTCCTCAAGGTCAAGACACAGAAGAACGAGATCGGCTGGATTGAAGAGCGGGCCGTAATCAACGCCCAGAGCTATCAGGCCTTTGCGCAGCTTGCTGACGCGCACAAGCAGGATCCGGTGGTGGCCACCGGCGTTCTCCGCGACGACATCTACCTGCACCTGCTTCCCGGCCGGGATACGGAGCGCTTCTATCTACTGCCCGGCAATGCGAAGGTGCAGCTTCTCGTCCGCGCTTCGGTTCCCAAGGCGGGAGCTCCCGGCTCGGTGAGGCCCAAGCCTGTCGAGACCAAACCTGCGCAAGCCGCAACGAATCCGGCCGGTGGAACTGCCCCCACCGCTTCAAAGATCGCGGCAAAGCCGGAGAGCGCGCCGGTGGCCGAAGCGCTGACTGTCCCGCCCATCCCCATGGAAGACTGGTGGCTGATTCGCGATGGGCAGGGTCATGCCGGTTGGCTGCTTGCCGGACGCGTGGATGTGGATGTGCCGGACGAGATTGCGCAGTACGCCGAGGGCCAGCGGATTGTGGGTGCGTATGTCTTAACCAAGGTGCATGACGACGAAGCAACCACGCCGGACCACCAGGTTCCCGAGTTCGTCACCGTTCTGAGCCCCAACCAGGCTGGTCTGCCCTTTGACTTCGACCAGGTGCGCGTTTTCACCTGGAGTCTGAAGCGCCATCGCTACGAGACGGCGTTTCGCCTGCATCCCATACAGGGCTACCTGCCGGTGAGGGTTTCCACGCAGATGGTCAAGGATGCCAGCGTGCCCACGTTCAGCTTTGGGTTGGCAAGCGGTCCGAATGTAAGCACCGATCCGGCGACGGGCATTACCCGGCCCGTTTCTCCGCGCACCATCAACTACGAGATGCTCGACACGGTGGTGAAGCGCATTGGCCCGGACATGGGGCCCATTCAAGTGGGGCACGTGGAAGGCGAGAAGCCCAGGCCGGCCAAGACTGGGAAGAAGAAGGGGAAGTAAAATCCCACCAGCTCTTCCTACGAAACCTGCATTACTGTTTATTCCCGTCTGAAACTTGGAGATTTTAGCTACGGGATGCAGCCTTTCCTTGCAGCCAACCCCTTAGCACATCATCCGCTCGATTCTGCCAGCCGCTTCCCGTGGCCCGCAGCCCTTCCGCCACGTCCGGCGAGAGCCGAATCGAGATGGGAACCTTGCGCGGAGCTTTCTGAGGGCCACGCCTGCGGAGGCTCACGAGCACCTTTTGCTCTGCCTCGGGCAACGCCGAAAACGGCTTGAAGAGGCGTACATCCTCGGCAGTGATTTCGCGAACTTCTCCGTCATCGTCAATCAATGGTTTGCGATTCGCCATAGAGTTTAGCCTCCGCCGCCTGCTCGAATGAGAGCCCGCGTTCGCTGATGTTGCGCTCATTCTTGGCGGGATCGTACGTGATTCCCATTGGCTTTATTGTTTGTACGATTTGTTAAAGATCAAGCGGCGTAGCCTCTGTAGTTTTGTCAGACCTTGCGCACGCAATATCCGGAGACGCAATGCCGGTTCGCCGCGAACCACCTGTATGCTGCCCAAATCACCCAGTTGAATCCCGGTAGGCTGAACAGAACCCCAAACGGCCAGGCCCACCAGATGTGTTTCGCTGCGAATAAATAGACATCCGCTCCGGCATAGCTCATGCCTTCTGTCGTGAGTAATCGAATGTCGTTAGGGACTTCATCCCCCGCAATACCGAGCGCCCCCGCAGTCCAATTGGCTTGGAGCGTATCAATTTCAAAACCCCGCCGGCGTAAGACCGGAGACCAGAAACTGAGCCATCGGACGCAAAATGCGCAATCCCCGTCGTAAAGTACCCATCCTTTTGCTGCCGGAATGCGCGTCAACTGATTCGCCTTCCCTTGTACACCGTCACAGGCGATCCGTCCGCCAGGAAAGCGGAATCCGGCTCGCGCGTTAGGGCGTGTGCGATTTCATTGCCATAGAGATGAGCCGCATTTCCGACAAACCGTGCGGTCTTTGCCTTCCACACATTCCATCGCGGATGCTTGACCTCATATTCGAGGCAGCCGCCGTCAGATTGCGCAGCGTACCCCCAATAGTGTTCGGTGATGAATTGACTATCAGAACCATCGGGCGGAAGAAAGCTCGCGCCTTCGGTTTCGATTCGCATGGCAAACCGGTCTTTCCCCCAACTCCACGCATATTCAGCTTTCGCCACAACGCCATCCGCACCGGTTTCGATCCGATGCGACATAGGCACGCTCGAATAGTTCTCATTGAACGCAAAACGCGCGATGGCCGCAACGGCAAATTTGGGCACCAGCTCACGAATGAACACCACGCCTCGCTTCGAAGACCGCTTCACATAAAATCGAAGGTTCACCTCTTCGAAAGCCTGATTAAACGGCACTGGAAGTCCACAAATACGCGTCCGATTGAACCCGAAGCCGACCAAACTCACGAAAGTTCTGCCTTCAAATTCGTCAAGTTCCGTGCCCGCGGGGACGAAACGTTCAAGCAGAGATGGGTGAACCGCATAATTGAGCATCAACAGGTTGTTCCACTCAGCTTTCAGGAAAACGCGCTGGTGTTCAGCCATCTCACCCACGTCGCCGCAGCTCCAGCTCCACCACCCGCAGCATCTCCGCCTCCGGTGCCGGTTTCCCCGTCCAGATCTCGAACTGACGCGCTCCTTGTTGCACAAACATCTCCAGGCCGGTCACCACGGGAATGCCGCGCGCCTTGGCCAGCTTTAACAGCGGCGTTTCCAGCGGGTTGTACACCATGTCGAACACCAGCCCGGCGTTCAGCTCGTCCTCAGCAATCGGCAGCGCCTGTTTGTTCCCCGCCATGCCGCAGGGGGTGGAGTTGAGCAGCACATCGAAGTGCTGCTTCGCGAACTGCTCATGCTTCAGGGCTTTGGCCTTCGCTTCCTTGGCCAGCGCAACGGCCTTTTCATGCGTGCGGTTGACGACAAACACCTCCGCACCCTGGTCAACCAGGCCAAACACCGCGGCCCGCGCCGCGCCGCCCGCACCCAGCACGGCAACCCGAGCGCCTTTGAGGCGAAGCCGCTTCTCAAGCGGCCGCACCACTCCGGCCACATCGGTATTGAAGCCGTAGAGCTTGCCGTCGGCGCCGGTGCGCAGCGTATTGCATGCCTTAATGCGGGCGGTCAGTGGGTCCATGTTGGCCAGGTGGGGCAGGACTTCCTGTTTGAGAGGCATGGTCACGGCTACGCCGCTCAGCGGCAGCTCGCGGGCCACGCTCAGCAGGTCGTTCAGGGCGCGAACCTTCAGCGGCAGCAGCACGGCGTTCACGCTCTCACGGCGAAAAGCAGTGTTCTGCATCAGCGGGGACAGAGAATGCGCAATGGGATTGCCGGCCACGCCGAAGATGCGCGTCGCCTGGTCAAGATGCTCAATGCGATAGAGTTCGTTCAGGCTGCGCGCGGTGGCCTGCCCAGGAGCGGTTGCGCCTGCCTCGGAAGATGCCGCGAAGGTGAACGCAGCGCCAGCCCTCGGTCCCAGCACACGGCTCAGGAGACCTTCTTCACCCATCGCTATGCCCACAATCCGCGCGGAGAGCGAGCGGACTTCGATCAAACGCAGCACCGCCAGGTTGTCGGTCAGCGTCCGCGCCGTTGAAACCACCTTCACAAAGTCCGGAGCAAAAACCTCGATCCGCGCAACTGCCTGCTCCAGGCCCTTGGTCCGCGTAAAGTCGTGGAAGCTGACCAACAACGCCGCGCCGGCGGCACGCAACTTCGCTAACTGCGACGGGCGCGCTTCTTCCGCCGACTCCACTTCAAGGTCGACAATCTGGCAGCCTGCCTCGGCCGCTGCCGCAAGCACCTCAAGCTCGTTGGCGAGCGATCCGCCAAAGTTGCCGCCGAACGGCTTCCGCCGGCAGGTGGCGATGGCCGTCACGTCGCGATGCCCGGCCAGAAATTCCTTCAGCACGGGAAGCGCGGCAGCGGGTTTGCTCAGCGAATCCAGCCGGAATTCGAGGAACTTCGAATCCCTGAGAACCGCTTCGGCGCGCTCCAGCATTTCACCCGGCGACGCACCCTGAATGGCCACGCACAACCTCCCCACCCGCAGCCGTGGAACGGACGGAGCGGGAACCAGATGAACCGGATTGGGAGCCTCATGGACCTTCGGCATCGATTGACGCATCTTAGATGGGTTCCCTGCTGGATGCAACAACGGAGTTACAAAACGCAATTGAAGGGCCAACAGGCACGAACCCGCTCCGCTGTGGCAACCTAGAAGTTTGAAGGAGTCTTCCCATCATGCCTCAAGAAAACACATCCGCCGTTCCCGCAACCGAAGCCCTTCACGCCTGGGATGCGGGCGGCGCCGAATCTGCCGAAGCGCTTTCCGCCTGGGTCAGCGCGCGACTGGCTGCACATGAAGCCGCTTTGGCCGCATTGTTGGCCGCGGAAGGCCCACGCACGCCGGAGAATTCCCTGCGCCTGTTTGACCAGGCGATTGAGCATCTGACGCTGGCCGGCGCGCAGGCGGGCGTGCTCAACTCCGTGGCATCGGACAAGGGTGTGCGGGACCAGGCGCAAAACGAGGCCCAGCGGGTGTCCATGGCCGGCAGCGCGCTGAGCCTGAATCGTGCGGTGTACGAGGCGCTGGCGGCAATCGATCTGGCCGGCGCCAGCCCCGCTACCCAGCACTTTGTCGAGCGCACACTGCTCGGCTACCGGTTGGCAGGTGTCGACAAGGACCAGGCCACGCGCGACCGTCTGCAGGCGCTGCAGGAAAAGGCAACCATGCTGTCGCTCGAATTCAGCCGGAACATCCAGGAGGGCGGCAAGACGATTGAGGCAACGGCGGACGAATTGGATGGTCTGCCTGCGGACTATCTTGCGCGTCATCCGGCAAATGCCGAAGGCCGCGTCACCATCACAACCGACCCGCCCGACATGCAGCCGGTGATGACCTTTGTCGCGAATGCGGCTGTCCGCGAGCGCATGTTCCTGGCCTACAACACGCGTGCCTATCCGGCCAACCAGAAGATTCTTCTCGACCTGCTGGCGACGCGGCAGGAGATCGCCACGGTGCTGGGATTCCGCAGTTGGGCCGACCTGGCGACCGCCGACCAGATGATGGGCTCGGCTGCAAACGTCCGCACTTTCCTGGCCAAGCTGGACGAAGCCAGCCGCGACGGGGCAAAACGCGAACATGCGTCGATCATCGGATTTGCCCGCGAGTGCCAGCCGGAGCTGACGGCTATCGACATTACCAGCCGCGGCTATTGGTATGAGCAATTCCGCCGCTCGGCCTTCGACTTCGACTCGCAGTCGGTGCGGCCCTATTTCCCCTACGCGCAGGTGGAAGCGGGCGTGCTGGAGACGGCCGCGCAACTCTTCAAGGTCGAGTTCCGCCCATCGGCCGCTGCGGCATGGCACGCCGATGTGTCAACGTTCGATGTCATCGATCAAGGCCGCGTGGTGGGCCATTTCTATCTCGACATGCATCCGCGCGAGGGCAAGGACAAGTGGTTCTCCGCCGCGCCCATCGTCGTTGGCTCTCGGGGCCGCGCCCTGCCCGAGGCGGCGCTGATTTGCAATTTCCCCGCGGGAGATGAAAACGATCCGGGGCTACTGCAATACAACGATGTAGTCACCTTCTTCCACGAGTTCGGCCACCTGATGCACGCCATCCTCGGCGGCCAGACCGAGTGGGCCGGGCTTTCCGGCTTCGCCACCGAGGGCGATTTCATCGAAGTGCCGTCGCAGATGCTGGAAGAGTTTTTCCGCGACGAGAAGCTGCTCCAGGCCTTTGCGAAGCATTATCAAACTGGCGAAATCCTTCCGTCTGAAATCATCAGGAAAATGAAGCTGGCGGGCGCCTTTGGCCGGGCCGATTGGGTGCGCGCGCAGCTTTACTACACCACGCTTTCGCTTGACCTGCACGACCAGGATCCCGGCGGCCTCGACCTGGACGCGCTCACCGAGCGGCTCTACAAGACCCTGCAGCCCTGGACCTGGTTCGACGGCAACCGCATGTATGCCAGTTTTGGCCATTTGACTGGCTACTCGTCGAACTATTACACCTATGCTTTTGACAAGGTGATCGCACTCGACTTCTTTGCCCAGTTCGACCCCGCCGACCTGACCGGCTGCGACGCCGGCGTCCGCTATCGCAAGACGGTGCTGGAGCAAGGAGGGTCAAAGCCGGGGCGGCAGATGGTGCGCGATTTTCTGGGACGCGACGAAGAGTTTTCGGCGTTTTCCGATTGGTTGAATGAGGAGTTTGAAGCGGAAATTCTGGGTGTTACGCTTTAGCTGCTTGCGGGTCCAATCGGGAGGAGCATTCGGTGAGCAAATACCACGTCGCGCAGGTCAACATCGGCCGGATCAGGGCGGAGCTCGACGACCCTATCATGGCTGGATTTGTGAATCGGCTAGCGGAGGTCAACGCCTTGGCCGATTCGAGCCCCGGTTTCGTCTGGCGGCTCCAAACCGACCAGGGCAATGCTACCTACCTTCGTCCCTACGCCGATGAGCGCACGATCCTCAACATGTCTGTCTGGGAGTCGGTCGAAGCGCTCCAGCATTATGTCTTCAAGACAGCTCACGTGGAGTTGCTCCGCCAGCGCCAAGCGTGGTTTGAGAAGTTTGCAGGCTCATACTCTGCCATGTGGTGGGTGCCCGCAGGCCACATCCCAGGCGTCGATGAGGCCAAAAAGCGGCTTGCGCACCTTGAAGCGCATGGCCCAACTCAGTTTGCGTTCACCTTCAAGACAATTCATCCGCCGGACGAGGGGTTTCAGCAGGAGATCGAGTGGTCTTCCTTTCAGCCTTGTCCAGCCTTATAGCCAGGTTTCTTTGGGGGGCGGAATCGCCATGTCGGAGCCATTCAAGTGACCGAAGCCGACTTCCGCCGCATCGCTCTCAGCTTCGAAGGCGCCGAGCAGGGCTCGCACTTCGGCGCAACCGACTTTCGCGTCGGCGGCCGCATCTTCGCCACCCTCGCCTCCATCAGCGAGGGCTACGGCAACCTGTTTCTGACCCCGGAGCACCAGGGCGCCTTTGTCCAGGAGCAGCCGAAAATCTTTCTGCCCATCGCGGGCGGCTGGGGCCGCATGGGCATGACGCATATCCGTCTTGCTGCGGCCGATGAAGACACTCTGACGGGTGCGTTGCATACTGCCTGGAAGCTGCGCATAGAGAAGAACAGCAAGTCGGGGAAGAAAAAGAGCGCTTCCGCCGAGCGCCCGCGCGGGTCGAAGCCGGTTCGACCGAAGGGATCTTCTTGAAATAGGATGAGCGCTATACTTGTATAGCAGGATTGACGGAGGTCCGACATGCTCGCAATTCGTCTTCCCGAAGAGATCGAAAAGCGCCTCGACGCCTTGGCGAAGAAAACCGGCCGCACCAAGTCCTTTTACGCGCGGCAAGCAATTCTGGAACAACTTGATGACCTTGAGGACTACTACTATGCAGAGAAGGCCTGGAAGGAAGTGGAAT
>Ga0302278_10005888_pt1 | contig 11940 bp, 8 predicted proteins | sample III_Bog_N3_2_FD_194543 | JGI IMG/M metagenome (GOLD analysis project Ga0302278, IMG submission 194543) | Peat permafrost microbial communities from Stordalen Mire near Abisko, Sweden - III_Bog_N3_2 | ecosystem: Environmental > Terrestrial > Soil > Wetlands > Peat | place: Sweden: Abisko... | reverse complement strand
ATCGTATTGGGGCGGAATGGCGTCCTGGAATTGCATCTTGATCAACTCGGGATCGAACCTCTTCATCAACTCGTCGTAAACCAGCACTCCATCAATCTCCCTGAACTCGAAGTGGTGATTGTGGTACCCAAGCTGAAGACCGGCTTCGTGGACCTTCGCGCCGATCTCGTTCATTTTGTCGAAAGCCTTCTGCCACGCTGACATGGGCGCGTCGTCCGGCACTTCCAGCGTGGCGCAAATCATTTGCTCCAGGCCCAGTTCCTTGGCAAACTCAATCCGGTCGTCTAACTGTTCCTTGAGCTCAGTGAATCTGAAGTGGCTGCTAATGCAACCCAGGCCCGCATCCCTTATCATCCCGTGAATCTTCGCGGGCTTTATGCTCACCAGGGGACCAAAGCCATCGCGCGCGAAACTGGCTGGCGAGCACAGCTCTATCATTTGGAATCCACCGCCCGCGATCTGATGCAGGGTCCCCTCGAAATCCTTTCCAATCGACTCGCGAAGCGGATAAGTCTGGCACCCAATAGGAATTCCCAACGGGTCGGCCACCACCCTCATCGCCGACGCGGCCATGCACACGGCGCTGCCATAAACAAATTGCCTTCTTGAAATTGTCTGCACGTCGATTCACCTTTCAGATGGATTGGGGATCCCAACCCGTTCGGTATTCGCGGGACAAATATTTGTTGGCTTCCGCTACGTTGGTAATTTTCCGGGACTCACTGTCGTACACCAGTTTCTTGCCCGTGCGCAGGGCGACGGCGTAAAGGTTGACAGCCTCTGTAATCGGGCCTGCGTTCAAAAAACTCGAGGGCGATTGCGGTCCGCCCCTCACTGCGGCAATCCACTGGCGCACGCCTGCTGAAGCTCCGCCCTGTTGCTCCTGTTGTTTCACCGGCGCCGGCGCAGCCCGATGCTTGCGCATTCTTCTTTCAGGAATCAGCTTTGGCTCTTCAACCAGAAAGCCCGCCAGTATCTTTCCCTTGCTGCCAACAAACATCATGCCCTCAATCGGAAGTTCCTTGTTATCCATTTCGAGCTCTGGCGGCGTGGGAGGCCGCATGCCACCGTCGTACCAAATCAGATCCACCGCCGGTCTGCTTCCGCTAGCCGGATATTTAAACCGCACGCTACAGGCAGTCGGAAACGAGAAGTCATTTCTCACAGTCATCGCAACACTATCTTTGAAACCACAAGTGTGACTCAGCATCGGCTCCACACTGGTGGGCGACCCCAGTTCCAAAGCATTGAACACCGTCCACAAACTGTAATGGCCCATATCGGCCATCGAACCGCCGCCAAAGTCATACCATCCGCGAAATACCATGTGCGTGTAGTCGGGCGAATAGGCACGGACGGCCTCCGGACCCAGCCACAAATCCCAGTCAAAGCCTTCCGGAATAGAAGGCGTATCGGTGGGAAGATTGCTGTATTGCGGCCATACGGGACGGTTCGTCCAGTTATGGATTTCGCGCAGTTTGCCAATCGCTCCCTCGTTGATCCAGGCCATCACCTGTTCCATCGATCCATTCGCGTCCCACGGCATAAAGTGCGTGGCAACACCCTTTTCACGAGCGGTGTCCATCACCAGCTTCGCTTCCTCCAATCGATTGGCAATGGGCTTATGCATCATCACATGCTTGCCCCTCTTCATGCAGGCGATGCTGATTACGCCGTGAAGATGGTCCGGCGTCATAATCTTGACGGCATCCACGTCCTTCTCCTGGCTCAGCAGTTCGCGGAAATCGGCATAGGAAGAGCAGCCTTTGAACGTGCCGCCGGGCCGATTGGTTGCATAGTAAGTCTCAACAAAGTCTTTGGCGACGTCGCGGCCTCCCGGAACAATCCCTTCGCTTCCCGCCATCCAGTCCGGCTTCCCAAGGGCCTTGCGCATGTCGTTCAAAAGCCCGTCTCTTCCCCAATCCCGGTATCCAACCGCGTGCTTCGAAGGGTCGCAGACTGAGACAATCTGGATCTCCGGGATGGCAATTAATTTCGTCATCTCGCGGAGCCCCTCAGTGCCTGTGCCAATGTGAGCCAGTGTGATTTTGTCGCTGGGCGCCACAACCCCGGGTCCGCCCAGTACATGCCTCGGAATGATTGTGAAACAAGCGGATGCGGCTGCGGTTTCAAGAAATTTGCGGCGATTCATCATAGTTGTCATCTTTCTGCCTTGCATCGAATTGGAGTTTGCCAAAGTCATCACAGCCTCACAGGCCGTAGTGGACCAGCGTCGTGAAATCGTGCTCCTGAGCGATACGGTTGTTTTGCCAGTTGGTGTCTTTGGTAGCGGCGCCACCCAACCATCTCTTTAATCCGATTTCAGTCGTCCCCATCCTCATCTCCAGGGCACTACTCTATGCGTTCCAAACGGATGGAACGGAGTCGTCTAGCATAATAGCCGCATTGGGAGGGGCAGACACGAATACTTTTGAACAGTCGCGATCGAGTTACCGGCAACCCGGAAGATATGCATTCCACCAATCCCATCAACCCACCGGCGGGCAGCTCCGATCCCGGGATATTTCCAGTCACAAATGAGCGTCCCCCGGTCCCTCGCATTCGGGAACTGGGGGTACCTGATCGAAAGTGCTTATGCGAAATCTGACTCAAAACAAGGCGCGTGCGCAGGTTCATTCCCTGACAACCGACCACTGATCACTGGTTTCTCTCCACCACCATCATCGGCGTATGTCCGGCCGCCTGCGTTCCTCGCACCACGTGCGCAGTCATCACAATCAACAGCGTCGCGTAGTTGTACTGGTTGTCCTTGCTGGTCAGGTTATTCATCCCGGGAATCTCGCTCAGACCGGGCGTGCCGCTCACTGCCAGGCTCTGCGACCGGCTAAGCTCCGCCGCAACCACTGACGATTCACCAACCTTTAGCGTCGTCACGCCGCTGAATGCCTGGCTGTTCAAGATCGGATTACCATTCACCGACGCGCCCGACAACGAGTCCAGCTTCATGTCGAGCGTAAGCGCAACCGTGCCGTCGCGCATCACCTTTGGATTGGCCTTGAGCGTCAGCCCAAGGTCCTGGTACTGCACCATCGGAATATTGGGCACCGCGCTAGCCGCCGAAGCCAGCAGGGAAGTAAGACTGCTCGAACTGCCTGCTCCAGTCAGCCCCGGAATGCTGCCAAGCCCTGAAGAAAGGCTCGAGAACGATGCGGTCTGGATTGGGTATCGTTCGCCTTCTTTAATCGTGCCGTCTTCGCCGTCGCCCAGCCGCAACTGAATGCGATCCAGCTCCCGCGACTCCGACGAATTCAGCGCGAGATTCAGCGTGAATGATCCAGGCGCGATTGCCGAATATTCTTTTCCTCCGCCGAAGGTCGCTATGCCATTTGAGAAAAGTGAACTCGAAATCTGCCCTGACGCCAGCAAGATCGCGAGGATCGCGGGAATGTCGTTCGCGCTCGCCAGTCCTGAAGAAACAATCTGCTGCACCAGGGCCTGGTTCGCGTTCAAGATCGATTGTTCTTCGGCGTACAGGTTGAATCCCTGGATCGACTGCGGCGGCTGCACTCCCGTTTTACGTGCCAACGTGTGTGCCACCTGGATCAACCGCACATCCAGCACAATCTGGTTGCGTCCGTCCAAAAGCGTCCGCATGGTCGCATTGAACGCAGCCAGCATCGTCGGCGTCGCCCGAAGAGTAATCGAGCCGGCATCATGATCGACACTGGCCGCCGGCATGTTGAAGACAGTCTTGGCGACGCTGCCCACCTCGGTCATTTGAGCGTCGCTCAGTCCCGGCACATACAGCGTTTCCATTTCCTCCCGCTCGAATTGCCGCCTGTTCTCGCGCGTGTCCTTGGCCACCAGCACCCGGTGCGCATCCAGTGGCACATAGAACGTGTCAGTAGCCATACCCGCCACACGAGCGGCTTCCGTGAAAGAGGCGTCATCGACATCGAATCGCACCGGCCGTGCAGTCACGCTCGCGTCGAACATAGGCTCAATGCCAAACGACTTGAACACCTGCCGGAGGACCTGAACCTGGTCGGAATGCAAATGAAAACTAAGTGCGGTCGCCAGCGGCGCAAGGTCCGGTGCTGCGCCAAGGTCGCCTCCCGTATCGCCGTAGAGGGGCTTCTTCTCCCCGCGGACTACATCGTCGCCCAACTCGTAGAGATGCTGCGTCACATCGGCGTTCTTTGGATCGAACTTGAGCGCTCGCTCCAGGTCCGCACGGGCCGTCCCCTCGTCACCCACCAGCCGTGCCTTGGCCGCCGCCTGAATCAGACCCGTTACCGCATGGCTTCGCGTTACTTCGATCGACAGTTTGTAGTCGTTATTGGTTGGATCTAGTTCGGCGGCCAGCTTGTACCGATCCATCGCTTCTTCAAATCGTCCGTCGACAAAAAGATGACCTGCTTCGAGAAAAACCTTCGCAGCGCGCCGCTTGTCGCTGTTCGTTGGCTCTTTGGGTTTCTCCGCCTGGGCCTGCGCGTTCCCGGCGGTGCTTGTCTTTCCCGCGGGTGCGTTTACCGTTGGCGTCGCGACTTGTCCACTGGCGGTGCTTTGGTCAGGCGTGCTGCTCGTTTGAGCCGTGGCGGCGCATGGCCACAAGGCAATCAATCCGCACGCCCAAATGAAGCACCTCGCATGCGATCGTTGCTGTTTGCATTTACCCCGCGCGGCCTTCACGGCTCGCTCCGTGTGTAGCTAAGTAAATCGGTCAGAGATGTCGCGCACGCCTCGGGCTGAAGTTTCACCAGCTCATCGAAGCTGTAATGTCCCGTCGCCACCGCAATCACGGAAAGAAAATTCGCTCGCGCCGCTTCAATATCGCGCGGTGTATCGCCAACCACACAAATATTTGATTTGCCCGTTAGCTCGCGCGCCTTCGCAGCTGCCTGCCCGATCAGCTCGGCGCGGATAGGGAAGTGGTCGCTGAATCCGCCGAACCGGAACCACTCGCGCAATCCCGCCTGTTCAATCTTTATCCAGCCAATCATCTCCAGGTTGCCGCTGGCAACGCCCAGCACCGCTCCCTTGCGCGCCAGGTGCTTCAGCGCTTCTTCCACGCCAGGCATGCGGATCAGATCCAGTTCGTGGCGCCGCTCAGCTACCGTCACGCGCATCGCTTCAAGAATTGCTTCCGTCCGCGCCTCCATCACGTCGGGGGGTACTCCCGCCTGCCGGCATGCCTCGCGCAGAATCGCCGTGTCAGTTGACCCGTGCAGCAGAATGCCCGCCAGCGTCACTTCGAAACCCGTCACCCGCGCCACACTGGTTGCGAATGATTCAACGTGCACGCGATCGCGGCTCCGCAGCAGCGTGCCGTCAATGTCGAACAGATAGGCATTCTGCCCATCCCATTCGAACCCGGGCTCAATATAAATGCGCGATTCGCGCTGTTCCGTCGCGTTTAGCATGTATGTCTAGATACCCTCGTAATCGTCACGTCCTTACGGAAGGGGGACACAGCATTCCCCTCCGAGCGCACGACGTCACACAGGCTCCATACTAATTGCAACAGGTTTCGCGGGTTTTGTCGTTCTCGCTCCAGGTTCAGCGATAGCCCTGCCGGAATGCGCTGAATACAGGACGCTCCGACCGCGGTGGGCGCTTGAGCCCAGCACGTACTTCAGCCAGTTCCAGGCCCAGCTCGGCCATGGCACGGCTCAGCGTATTGCGGTGCATCCCAAGCTCTTCAGCCGCCTTACACTGGTTTCCCCGGTGCGCCACAAGAACTTCGCGCAGATACTGCTTTTTGAATTCGCGCACGGCTTCCTCGTAGCGGACGCCGCTGGAATGCATTTGTGTCACCAGGCTATCCAGTTCTTTTCTCACATCGACCTCTTACTTGCCCGTCAGGATTTAGTTGGCCCTTCGGGAATCAAAAAAATTACATTCAATCAAGATACACCGTTCTTCTGTTGAAGCAACGATTTCGTTTCAAGTTCCAGCGTCCTGAGTCCTTCGCTCACTTTCTCAGTCAACTCTGAAGGCGTAACGTGAGTGCTCAGGTGGGCCGCCCCGAAGAACGCCGGAGGTAATTTGGAGCCCGCCATCCAATCAGTTTTCGGGAAAAACGCTACGATTCCAATCAGCAATATCGTGACCATCAGGAAGCCCTGCACCACGCCCGCCACGCCCCCAAGCATCATGTCCAGGCATCCCAACCCCATCCACTCCATTGTCTTGGCAAGCGCATTCCCCAATACATTGCATACCGCCATCACCAGTATTGCGATCACGATGAAGCCAATGATGTTTGACGTTGCGTCACTGTGTATCAGCGGTAGCAGGGTACTCGCTATGATTTTGTAATTGTATGAAGCAATTGAGAGTCCAAGAAGTAACCCAATCAATGAGCAGGCCGTGCGCAGGAATCCCTGCACCAGTCCTCCTATCGTTGCCCCCAGCATAATTACAACTATGGCCCAGTCGATCCACGTCATTTGTCTGTCTCTCTCCGCACTAAAATTCGATGCTGTGTCCTGTCAAGCGGCGGTATGCCTCAAAGTACTTTTGCCGTGTCCGCTCCACCACCTCCGGGGGTAGGCTGGGAGCAGGCGCCTGTTTGTTCCATTGAATTGATTCCAGGTAATCGCGTACGTACTGTTTGTCAAAGGAAGGCTGGGGACCACCTGGCTTCCAGGCAGCGCCCTCCCAGAATCGCGAAGAGTCCGGTGTCAATACCTCATCGGCAAGGATAATGCCTTGACCCGTTCTTCCAAATTCAAATTTTGTGTCCGCAAGGATCAGGCCCACCGATTCGGTATGATCAGCCGCTTTCTGGTAGATCGCAAGAGTTAGCCGCCGAAGCTCAGTCGCGTCTTCGGCTCCCACAATCGCTTCGGTTTCCTCAAACGAAATGTTCAGGTCGTGCATTCCGTCCTTGCTTTTGGTGGCTGGAGTAAACAGGGTCTCTGGCAGCCGTGAGCCGTCCTGCAGCCCCTCAGGCAGCGGAATCCCACACACCGTCCCGAAGGCGCAGTATTCTTTCCAGCCCGAGCCCGCCAGGTATCCGCGCGCCACGCATTCCACCGGGAACATCGTGGCCCTCTTCACCAGCATCGACCGGCCTTCGAGCTGGTCGGCATAGGGCTTCAACTCGGCCGGATATTCGCTCACATCCGCTGTGATCAGGTGGTTGGGAACAAGGTCGGCCAGCAGCTTAAACCAGAACAGCGAAATCTGCGTCAGAATCTTGCCCTTGCCGGGAATTCCCGTTCCCAGGACAAAATCAAATGCCGAGATTCGGTCGGTCGCCACTAACAGTAGTGCGCCATCCACTTCGTATAGATCGCGTACTTTGCCGCGCCCCAACAAGGGGACTGCGCCGAGATGAGTATTCAATAAGGCAGACAAGGGGTGCTTTCTTTAATGAAGAGGCTGAAACTCCGATTGTCGAGCCGAAGCCGGGCTTTGTCAATCAATCCCGATCAACCTGCCGTGCGCCTCCGGAGCCAAACCGAATTTCGAGCCACTGTCCGCCAATTTGGCAGTGATTTCGGAAATGATCCGCTGTGAAAATCTTGTGTGACCGTCATCACGGCCCCGTCTTTTCACTTCGGAGACACTCCAATTGTCAACATGGTTCGGAAGGCACGTAAGAAGGCCCTCTTTGAGCCGGGCGACACGAGGCAGCAGTGGAAAGGGGAAGCCGCGGCTAGCTTCGTTTTGTGCAGGGAACACCAGTAGTCGCGTACTACCGACCTCCAGTGCCGGCTACTGGTTCCCACTATTATCTTGTGATACTACAAGCGCCTCCGAAGCGAAGTTTTCCTTCGGAGGCGATTTCTTTTTTTGTGCCAAATGTTTGTTTCGACCGAAAATGCGGAACGACTCAATGCGAGCCAGTTCCCATCCTCGATTCGATGCGCCGGTCCGGAATGAACCAAAAGAGAGCGGCCAGCACAAAAATCGCTATCGATGCCCAGTGATTCCAAAAGGCAATGGGTATGGCCAGGGCGTATAACACCAGAGAAGTTCGCTCCTTGAGGGCGCTGCCAACTGCTTTTGCCAGCAACGAGTCCTTTCCGTTTGCTGCAATCAATACGTGGGTGAGCACAGAGTACGCGATTCCCGACATGAGCAGGTCAAAAGCATAAAGTGCTGTGGGCAAAGCGGCGAAGTTGTTTGTGCCCATCCATGCTGTCACAAACGGCAGCAGCGACAGCCAGAAAAGAAGGTGCAGATTCGCCCAGAGAACCCCGCCGGAAATGTGACGGACCGCCTGCAGTATGTGGTGATGATTGTTCCAGTAAGTGCCGACGCACACAAAGCTGACAACATAGCAGAAAAACAGCGGCACGACCGGCGCGAGAGCCGCCAAGTCAGCGCCATGAGGGACGTGAAGATCAATCACCATCACGGTGATGATGATTGACAGAACACAGTCACTGAATGCTTCGAGTCTTGTTTTGCTCATGGGGTCAGTTCCTGGGCAGATTGAAGGCGCATCGCGTCCTGGGCGCGCGTGGTGCCTCCCTAGCAGGTGTCGCCACTACCAACCTGTTGCCTGTTCCTAAGTCTACTGGCTATTGGCTACCACCTACTGGCTGCCTCACGCTGTAGCCCTCTGCCGCTCCTGCCCGCCCAGCCGAACGCTCACAATCTTTGACACGCCTGGCTCCTGCATGGTCACGCCATAAATCATATCGGCGCACTGCATCATGCGCTTGGAGTGCGTCACCAGCATGAACTGCGTGTCGCTGCTTAAGGATTGCAGCAGCTCCGCCAGTCGTCCCACGTTGGTCTCATCGAGCGCCGCATCCACTTCGTCAAGGATGCAGAACGGGCTCGGCTGGAACTGGAAGATGGCAACCAGCAGCGCCAGCGCCGTCAGCGCCTTCTCGCCGCCCGAAAGCAGCAGCACATTCTGCAGTTTCTTGCCCGGCGGCGACGCCACAATCTCCAGCCCGCTCTCGGCCTGGTTAGCTTCGTCAGTGAGCCGCAAAAACGCCTGACCGCCGTGGAACAACCGCGAGAACACAACCGCAAAGTTTTCGTTGATCCGCGCAAATGCCTCGTCGAACTTTGTTCGCGAAATCTGATCGATCTCTTTGATCGTCTCCTGCGTGTTCTCAATCGACTCGATCAGATCCTTGCGTTGCGCCTCCAGGAACGAGTGCCTCTCAGCCGTCTCCTTGTATTCGTCCAGCGCCATCATGTTCACTGGACCCATCTGTTCCAGCCGCTGCTTCAACCCGCGGCAGTTTTCGTCCTCCGCTGTCAGTTCGTCGCCGGTCAGGCGCACAATCTCCGCGTCGTCGCGCAGCACCTGTGCCTCAACATTAACTTCGGCCAGGCAACTCGCCTCCAGATGTTCAAGGTCCGACTGCAACTTGGCCAACTCCGCCGATTTCGCGGCCCGCTCCTCGCGCAACTCATCCAAAGCCATGCGCCCGGCCTTCAGTTGCGTTTCCATCTCCGCCAGTTGCTGCCTTAGAGTGTGTGCCTGTGCCGCTACCTGCTGCGCGGTAGCCAATGCTTCAGCGCGCACATCGGCCAACTCTTTCTTTCGCGTCGTCAGCTCAGTGTTCTCGTTCGTCCGCTGTTCGCGCTCGGCAATCGCATTAGCTCGCTGCTGCTCAATCGCCAGCACCCGCCGCTCAAGATCGGCATGCAGCCGGTCAATCCGCTGGAACGCCGCTTCAGCACCGCGCCGCCGCTCTTCAAGGCCCGCCAGTTCCGCGGTCAGTTGAGCCGCTTCCTGCTGCACTAACTCGCGCTTTTGCCGCAGCGTGTCCAGTTGCGCCTGCAACGCGTCCAATCCCGCTTCGGCCTGTGTATGCTCGCTCTCCAGGCGCGTCATCTCGGCGCGGTTAATCTCGATCGCCTTCCGCTTGATCTCGCATGCGTCCTTGTTGCGCGCTGCCTGAACCGTCCAATCCTCAAGGCGCCGCTCTATGCGCTGCGCCTCGCTTTCCATCTGCTTCAGCGCGGCGCCAAGGTTCGCGCTCTCGCTTTCCGCCTGTCTGCGTTCGGCGCTAAGGCTCTCAAGTTGCGCGGTCAGCCGCTCTATCTCGCGCGTCAAGGCGATCGCCTCAGTTTCAGCCTGCGCCAACGCCGTTCCCAGCCGGTCAAGCCGGGTCTCGGTCTCGCGCAAATCGCGCTTCAGCGCCAGCGGACCTTCGCTCGCCGGTTTGCCGCCCGTCACCGTCGAGTTGTGAAAACACTCGCCCTCGCGCGTCAAAAAATATGCGTGCCCGTACTGTGCCGCCAACCTCTGCGCATCCACTCCCGAGTCCACAAGGTAGCCGTACTTGACCTTCGGCAGAATCGACTCGAGTGATTTGCCAAAACCGTTCAGCACTTTGATCGCGTCGCGCAGCGGAGTGAGCCCAGGCTCGTGAATCACGCTCTTCACATCTTCAAACAGCAAGCCCTGCGCGTCGTTGTGAATCAGGAACGTCGCGCGTCCGTCGCTCGTCTTCAGCAGTTCAACGCCTTGTTCAGCCGCGCCCCAGCTCTCAACAACCACGTAATTGAGCTCTTCGCGCAGGAACTCGTCCACTACTCCCTCGTGCTCGCCGCTCACTTCAAGAAAATCCGCGAGCGTTCCCACCGGCGCCAGGTTCTGCCCCAGCGTTCCCGGCTTCAGCAGCTTGCGCACTGAATCGGTGGAGTAGCCATGATTCCTGATCAGTGCCTGCAGGCTGTCACGACGTCCGGCCGCTGCCGCTTGTTCGCTGCGTAGTTGGTTGGCCGTCGACCGCTTCGAGTTCTCCTCGGTGCGCTTGGTGTTCAAATCTTCCCGCGCCGCGGCAATCGCGCTCTCCAGCCGCTTCAACGCATCGCCCGCGCTTTCAAACTTGAATCTCGCCTGACCGGTATCAACACCCAGGCTCTCAAGCTCGGTACGTGCTTGCGCCATCTCGGTCTGCAGCCGCTCAGCTTCGCGCTCCAGTGCCGCCAAACTCTCCTCGCCCTGGGCCGTGTGATTGCGCGCGTTGCCGGCCATCGTCAGCAAATGCATCGCGTGTCGCCGGTTTCCCTCCAGCGCCCGCTCCGCGGCAAAGACTTCATCCGCTGCGGCCCTGGCCTCCTGCTGGCGGCCTTCAACTTTCTGCCTGAACTCCCGTGCTTCGCCCGCGGCTGTCTCCAGAAACTGTTTCTGTTGCGCGCGCTCTTCGGCGATTCCGCCCAGTTGCGCCCGAGTCTGTTCCAGCTCCGCTCCCGCAACCGCTACTCTCGTCTCCAGCTCGGCAACGCGCTCCGTGTTGCTGCGTTCGCGCTCAATCGCCCGCTCCAACTCAACCGCCGCAACGCTGGCTCGGGTTTGCGCGGCTTGTCCTTCGCTGTCCAGTTCGTAGCCGCGCTCGGTCAGCGCATGTTGGCTCGTCTCCAGCCCAGTAATCTCCTCAGCCGAAGAGTTGATCTTTTCAGTCAAGCCGGCAATCTGTTGCTCCATCGCCTGCTGCTCGGCATCCATCGTTGCCATGCGGCTGGCCAGCACCACGCGCAGCTTCTCACGCAATTCCTCGCGCACCGCAGCAAACCGCTCGGCCTTTGCGGCCTGCCGCTTCAGCGAGTTCATCTGCCGCGTCACTTCTTCAAAAATGTCGTCCACGCGCGCCAGGTTCTGTTTCGCGCTTTCGAGCCGCAGCTCTGCCAGCCGCTTCTTGGTCTTGAACCGCGTTATGCCGGCAGCTTCTTCAATAATCGTGCGCCGGTCGTGAGGTTTTGAGCTCAGAAGTTGTCCAATCCGCTCCTGCCCAATGATCGCGTAGCTCTCGGGCCCCAGGCCCGTCCCCATGAAAATGTCCTGGATGTCGCGAAGCCGGCAAAGCTTGCCGTTGAGGAGATACTCGCTCTCGCCGGTGCGGAACAGCCGCCGCGTAATTACCACTTCGCCCTTGCGCGGTGTCGAGTGAAACTTGCGGCGCCTTATCTTCAACACCACCGTTGGTTGACCATGCCCAGCCTCGGCCAACTGCGTCGCAGCAAGCTCCTGGACAGGTTCTGTGCCTTGGGACG